>LNFM01003078.1_pt1 | contig 33695 bp, 30 predicted proteins | sample 596031 | NCBI WGS metagenome assembly LNFM01 (sample SAMN04254537, study PRJNA301005) | activated carbon metagenome | isolation source: dual media filters at the Ann Arbor, Michigan drinking water treatment plant | place: USA: Ann Arbor
CAGGTTGCAGGCGTCCTTGAACGTAATCCAGGGGTGCCCGGTTTCGAACAGCATCGACAGCATCTTTCGCCACAGCTGCAGCGCAGGCATCGTCTTGAAGTGCTTGATCTCACCCCGCGCCGCCTTCCCCTCGTAGCGCGTGTAGGCCTCTTCAAAGGCACGGCCGGTCTTGTCGTGTAGATCCGGGCAATCGCTCGGCGAGAAGAGCGTCCAGTCGCCGCTTTCCATCACGCGCCGCATGAACAGGTCCGGAATCCAGTTCGCGGTATTCATGTCGTGCGTGCGACGACGATCGTCGCCGGTGTTTTTGCGCAGTTCCAGGAACTCCTCGATGTCCAGGTGCCAGGTCTCCAAGTAGCAGCACACCGCGCCCTTGCGCTTGCCCCCCTGGTTCACGGCGACTGCGGTGTCGTTGACCACCTTGAGAAACGGCACCACCCCCTGGCTTTTGCCATTGGTGCCCTTGATGTGTGCCCCCATGGCACGGACCGGCGTCCAGTCGTTGCCCAGGCCGCCCGCGTACTTCGCGAGCAGGGCGTTTTCCTTAATGGCCTCATAGATACCGTCGAGGTCGTCGGACACGGTCGACAGGTAGCAGGACGACAGCTGGGAATGTCGCGTGCCGCTGTTGAACAGCGTCGGAGTGGAGCTCATGAAGTCGAAGCTCGACAGCACCTCGTAGAACTCGATGGCGCGCGTTTCCCGGTCGACCTCGTTGAGTGCCAATCCCATCGCGACGCGCATGAAGAACGCCTGCGGCAGTTCGAACCGGCGCCCCTCGTGATGCAAGAAGTAGCGGTCGTAAAGCGTCTGCAGGCCGATGTAGTTGAACTGCAGATCACGCTCCGGTTTGAGCGCCCCAGCCAGACGCTTCAAGTCGAAAAGTGCGAGCTTGTCGTCGAGCAGATCGACTTCGATGCCGTACTTGATGAACTGCGGAAAGTAGTCCGCATAGCGGGTCGCCATCAGCTCCTGGGCCACCTCCTCGCCAAGCACCTCGCGACGCACGGTGTGCAGCAGGAGGCGGGCCGTGACGTACGTGTAGGCCGGATCCTTCTCGATCAGCGCGCGCGCCGCCAAGATGGCTGATTTGTAGACTTCATCCAGGGGCACGCCGTCATACAGGTTCTTGACGGTCTCGGCGTGGATGAGTTCGGCGGCGACTTGATCGCCCAGACCGACACAGGCGGATTCGACGAGCGCGCGTACCCGTGACAGATCCAGCGGCACGCGGCTGCCGTTTTCCAGCATGCACAGTTGAGGGATGGCCGACGCCCCGGGATTCGACTGCTCACGCGCCTTGGCAGCCCGCTCCTGCGTGCGGCGTTCCCGATACAGAACGTAGGCGCGGGCAACGTCGTGTGCGCTATCGCGCATTAGCGCCAGTTCGACCTGATCCTGAACCTCTTCGATATGGAAGGTGCCGCCCGCGGGCTGACGGCGCATTAGCGCCGCCACCACCATGCCGGTGAGCTTTTCCACTTGCTCACGCACGGCGGCGGAGGCTGCGCCCTGGCCACCGCGAACCGCGAGGAACGCCTTGGTCATCGCTACGGCGATCTTGGTCGGCTCGAAACCGACCACGGAGCCATTGCGACGAAGAATCCGAAAGTCGGCCAGGGTAATGGCCATCGCACCGCCCGCGGTGACCGGGGCACCGCCCGACGCAGGAAGCGGCATGGAGGCGATCGCACCCGTTGCCACTGCTGTATTCGCCTCTTGATATTGCATCTTGTCTCCAGTCATCTGTCCGGGTCGCGGCGGCGCCAGCTGCAGCTCGGCATCAGCCTTACGACACCACAATCTCTTGATTCCGTTCCGGCTTAACGACTAGCCGATGTGGCCTGCGACCGAGCTCAAGTCAAGTCACCGGACACAGATGCTTTACGGCCGCCTTCGCCAGATAGCCAGCGCTGCTGGAAGATCGGAAGCCACGCGGCCCGAAGCTAAAACTGACTACTAGATCTTGTGTTGCGAAGCACTTTGCGCACAACAATTAGTAGCCAAGATCATAGGCAATCGCTTGACGAAACTCAACTGAAATGTGCTGTTGCGCTGGAGCGATGTGAAACGCACCGCAACGCGACGCAATGGCGATGCGCGTTCTTACTCCGCGCGAAGCGGAACTAAGGGCGTGCCAGATTGAGCGCCGCTAGCGCAGCGACGCGCGACCAGTCGAAGTGCGGCCCCGGATCCGTCTTGCGGTCTTGCGCGATGTCGACGTGTCCGCGCGCGAAGGCGAGCGGATAGGCAGACGCGAGCGCGGGCACCAAGGCGGCCAGCGTGTCGTACTGTGCCGAGTCGAAGGGGGTGAAGTCGGTCCCTTCGAGCTCGATGCCGATGGAAAAGTCGTTGCAGCGTGCACGGCCTGCAAACGACGACGCGCCGGCATGCCAGGCCCGACAGGCACAAGAGACAAATTGAGTGAGAACGCCAGTGCGCTCGATGAGAAAGTGCGCCGAGACACGGGTACCGGCGAGTTGCGCCAGGAATGGATGGCTGTCGGCAGGCAGTTCGTTGGCGAACAGACGCTGCACATTGCCGGTGCCAAAGCAACCGGGCGGCAGACTGATGTTGTGAATCACGATCAGATCGGCGGTGACGCCGAGCGGCCTGTCATCAAAATTGGGCGACGGGCAGTGCCGCGCCCCGATCACCCAGCCATTGATATCGACGGTCAGGCAAGACGGCATCATGCCTACCGGTTGCTTGGCAAAGCGACATCCATTGGGGAGTCAGCGCAGTCCCAACCGCTGCATGCGATATCGCAGCTGGCGGAACGTCACGCCGAGCAGCTGAGCGGCAGCGGTACGGTTGTGACCGGTGCGGCCGAGCGCAGCGCGGATCGCATCGCGCTCCATCGAGTCGAGGTAGGCGCCGAGGTCGCTGGGAATGCCCGCTTCGATCTGGAAGGTTCGTTGGCCCGACACCAGTGGCTGACCAGGAAGGGGCGGCGCCTCGTCGACGGCGGCCACGGCGAGCTCGGCAGCGTTGACGGGATCACCTGTTTCCGGCTCGAGCAGCAGGTCGACATCTGGCTGCGGCAGCATCAGGTCGATCGGCTGCAGTTGGTCGTCAGTGGCCAGCGCCACTGCCCGTTCGAGCACATTTTCGAGCTCGCGCACATTGCCCGGGAAGGGATGGCAGCGCAGCGCCTGCTCCGCGTCATCGGACAAGTGTGCACGCCGCTCGCCGCTGCGCGCAGCGATCCGACCGAGCAGCGAATCGGCGATCAACGGGATGTCGTCTGCGCGCTCGCGCAGGCTGGGAACACGCAACTCGATGACGTTGAGGCGATAAAAAAGATCCTGACGAAAGCGACCCGTGCCAACGAGCCGCGCGAGATCCTGGTGGGTGGCGCTGAGAATGCGCACATCCACCGGCTCCTCCGCCGTTGCGCCCACCTTGCGCACGCGCCGCTCCTGAATCGCACGGAGCAACTTGACTTGCATCGCTACCGGCAACTCAGCTACCTCGTCGAGGAACAGGGTGCCACCCGCGGCGGCTTGAAAAAAGCCATCCCGATCACGATCCGCGCCGGTGAACGCGCCGCGCCGGTAGCCGAAGAACTCCGCTTCCATGAGTGTTTCGGGGATCGCGCCGCAATTGACTGCAACAAATGGGGCTGCGTGCCGCGTCGAACATTCATGGATTGCTCGCGCCACGAGTTCCTTGCCGCTGCCGGACTCGCCGCGAACCGCTACCGGTGCCATCGTGTAGCCCAGCCGGACGATCATCGCGCGCAGTTGTTTCATCGACGGCGATTCGCCGAGCAGCCTCGCCAGGGCGGCTGCGCCGCTGGCGCCGGGATTGCCCTGCGCTCGACCCGCTCGGTCGGGCACTTGCTGCAGGGCCGAGCGAATCAGCAGCCGCAGGTTGTCGATGTCGACGGGCTTCGTCAGGTAGTCGAACGCGCCGGCCTTCAGTGCCGCGACGGCGTTCTCAGGGCTACCGAACGCAGTGATCACGGCGATCGGCGGCGCCTCGCCCCACTTGCCCTGCGCAACCTCGCGCACCAGATCCAGGCCGATGCCGTCAGGTAGACGCATGTCGGTGAGCACCAGCGCGTAGCGGCGCTGGTCGAGGAACTGTCGAGCCTGCGTCAGGGATTCGGCGCCGTCGGCATCGAGGCCTAGGCGGACCAGCGTTAGCGACAGCAGCTCGCGCAGGTCGGCTTCGTCGTCGACCACAAGCACGGCAGGGGCACGCCGGACCGGTTCCGCGGGTGGGCTGGCACGTGGCGCACTCGGCTCGTTCATTGGACCGGGATCGTATCGAGAAACCCGACGTCCTCGGTGCCCGTCATGGCGCGCCGGGTGAATCGCAACACGAAGCCGTCCCGCGTGCTGCCGTCCAGTTCACGGCGGCCGGTGTAGACGAGTTCGCAACGATTGGCCACACAGAACTCGCGCGCGATGTACAGCCCGAGGCCCGTGCCGCCGGACCGGGTCGTGAAAAATGGCTCGAACAACGTCGACTGTCCTTCGGGCGCAACGCCCGGACCGTCGTCAAACACCCACAGGCGCGCTCGCCCGCCGTCGTCGATCGCGTGTTCGACGACGATCTGCACGGCGCCTGCTTTGCCGCTGGAAAAGCGCAGCGCGTTGTCCACCAGATTGAACAACACCTGCCGCAGGTGAGACGACTCGAACTTGACCATGACACCGGCGTCCGCTCTGAGCTGCACGCAACCGGGGTGCAGCGACCGATCTCGCTGGAACTCGGCCAGCCAGTCCCTGACGAAACTCGACAGCTCGATGTCATCGCCCAGCGGTGCCTCGCGCCGCGCCACGCGGAGCACATCGTCGACCAGACGGTCCAACCGTTGCGTGTTCTCCCGCACGATGCCGGCCAGCCGACGCTGCAGCGGCTCCTGTGCATCTTCGGCCATCAGTTGCCCGGCATGGCTGATGGCGGCCAGCGGATTGCGGATCTCGTGCGCGATGGATGCCGTCAGCCGTCCCATAGCCGCGAGCTTGAGCTGCTGCGCTCGCTCCTCGACCTCGCGCACGTCTTCGAGAAAGACGACAAACTCGTCGCTCGTCTCGACCGGCGGCCGGGCGAAGCGTGCCCGCAACTGCAGTTCCGGCATCTGATGTTGCGGCTCGTTGACCATCGGCTGCATCACCGTGTTGGACCAGGCACCGGTCGCCCGCTCCACCTCCCGCCAGCGCAGGAACGCCTGCGCCAGCGGACGCACCGGCTCGAACTCCAGCAATTGCCGACCGGTCAGCTGCGCATTGGGCGGCAGCCCGAGCATCAGGCGGGCGGCGCGATTGTTGGCCCGTACCCTTGTCTCGGCATCGACAACGAGCACGCCCTGCTCCATCTGGCCAATGACGAGGCGGTTGATCTCCAGTTGATTCTCGAGGTCGCGTCCGCGCGCCAGTGCCAAGCGCTCCTGGGTCGCCAACCGGGCCGACAGCAGCCGCAACAGCCCGGTCACCGCGAACAGTGCGGCGCCGTACAACCCGGTTTGAAAAAGCGATGAATCGGACGTCTGACCCATCATGCTGCGCCAAACGCTGTCTGCCAGCAATGCCAGCACCGCCAGTGCGCAAACGAAGAACGCAGCACTCGTGCGCAGCAACAGCGCCGCACCGGCCAGCGGCAGCAGATAAAGCACCATGATCCCGCCCCGCAGGCCGCCGGCGAGCACTACCAGCAGGGTAATCAGGACCAGGTCGGTCGCCAGTTGCGCTGCCAGTTGGAAGCTGAAGTGTCGTTGCAGATAGATTGACGTCATGGCCAGGACACTGGCCACCGCGAAGTACGCAACGCTCAGCGTCAGCGTGAAGTCGCCGTCTGGCTGCCCTGCACTGAGGGACGACAGACCCAGCGCGGCGACCGATAGCAGCAGGCTGCTGGCGACGAGCACACGCACCAACGCAAAGTACTGCAGGGTGCGCCAAGGCGCAGCGAACGACGGCGGATGGGTCTCAAGGGAGGCGTCGGCCATGGGGTCGGTGGCTCTGGTCAGCCTGCACGGGCGCCGATCCCGACCGATCTCGGGGTCGCCGCGCTGAACATCACCGCGCCGCGCCCTGTCGGCGGTGTTCCTCGCAGCAGTACCAGCGCTGCGGGTCGACACCCGGCGCCGGCAAGGCATCCGACTGCGGCAGGTTCAAGCCGCAGGCGTCGCAGCGCACGATCGCCTCAGGCACCGCGGCGTCTTCCTGGCGCTGCCGGGACTGCGGACGAGGGCCATCGGTTGATCCACGCTGGATCCGCAGATAGCGCCACGCGATGTAAATGGCCAGCGCCAAGAGCACGAAGAAAAGGATGCGACCCATAGTCGGATATGGTCCGGTAGCGTTGTCAGAGCGATCAGCCGCGCCCGAGAAGGACTTCGAGCACGAAGCGACTGCCGACGTAGGCGAGGATCAGCATTGCAAAGCCTGCAAAGGTCCAACGCAAGGCGATCCTGCCGCGCCATCCGAATACCGCCCGTCCGACGAGCAGCCCGGCGAACACGAGCCAGGCTGCAAGCGCAAACACCGTCTTGTGCTCGAAGCGCAGCGCGCGTCCAAACAGATATTCGGAGAACAACAGACCGGAGCCGACCGTCAACGTGAGGAGGATGAAACCGGCCAGGATCAACTTGAACAGCAGCCGCTCCATCGCCAGCAGCGGCGGTATCTGACGGAACAGAGGACTTGGATCACGCGAATCGCGCTTGCCGCGATGCAGTTCGCGGTCCAGCGCGGCCATCAGCACGGCGTGCAGGGCGGCGATGGTCAGCAGGCTATAGGCGAGGATTGCAGCCAGTAGATGCAGCTTGAACGCCAGGCCACGGTCGCCGGCAATCATGCCTCCGGGGAACAGCAGGGGAAGCAGCAATGCCACCGCAGCGGCCGGAAGCACGAGCGGCTGCAACCCGCGCAGCGGCACAAAGAAACCCTCCAGCCAGAGAATCAGCACGGTCAACCAAAGCGTGGCGGACAAAGCGAGCGCAAAGCCGAAGCGAAACTCGCCGTGCCCGAAAACGTCGATGGTCAGCAAAAGGCCGTGTCCGCCTGCCAAGATCGGCAATGCCCAGCGGTCGACGCCTGACTTGACCACCGCCGCTCCATCAAGTGCGAGCGATGTCCACACCTGCCGGGCCAGGAGAAGGTAAAGCGCCGCGATCAGAACATGGGGCGCGACGTAAAATGATCCGCTCGTCATACGTGCATTTATATAGCACGCAGACTCCACCTTGATGGCGCTTCGTCGCGCCCGATGCAAATGCTGGATCAACTGACAGACAAGCTTGCTCGCGTCGTCAAGACGATGCGCGGCCAGGCACGCCTGACCGAAGAGAACATGCAAGAGATGTTGCGCGAGGTGCGCGTAGCGCTGCTCGAGGCGGACGTCGCCTTGCCCGTCGTTCGCGAGTTTGTCGCCAGCATCAAGGAAAAGGCCCTGGGCGAGGACGTGGCCGGCAGCCTGACGCCGGGGCAGGCGCTGGTTGGCATCGTCCACAAGGAACTCGCGCGTCTGATGGGCAGCGACTTGCCTGCGGCCGAGCGCGATATCAACCTCGCAATCCAGCCGCCGGCGGTGATCCTGCTGGCAGGCCTGCAGGGCGCCGGCAAAACCACGACGGCGGCCAAGCTTGCCAAGTGGCTGATCGAGCAGCGCAAAAAGAAGGTGTTGGCGGTCTCGACCGACGTTTACCGACCGGCCGCCATTGAACAGTTGAGATCGGTGGCTACGCAGGCTGGTGCCACCGTTTGCACCAGCGCACCGAGCGACAAGCCGGTCGATATCGCCATGCGAGCGCTTGACCAGGCACGCAAGCAGTTTTTTGACGTCCTGATCGTCGACACTGCCGGCCGCCTAGCGATCGACGAGGAAATGATGCGTGAGGTGGCTTCGCTGCACCAGGCGGTGCACCCGGTCGAGACGCTGTTCGTGGTCGACGCGATGCTTGGGCAGGACGCCGTCAACACCGCCAAAGTCTTCGCTGAACGGTTGCCCCTGACTGGCGTGGTCCTCACCAAGCTGGACGGTGATGCGCGCGGTGGCGCCGCGCTGTCGGTGCGCCACATCACCGGTCGGCCGATCAAATTCATCGGTGTGGCCGAAAAGATCGACGGGCTGGAGCGCTTCGACGCCGAGCGCATGGCAGGCCGGGTGCTCGGCATGGGCGACATCGTCTCGCTCGTCGAGGATGTGCAAAAGTCGATCGACGTGAAGCAAGCCGAGCAGCTTGCTCGAAAGATGCAGTCGGGCGACAAGTTCGACCTGAACGACTTTCGCGATCAGATCGGCCAGATGCGCAAGATGGGGGGACTGTCCAGCATGCTAGACAAGTTGCCAGCGCAGTTCGCGCAGGCCGCCGGGCAGGTCAATGACAAGGACGCCGACAAGCAGATCCGTCGGGTCGAAGGAATCATCAATTCAATGACGGCACAAGAGCGCGCCAAGCCGGACCTGATTAAGGCCTCGCGCAAGCGACGCATCGCCGCCGGTAGCGGCGTGCCGGTGCAAGAGGTCAACCGCATGCTCAATCAGTTCGAGCAAATGCAGTCGATGATGAAGCAGATGAAAAAGGGTGGGTTGGGCAAGATGATGCGCGGGCTCGGCGCCCTGCGCGGCGGCATGCCGGGGCTGCCGCGGCGCTGATCTGCACCCCCGGCTCCGACTAGACCAGCGGCGCCCTGGATTCGTCGTACGACCAGGCCTTCTTCCAGGCAGCCAGCACGGCGTTCGGATACTCGGCGCGGCCGCGGCTTCCGTTGTAGCGCCCGAGCGCCAGGAAGAGATTGCCTTTTTCCATGTCGAGGTAATGGCGCAGGATCAGGCAGCCATAGCGCAGGTTCGAACGCATATCGAACAGTCTGCGCGGGTCGCCGTCTCCGAGGACCTTCGTCCAGAACGGCATGACTTGCATGTAGCCGCGGGCGCCAGCACTCGAGATCGCGTATTTGCGAAACGCGCTTTCCACCTGGATCAGCCCGAGCACGAGTTGCCGGTCGAGGCCGGCCCGTGTGCATTCGTAGTCGAGTGTGCGCAAGAACTCCACCCGCGTCTGATAGTCCGCCTTGCGCGGCGCCAACCGGGTGGACATCTCGCCGAGCCAGTGGACGAACGCAACCCGTTCCTTCGGATCATCGAAGCTGCGCACTGGGGGCCGCGCATCGGCGATCTGCGCCGCCAGCGCGTTGCGCACCGCGGCCGCCATGGGTTCGTACTGCTGGGCGCCAGCGAGGGCGCGACACGGCAGCCACGACAGTGCGAAGACGGCGGCGGGCGCCGTCAGGATCGCCAAGCGCCGTCGTTGCGGCACGCGGCTACTGCTTGACCTGCTGCCGGACGAACGCGGCCGCATCCGCCACGGCAATCATGACCGGCTGCAACTGGCGCCGTGAGACGTACTCCAGTTCGCCACTCTTGAGGCTTCGTTCGCCAATCGTGATCCGGTGCGGAACGCCGATGAGTTCCCAGTCAGCGAACATCGCGCCCGGGCGTTCACCGCGGTCATCAAGGATCACATCGACACCGGCGGTGTGCAGCTCTGCGTACAGCTGGTCCGCGACCTGCCGCACCTGCTCGGACTGTCGATAATTCACCGGGCACAGCGCCACGGTGAACGGCGCCAGCGCATCGGGCCAGATGATCCCCTTGGCATCATGGTTCTGCTCGATCGCAGCACCCAGGAGACGGGTGACGCCGATGCCGTAGCAGCCCATGACCATCGGCTGCGATTGACCCTTCTCGTCGGTGTAATGCAGCTTCATTGTCTCCGCATAGGGCAGACCGGCGAACACATGGCCGACCTCAATGCCACGCTGGATGGCCAGCACGCCGCGCCCGTCCGGCGATGGATCACCGGCGACCACGCTGCGGATGTCTGCAACGATCGGCTCGGGCAGATCACGACCCCAGTTGACACCGGTCAGGTGGTAGTCCTGCTCGTTAGCACCGCAAACGAAGTCACTCATGTTCGCCACGGTGCGATCTGCAACGACCGTGACCGGCGTCTTGGTACCGATCGGGCCGAGGAAGCCGGGCTTGCATCCGAAAGCCGCACGAATCTCGGTATCCGACGCGAATCGAAATCCATCCTTAAGGCCGGCAAGCTTGCCTGCCTTCACTTCATTGAGCTCATGATCGCCGCGCACGAGCAGCAGCCAAATCTGCGCTTCTGCCGCTTGACCTTTGTCGTTGCGCCTCTCGACCGTCAAGACAATCGATTTCACAGTGCGCTCGATCGGAAGAGCGAGCAGTTCTGCAACGTGCTCGCACTTTTCCTTGCCCGGCGTAGGAGTGCGGGTCAACGCTTGGGTCGGCGATCTGCGCTCTGGCAGCAACGAGACCGCTTCGGCCATTTCGATGTTGGCGGCGTAATCCGATGTGGGGCAGTACGCGATCGCATCTTCACCGGTGTCGGCGATCACCTGGAATTCATGACTGGCCTTGCCGCCGATGTTTCCAGTATCTGCAGCGACCGCACGGAAAGTCAGGCCCATGCGGCTGAAGATGCGCTCATAAGCTTCGTACATCGCCTGATAGCTCTTCATGCATGCGGCCTCGTCGCGGTCGAACGAGTACGCGTCCTTCATCGTGAATTCGCGACCGCGCATCACGCCGAAGCGCGGCCGCCGTTCGTCTCGAAACTTGGTCTGGATATGGAAGAAGTTGACCGGCAACTGCTTGTAGCTCTTGAGTGATTCGCGCGCGACGTCGGCGATGACCTCTTCCGAGGTCGGCTGGATGATGAAGTCGCGTTCGTGGCGGTCCTTCACCCGCAACAGTTCCGGCCCCATTTTGTACCAGCGGCCGGACTCCATCCAGAGTTCGGCCGGCTGCACCACAGGCATCAGCAGTTCGACGGCGCCGGCCCGATTCATCTCTTCGCGGATGATGGTCTCAATCCTGCGAATCGAGCGCAACCCCAGAGGCATGTACGTGTAGATGCCCGCTGCCAGCTTACGGATCAGCCCGGCTCGCAGCATCAGCTGATGGCTGACGACCTCGGCGTCGGCAGGGGCTTCCTTGAGAGTCGAGATAAAGAAAGTGGATGCGCGCATTGCAGCAGGATTTCGGCCACTTCAGCCGCGACGCGCTCAGGGGTTCGCGCATCCAGCCGCGCATCCATGACACGCGCACTTGCGTGACGAGCCGGTCATATAATGGTGCGCAGATGATAAAGCTTCAGGTGATGGCATGCTGGACAAAGACGGGTTTCGCCCGAATGTCGGCATCATCCTGCTCAACCAACGTAACGAGGTCTTCTGGGGCAAACGGGTCAGGCAGCATTCTTGGCAGTTCCCGCAGGGCGGGATCAAGTTCGGCGAGTCGCCTGAGCAGGCGATGTTCCGCGAACTGTACGAGGAAGTGGGCCTCAAGCCGGAGCACGTGAAGATTGTCGCCCGCACTCGGGAATGGTTGCGGTACGAGGTGCCCGATCAGTGGATCCGCCGGGATATGCGTGGCAACTACCGTGGCCAAAAGCAGATCTGGTATCTGCTGCGCTTGGTTGCACGAGACACGGACGTTTGCTTGCGCCGGTCTGAGAAACCGGAATTCGACGCTTGGCGCTGGCACGACTACTGGGTGCCGATGGAATCGGTGATCGAGTTCAAGCGTGACGTTTATCAGCAGGCGTTGCAGGAACTCGCCCGCTTCGTCCATCGGACCGTTCGCCGTCCCGACGCGTTGAATGCCGCAGGTACCGAGCCTCCATCTGACCAGCCAACCGCCGAGGGATCGACGGCCTGAGCAGCCGCCAGTCATCCTGCGGCGTAGCGAAAAGTGTCAGTTCAGTACGAGATTGTCGCGGTGGATCAGTTCGGGCTCTTCGATGAAGCCCAGGATCGACTTGATGTCGGCCGTCGATCTGCGAGCGATCAGGCGTGTTTCCGTACTGGCGTAGTTGATCAGGCCACGTGCAATTTCACGACCTTGCGTGTCGATGCAGGCCACAACGTCCCCTCGCGCGAAATCGCCTTCTACACTGAGCACCCCGATCGGCAGCAGGCTCTTGCCATCTGCTTGCAGCGCGCGGGCAGCGCCGGCGTCCACGGTCACCCGTCCACGCAGTTGCAGGTGATCGGCAAGCCATTGCTTGCGGGCCGTCAACACGGCTGTTGCCGCGCGCAACTGAGTGCCGACCGACTCGCCGTTTGCCAGTCTGATCAGGACGTTCGGTTCCCGTCCTGACGCAATGACCGTATCTGCGCCGCTGCGGGCAGCACGTTTGGCTGCGAGCACCTTGGTAATCATGCCGCCTCGGCCAATATGGCTTCCTGCACCACCCGACATGTGTTCGAGAGCCGGGTCGCCTGCGGTCGCGTCACGGATTAGCGTCGCCGTTGCATCGAGGCGCGGATCCGCGCTGAAGAGTCCGGCCTGGTCGGTGAGGATGATCAAGGCGTCCGCTTCGACCAAGTTCGTTACCAGCGCGGCGAGCGTGTCGTTGTCGCCGAACTTGATCTCGTCGGTGACAACGGTGTCGTTTTCGTTGATGACAGGCACCACGCCAAGTTGCAGCAGGGTGAACAGCGTTGACCGTGCATTGAGATAGCGGACCCGGTCGGCGAGATCAGCATGCGTCAGCAAGACCTGGGCGCAAGGCAGTCCCAGCGAAGTGAATCGGGTCTCGTAGGCTTGCGCAAGACCCATTTGTCCAACCGCCGCCGCTGCTTGCAACTCGTGAACTTGCTGCGGTCGACGATGCCAGCCGAGCCGCTGCATCCCCGAGGCGATGGCACCACTGGAAACCAGCAACACCTGCTTTCCTAACGCATGCAGTTCGGCGATTTGCCCGGCCCAGCGCGAGATCGCCTCCAGATCCAGGCCTTGGCCATCGTTGGTGACAAGACTCGAACCGACCTTCACCACGACACGGCGCGCCTGCACGACGACGGCCTCATCCACCTATTGCTCCTGGGCGAAACGCGGATCAACGGCCTGATCCGTCACTTCCATGTCGCCAAACAGAAAGCGCTGAACCGCCCACATGAGTTCGCGGCAACCTTCGCCGGTGGCCGCTGATACTGCGAAGGCCGGCGACTTGCTGCGCAAGCGACGTCTCATTGCTTCGATCACCTTTGCGCGCTCATCTTCCGCGACGAGGTCGATCTTGTTGAAAACAAGCCATCGCGGCTTGCGGTGCAGGGCGGCGTCATAGCGTTTGAGTTCAGCCACGATCGCGCGAGCGTCGCGCACGGGGTCTGCATCGGACTCGGGTGGACAGACATCGATGACGTGGAGTAACAGTCTGGTACGGGCCAAGTGCCGCAGAAACTGGTGGCCAAGTCCCGCGCCCTCCGCTGCTCCCTCGATCAGCCCGGGAATGTCGGCAATGACGAAGCCACGTTCCGCCTGCAATCGCACGACGCCAAGGTTCGGATGAAGCGTCGTGAACGGGTAGTCGGCAATCTTTGGGCGAGCATTGGACACCGCCGAGATCAACGTCGATTTGCCGGCGTTTGGCAACCCGAGCAGACCAACGTCCGCCAGGACTTTCAGTTCCAGCCGGACCCACCTTTGCTCTCCGAGTTGACCCGGCGTCTTCTGCCTTGGCGCGCGATTCGTGCTGGACTTGAAATGCAGGTTGCCCAGCCCGCCTTCGCCGCCCTTTGCAAGCAAGTATCGCTGCCCATGCGTAGCGAGATCCGCGATGACTTCGCGTGACTCGTCGTCGGTGATCACCGTGCCAACCGGCATGCGCAGTTCGATGTCGCCACCGGCGGCGCCATAGCAGTCCGCACCGCTGCCATGGGTGCCATTGCCTGCCGCGTGACGCCGCGCGAATCGATAGTCGATTAGCGTGTTGATGTTTCGATCTGCAACGACCCAGACGCTCCCGCCACGCCCGCCATCGCCGCCGTCTGGACCGCCCTTCGGGATGAACTTTTCACGACGGAACGATGCGCAGCCGTTGCCTCCTCGACCGCCAAGGACCTCGATGCGTGCTTCATCAATGAATTTCACGGGCGCCAAAAAGAAGGGAGAGATGCTGCCAAAAAGCAAAAAGCCCTGCCGTCAGATGGCAGGGCTTTGCCGGAAACGAACGCGACGCGTCAGGCCTGCGGCACCACAGCCACTGTTGAGCGAGAGTTCTCGCCGCGCACCGCGAACTGGACTTTGCCGTCGATCAAGGCAAAGAGCGTGTGATCGCGGCCCATGCCGACGTTCTCACCCGGATGGAACGTCGTGCCCCGCTGCCGCACGATGATTCCGCCTGCGTATATCGCTTGCCCGCCGAAAACTTTGACGCCCAAGCGCTTCGCTTGTGAGTCGCGACCGTTGCGCGAGGAACCGCCTGCCTTCTTGTGTGCCATGTTCTACCTCTTTACGCCAATGTCCACGCAGCCATCAGGCAATGGTGTCAATACGCAGTTCTGTGAAATTCTGTCGGTGACCGCCATTCTTGGCGTAGTGCTTACGGCGCTGCATTTTGAAGATTGTGATCTTCGGATGACGCCCGTGCGCCAAAACCGTCGCCGTAACCGCCGCACCCTCGACCAGCGGCGCGCCTACCCGGACGCTGGCGCCGTCGCTGACTGCCAGGATCTGTGACAGCGTTACCTGCTGTCCAACATCAGCGACCAGCGTCTCAACCTTGAGCTTGTCGCCGGGAGCGACGCGATATTGCTTACCACCCGTCTTGATGACTGCGTACATTTTGGACTCCAAACTGCGACGTTCCCCAAGGGGCACTTCAGCAGGATGGCGGGAAACAATCACGCCATCGTCGTTCGACCCGCAACAGAGCGGCTTGTATTCTCGCCGCATCAACCGCTTGAACATCTTGCGGGCCGGCGAAAGCCGTTGATTATGACGCGGACAATCCGCCGGGTCAAACGCAGCGAGAGTTCTCGTTTTGGAAACCGCATTGCGCGCCCGGAGCGCATGCGCGCGGGAACCGCATCTTCTCAGCCCCTATAATTGCCTAGCCTGCTCCGCGAGCCTGCGAAAAGACGCAGACACCTTTTTTCAACGAATCAGCGCTTTTTTGTTGGCCGCACGTGCCCCACGCCTCAGCACTTCCCATCACTGCCCCCCCCATCGCCGCGCAGTTGCTTGCGCCGGTTGCCGACGACATGGTCGAAGTCGATTCGGTCATTCGGCGCAGGCTGGACTCGGATGTCGTGCTCATCCGGACGATCGCCGACTACATCATAGGTGCCGGCGGTAAGCGCCTTCGGCCAGCTGTCTTGTTGATGATCGGCCGCGCGCTTGGATCGACCGGTACAGCCCATCAGGAACTTGCTGCCACGATCGAGTTCATTCACACGGCCACGCTGCTGCACGACGACGTTGTCGACGGATCGGATCTGCGCCGTGGCCGACCCACATCGAATGCTGCTTTCGGAAACCCAGCGAGCGTGCTCGTCGGCGACTTTCTCTATTCCCGTGCATTTCAGATGATGGTCGATGTCGGCAACATGCGCGTCATGAGAATACTTGCCGACGCCACCAATCGGATCGCAGAGGGCGAAGTACTGCAACTTCTCAACGTTCGCGATCCATCGGTTACCGAACAGCGGTACATGCAAGTGGTAGAGCGCAAGACAGCTACCTTGTTTGAAGCTGCGGCGCGCATAGGCGCCGTTCTTGCCGCCGTTGACCTCGAAACCGAAGAGCGTTGTGCACTGTACGGAGCCTGTCTCGGAAAGGCTTTTCAGGTTATCGACGATGTACTCGACTACTCGGGCCACGTGGAAGAGCTAGGGAAGCAACTGGGGGACGATTTGCGGGAGGGCAAGGCAACGCTTCCGCTGATTCACGCGTTGTCCGTCGCGCCGGCGGGTCAGCGCCAGATGATCGAAGCGGCCGTTCGAGACGGTGGTGGTGACTTCCATGCTATTGCACAGATTGTTCAATCCAGTGGCTCGCTGCATTACGCGCGTCGGATAGCCGAGCGTGAAGCGAGCGTTGCACACGACGCCGTTGCCTGCCTGCCGCCATCGTCCTACCGGCGTAGTCTGGTAGACTTGATTTCCTTTGCAATCGATCGAGACCACTAAAACTGCTTGTCTTTCTCAGCGTTCTGGTTATCGATCAGTCGACTGCAACGGTGCTCGCTTTGCTTGGGGTGCCAAGCGAAGCATTGCGACCATCGGGGTGTAGCTCAGCCTGGTAGAGTACTGCGTTCGGGACGCAGGAGTCGGAGGTTCAAATCCTCTCACCCCGACCAATTTCCCCTTATTTCTTTTCTTTGCCAGCTGATCCATTTACGTGGTCGGCTGTCGGTTGTTGGCCCCGATCGTTCCTTTGGCCGATACGCCTTTCTGCGTCGGTTCGCTTTACAAATTAGGGGCTTATCGGCAGTATCTTCGCGCTTTGTATGAGCGGGCAACCGCTATAACAGGGCCTTTGCAGGATACGTTGCCCGCATGTCAGCCGTCACCCAAGGACCAGCCACCGCCGCCAGCGCTCTCACGGGTCTGGCCCGCGCGCTCGTGCAGCAAGGCAAACTGCGTCCTGACCGGGCGGAGACACTTGCGCGCAAGGCCGTTCAAAGCAGTACTCAGTTCATTGACGAACTGATCGGCATCGCAGAGTCGACGGGTCTCACGTCAGTAGCGATCGCCCGCTTTGCAGCGGACACATTCGGTCATCCTCTGTTCGATTTGACGACGTTCGACGCGGAACAATTGCCGTCGGACATCATTGACCGCAAGCTAGTCGGATCATTGCGCGTGATCGCTCTGCGCAAGCGCGGCAACCGACTCGCTGTTGCTGTCTCCGACCCCACCAATTTTCAGGCCCTCGATCAGGTCAAGTTCCAGACGCAGTTGGCGCTGGATGTTGTTGTCGTCGAGCACGACAAGCTGCTCAAACTGATCGAAAGTGCCGGCCGCTCGGTGTCCGAGTCTCTCGAGCGCCTCGTCGACGACGACGTCAATTTCGAAGACCTCCTCGGCGACGATGCACAGCAACAGGAAGAGACTTCTTCTGTCGAGGTGGACGACGCACCGGTCGTCAGGTTTCTGCAAAAACTCCTCCTCGATGCGATCAGCGAAGGGGCTTCGGACATCCACTTCGAGCCGTATGAAAAGTTTTACCGCGTTCGATTTCGAGTAGATGGCGTATTGCGTGAAGTAGCGCAGCCCCCCCTGGCGATTCGTGAGCGGCTTGTCACGCGGATCAAGGTCGTTTCCAAGCTCGACATATCAGAGAAGCGCGTTCCGCAAGACGGAAGAATGAAGCTGGCGCTCTCCGGCCAGCGCGCGATCGACTTTCGCGTCAGCACTTTGCCCACAATGTTCGGCGAGAAGGTCGTAATGCGTATTCTCGATCCGACCCAAGCGAAAATGGGCATCGAGTCACTGGGTTACGAGCCGGCGCAGCGCGATTGCCTGGTCAACGCCATCCAGCGTCCCTACGGCATGGTGCTGGTCACCGGGCCGACCGGAAGCGGCAAGACTGTGTCCCTTTACACCTGCTTGAATCTGCTCAATCAACCGGGTGTCAACATTTCGACGGCGGAAGATCCGGCCGAGATCCAGCTGGCCGGCATCAACCAGGTGAACGTCAACGAGAAGGCCGGTCTGACGTTCGCCAATGCAATGCGCGCGTTCCTCCGGCAGGACCCCGACATCATCATGGTGGGCGAGATCCGCGACCTGGAGACGGCGGACATCGCCATCAAGGCAGCGCAGACCGGCCACATGGTCATGTCTACGCTGCACACGAACGATGCGCCTTCCACCCTGACTCGCCTTGGTCACATGGGGGTGCCGGCGTTCAATATTGTCTCGTCAATCATCCTGATAACTGCGCAGCGACTTGCACGCCGACTTTGCTCCTGCAAGCAGCCCGCGGATCTGTCCCGCGAGGCGCTGCTGGCTGCCGGATATCGTGACGACGAGCTCGATGGCAGTTGGGTCACCTACAAACCAGTCGGTTGCGACCGCTGCAAGGGCTCGGGCTACAAAGGGCGCGTTGGCATTTACGAGGTAATGCCGATCAGCGAACCCATCCAGCAAATCATTCTCAGGGGAGGCAGCTCCATTGAGATCGCCCAGCAGGCTCAGCTTGACGGCGTCAAGAATCTTCGCCAGTCCGGTCTGTTGAAGGCGCGACAGGGAATGACATCGGTCGAGGAAGTCCTCGGCTGCACCAACGACTGACGCCCGTTCCACGACCGCGCGTTCGAGAGGAATAGCAAATGGCCACCGGAGCACTGTCCCGCCCGCGCGAACAGGTACGCGAAGCACTGTTTCATTGGGAGGGACGCGACAAGCAAGGGCGCGTGATCAAGGGAGAGATGCGTGCGGGCGGCGAATCCGTCGTGGCCGCATCGTTGCGCCGTCGCGGCGTGATGGCGACCAAGATCAAGAAGCAGCAGTTCTCACGCGGTCGCAAGATCACGGAGAAGGATTTGGCGCTGTTCACGCGCCAGTTGTCAACAATGCTGCGAGCCGGCGTACCGTTGATGCAGTGTTTCGATATCGTGGGTCGCGGTCACTCGAATCCATCCATGTCGCGCCTGCTCAATGACATACGGTCCGACGTCGAGACTGGAACGAGCTTGAACCAGGCCTTCCGCAAGTACCCGCTCTACTTCGATGCGCTGTTCTGCAATCTAGTCGCTGCCGGCGAGCAGGCCGGCATCCTCGAGACGCTGCTCGATCGGTTGGCCCAGTACAAGGAGAAGACGCTCGCCCTCAAGGGCAAGATCAAGAAGGCAATGTTCTATCCGGCGATGATCATCCTGGTCGCCGTCTTGATCACCGCGATCATTCTGATTTTCGTGATTCCGTCATTCAAGAACGTCTTCACCAGCTTCGGCGCAGACTTGCCGGCGCCTACGCTGATGGTCATCGCGATGTCCGACTTTTTCGTCGCCTGGTGGCACGTCATGCTGTTCGGCATCGGTGGCTTCATCTACTTCATGATCCAGGCGTGGCGGCGCTCACCCAAAATTCAGATGATTGTCGACCGCACCATGCTCAAGCCACCCGTCATCGGCGACCTGCTAGTCAAGGCGTCAGTTGCGCGCTGGAGCCGCACGCTGGCGACGACGTTTGCGGCGGGCGTGCCGCTGGTCGAGGCGTTGGATTCGGTTGGTCCGGCCTCCGGTAATGCCGTCTACAAGGAGGCCACCAAGCAAATTCAGAACGAGGTGAACATGGGAACGAGCCTCGCGCTGTCGATGCAGAACTCCGGCGTGTTTCCCAACATGGCGGTGCAGATGACCGGCATCGGCGAGGAGTCAGGATCTTTGGACTCGATGCTCTCGAAGGTCGCTGACTACTACGAACGCGAGGTCGATGAGACCGTGGACGCGCTCGCCAGCCTGATCGAGCCGATCATCATGGTCGTGCTCGGCGTGATCATCGGCGGCATCGTCGTTGCGATCTACTTGCCGATCTTCAAACTCGGCCAGGTGGTCTGATTCACGCTCCGTCCCAAGGCGCCGCTTGCGGCGGCGCCCGTCGATCCGTTGAAACCTGGCGTTAATGTCGCCGGACGCACTCTTCTTGGTGGCGGCCTCGGTGGTCGGGTTGCTCGTCGGGTCGTTCCTGAATGTCGTTATCCATCGTCTGCCGCGGATGATGGACACGGAATGGCGCAGCCAATGCGCAGAGATGCGCGGCGAGGTGACCGCTGAGGGCGGCCGGTACAACCTGTGGACGCCGCGCTCGCAGTGCCCTTCCTGCGGCAAGCAATTGCGTTCAATCGACAATGTGCCTGTGCTTTCCTGGCTGATGCTCGGTGGCAAGTGTGCGCATTGCTCGACCAAGATCTCGGTTCGTTACCCGATCGTCGAGGCGTTGACGGCGGTGCTCACGGGGCTGGTCGCTTGGCACTTCGGCTGGGGCCTGGCCGGCGTCTTGGCGATCGCCATGACTTGGGCACTCATCGCGCTCACGTTCATCGATGCCGATACGACGCTGCTGCCCGACAGCATCACGCTCCCGCTCCTGTGGCTGGGGCTGCTCGCCAACGTCACGAGCACCTTCGTGCCGTTGGAAGACGCTGTCATTGGCGCTGCTGCCGGCTACCTGATCCTGTGGAGTATCTACTGGCTGTTCAAGCTCGCAACCGGGAAGGAGGGCATGGGATACGGCGACTTCAAGCTCCTTGCGGCGCTCGGTGCCTGGATGGGCTGGAAGATGCTTCTGCCGATCATCCTGTTGTCATCCGTCGTGGGCGCGGTGGTCGGTGTCGTCTTGATCATGCTCGCGCGGCGTGGCCGGGAGATACCCATCCCGTTCGGCCCTTATCTGGCTGCCGCGGGGTTCATCGCGCTGCTCTATGGCGACGACCTCTCGCGCCGAATCCTCGGCTACTGAAAGCCGCTGCTTTCGCATCGGCCTGACCGGCGGAATCGGCTGCGGCAAGTCCGTCGTTGCGGATCTGTTCGCAGCGCAAGGCGCGACCATTGTTGACGCCGATGCCATTGCGCATCAGCTCACACAACCCAACGGCGTTGCGATCGAGCCGATCAGGCGCGCATTTGGTGACGCCTTCGTCGATGCGACCGGGGCGCTCGATCGTCCCCGAATGAGGCAACAGGTGTTTAGCGATGCGGCCGAACGCCAGCGACTCGAATCCATCCTGCACCCGTTGATTCGCCGGCACGCCGAAGCGCAGGCGGCCAGCGCTGTGACGGCGCCCTATGTCGTTTTCGCCGTGCCTCTCCTGGTGGAAACCGGGGACTGGATTGCACGCGTGAACCGCGTCTTGGTGATCGACTGTCCCACACTGGTCCAGGTTCAACGGGTCGTCGCGACGCGTGGCTTGCCAGCTAACCAGGTGAGGGCCATCGTCGCGCAGCAGGCGACGCGGGCGCAGCGGCTGGCGGCGGCTCACGATGTTCTTGTGAATACAGGCGCGGTCGCCCAATTGGCGCCGCGGGTAAGTCGTCTGCATGCGCACTACTGCACGCTTGCGGGTGCAGGACGAAGCGCAACAAGACCCCTGTGATATCGTCATCGTGGCCTCTTCCCCCGCCTATGCCGAGCAGCGATCACTCCATTCAGTATGAGTATCCGTTCAACGAACGGGTCCGCACGCTGCTCAGGCTCGAGGATCTTTTCGACAAGCTCGACTACTTCGGCGGGCAGTCACATCCTTTTTGCCACCACACGGCACTTCTGACGCTTTTTGAGATCCTGGAAATTACTGCGCGCTCCGATTTGAAGGGCGAGTTGATGCAGGAGTTGGAGCGTCACCGCCAATCGCTGCTCAATCTGCGAAACAACCCGCAGGTGGCGGAAGATCGTCTTGCCGCCGTTCTGCATGACGTCGAGCAGGCGCAATCCGGGCTAAGCGCCTCGACGGGCAAGGCAGGACAGCATTTGCGCGACAACGAGTGGTTGACCAGTATCCGCAGTCGCGCCGGCATACCGGGTGGCACGTGTGAGTTCGACTTGCCGTCGTACCACGCTTGGCTGATGCGCGCTCCGGATGTGCGTCATCACGATCTGCAAGCGTGGATCAAGCCACTGACCCAGTTTTCCGTTGCCATGAACATCGTGCTGCGCTTGCTGCGCGAGAGCGCGCATCGAAGCCAGCAGCTTGCCGCTCAGGGTGCGTTTCAGCAGACGCTGCAGGGGCGCACCTACGCGCTGCTTCAAGTGCGCGTCGCCGCAGAGGACAACGCGATCCCGGAAATCAGCGCCAATAAGTACATGCTGTGGATTCGTTTCGCGCAGGCCGATCGCGATCTGAAGCCGAAGCCACTCGATCGAGACGTCCGGTTCGAACTGAGCCTGTGCGCCTTCTGATGCTGCTGCCACGACATGGCGACAACCGTGAAGTGCCCAGTGTGCAGCACCCCCGTGCTCTGGTCCGAATCCAGCAAATGGCGACCATTCTGCTCTGAGCGCTGCAAGCTGATTGATCTAGGCGACTGGGCGTCCGACCGTCATGTCGTTGCTGGCAATCCACTCGAGGCACCGGAAGATTCGTCACAGCGCGACGACGATCCGCGCTCTTGAAGCCTCAGGCGGCGACGGGGCGGATGACCCTGTGCTTGCACCATGCGGACACCGGAAGAAGCAGACCATGTGCGCCTGCCTGCCGCGCGAACGCCAGATCATCAAGTTCCAATCCTCCGGCTGCCAGGATCGGCATCGAAGCATGCTGCGATAGCGCTTCGAATCCGTGCCACCCGATGGCAGCGTCAATAGCATCGGCCGGCTTGGGCAGAACGGGGCCAATCACCGCAAAGTCGTAGCCAAGAGCAGCCGCCCGCACGATCGCCGCTCGGCTTGTCGTGCGAAGTCCGACCCAAGATGCCGCCGGCCGCGGGTCCAGCGTCGAAGTACTTCTGTCGGTAAGGAGCGAGATGGCGTGTTCCGCAGGTCCTGCAGCCCCGACGATGCGAGCCAGCTCATCATCGAGCACAACGCGGCCACACACCGCATCAGCGCGGATCCTGACCTCCTGCACGAACGCCTCGACCACGCCGAAGCCAAACGACCGGGCCGACGCACGCAGCGCAACCATGCGAACACCCTGGGCGAACGCTCGTTCGAGTTGCGAAAGCTGTTGATCGGCGTCGTCCAGCGTCACCTCGGCGATCAGCGTCGGCAGCCCGAGCCAGCGCAACGCCGGCACGGCCGCCGGCAGCAGCGGTTGCGGCGGTTCGTCCAGCAGCCGGAAAAAAGCCAGGCGCTGTCCCTCCCGGCCACGCGGCGTGCCACACCAGTCGTAGATGCGCCGAAAGTGCAGGCGAACATAGGCATGCGGGTAATCGAACTCGAAGGTCACCCATGGCGTGGAGCCGCCGATGTCGATACCGAGTTCCTCGTGCAGTTCACGCTGCAGCGCATGTTCGACTGATTCGCCCGGCTCGATCTTGCCGCCCGGAAACTCCCAATAGCCGGCGTAAGGCTTGCCAACGGGCCGATCGGCCAGGAGCACGGCGTCGTCGGCGCGCAGCAGCACACCGACCGCGACCTCGGTCACTCTCCTCGGCGCCGCCTGGCTGCCATCGCGTGTGGCACTCATCGAGCCGCGAGACCGCATCGGCCGGCGTGGTCGCGCGCAAACTGCAGCGCCACCCGACCGGAGCGTGAGCCGCGCTGCAGCGCGAACTGCAATGCCTCACTGCGCACTGCATCGATCTGCGCCGGCGGCAATCCGTAATGCGCCAGCCAGTGGGCCACGATATCCAGATAGTCGTCCTGACGGAACGGATGGAACGACAACCACAGGCCGAAGCGCTCCGACAACGAGATCTTCTCTTCCACCGTTTCGCCGGGGTGAATCTCGCCGTCGTCCTCGTACGCCGTATCGAGGTTTTCGCGCATGTACTCGGGCATCAGGTGGCGACGATTGGACGTGGCATAGATCAGCACGTTGTCGCCCGGTGCAGCGACCGAGCCATCGAGCGCGGCCTTGAGCGCCTTGTAACTGCTCTCGCCTTCCTCGAACGACAGGTCGTCGCAGAAGACGATGAATCGCTCCGACCGATCCCCCACGCAGTCGACGATATCGGGCAGGTCCACGAGATCGCGCTTATCCACTTCGATCAGGCGCAAACCCTGGGAGGCGTACTGAGCCAGACAGGCGCGGATGAGCGAGGACTTGCCGGTGCCGCGCGCGCCGGTCAGCAGCACGTTGTTGGCCGGCAGAGCGCGCACGAACTGTTCGGTATTGGACAGCAGGGCCTGCTTTTGCGCGTCCACGTGCTGGAGATCGGTGGGCATGATGCGCGCCACCCGCGTCACGGCCTCGAGCCGACCGCGCCGGCCTCCGAGGTAGTCCCGAGTGCGCCATCGGTATGCCACGGCGCTCCAATCTGCCGGCGTGGCGGGCGGCGGCAGCACCGGCTCAAGGCGAGCCAGCAGCGCTTCCAGGCGGGCCGTGATGGAATCAACGTCCACCTGCTCGCCTTCTCAGCTGCGGTAGTCGGCGTTGATCGAGACGTAATCGTGCGACAAGTCACAGGTCCAGATCACGCTGCGAGCGTCGCCCCGACCCAGATGCACGCGCACGACAATCTCGGTCCCCTTCATTACACGCTGGCCGTCTTCTTCGCGGTACTGCGGGTGCCGGCCACCGTCGCGCGCCACCCAGACGTCATTCAGATGCAGTTGCACTGTGCCTGGGTCCAGATCGGCAATGCCGGCATTGCCTACCGCGGCCAAGATACGCCCGAGGTTGGGATCAGAAGCGAAAAAGGCCGTCTTGACCAGCGGCGAGTGGGCAATCTGGTAGCCCACCTGCGCAGCCTCGGCTTCGGAGCGGGCGCCCTCCACCACAATCTCGATGAACTTGGTCGCACCTTCACCGTCGCGCACGATCGCTTGCGCCAAGCGCTGCGCCACCACGGTGATTGCCTCGGTCAGCGCAAGCAGGCGGGGATCGCTGAACGAATCGATCCTGGGCATCGGCGCCCGACCGGTCGCCATCACGATGAACGAATCGTTGGTCGATGTATCGCCGTCGATCGTGATGCGATTGAATGAGGCATCGGCCACCTGGCGCGCCAGTCGCGGCAGCAGCGCCGGATCAATGGCGGCATCGGTGGCGACGAATCCGAGCATGGTTGCCATGTCTGGCTTGATCATGCCCGCACCTTTGGAGATGCCTGTGATGGTGATCGTATGCGCTCCGAGCTGCGCTTGCATCGAGCAGGCCTTCGGCAAGGTATCGGTCGTCATGATCGCCTCGGCCGCCTGCCCCCAGTGGTCCGGCGCGAGTCGGCTCACCGCTTGCGGCAGACCGGCGATCAGGCGATCCACCGGCAGCGGCTCCATGATCACGCCGGTGGAAAACGGCAGCACCTGATCCGGCTCGCAGCCGAACTGCGCAGCAACCGCCTCACAGGTGACGCGCGCTGCGTCCAGTCCCGCTTCACCCGTGCCGGCATTTGCGTTGCCGGTGTTGATCACCAACGCGCGGACGCCGCGGCCGATATCAAGGTGCGCTCGACACACCTGCACCGGCGCGGCACAAAAGCGATTCTGCGTGAACACGCCCGCCACCGCGCCGCCTGCTGGCACACGGATCAGCAGCAGATCCTTGCGGTTCGCCTTGCGGATGCCTGCTTCAGCCCAGCCGAGCTCAACCCCGGGGACAGGCAGTAGCGAGGCGGGATCAGGTGCGCGGAGGTTGACGGGCATGGTGGGCAAGCGATGTGGCTCGATCGAGCGTGAACCTTACCGCAACGCACGGCTCAAGATGGCTGCCCGGACATCATAAGCGCAGCAGCCACCGTGAGCGCTGCGTCCCCCGCGCTACGAGGCTGACTACGCCAGCTTGCCGTGACACTGCTTGTACTTCTTCCCGCTGCCGCAAGGACAAGGATCGTTGCGGCCAATCTTGTCGCCAAAGCGCTTGAACGGTTGTGTCTTGGCATCGTAGGTCGGCTCCGCCAGCGCCATCGACTCGACCTCGGCCGGAGCTTCGGCCACGGCTGAGTCAAACGAACTGTGCTGCGCGCGCGCGGCCTCCGCGCGGCGTTCTGCCTCTTCCTCGATACGCTGCTCGGCCAGCTCGATCTCCTCCTGAGACTGAACGCGCACGTTCATCAGGACCTTGACGGCGTCCGCGCGCACGCGGTCGATCAGCGAGCTGAACAGTTCGAACGCCTCGCGCTTGTACTCCTGCTTCGGCTGCTTCTGCGCATAGCCGCGCAAATGGATTCCCTGACGCAGATGGTCGAGGGCAGACAAATGCTCGCGCCACTGCTGATCGAGCATCTGCAGCGTGATCGATCGCTCGAAGCTCTTGAAATTGTCCTTGCCCACCAGCGCGACCTTGGCCTCGTAGGCTGCATCAGCTGCCTTGAGCACACGATCAAGCAGTTCCTCGTCGGTCAGGTTGTCTTCGGCCTCCACCCAGGCTTTCAGCGGCAGATCGATTTGCCAGTCGTCGACCAGTGCCTTGCCCAGACCATCCAGATCCCATTGCTCAACCACCGCCTCTGCCGGCACGTGAGCGCGGAACAGCTCCGTGAAGAACCCATGGCGAAGATTGATCACCATTTCGCCAATGTCATCCACCGCGAGGATGTCGTTACGCAAGCGATAGATCTCCTTGCGCTGGTCGTTCGAGACGTCGTCGTACTCGAGCAATTGCTTGCGGATATCGAAGTTGCGCGCTTCCACCTTGCGCTGGGCGGTTTCGATCGAGCGACTCACCATGCCTGCTTCGATCGCCTCGCCTTCCGGCATTTTCAAGCGATCCATGATCGCCTTCATTCGATCGCCGGCGAAGATTCGCAGCAGAGAGTCTTCCATTGACAGGTAAAAGCGCGACTCGCCCGGGTCACCCTGCCGACCGGAACGACCCCGAAGCTGGTTATCGATGCGGCGCGACTCGTGCCGCTCGGAGCCGATGATCATCAGCCCGCCAGCAGCCACCACTTGATCGTGCAACGACTGCCATTCGCCGCGCAACTTGGCGATCCGCGCCTGCTTGGTCGCCTCGTCGAGCGAATCGTCGGCTTCGACGAACTGCACCTGCTTTTCCACATTGCCGCCGAGCACGATGTCCGTGCCGCGACCCGCCATGTTCGTGGCGATAGTCACCATCTTTGGCCGGCCGGCTTGCGCCACGATCTCGGCCTCCTTGGCGTGCTGCTTGGCGTTGAGCACCTGGTGAGGCAGCTTTTCCTTCTTCAACATCTCGGAGACGAGTTCCGAGGTCTCGATCGAGGTGGTCCCCAGCAGCACCGGCTGACCGCGCTCGTAGCAGTCCTTGACGTCGGCGATGATGGCGGCGTATTTCTCTTTCATCGTGCGGTAGATCTTGTCCTGCTGGTCCTTGCGCACCATGGGCCGATGCGTCGGGACCACCACGGTTTCCAGGCCATAAATCTCCTGGAACTCATAGGCTTCGGTGTCCGCCGTACCCGTCATGCCGGCCAACTTCTCATACATGCGGAAATAGTTCTGGAAGGTGATAGACGCGTAAGTCTGGTTTTCAGACTGGATCGCCACGCGCTCCTTCGCTTCGACGGCCTGATGCAAGCCCTCGCTCCAGCGCCGGCCGGACATCAGGCGTCCGGTGAACTCGTCGACGATGATGATTTCGCCGTTCTGAACGACGTAGTGCTGGTCACGGTGGAACAGGTGATGCGCGCGCAGAGCAGCGTTCAGATGGTGCATCAGCACGATGTTCTGCGGCGCGTACAGGCTCTCGCCCTCGGCCAGCATCCCCTTGCGCACCAGCACGCCCTCGATCTTCTCGTGTCCCGATTCGCTGATGTGAACCTGATGCGCCTTCTCATCCACCCAGAAGTCGCCCTCGCCTTTCTCGTCCGCCTGCCGGGTCAGCAGAGGCGGGACCTCGTCCATCGCCACATACAGCGTGGTGTGATCCTCCGCCGGGCCCGAGATGATCAGCGGCGTGCGTGCCTCGTCGATCAGGATCGAGTCGACCTCGTCGACGATGGCGTAGAACAGCGGCCGCTGGCGCTTGTCGGCAGCCGAGTACTCCATGTTGTCGCGCAGATAGTCGAAGCCGAACTCGTTATTGGTGCCGTAGGTGATGTCGGCGGCATAAGCGACACGCTTGTCCTCGGTCGACTGCTGGCTCACGATCGTGCCGACCGACATGCCGAGGAACGAGTAGATCTGCCCCATCCACTCGGCGTCCCGGGTGACGAGGTAATCATTGACAGTGACCAGATGCACGCCCTTGCCGGCAAGCGCATTCAGATAGATCGGCAGCGTCGCTGTCAGCGTCTTGCCCTCGCCGGTGCGTTGCTCGGAAATGTTTCCGGCATGCAGGACCATCCCGCCGATCAACTGTTCGTCAAAATGGCGCATGCCGAGCGTGCGCTTGGACGCCTCCCGCACGACGGCGAAGGCCTCCGGCAGCAACTCGTCTAGCGTCGCTCCGTTGGCAACGCGCTGCTTCAGCTCTGCGGTTTTGCCCTTGAGTTGTTCATCGCTCAGCGCGCTGATTGACGGCTCGAGGGCGTTGATGCGCCTGATGTCGCGCTGGTATTGCTTGATCAGCCGCTCGTTGCGACTGCCGAAAATGCGTGTCAGAAAGCCGGAGATCATCGGGCGGGCTGCCTATGGCGTGGGTGGCTGCGCATTGCATGAAAGTGCCGCAACGGCAGCAAGGCACGCAAAAGCGCCGCGGTGGCGTTGCGGCGCGGGAGCCTGAAATTATTACATAGGGGGCAAGTCGCGACAGACCCGCCAAACCCGCACGGCCCAGCGCCTGCAAGAACTTACTTGGAGGCGTCAGCCGCCCGCGCAAGGCCTTTCAGATCGACTTGAGGCGCGGCTCGTACGGGTTTGCGCTCGGCCTTGGCGAGCGTTTCGCCGAAGGGCGATCCGTCGCGTTGCTGAGCCAGGAAGCGCGTCGGATTCTGCGGGTGACCTTTGACGTGCACCTCGAAGTGCAGATGGGGCCCGGTGGACCGACCGGTCGATCCGACTTCGGCGATCTTCTGACCCTTGCGGACGATATCGCCCGGCTTCACATGAATCCGGCTCGCGTGGGCGTACAAGGTCTCAAGCTCGTTGCCATGGTCGATGGTGACCACATTGCCGAACACGCTGTGCGACTCCGCTGAGGCGACGACGCCACCGGCCGCCGCGTAGATCGGGGTGCCCACTGGAGCGGCGAAATCGACCCCAGCGTGCATCGCCACCTGCCCGGTGAAGGGATCGGTGCGATGGCCGAAACCCGAGCCGACGAAACCCTCGCTCACCGGCGTGTTCTGTGGCAGCAGGGCGCGCCGGACCTGAACCGCCATAAGTTCGGACTCGATTACGTCCATGTAGTCCTCGCGTGCGCCGACGTCCTTGGCGATGCGGGCCATTTCCTGGTTCACTTCGTTCAGCGACATCACGCGGCCGGCCGGCGATTCCGCGCCACCACGACCGGGAACTTCCTTGAAATTGAATTCCTCGGGCCGGATGCCAGACATCTTCGACACACGCTCCCCGAGGGCATCCAGACGCATCAACTGCGCCTGCATCTCCCCCAGCTTGCGCGCCATGGCCGTCAAGTTGTCGCGCACCATCTGATCTTTGCGCGCTACTTCGTCACGCATCACGAAGTGCACCAGATCGTTCAGGATCGGGATGCGGAACTCGGTGCTGATCTTGAGACTGACCGCATACAACCCAATTACAGCCAAGAGCACCGCAGTGACGAGTCCGCCCATGGCGAGCACGTACATGCGGCCGGTCAATGTGATCGTGCGCGCCTGCTTGAGTCGACGATCTACCAGGATAATCTGCACTGCGTACTCTCCTCAGTGGCGACCGCCGTGACGTCGCCAGCCGCAGGAACCACCAACCCATGCCGACCACCCGATCCCTTGCCGACGCGCTCGCCCATTCCGCAGCCGGGCCTCTGCTCGCCCGGCTCGACAAGATCAAGCGCATCACGCAGACGCTAGCCGACGCCGTGGCGCGTATCGCGCCCGATTTCGACGCCCACGATCCGTGGGCTTGCGAGTTGCGGGAAGAGAAACTGATGTTGAATGCCCGCTCTGCAGCACAGGCCGCGAAACTGCGGCAGGGCATTCCAGGGTTGTTGCGACTCCTGCACCAACAGGGGGCTCAAGTTACTGAAATTCATGTCAGGGTTCAACCCACGCGCACGACCTACTCCGAACCGGTAGATGATCCCGCTCAAGTTCCTCCGGATGGTGGATCAACGAGAGGGGCGGCGGCCGGTCCAAGCGGACTGCCCACCCCTACCGCAGTTGCGGGAGCTTCGGCGTTCGCCGCAGCGCTCGCCCGCGACCTGCCGGACTCGCCGCTGCAGCGGGCGGCGCTACGCCTGCAGGCAAGATTGGCGCGGTCGTCGTGAGCCTAGATCATCCGTTCGGCAATCAGCAGAACGAAGAAGAGCAGCCCTGCAACGACCAGGATCTGGAACGCTCGGCCGGCCCAACGAAGGTACTTGCGGTCGGCGCTGATGAAATACGCGACCACCAATCCGCACACCGCCGCCAAGAAGAGCAGCAGCAGGACGCGAAAAATCGCCATGCGCGGCGTCAGGCGAAGGCAGGCTGGGTGAACGCCGCTGGCGCGCTGGCACGATCATCAAACGTGACGACTTCATACGCCGTCTCGTCGGCCAAGAGGGCACGCAGCAATCTATTGTTGAGCGCGTGGCCCCCCTTGTGCGCCGAGTACGCGGCGATCAGCGGCTTGCCGAGGACATACAGGTCACCCATGGCATCGAGCAACTTGTGCTTGGCAAATTCGTCTCCGGAACGCAGTCCGTCGGTGTTAAGCACGCGGTACTCGTCCATCACGATCGCGTTCTCGAAGTTGCCGCCCATTGCCAGCCCAGCCGCTCGCAGCGCTTCCACTTCATTGACGAAGCCAAACGTGCGTGCGCGTGCCACCGATGCAACAAACGGTTCGTGCGCAAGATCGACCTCCACCACCTGTGCGGTCGCATCGATGGCCGGATGATTGAAGTCGATCGAGAACATCAGCTTGAAACCGAAGTGCGGCTCCAGTTTCACCCACTTGTCACCATCGCGGATCTCCACCGACTTCTTCACGCGAATGAACCGGCGCAGCGCGTTCTGCTCGACCACGCCGGCCGACTGGATCAGGAACACGAAGCTGGCCGCGCTGCCGTCCATGATCGGGATCTCGGGCGCGTCCACGTCGACGTAGCAGTTGTCGATCCCCAGGCCGGCCAGGGCCGACGACAGGTGCTCGACCGTGCCGACGATGGCGCCGTCCCGCCCGACCGTGGTCGCCATGCGCACATCGATCACCGCCTCGGCCGACGCCGGGATGTCGACCGGAGGCTCAAGGTCCGTCCGCCGATACACGATGCCGGTATTCGGCGCGGCCGGGCGCAGCACCAGTTCGACCTTGTTTCCGCTGTGCAGACCAATGCCGACTGTACGCACCAGCGTCTTGAGTGTTTTTTGCTTGAGCATGAGGCGATTCTACCGAGCAGTTGCTGCGCTGCCGCGAGCGCGGATTAGGCGGGTCTTTCAGAATGCATGCGGCCCCGACCTGTACAGGGGCTTGGCGAGCGCAGCAAACGTGCGTGAACGGGCAAGCGAGTGCCCCGCCCAACAAAGGAGCGACCGGCGTGGACCGCGTCGCCACCCAGGGAGACAGCATGGCCAACCTCGATGTGAAGAGCGTCCCGGGCGAACCGCTGCGGCCGCCGTCGCCGTTTCCCGCCATCCGCCAGGTGGGGCTCGGCGCGCCGTTGCGCTGGCTGGGGGCCGGTGTTCGCGACCTGCGGCGCGCGCCTCGGGCCAGCCTGTTCTACGGCTCGGCGTTCGCCCTGATGGGCTGGCTGATCTGGCTGGTGTTCAAGCACGCCTATCAATTCACGTCGGCGCTGACGGCGGGGTTCCTGTTGATGGGTCCGTTCCTGTGCACCGGTCTGTACGACATCAGCCGTCGACTGGAGCGCGGCGAGCCAGCCAGCCTGGCGCTGTCGTTGGCTGCATGGCGCGCCAATCTGGGCGCGTTCACCCTGTTCTCGCTGCTGCTCACCATCGTCACGCTGGTGTGGGCGCGGGCCTCGCTGGTGACTTTCGCGTTGTTCTTCTCGTCGGGCATGCCGACGCTCGACAACTTCATCGCCCGCGTCGTCACGACCGAGCACTGGGATTTCATCGCCACCTACTTCGGCGTCGGTGGCCTGTTTGCCGCGATCGTGTTTGCCATCAGCGTCGTGTCGGTGCCGATGATGCTCGATCGCGGTACCGACACGGTGGTGGCGGCGCTGACCAGCGTGCGCGCGCTGTTGGAGAACTTCGCCCCGCTGCTGCTGTGGGCGGTCCTGATCGTTGTCGTCATCGGCGTGGGTTTCGCCACGCTGTTCGTTGGCTTGATCGTTGCGGCACCGGTGGTCGGCCACGCCACCTGGCATGCCTACCGCGAGCTGGTCGGTCCGCAACCTGTCTGAACTCGACGCGCGCAATTTCCGCTTGGCTGCGCGCGTCGACGTCCACACGCCGTGGGCCGGCGCCTGATGGCGCTTTGTGAACCGCTGATTGCGCAGGCATGACCGATCAGTGCGACCGTTCATGCCTGACCTGCGCTGGCTAGTCCGCCTGCTTGCGCAGAAACGCCGGGATGTCATAGCGATCCGACACCGACTCCTCAAGTGCCGACACACGCGCCTGCGCGTTCTCGCGCGAGCGCCAGATGGCCGGACGGTCGAGGTCGGTGAAGTCGTGGCCGGTCCCCGTCATCGCCGGCGTTGCGGGCGCCATGCCCACCGGTGCATTGTCGGTGCCAGTGCGAATCATCGTCAGCGGCGGCGCCGCACGCTTGGCGGCGGAGCGGCCCAGGCCGGTCGCCACCACGGTCACCCGCAGGTCGTCACCCATCGACTCGTCCTTGACCGTGCCGAAGATCACGGTGGCATCTTCCGCCGCAAACGCCCGGATCGTGTTCATCACCTCGCGCGTCTCCTTCATCTTCAAGGAAGACGACGCGGTGATGTTGACCAGCACGCCGCGTGCGCCGGACAGATCCACCCCTTCCAGCAGCGGGCTGGCCACCGCCTGCTCGGCCGCGATACGCGCCCGATCCAGTCCGCCGGCCTGGGCCGTGCCCATCATCGCCTTGCCCTGTTCGCTCATCACGGTGCGCACGTCCTCGAAGTCGACGTTGACCAGACCGTTGTTGTTGATGATCTCGGCGATGCCGGCGCAGGCGTTGTGCAGCACGTCGTCAGCAGCCTGGAAGCACTCGCCCATCTCGGCATCCTCGCCCAGCACTTCCTCGAGCTTGTTGTTGAGGATGACGATCAGCGAATGCACCTTGTCCTCGAGCTCGGCCAGACCCTGCTCGGCGATCTTCATCCGACGCGGCCCCTCGAATTCGAACGGCTTGCTGACTACCGCCACGGTCAGGATGCCCAATTCCTTGGCGATTTCCGCCACCACCGGCGCCGCGCCGGTGCCGGTGCCGCCGCCCATGCCGGCGGTGATGAACACCATGTGCGCGCCGCGCAGTGAGTCGGCAATGCGCTCGCGCATCTCGTCGGCCGACTGGCGGCCGACATCCGGCTTGGCGCCCGCACCCAGGCCGGTCTTGCCGAGCTGAATCAGGTTGGTCGCGCTGGAGCGGCGCAGCGCCTGGCGATCGGTGTTGGCGACGATGAACTCGACGTTCTGCACCTCGCGTCGAATCATGTGCTCGACGGCGTTGCCGCCGGCACCACCCACACCCACCACCTTGATCACCGTCCCGCTGGTTTCCGTTTCGAGCATTTCAAAAGGCATCTGTGTTCTCCTTGATGTCAACTGCCGATCAAGAAACGCGCAATGTCAATGACGAGGCGAGTGCTGCGTACTCGCCTTTGACAATGCACGCTTCAACCTGCCGCTTGATGTGTACGCGACCCTGCGGGTCGCACGTGCACATCAAGCGAATACGCCGCTCGCTTGCGCGAGCGATGCAAAACCTGGTCAGAGCGGCCGCTAGGCTTGACGCGGCGCGTGTACGCGACGCTTCGCGGCGCACGTGCACGCGCCGCGAATGACAAGTCGGAGCGGCCGCTCCGGAGCGGCCGCGCGCTGGCCGCTCGATCTGAGGCCGACACCCTGCGGGCGCCGGCCAACCCACCCCAACTCCTCCAACCTGCGGTACGCGATTAGCAGCGGTGGCAACCACGAAGTGGCGATTGACCTTCAGCTGCCCCCAGCCGCCGCGCAAGGCGGCGCAGCCGCGTCGCGCGCGCCTCGTCGTGGTCGTCGCAGCAACGCTCAGCCGACCACCCACTTCGACTTCGTCTGGCTCCGCCAGCGAAGTCGAACCAACCACTCCGCTGTGCGTGCACGTGCGACCCGCAGGGTCGCGTACACGCACAGCGCC
>LNFM01003080.1_pt1 | contig 33685 bp, 35 predicted proteins | sample 596031 | NCBI WGS metagenome assembly LNFM01 (sample SAMN04254537, study PRJNA301005) | activated carbon metagenome | isolation source: dual media filters at the Ann Arbor, Michigan drinking water treatment plant | place: USA: Ann Arbor
GGCGCAGCTGCTGGCGATGGGCGCGGCCCTCGCCGCCTCGGCCGCGGGATACCTCGCCGCGGCCCATGCGTTCGAGATGCGCGAGCTGCAGGTGCTGTCGCGGCTCAGGCGGCCGCTACAGTAGCCGCGTGGACCAGGGGCACATCCGTAACTTCTGCATCATCGCCCACATCGACCACGGGAAGTCGACGCTCGCCGACCGCATCCTCCAGCTGACCGGCGCGGTGAGCGAGCGGGACATGCGCAGCCAGGTCCTCGACTCGATGGACCTGGAGCGCGAGCGGGGGATCACGATCAAGGCGCAGGCCGTGCGCGTGCACTACACGGCCTCCGACGGCGAGACCTACCAGCTCAACCTGATCGACACGCCCGGCCACGTGGACTTCAGCTACGAGGTCTCGCGCAGCCTCGCCGCCTGCGAGGGCGCGCTGCTGGTGGTGGACGCCAGCCAGGGCATCGAGGCCCAGACCCTCGCCAACACCTACCTGGCCATCGAGGGCGACCTCGAGGTCATCCCGGTGCTCAACAAGATCGATCTCCCGGCGGCCGACCCCGAGCTGCACGGCCGCGCGGTTGCCGACCTGATCGGCGACGACCCCGAGAACGTGCTCCGGATCTCGGCCAAGACCGGCGAGGGCATCGAGGCCGTGCTCGAGGCGGTGGTGGAGCGCGTGCCGCCGCCGAGCGGCGACCTGACCGCCCCGGCCCGCGCCCTGATCTTCGACTCGGTCTACGACCAGTACCGCGGCGTCGTGGCCTTCGTCCGGGTGATGGACGGCGTGTTCCAGAAGGGCGACAAGCTGCGCTGCATGCAGACCGGCCTCGTCGTGGAGTCGGAGGAGATCGGCGTGATGGCGCCGGTCATGACCCCGACGGGCAAGCTCGCGGCGGGCGAGACCGGCTACCTGGTGACCGGCCTCAAGAACCTCGGCGACCTGCGCGTGGGCGACACGATCACGCGCGTGGCCGAGCCGGCCGCCGAGGCCCTGCCGGGCTATCGCGAGGTCAAGCCGATGGTGTTCTGCGGGCTCTTCCCGGTGGACGCCGACGACTACCCCGACCTGCGCGACGCCCTCGAGAAGCTCTCGCTCAACGACGCCTCGCTGCGGTGGGAGCCCGAGAGCTCCCAGGCGCTCGGCTTCGGCTTCCGGTGCGGTTTCCTCGGCCTGCTGCACATGGACATCGTGCGGGAGCGGCTCGAGCGCGAGTACGACCTGGAGCTCCTCGCGACGACCCCCAACGTCGAGTACAAGGTCACCACGACGATGGGCGAGATCCTGCCGGTTCGCTCGCCCACCGAGCTGCCGCCCCCGACCAACATCGCGATGATCGAGGAGCCCTTCGTGCGCTGCACGATCCTCGTGCCCAGCGACGGCGTGGGCGCCGTGATGAAGCTCTGCCAGGACCGCCGCGGCGTGTTCGTCACGATGGAGCCGATCGAGAACCGGCAGCAGATCGTCTACGACATGCCGCTCGCCGAGATCGTGCTCGACTTCTACGACCAGCTGAAGTCGCGCACCCGCGGCTACGCCTCGCTCGACTACGAGATCGTCGGGTACCGCGAGAGCCATCTGGTGAAGCTCGACGTGCTGCTCGCCGGTGACACGGTGGACGCGCTCTCGATGATCGTCCACCGCGACGAGGCCTACACCCGGGGCAAGCTGCTGGTGGAGCGCCTCTTCCGCACCATCCCGCGGCAGCTCTTCGACGTCCCGATCCAGGCCGCGATCGGGGGCAAGATCCTCGCCCGCGAGACCGTCAAGGCGCGCCGCAAGGACGTTCTGGCCAAGTGCTACGGCGGCGACATCAGCCGCAAGCGCAAGCTCCTCGAGCGCCAGAAGGAGGGGAAGAAGCGGATGAAGCAGGTGGGCTCGGTCGAGGTGCCACAGGAGGCGTTCCTGTCGGTGCTGAAGATCGGAGACGACGGGAACGGCAAGTGAGCCCCGTCGCGCACCTCTACCTGCATCTGCCCTTCTGCTCCTCGCGCTGCGGCTACTGCGCGTTCGTGGTCAACGTCGGCGCCCTCGGGCGGCGCGACGAGTACCTCGACGCGCTGCTGGCCGAGCTGGAGGGAGAGCGCGCCGCCGGGCGCATCGGCGAGCTGCAGACGGTCTACCTGGGCGGCGGCACCCCGACGCTGATGCGCCCGCGCCGCCTCGCCGCGCTGATGGAGCGGATCCGGCCCCACCTGGCGCCGGGGGCCGAGGTGAGCATGGAGGCCAACCCCGAGTCGGTCGACGGCCCGGCGCTGGCCGCCCTGCGGCGGGCGGGCGTCAACCGCCTGTCGCTCGGCGTGCAGTCGTTCCAGCCGCACCTGCTGAGCGCCCTCGACCGCGCGGCCACGCCCGCCCAGGCGCGGCAGCTGATCGCCTGCGCCCGCGCGGCCGGCTTCGAGGACCTCAGCATCGACCTGATCTTCGGCATCCCCGGCCAGACCGCGGACGACCTCGAGCGCGACCTCGCCGAGGTGCTCACCGCGGGCCCCGACCACGTCTCCTGGTACGAGCTCGAGCTGAAGCCGGGCACCGCGCTGGCGCGGGCCGGCACGCCGGCCTTCGACGAGGACGAGGGCGCCGACGCCTACCGCCGCATCGTCGGCGGGCTCGAGGACGCCGGATACGGCTGGTACGAGACGGCCAACTTCGCCCGCCCCGGCCACGAGTGCCGCCACAGCCTCGCCTACTGGTCGGCGGCCGACTACCTCGGCCTCGGGGTCGGCGCGGTGAGCACCGTCGGCGGGGAGCGGTGGCGCAACGCGGCCGCCCTCGACGGGTACCTCGCCGCCCTCGCGGCGGGGGAGGCGCCACCGCGCAGCCGTGAGCCCCTCGACGCCGACGACGTGCGGCGCGAGCGCTGGATGCTCGGCCTGCGCCTGGAGCGCGGCCTGCCGCTGGCGTGGGCCGGCCCGCCCGACCGCCCCGACGCGCTCGCGCGCCTCAGCGCCGCCGGCCTGCTGCACCACGACGCCGGCGCGGTGTCGCTCACCCGCGAGGGGCGCTTCGTGCAGAACGCGATCCTCCACGAGCTGATGGATTACGCATGAGCGACGCCCCGGCCGAGCAGCCCGGCGAGGACCTCCTCAAGCCGCGCCAGGAGGTGATCCTGCGCACCGTGGTGGAGGAGCACATCGCCTCGGGCGTGCCCGTGGGCAGCAAGAACATCGCCGGGCGCGAGGGGATCGACTTCGCCTCGTCCACGGTGCGCTACGAGCTGGCGCGCCTCGAGGAGCTCGGCTACCTGAACCACCCGCACACCTCGGCCGGCCGCGTGCCCACCGACCGCGGCTACCGCTACTACGTGGACACCCTGCTGACCCGCGACCCGCCCGCCCAGGCGCCCGCCCTCGTCGAGACGGCCCTCGACCTCACCGAGATGCGGCGCGAGGTCGACGCGGCCCTCGAGCGGCTCGCCGACGTCGTGGCCCAGGTCACCAACCTGCTGGCCATCGTCACCTCCCCGGCGCCCCAGGCCTCGTCGGTACGGCACGTCGAGGTGCTGCAGCTTCAGCCGCAGGTGGTGATGGTGGTGGTGATCACCTCCACCGGCGCCGTCACCAAGCGCGTGTTCGCCTTCGAGAGCGCGGTCGATCCGGGGCTCTGCGAATGGGCCGGGGCGTTCCTCAACGACCGGATCGTCGGTCTCACCGTGGGCTCGCGGATGATCGAGGACCGGCTCCGGGACCCCTCGCTCTCGCCGAAGGAGCGGACCTTCCTCCAGGTGCTCGCGCCGGCGATCGCCGAGCTGGCGGCCGGCGCGGCCGGCAGCATCGTGATCGGCGGTCAGGCGCGCTTCCTCGCCGAGCAGCGCCACCTCGACCTGATGGCGATCGACGCGCTGATGGAGAGCCTGGAGGAGCGCTACACCCTGCTGGCGCTGCTGCGCGGGGCGCTCAGCCGCAACCAGGTCTACCTGCGCATCGGCGCCGAGCTGCCCGATCAGAACTTCGCCGGGCTCAGTATGGTGGCCGCCAACTACGGGGTGCCGCGGCGCAATCTCGGGACCGTCTCGCTCTTCGGCCCGACCCGGATGGACTACCGGCTCGCGATGGCGACCGTCCGCGGGGCGGCCCAGATCCTGTCGCGTTACGTGGAGGGCGTTTATGAGTGAGGAGGACGAGGGGCCCCGGCCCATCGACGACCGCTTCGAGATCCTCGAGGTCTGGCGGCGACCGCTGCGCGGCGACACCGCCGCCGCGGTGCGCGTGCTGGCCAAGGTGGAGGCCGGGGCCTACGGCCCCGAGGAGTACGCGGTCGGCGTGAGCACGCGCCCCGACGCCCACCTCGCCCCGCTGCTCGACGAGGCCGACCTCTTCACCGGGCTGTCGTTCGCCGAGGCCCACTGGGTCGCGGCCGTGCTGGCCTCGGCGGCCGACCGGGTGGAGGACGCCGAGAGCCTGCTGTTCGACCTCCGCGTGCCGGTCGACCTGGCCTGGCGCGAGGTGGAGCTGGCGGCCGAGGTGATCGAGCCGGGCGGCCTGCGCTCGGCGCCGCTGGTCCCCTGGGAGCCGGAGGCCGAGTCGACGGGCGCCTCGCGTTACGCGATCGCGACCTTCACCCTCGACTGCGGTCACCAGGCCGTGGAACTGCTGCGCCAGGACCCCGACGCGGCGCCGTTCTGGGTCGAGGACGGCTCGGTCGACCACCTGGCCGCGCGCGACGCCCGCAGCCTCACCCGGCTGCTCTACCGCGCGGTCAACCTCGAGGAGGCGCAGCGGATCATCGAGGAGGCCCAGGCCAACCTCGCCAAGCACCCCGAGGACGACGACCACGACGACGAGGGCCGCGGCGACCGGTGATCGACAGCATCGTCTGGCTCCTCTCGCGGGTCCTCGTGATGCCGCTGCTCTACCTGCCGCCGCTGCGCATGCGCCGCCGCGGCAACGCGAACCTGCCGGTGGCCGGCCCGCTGCTGATCGTCTGCACCCACGTCTCGGTCGCCGACCCGCTGGTGCTGATGGCCGCCGCGCGGCCCCGGCGCACCCACATGATGACCAAGTCGGAGATGTTCAAGCACCGCCCCGTGGCGGCGTTCCTGCGCCTCGTGAAGGCGTTCCCGGTGCGCCGGGGCCAGGCCGACATCAGCGCCATCCGCCACGCGCTCGACCTGCTCTCGCAGGGTGAGTGCCTGGTCGTCTTCCCCGAGGGCCACGTCAGCCGCACCGGCCACATGCGCCGGGGCCACCCCGGCGCCGGGTTCTTCTCGATGCGCCCGGGCGTGGTGACGGTCCCCGCGGTGGTGTGGGACACCCAGCTCTTCCGCGGCCCGGCGCGGATCGTCTTCGGCGAGCCGATCGACGTGAGCGACATCGTCGCGGGGCCCGGCCCCCGCAAGCGCCGCAACCGCATGGCCACCGACCGCATCATGGAACGGCTGGCGGCCATGGCCATGGAGATCGGCGCCCCGCTCCAGCCGGCGCCGCTCGGCGAGCCCCAGGAGGAGGACCGCCGCCGCGGCCGCGTCACCCCGCGGCCCTTTCCCGAGGAGCCCGCGCCGACCGGGGTCTAGTTGTAGTCACCCGGAGCGTTGTTGACGGATCCGGGTTGACGTAGGGAGGACCCCCGGGGCTCTGTGGAGGTGTCGAAGCCATCCACACCCTGGGGGTCCTCATGGCGCACGCTAACGCCCGTCTGAGCGTTCACGGAAGAGCACTGCTCGTTGAACGGGTCCTGGCCGGCCACCGCCCGGCTGATGTCGCCCACCAGATGGGGTGCTCCCGGGCCACCGCCTACAAGTGGCTGCGCCGCTTCGCCACCGAGGGGGCGCCGGGCCTCCTGGATCGCCCGAGCCGACCCCATCGCTGCCCCCACCGCACCCCCGCTGGGACCGAGGCGGCGATCCTGGAGGCACGCCGGCTCCATCGCACCGGAGCCGACTGGATCGGGCTCGAGCTCGGGATCGCGCCCTCGACGGTCGGCCGCGTGCTCGCCCGCCACCAGATGCCCCTGCTGCGTGATCTGGACGCGCTCACCGGAGAGCCCGTGCGCCGGGGCCCGGTGAGCGGCGTGCGCTACGAGCGCGAGCACCCGGGAGAGCTGATCCACATCGACGTCAAGAAGCTCGGGCGGATCCCCCAGGGCGGTGGCTGGCGCGCCCACGGACGGGGGCCAAAGCCCGCCGCTCGCCGCGCCCAGGGATACGACTACGTCCACTCGGCCATCGATGACCATTCACGGCTGGCCTACTCGGAGATCCACCCCGATGAGCAGGGCACGACCTGCGCCGCCTTCATGGTGCGGGCGGCAGCGTTCTTTGCCTCCCACGGCATCACCCGCATCGAGCGGGTGATGAGCGACAACGCCTGGAGCTACCCCCTCTCGGTGGCCTTTCAGGGCGTTCTCGCCCAGCTGGGTGCCCGCCACGTCCTGATCCGCCCCCACTGCCCCTGGACCAACGGCAAGGTCGAGCGGCTCAACCGGACCCTGCTCAGGGAGTGGGCCTACTCACAGATCTTCCACTCGAACTCCGAGCGGGCGGCACGCCTGCCAGAGTGGCTCGAGCACTACAACACCAGGCGTCGCCACAGCGCGCTCGGTGGCCTTCCCCCGATCAGCCGCCTGTCAACAACGTACTGAGTGACTACATCTAGTGCGGGACGGAGGCGTCGTGGCGCCGCGCGAGCGGCGACTGGTACAGGGAGCGGACGATCTCCCCGTCGAGCCAGGCCGTGAGCCGGGCGGCCTCGGCCGCGAGCGCCTCGCGGGCGGCACGCGGGAGGGGGCCAGCCGGCACCACGACGACGCGGCCGTCCGGCCGCTGCGTCCAGCCGCCGACGATGCGCCCGTCCCACCAGGCGCTCGGGCCGCCGTTGCCGTTGGAGTCGAACAGGAGGGGCCCCAGCGCGCCGAGGTAGAAGCCGCGTCCCCGCCATCCCATCGTCGTGGGGTCGAGTGCGGGAAGCAGGGCCGCCCAGGGCTCGGCGGCGGCGACCGGGGCGGTGTCGTCCGGGTGCAGCCACGCGGTGCTGCCGTCGTCGAGGCGGACCTCGGAGGCCCCGACGTCGGCGAGGGCGTGGCGCACGGCCCCCTTCGTGGCGCCGAGCCACCAGACGAGATCGGCCTCGGTGCCGGGGCCGAAGCTCCAGAGCCACCGCCGCACGAGCTCCGCGTACCCCTCGCGCTCGGGCAGGCGCCCGGGGCCGGAGCCCAGCCAGTCCTCGGTCGTCGTCCAGAAGGGGCGCGACACCCTCCAGCCCGCGGCGGGCGCGCCCCGGAGCACGCCGCCGCCGGCGGCGAGCGTGGCGAGGACACGCGGGGCGACCGGGAATCGCCCGCCGTGGCGCGTGCCGGGCGCCACCTCGAGCCGCAGGTCCAGGGGCGGGATCGCCTCGCGCAGCTGGCGGGTGGTCGCGGGGGCCTCGCGCAGCCGGTCGTGCACGGCCGCGCAGACGTCGGTGACCCAGGCGGCGCCGTCGTCGGCGAGGCCGGCGGCCTCGACCTCCTTGGCCAGCCGGGCACCCAGCTGTGCGGCGACGCGGGCCGCGGCGCTTCCGCGCACGGCCGGCAGAAGGTCGGCCGGGAACGCGAAGACGGTGCGGCGCATGGCCAGCTGGAGGACGACGGTCCGATCCCGGTGGAGCGCCCGCAGCACGTCGTCGCGGGTCGCCCCGCTGCGCGCCCACGCGGAGAGGTGGACGCTCGCGGGCTCGGTCGCGTGCAGGCAGGTCATCGCCGCGACGGCGGCCTCCACCGATCCCGCGCGATGGCCGGTCGCGAGCGCGTGCCTCACACCGAGGCGCGCGCGCCGCTCGTCGTCGGGGACCGTCCGCACGCCGGCAGGAGACGGGGGCTAGATCAGGCCGACGAAGACGAGCAGCGCGACGAGCAGGCACGAGGTGGAGATGCCCGCGATCTCCAGCCGATGGCGCTCGACGAAGGTGACGGCGGAGCGCCCCCCGCCCGTCCGGACCGACCGCAGGGGCAGCAGCGCGACGGCCGCGGTGGCGCCGGACAGGCCGAGCAGCAGGAACGCGAGCATCGACTCCCGGCCGGAGCCCGGGGCCGCCGCCGCCGGGGACGCCGCGGCCGGGCGTAGCTCGGCGGCGCTCTTGGTGGTGCCGCCGATGCGGGAGAGGGTGACCGAGGCGTCGGCGACCCCGGTGCCGACGTCGCCGCCGATGCGCATGACAGCCGCCTTGCGCGCCCGGGCCTCACGCAGCCGCCGCGCCTCGGTGGCGCGGCGGCGCTCCAGTGCCGCAGCCGCCGCGGCGGCCGCGCCCTCGCCGGCGGCGGGGGCCGGCGGGGCCGGAGCGGGCGCGCTCGGGGCGGGCGTCGGCGCCGGGGCGGGGGCGGGGGCAGGAGTGGGAGCGGGAGCCGGAGCGGCGGGGGCCGGCTCGGCCGGCACCGGCGCGGGGTCGGGCGCGGGCTCGGGGATCGCGATGGTCGCCGCCGGCGGGGGCGGGGGCGGGTCGGGCTGTCCCAGCGTCTGGGCGCCCGCGCCCCCGGCGCCCATCGCGAGGAGGGCCGCGGCGAGGGCGGGGACGGCGATCCGTGAAAACCTGCGCACCACGGGGATCCGGGCCGGCCGAGAGCTCATCACGCGGGCCAGGCTAGCGGACGATCCTGCACGAATGGTTGCGGATCGGCGCGCGCTCCGGCGCGGACCTGCCGCCTGCAGGGGCACTTCACCTCGGGAGCGCGCACTTCTTGCACATCGCTCACAGACGCCCACCGGTCCCGGCGCGGCTACAGGTCGCGGATCGCGCGGCCGATGGTGCGGGGACGGGGCGCGCGGACCCCTTGCTAACCTGCGCGGGCGAACTCGATGAAGCGCGACTACTACGAGATCCTCGGCGTCGCCCGCGACGCGGACGAGGCCGACATCAAGAAGGCCTTCCGGCGGAAGGCACGGGAGCTCCACCCGGACGTCAACGCCGATCCGCGCGCGGAGGAGATGTTCAAGGAGGCCGCCGAGGCCTACGAGACGCTCTCCAACGCCGAGACACGGAACCTCTACGACCGCTACGGCCACGACGGCCTGCGCGGCCGCGCCTCCAGCGACTTCGCCGACTTCGGCTCGTTCCAGGACCTGTTCGACGCGTTCTTCGGCGGTGACGTCTTCGGCCGAGGCCAGGGCGCGGCCGGCGGCGACGACGTCGGCGTGGCGGTCCAGCTGACCTTCGCCGAGTCGGCGCTCGGGGTGACGCGCGCCATCGAGTACGGCGTCGTCGGCGCCTGCGAGACCTGCGAAGGCTCCGGTGCGGCGCCCGACAGCCACACGATCCGCTGCACCACCTGCGGCGGGCAGGGCCAGGTGCGCCAGGTCGCGCGCGGCCCCTTCGGCCAGTTCCTGCGCACCCAGGTCTGCCCGGCCTGCCGCGGCGCCGGCGAGGTGCCCGCCGACCCCTGCAGCGCCTGCCAGGGCAGCGGGCGCCGCCCCACCACGCTCTCCCTGACGGTCGACATCCCGGCCGGCATCGCGAGCGGGCAGCGCATCCGCATCCCCGGGCGCGGCGCCGCCGGCGAGCGCGGGGCGGCGGCCGGCGATCTGTACGTCCAGGTGCAGGTGGCCGAGGACGAGCGCTTCCGCCGCGAGGGGCTCGACGTGGTCACCCGCGTCGCGGTGCCCGTCACCGACGCGATGGTCGGCGCGTCGGTCACCGTGCCGACGGTCGACGGCGAGGCCCACGTCGAGCTGCGTCCGGGCACCCAGCCCGGAGACGAGTACGTCCTGCGCGGCAAGGGCTTCCCGGCCCTGAGCGGACGCGGCCGCGGCGACCAGCGCGTGATCGTCGAGGTGCGCGTGCCGCGCGTCCAGACCGAGGACGGCCGCCGGGCCGTCGAGTCGCTGGCGGAGAAGCTCGACGCCCGCAGCTACAAGGAAGACGAAGGGTTCTTCGACCGTCTCAAGCACGCCTTCCGCTGACGCGCCGCTGATCCGCCTGACGGTGACCGTGCCCGGCGCGGACGCCGAGCTCGCGCTGGTCGAGGCCGGGGAGGCGCTCGGCACCGGCTGCCGCGAGCGATCCGGGCCGGGCGGCGAGGCGCTGCTCGACTTCTGGGTGGCGGCCCATTCAGCCCGCCCCGCCGAGCTGGAGGCGGCCCTGCGCGCGCGCGGGCTCGACGCCCGCGTGGAGGCGCACCCCGAGGGCGACGAGTGGCGGACCGCGATGCTCGCGTTCCACCGTCCGGTCGAGGTGGAGGGGCGGCTGCTGGTGCGCCCGCCCTGGGAGCCGCCGCGGCCGCCGCTGCTCGACGTCGAGATCGACCCCGGCATGGCCTTCGGCACCGCCCAGCACGCCACCACCCGCAGCTGCCTCGCGCTGCTCGCCGGCCTGCCCGTCGCCGGGCCGGTGCTCGACGCCGGCTGCGGCACCGGGGTGCTCGCGATCGCGGCCCGGCGGCTGGGCTTCGCCGACGTGACGGCGGTCGACTCCGACCCCCTGTCAGTGGACGCCACCGTCGCCAACGCGCGCCGCAACGGCGTGGCGCTGACGGTGGCGCGCCGGACGATCGGCGCCGACCGGCTCCCGGCCGCCGAGGTGCTGCTGGCGAACCTCACCGGCACGGTGCTCCGCGCGCTGGCCCCGGCGCTGCCCGCGCCCGCGCCACGCTGGACGATCGCCTCCGGCATGCGGCCCGAGGAGGTGCCGGGGGTGCACGCGGCGTTCGCCGCGATCGGCGTGCGTCCCGTGCGCGAGATCCGCGACGAGGGCTGGTCGACGCTGCTGATGGAGCGCGGGTGAGGCACACGTTCCGGTACCTGCTCGAGAGGACGCCGGCCGCGGGGGAGCAGATCCCGCTGTCCGACGACGACGGCCGGCACCTCACGCGCGTGGTGCGCCGCGGGGCGGGCGACACGCTGGAGCTGATCGACCCCGACGGTGGGCGCTGGGAGGCCGTGGTCGTCGGCGCCGGCCCGCCCGTGACGGTGCGCGTGACGGCCACCGCGGCCGCCCCGCCGCCGCCGTCGCCGGTGCGGCTCGTCCTCGGCCTCGCGGAGTGGGGGCGCCTCGACACCGCCGTCGAGAAGGCCGTGGAGCTCGGGGCGGGGGAGATCACGCTCGTCACCTCCGAGCGGGCCGGGAGGGTGCCGGACGCCGCCGCCTGGGAGCGGCGGCGCGAGCGCCTGGAGCGCGTGGCGGCGGCGGCGGCGCGCCAGAGCGGGCGGGCACCGCTGGGACGGGTGCGGGGGCTGGTACCGTTCGAGGACGTGATCACCGCGATCCCGGCCGGGGAGGGGTACCTGATCGATCCACGAGGCGACGCACCGCTGCTCTCGGCGCTCCGCGCCGACGACGCGCCGGACGCGCCCATCGCCGTGGTCGTCGGTCCCCAGGCGGGCTTCTCCGAGCGCGAGGTCGACCTGGCCCGGCGCGCGGGGCTGGCGGTCTGCACCCTCGGGCCGGCGATCCTGCGCACCGAGACCGCGGCCGTCGCCGCGGTCGCGCTGGCGGCCGCCGCGCGGGAGGCGACGTGACGACCGACTGCCTGTTCTGCCGCATCGTCGCCGGGGAGATCCCGGCCGCGATCACGCGCCGCGACGACCACTTCGTGGCGTTCGCCGACATCGCCCCGAAGTGCCCGGTCCACCTGCTGGTGGTCCCGGTCCGCCACGTCGACTCGATCGCGGGCGCGGCCGGGCTCGGCGAGCAGGAGCGCGCGGCCATGCCGCTGTTCATCGCCGAGGTCGCGCGCGAGGCCGGCGTCGAGGAGTCGGGATACCGCGTGACCACCAACCACGGCCCCGATGCCCGGCAGAGCGTGGCCCACCTGCACTGGCACATCATGGGCGGGGCGCCGCTATCCGAGACGATGTGAGCGCGTCGATCCCGCCCGAGCGGGTCGAGCAGGTGATCGAGCTCGACGACCGGGTGTCGGTGGAGATGGCGGGCGAGCACGACCGCGTGCTGCGGGCCCTGGAGGAGCGCCTCGACGTCGAGGTGTCGCTGCGCGGCAACATGCTGACGCTGACCGGCCCGGAGGCGCGGGTGCGCGCCGGCGCCGAGGTGGTCGACCAGCTCGCCGGCCTGGTCCGCGGCGGGCACCCGATCTCTCCCGCCACGGTCGAGACCGTCGCCGACGCGGTCGACGGCGCCGAGTCGGTGGGGCCGATCCTCGACGACGTGGTCTGGCGCAACGGCCAGCTCGCCGTGACCCCCCGCACCCCGGGCCAGAAGCGCTACGTGGACGCGGTGCGCGCCAACACCATCACCTTCGGCATCGGACCCGCCGGCACCGGCAAGACCTACCTGGCGGTCGCCATCGCCACGGCGGCGCTGATGCGGCGCGAGGTGGCGCGCATCATCCTGACCCGCCCGGCGGTCGAGGCCGGGGAGCGCCTCGGCTTCCTGCCGGGCGACCTGGCCGCGAAGGTCGACCCGTACCTGCGCCCGCTGTTCGACGCGCTCTACGACATGCTCGAGGCCGAGCGGGTCGAGGCCCTCTTCGAGCGCGGTCAGGTGGAGGTGGCGCCGCTCGCGTTCATGCGCGGCCGCTCGCTCAACGACAGCTTCATCATCCTCGACGAGGCGCAGAACACCACTCCCGAGCAGATGAAGATGTTCCTCACCCGCCTGGGATACGGCTCGCGGATGATCGTCAACGGCGACACCACCCAGATCGACCTGCCCACGGCGCAGAAGTCGGGCCTGGTGAGCGTGATCGACGTGCTGGAGGGCGTGGAGGACATCTCCTTCGTGCGCCTCGACCGGCGCGACGTGGTGCGCCACCGCCTGGTGCAGCGGATCGTCGACGCCTACGGGGCGGCCGAGCATCCGCCGGGGTCGCGGCCGTGATCGAGGTGGAGGCCCGGGGAGAGGGCGCGGACGCGCTCGTGGACCGCCTGGTGTGGACCTGCGGTCGCCTCGGGGTGGAGCGGGCGAGCATCGGCCTGATGGTCGTGGGCCCGGACGAGATGGCGGCCATCAACGGCGAGCACCGCGGAAAGCCGACGCCGACCGACGTCCTCGCGTTCCCGGTGGACGGGCCCGAGGCCCTCGCCTGGCCCGAGGAGGGCCCCCCGCCCGAGCTCGGCGACGTGGTGATCTGCCCGGATCTCGCGCAGGAGCCGCTCGCGACCCTCGCGGTCCACGGCCTCCTGCACCTGCTCGGCTACGACCACGAGGCCGACGCGGGCGAGATGCTCGCGCTGCAGGACCGACTGGTGGACGAGGCCCCGTGACCTCGACCCCCGGGTCGGCCGACCGCCCCCCCGGCCCCTTCGCCCGGCTCTTCCGGCGCGCCTCCCACCAGGGGCTGCCCAGCCAGGGCTCCCTGCGCTGGTCGTTCAACTGGGCCTTCGAGGGCATCGTCTACGTGCTCCGCACCCAGCGGAACATGCAGATCCACATCGGTGTGGCGCTGATCGCCCTGCTGATGGGTCTGGTGCTCGACTTCTCGCGTCTCGAGCTGGTGGCGGTGATGGGCGCCGTCAGCCTCGTGCTGGTGGCCGAGATGATGAACACCGCCATCGAGGCGGCGATCGACGCCGTGGTGACGACGTACCACCCGCTCGTGAAGATCGCCAAGGACGTCGCGGCCGGCGCCGTGCTGGTGGCCACCGTCAACGCCCTCGCGGTCGCCTACTTCGTCTTCTACGACCGCCTCACCGACGGCGGGCACGACCTGCTCGGCAGCGTGCGCCGCTCTCCCACCCATCTCGTGGTGGTCGTGATGATCGTGACCGTCATCGCGGTGATCGCCATCAAGGCCTGGACCGGCCGCGGCACCCCGCTGCGGGGCGGCCTGCCGTCGGGGCACGCGGCGAGCGCGTTCGCCGCGTGGGCCTCGATCACGATCATCGCCGAGCCCCTCAACCACGCGGTGCTCGTGTCGACGCTGGCCTTCCTGATGGCCCTCCTGGTGGCGCAGTCGCGGGTCGAGGCCGGCATCCACTCCCTCGTCGAGACCGTCGCGGGGGCCGTCCTCGGCACCTGCGTCGCGATCGTGATCTTCCAGTTGTGGGGATGAGCTACCTCTCCGGGCTCGTCGCCCTGGCCGGGCGGCCCAACGTCGGCAAGTCGACGCTGGCGAACGCCCTCGCCGGCAGCCAGGTGGCGGCGGTCTCCCCGCGCCCCCAGACCACCCGCCGCCGCATCACGGCCGTCGCCCACGGCGACGGATGGCAGGCCGTCCTGCTCGACCTGCCGGGATTCCAGCGCCCCGCCGACGGGCTGACGGCGCGGATGCAGGCCACGGTCGACAAGAGCCTCTCCGACTGCGACGCGGCCCTCTTCGTGCTGAACGCCTCCGAGCCGGTCGGCGGTGGGGACCGCTTCATCGCCGAGCGGCTGCGCGCGTCGCGCCTGCCGGTGATCACGGTCCTCAACCAGATCGACAAGCTCACATCCGACGAGGTGGCCGCGGCGATCGCGCGCGCGGCCACGCTGGTCGACTTCCTCGAGCTGCACCCGGTCAGCGCCCGCGAGGGCATCGGGGTGGCCGAGTTGCGCGCCGACCTGCCCCAGCTCCTGACCGAGGGCCCGCGCTACTTCCCCGAGGGCATGGCCACCGATCAGACCGAGGAGGAGCTCGCCTCCGAGCTGATCCGCGAGGCGGCCCTCCTGCGCCTGCGCCAGGAGATCCCGCACGCCCTCGCGGTGGACATCCAGGAGATCGAGCCCGCGCGCCACGGCGTCGTCGTGCGCGCGGCGATCCTCGTGGAGACCGAGTCGCAGAAGGGCATCGTGGTCGGCAAGGGCGGCGGTATGGTGCGCGACATCGGCTCGGCCGCGCGTTCGGCCCTCGGACGCCTGTGGGGCACCGAGGTCCACCTCGACCTCACCGTCCGCGTGCGCAAGCGCTGGCGCGACGACGAGTCGATGCTGACCCGCCTGGGTCTCTGACCTCCCCGGTGATGCGGCTGCTCATCCTCTCGGACGCCAACGGGACCACGACCTCGGCCCTGATCCGGGCCGTGCTCGGGCTCGCGCGCCGCCGCCCGGACGTGGTCGTGTGCGGCATCGCGACCGGGCGCCCCGAGGTCTTCGATCCTCCGGCCGCCACGCTCGCCCGCCGCGCCGCGCGCCGCGCGCTGGTGCGCGCCACGAGCCGGCGGATGCCCTTCGAGGCCGGCGAGCCCCTGGGTCACGAGGTGCGCCGCGCCGCGGCCCGCGCGGGCGTGCCCGTCATCGTGCCGCCGGGCGGCGAGGTCAACGACCCCGCCTTCGTGGAGCGGGTCGCGCGCGAGCTGCGCCCCGACGCCGGGCTCTCGTTCTACTGCCACCAGCTGATCCGCGGTCCCCTGATCGAGGCCTGTGGCGGGATCGTCAACTACCACGACGGCGCGCTGCCGGCGTACCGTGGCCTGAACGCCACGCCCTTCTCCCTCTATGCGGGCGACGCGCTGACCGGCTTCACCTTCCACTGGATCGACGAGGGGCTCGACACGGGCGACGTCCTGCTGGAGGGCGCCGTCCCGGCCGACCCGGCCGCCGGCCTCGCCGAGATCGTCCGCCTCAAGGCCCGGGCGGCGGCGGCGGCCGTGCCGCGGGTGCTCGAGATGGTCGCCGCCGGGGAGCCGGGCCGTCCCCAGGCGGGCGCGCCGGGCTACCACTCCGGCGCCGAGGGCCGCGATCTGCGGAGGGTCGACGACCCGGGGCGGCTCACGGCCGACGACCTGCTGCGGCGCGTCCGCGCGTTCGGCCTGGTCGAGATGGCGATCGACGGCGCTCTGCGGCCGGTGACGCGGCTCCGCCCGGCGGCCCCCGGTACGCACCTGGCGTTCCGCACCGCGGACGGGGCCACCCTCGCCGCCGACCGCCTCGTGGGCCTCCCGCCCCGTCTGCGCCCCCGGGGGCGGTAGCCGCCCCGGGCGGTGACCGGGATTCCCCGCAGCGCGCCGCGGGCCGCTGCGGACGCCGCGCCCGTCCGCCGGCGCGAGTCTGGGTGGCGGATCCGGGGAGGTGCGGCGGGATGGACGAGCGGGGCGCGACGGTGGCGGTGGACGCCCGCGTGGGTCATGCGGGGACGCGGATCGACCTCGACGACGTGACGCGGCGCTACCGCGTCGGCGACGTGGACGTCACCGCCATCGAGGGTGTCAACCTGCACGTCGACGAGGCGTCGTTCGTCGTCATCCTCGGCCCCTCGGGCTGCGGCAAGACGACGCTGCTCAACATGATCGGCGCGCTCGACGCCCCCACCTCCGGGTCGGTCGTGGTGGGCGGCGTCGATCTCACCCACGCCACCCAGGCGGCGCGCGCGGCGGTGCGCCGGACGACGGTCAGCTTCATCTTCCAGACCTTCAACCTCTTCCCGGGGCTGACCGCCTACGAGAACGTGAAGTTCGGCGCCGACGCCGCCCGGCGGCCCGGAGCCGGTGAGCGCGCCGCGCAGGCGCTCGCGCGCGTCGGCCTCGGCGAGCGGCTCCGCCACTTCCCGCACCAGCTCTCGGGGGGCGAGCAGCAGCGGGTCGCGATCGCGCGCGCCCTGGCGACCGGCAACCCGATCCTCCTGGCCGACGAGCCCACGGGCGAGCTCGACTTCCGCACCGGCGTCCAGATCCTCGAGGTGCTCGAGGAGCAGGCGCGGGCGGGCATGACGGTGCTGGTGGTGACCCACAACCGCGAGATCGCACGGGTCGCCGACCGTGTGATCGAGCTCTCGAGCGGGAGGATCGTGGCCGACGGGCCGCCGCCGGGCGGGCGCGCCCGGATCGCGGACCTCCAGTGGTGACGCGCGAGGACCCGGGCCGGCCGGGCTCGCGCGGCATGTGGCTGAGGTGGTCGCTCCGCGACCTGCGCCAGCGCTGGGCCGCCGTGGTGGCGATCGCGCTGGTGATGGCGATCGGGATCGGGGTCTACGCGGGTCTGGGCAGCACGGCCACATGGCGGACACTCTCGAACGACGCGAGCTTCGCGGAGCTCGGCATGCACGACCTGCGGGCCACCCTCAGTCCGGGCACCTTCGCCGAGGAGGGATCACTCGCCGCCGCCGCCGCGGGCATCGCCGGCGCGGAGCAGATCACGACGGCCCGGGAGCGGTTGATCGTCGACAGCCAGATCGACGCCTCGTCGCCCGGCCGTCCCGTGCTGACCGCGGCCCGTCTGGTGGGGATGGACATGGGCGCCCGCCCGGTGGTCGACGGCCTCTGGTTGCGCGAGGGCGCGATGCCCGTCGTCGGCGCCCCGGTGCCACAGGCGGTGCTCGAGGGCGCCTTCGCCGAGCACTGGGGCCTCCCGGCACGCGGGCGGGTGACCCTCGCCGGCGGCCGTGTGATCGACTACACCGGCGTCGGCGCCATCTCGGAGGACCTGTTCTACGAGGGCCCCGAGGGCAGCGTCTTCAGCACCGGCGAGCTGGCGCCCGTGTACCTGCCCCTGGCGGCGGCGCAGGCGATCGCCGGCCGGCCGGGCCAGGTCAACGACCTCGTCGTGCGGGTCGGCGCGGGCGCCGACCGCGACGCGGTGCAGGCCGAGCTGACCGAGGCGCTCGCCGGGCTGGGGGTCGGCGCGACCGTGTCGACCCGCGAGGAGGCCTACGCGGTGCGGGTCCTCTACGAGGACATCGACAACGACCAGCTCTTCTGGAACGCCCTCGCCGGCCTCATCCTGGCCGCGGCCGCCCTCGCGGCCTTCAATCTGATCAGCCGCATCGTCGAGTCGCAGCGACGTGAGATCGGCATCGGCATGGCCCTCGGGGTCCCCCGGCGGACCCTGGCCCTGCGGCCGATGCTGATCGGGTTGCAGGTGGCGCTGCTCGGCACGCTCGCCGGGATCGTCGTCGGCGTGCTGGTCGGCCGCGCCATGCTGGACCTGCTGGAGTCGTTCCTGCCCCTGCCCGTCTACCGGACGCCCTTCCAGCTCGGTGCCTACGGGCGCGCCGCCGTCCTCGGGCTCGCGATACCCCTCGTGGCGAGCGCGATCCCGGTGTGGCGCGCCGTGCGCGCCGAGCCGATCACGGCGATCCGCACCGGTCATCTGGTCGCGCGCGCCAGCCGCCTGACCGACTGGACCGGCCGCCTGCGCCTGCCGGGGTCGAGCCTGACCCTGATGCCGCTGCGCAACGTGCTGCGGACGCCGCGGCGCACCATCCTGACCGCGGTCAGCGTCGGGGCGGCGATCACCGCCCTCGTCGCGGTCATGGGGATGCTCGACAGCTTCGGCCGCACGATCGACCGCGCGGGCGCGGAGCTCGCCAAGGGCGACGCCGACCGGGTGCTGGTGCAGCTCGACACCTTCCGCCCGATCGATTCCCCGGCGATCGCGGCGATCCGCGACGCCCCGGCGGTGGGGGAGATCGACCCGGGGCTGCGGCTGCCGGCCACCGCCCTGGCGGGGGACGGCGGCGAGGACCTCGACCTCCTGCTGGGGCTGATCGACTTCGAGGGCGCGGCGTGGACGCCGACGATCGTCGACTCGGCCGGAGCGCCCGGGGCCGGGATCGTGCTCGCGGCCAAGGCGGCGACGGACCTCGGCGTGCGGCCGGGCGACACGATCACCGTGCGCCATCCCGTGCGCCGAGACGACGGCACGTTCGCCCTGGCCGACTCGCGTATCGCCGTCTCGGGGGTCCACGCCAACCCGCTGCGGGCGTTCGCCTACATGGATCTCGCCCAGGCCGGCCTGTTCGGGCTGGCGGGCGCGACGAACATCCTCGACGCGTACCCGGCGGCGGGCGCGGGCCCGGCCGACCTGCAGCGGGAGGTCTTCACGCGCGAGGGGGTGACCATGAGCCAGGCGGTGGGGCGTATCAGCGAGGGGTTCGACGCGGCGCTCGAGCAGTTCACCGGCTTCCTCGTCATCGCCGCCGTCGCCGTGCTCGCCCTGGCGCTGCTGATCGCCTTCAACGCCAGCCGGATCTCGGTCGAGGAGCGCCGCCGCGAGCACGCGACGATGCGGGCGTTCGGGATCCCGGTGCGCACGATCATGGGCGTCGCCGTGAGGGAGGGCGTCCTCGTCGGCCTCCTCGCCACGGCGGTGGGTGTGGGCGCGGGAGTGGTGTTCCTCGACTGGATGCTCGACTCGCTCGCCCGCACCACGGTCCCCGACGTCGGCATCGCGCGGCACGTGGCGCCCACGACCCTCGGCATCGCGGCCGCGGTCGGCGTGGTCGCCGTCGCGGCCGCCCCGCTCTTCCTGGTGCGGCGGATCCGGCGGATGGACATCCCCGACACCCTGCGGGTGATGGAGTGAGCCGGGTCGGAGCCCGGCCTCAGCCGCCCGCGCGCTCGGCGATCCGGCGCCGCGCCCGCCGGGCGGCGCCGCGGGTGACCAGCCGCCCGAGCAGCCCGCGCCGGCGCACCACGGCGCGGTAGGCCCGCTCGACGGCGTCGGGGAAGCGCTCGGCGACGCGGGCCGCCGGCCCTCCCCCCGGGAGCATCCGCGCCATGGGCGCCACCGCGGCGCCCGCCGAGCTGCGCCGGCCGTCCGCCTCCACCAGGTGCCAGGAGTCCATGCGGGCGGCGGTCTCCAGATCGCGGAGCAGCACCTGCCCCTCGGGGTCCTGGATGGGCACCGGCCGCAGGGCGCGCCGCCGGTCCCAGGCGAGCACGCGCGCGAGGCACCAGCGGCAGAAGCCGCAGTCGGCGTCGTAGAGCAGCGCCGCCGTCGGCGGCGGCGGGGCCCTCATGCCGCCGACGCGCGGTACTGCTGCGGGCTCATCCCCCGCACGCGCTTGAAGGCGGCGCTCAGCGCGAACGCGCTGCCGTAGCCCACCTGCGGCGCCACCGATCCGACCGTCGCGCCCGGCTCGCGCAGCAGATCCGCGGCGAGGGCGATGCGCCAGCCCGTCAGGAAGGTCATCGGCGGCTCGCCGACGAGATCGGTGAAGCGCCGGGCGAGGGCCGCCCGGGAGGCCCCGGAGGCGCGGGCGAGGGCCGCGACGGTCCAGGGGCGCTCGGGGCTGTTGTGCAGCAGGCGCAGGGCCGGGCCGACGACCGGGTCGCCGTAGGCGCGGTACCACGCGGGCGCATCGCCCTCGGGGCGCGCGAACCAGGCGCGCAGCACGGCGATCAGCAGCAGGTCGAGCAGGCGGTCCAGCACCGCCTCCTGGCCGGGCTCGTCCTTCACGATCTCGTCGGCGAGCAGGGGGATGAGCGGGCAGCTCCAGGCGTCCTCGGGCAGGTGCAGCAGCGCGGGCAGCGCGCGCAGCAGGCGTCCGCTCACCTCTCCGTGGAGCGCGTAGGTGCCGGTCAGCATCACGGTCGCCCCGTCGGGGCTGTTGCCCCAGGTGCGCACCCCGAACTCGCGCATCGCCTCGAGCGCGGTGCCGTCGGGGGCCCGGCACTCCTGACCCGGGCCGACCCGCACCTGCGGCGCCGTCGCCGGGTCGTCGGCCACCGTGTAGGGGTCGGGGCCGCGCAGGACCGCCACATCGCCCGGTCCGAGCCGGGTCGGCGCCGCGCCGCCCGGCACGACCCACGCCTCACCCCGCACGATCGCCACGAGGGTGAGGGGCGCCTCGTCCTCGATCCGGAGCGACCAGGGTGGATCCATCGTCGAGCGCAGCAGGAAGGCGCCCCGCGCACGGGGGCCGTCGAGGAGTCCGGCGACCGCATCCATGCGCCCACTCTAGACGACTGCGTATGGAATCGAGCGATAAGGCCATGGAAGCTCTCGCTCAGTCGCTCTTCAATCGGGAAGACGGTTCACCCACCAGGAGGTGCGCGATGCAGGGGACGACGCTTGTGCTGGGCGGTACCGGGACCACCGGGCGGCGGGTCGCGGCACGGCTGCGCGCGCGCAGCGCGGCCGTGAGGATCGGGTCGCGCGCGGGCGATCCGCGCTTCGACTGGGAGGATCGCGCCACCTGGGGTCCCGTGGTCGAGGGGGTGGATGCGGCGTACGTCTGCTTCGTGCCCGACCTCGCCGTCCCCGGCGCGGCGGAGACGGTGGCCGCCTTCGCCGAGACGGCGACGGCGGCCGGCGTGCGGCGCCTCGTGCTGCTGTCGGGGCGCGGCGAGGACGGGGCCCTGCAGGCGGAGCGGGCCGTGCGCGACGCGGCGGCGGCTCTGACGGTGGTGCGGGCGAGCTGGTTCAGCCAGAACTTCAGCGAGGGCCTCCTGCGCGACGGCGTGCTCTCGGGCGAGCTCGCCCTGCCGGCCGGTGAGGTGCCCGAGCCCTTCGTGGACGTGGAGGACATCGCCGACGTCGCCGTCGCCGCCCTGACCGACGCGGGCCACGAGGGGGAGGTGTACGAGGTGAGCGGCCCCCGGGCGCTCACCTTCGCCGAGGCGATGGCGGAGATCTCGCGCGCGTCGGGCCGGCCGGTCGCCTTCCGGTCGATTCCGCTCGACGACTTCGCCGCCGGGCTCGCGGCGGCCGGACAGCCGCCGGAGGTGGTCGGCCTGATCGCCTACCTGTTCTCGGAGGTCCTCGACGGGCGCAACGCGGAGCCTGCGGACGGCGTCATGCGGGCCCTCGGCCGTCCCGCCCGGGACTTCTCCGACTACGCCCGCGCGGCCGCCGCCGACGGCGCCTGGGACCCCGTGGGGGCGCGGCGGTGAGCGGCGCCCTGGCGGGCGGGACCCTGGCCGCCGTCGTCCTCGTGGGCCTCGTGGGCGGCGTCGTCCTCGCCTTCTCGGCCTTCGTGATGCCGGCGCTCGGGGCACTGCCGGCGGCGCGTGCGGTCGCGGCGATGCAGTCGGTCAACCGCGCCGCGGTGACCCCGCTGTTCATGGGCGTCCTCTTCGGCGCCGCCGCGGTGTGCGCCGTGCTCGTCGCGGCCGGCGCCCGGGGGTGGGGGGAGCCGCACGCGGCGCGCCTGGTCGTGGGCGGCACGGTCTACCTGGCGGGCGTCATCGCGCCGACCATCGCCTTCCACGTGCCGCGCAACGAGACCCTCGCGCGGATGGAGCCCGACGCGCCGGCCGCGGCGGCGGCCTGGGCGGCCTACCTGCGCCAGTGGACCCTGGGCAACCACGTGCGCACCGTCGCGGGCGCGGCCGCCGCGGCCGTGCTCGCCGACGCCCTGCGCGTCGGCTGAGGCCCCAGGGTCAGTCGAGGAACCGGCTCATCCGGCGGTCGCGGTAGATGCGGCCGCCGGTCTGGCATGCGGGGCAGTACACGAGGTCGTACTCGTTGAAGGCGACGTGCTCGAGCCGCGTGCCGCAGCGCAGGCAGGGCTCGCCGTGGTGCCCGTGCACCGCGGTCACGCGCGCCTCCTTGTTCGGCATCTCGGTGGTGATGCGCCCGCGGGCGCGCTCGAGGGCCTGCGTCAGCACCGCGTCCGCCGCCCGGACGAGGCGGGCCAGGGCGTCGTCGTCGAGCGAGCCGGCGCGCGTGAAGGGCGCGAGCCGGGCGGCCCACATGATGTCGCTGGCGTAGGCCCGGCCGATGCCGGCCACCCGGCGCCCGTCGCGCAGTGCCGTGTGCAGCACGGCGCCGTCGCCCCCGAGCGCGGCCCGCCAGTCCTCCACGCCGAGCCCGATCGGCTCGGGGCCGAGCCGGGTGAGGGGGCGGTGGGCGGCCAGGCCGGCGTCGTCGAGCACGTGCACCGAGGCGCGGCGCGTCGACGACAGCTCGCGCAGGCGCAGGGCCCGCTCGCCCTCCAGGTCGATGTCGAGCGACGCGGTCCGGGCGGGACGGCCGGAGGGGGAGGGGGCGAGCGACAGGCGCCCGGCCTGCATCAGGTGGATCACCACGTGCAGCCCGCCGGCGACGTCGAGCCCGATCAGCTTGCCCCGCCGCCAGACGCGCTCGACCGGCTGCCCCGTGAGGGCCTCGAGCGGTGGCTCGGCCGTCTTCAGGGTGGCCGGGTGGTGCGCGCGCACGCCCGTCACGACGCGTCCGGCGAGGGCCGCGTCCAGGCCCTCGGCGAGGGCCTGGAGCTCGGGGAGCTCAGGCACGGGCGCCGGTGGGAGGCGTCGCTATACTCGCCCCGATGAGCCTCACGCCACGCCCCGCGCGCTCCTGATGCGGGCCGAGGATCTCACCAAGACGCTCGACCTGACCCTCCTGGCGCCCGACACGACCGCCGAGGACGTCGAGCGCGCCTGCGCCGCGGCCCGTGAGCACCACTTCGCCGCGCTGTGCTCGTACCCGCGGTTCGTGCCGCAGATGTCCGAGCTGTTGCGCGGCTGCGACGTGAAGACGTGCGCGGTGATCGACTTCCCGGGGGGCGCATCCTCCCCCCTCGAGCGGGCCCAGGAAGCTGACCGCGCGGTCGCCGAGGGCGCCGACGAGCTCGATGTGGTCATGAATTACCGGGCGATGCTCGCGGGCGACTTCAAGGGGGTTCGTGACGATCTCGTGCGTGTCGTGCGGGCGGTTCGCGGCCGGGCGGCCAACGACGCCCGCGGGGACGTCCTGGTGAAGGTCATCATCGAGGCGCCGCTGCTGAACGACAAGGTGAAGAGGCTGGCCTGCAAGATCGTGGTCGACTCGGGGGCGGACTTCGCCAAGACGTGCACCGGCACCGGCGGCACGATGGCGACCGTGCACGACGTCGAGCTGATGCGCGACGCGCTGCCCGAGGGCGTGGGCGTGAAGGCCTCGGGCGGAGTGCGCAGCCTCGAGACGGTGCAGGCCATGATCGGCGCCGGCGCGGCGCGCGTCGGCACGTCCGCGGCGGTGGCCGTGATGGAGGAGCTGGCGGCGCAGAACGGGACCCCGGCCTGATGGCCCCCGCCGAGGTGCTCGACCGGGTGCGCTTCAACGCCGACGGGCTCGTCCCGGCCGTGGTGCAGGACGCCGGCGACGGGCGCGTGCTGACGCAGGCCTGGATGAACCGCGAGTCGCTCGAGCGCACGCTCGACCGCGGCGAGACCTGGTTCTGGAGCCGCTCGCGCCAGGAGCTGTGGCACAAGGGCGCGACGAGCGGCAACACCCAGGCGGTGCGCTCGGTGAGCCTCGACTGCGACGGCGACGCGATCCTGGTGCTGGTGGACCAGACCGGCGTGGCCTGCCACACGGGCGCGGCCACCTGCTTCCACGACCCGCTCGGCGAGCCGACCGCGATCGAGCCGTTCGCGGCGCTCACCGACCTGGAGCGCACCATCGCCGACCGCGCCGCCGCCGCCGACCCCGAGTCGTCGTACACGGCCCGGCTGCTGGCGAAGGGCATCGACACGGTCTGCAAGAAGGTGGGCGAGGAGGCGACCGAGGTGGCGATCGCCGCGAAGGGCCGCGAGCACGACCAGGTCGTCTACGAGAGCGCCGACCTGCTGTTCCACCTCGCCGTCCTCTGGAGGGCAAGCGGGGTGAGCCTGGACGAGGTGGCGGCGGAGCTCGCTTCACGCCGCTCGCCCCGGTGACCCGGCTCCGCCTGGAGGCGCCCGCCGGCCGCAGCGGGCAGCTGGAGGTCTCGCCGGGCATCGAGGCGGTGCGCGCGATGGTGGGCGTGCACGGGCAGGTGCCGCTGGCGCACACCTACATCGCCGACTGCGAGACGCCGGTCAGCGCCTTCCTGAAGCTGCGCGATGGCGGCCCGGCCTTCCTGCTCGAGTCGGTCGAGCACGGTCGCCTCGGGCGGCACTCGATGATCGGGGTGCGGCCCCAGGGGCTGATCCACGGCGCCGGAGGGGCGCTCACGGTGACCGACGACCAGGGCGAGACCCGCGCCCTCGACGCGTCCGACCCCTTCGGCGCCGTGGAGGACGTCGTCCGCGCGATCGGGATGGCGCCGCCCTCCGAGGACCTGTCCTTCTGGGGCGGGGCGGTCGGCTTCTTCGGCTACGACCTGGTGCGCACGGTCGAGCACCTGCCCGGTCAGCCCGACGACGACCTCGGCATCCCGGATCTCGTCGCCATGATCACGGGCCCGGTCGTGATCTTCGACCACCTCCGGCGCTCGCTCACGATCGTCGCGCCCTGCCGTCTCGACCCCGGCGGCGACGTCGAGGCCGCCTACTGGCGCACCGTGGCGACGCTGTCCGACCTCAAGGGCCGCCTCTCGGGGCCGGTGCCGCACCGCGCCGCCCGCGCCGGCGAAGCGACCCTCGGCCCGGTGACCAGCAACGTCACCCGCGAGCGCTTCGAGGAGTCGGTCGAGCGGGCGCGGGAGTACATCTTCGCCGGGGACGCCTTCCAGGTCGTCCCGTCCCAGCGCTTCTCGGCGCCCATGGACCTCGATCCGTTCGCGGTCTACCGCGGCCTGCGCACGGTCAACCCGTCGCCCTACATGTACTTCCTCGAGACCGACGACGTCACCCTGGTGGGATCCTCGCCCGAGATGCTCGTGAAGGTGGAGGACGGCCTCGTCGAGATGCACCCGATCGCGGGCAGCCGCCCGCGCGGGGACACCGAGGAGGAGGACGACCGCCTCTGCGAGGAGCTGCTCGCCGACCCCAAGGAGCGGGCCGAGCACGTGATGCTGGTCGACCTCGGCCGCAACGACGTGGGGCGCGTCTCGGAGATCGGCACGGTACACGTCACCGAGCTGATGGACGTGCGCCGCTACAGCCACGTGATGCACATCGAGAGCTCGGTGGTGGGGCGGCTGGCCGAGGGGCGCCGGGCCTCCGACGCGCTGCGCGCGATCTTCCCGGCCGGGACCCTGTCGGGCGCGCCGAAGGTGCGGGCGATGGAGATCATCGACGAGCTCGAGACCACCAAGCGCGGCCCCTACGGCGGCGCGGTCGGCTGGCTCGGCTGGGACGGCGGGCTCGACACCTGCATCACCATCCGCACCATCGTCTGCAAGGACGGGGTGGCGCACGTGCAGGCCGGCGCGGGCATCGTCGCCGACTCGGTGCCCGCGACCGAGTACGAGGAGACCCAGAACAAGGCCGCCGCGCTCTTCCGCGCGATCGAGGTGGCGGCCGGGCAGGCCGACTGGTGAGCGCGTCCGCCGCGACCACCCGGGTCGTCCTGATCGACAACTACGACAGCTTCACCTACAACCTGGTCCAGTACCTGGGCGAGCTGGGTGCCGAGGTGCTCGTCCACCGCCACGACGCGATCGACGTGGCCGGCATCGCCGCGCTGCGGCCGACGCACCTGGTGGTGTCGCCGGGACCGAAGACGCCCGACGAGGCCGGCATCTCGGTGGAGGCGATCCGCGAGCTGGCGGGCACGGTGCCGATCTTCGGCGTCTGCCTGGGCCACCAGGCCATCGGCCAGGCCTTCGGCGGCACCATCGTGCGGGGCCGCGAGCCCGTGCACGGCAAGACCAGCCAGATCCACCACGACGGCCGGTCGGTGTTCGCGGGGCTCGACAACCCGATGGTCGCCACGCGCTACCACTCGCTCGTCATCGAGCCGTCGCTCGCCCCGGACCTGGAGCGCACCGCGTGGTGCGACGACGACGTGGTGATGGGCGTGCGCCACCGCCACTTGCCCGTCGAGGGCGTGCAGTTCCACCCCGAGTCGATCCTCACCGGGTCGGGGCGCGCGCTGCTGGCCAACTTCCTCACGATCACCGCCCCATGACCCGAGCCACGAGGATCGCGCGATGCCCGCTGCGGTGATCTCCGACGTCATCGACCTGCTGCTCGCGGGCCAGGACCTCGGCCGCGAGCGTGCCGCGGAGGCCCTCGAGGCGATCATGTCGGGCGACGCCGGCGAGGCGCAGACCGCGGGCTTCCTGATCGCGCTGCGCGCCAAGGGGGAGACCGCCGAGGAGCTCGCGGGCCTCGCCCAGACCGTCCGCGCCCGCGCCGAGCAGGTGACCCCGCCGGCCGGCCCGTTCATCGACACCTGCGGCACCGGCGGCGGACGGCTGACGACGTTCAACATCTCCACCACGGCGACGTTCGTCGCCGCGGGCGCGGGCATCGCGATCGCCAAGCACGGCAACCGCTCGGCGACGTCCAAGTGCGGCAGCGCCGACGTGCTGGAGGCCCTCGGGGCCCGCATCGACCTGTCGCCCGACGACGTGTCGCGGTGCCTGGAGGAGACCGGGCTCGGGTTCATGTTCGCGCCCACGCACCATCCGGCGTTCCGCCACATCGGGCCGGTGCGCCGCGCGCTCGGCGTACGGACGATCTTCAACCTGCTCGGCCCGCTGACCAACCCCGCCGGGGCGCCGCGGCAGCTGCTCGGCGTGGTCGATCCGGCGTACCTCGAGCGGATGGGCCAGGCGCTCGCGATCCTCGGCACCGAGCGGGCGCTGCTGGTGCACGGGCGCGACGGCCTCGACGAGGTCTCGACCGGCGCGGTCACCGACGTCGCCGAGGTGGCCGGGGGCCGTGTGCGCACCTCCACGATCGACCCGGCCGCGCTCGGCTTCACGCCCCCCGCCGAGGGCGCCATCGCCGGCGGCGACCCGGAGTTCAACGCGGACGTGCTGCGGAGGGTGCTGGGCGGCGCGGCCGGGCCGGCCCGGGACGTCGTGGTGCTGAACGCCGCCGCGGCGATCTGGGTGGCGGGCGCGGCCGCGACGCTCGCCGACGCGCTCCCCCTGGCCGAGGCGAGCATCGACGACGGTTCGGCGATGGCGCGCCTGGACGCCTTCGTCGCCACCACCCAGCGCCTCGCGGCCTCCGCCGCGTAAGCTGGCGCCCAGCATGCCGACCTTCCTCGAGACCGTCGTCGAGCGCACCCAGGCATCACTGGAGGCCCGCAAGCGCGAGGTGCCCGCCGCCGAGCTGGAGAGCCGGCTGGGGCCGGCGCGCCGCGGCCGCCCCTTCTCGGAGGCCCTGATCGCCGAGGGCATCTCGTTGATCGCCGAGATGAAGCGGGCCAGCCCGTCGCGTGGGCCGATCCGCCCGGGCGCGAGCGTCACCGAGGTGGTGCAGGCCTACCAGCAGGCCGGGGCCCGCGCGGTCTCGGTGCTCACCGAGGGCAACTGGTTCGGCGGCAGTCTCGACGACCTGGTCGAGGCGCGCGGCGCGTGCGAGCTGCCGCTGCTGCGCAAGGACTTCGTGGTCGACGAGTACCAGCTGCTCGAGGCGCGCGCCGCGGGCGCCGACGCCACCCTGTTGATCGTGGCGGCCCTCGACCAGGATCGGCTCCACCACCTGATGGGCGTCGCATCCGACCTGGGCATGGACTGCCTGGTGGAGGTGCACGACGAGGACGAGGTGCGGCGGGCCGTGGACGCGGGCGCCGAGGTGATCGGCATCAACAACCGCAACCTCCACAGCCTGGAGGTCGACCTCGGCACGACCTTCGAGCTGCTGGCCGATGTGCCCGCCGGCACCGTGGTGGTGGCCGAGTCGGGCATCACGCGCGCCGAGGACGTGGAGCACCTGGAGAAGGCGGGGGTCGATGCGATCCTGGTGGGGGAGGCCCTGATGCGGGCCGACGACCCGGTGCGCGCGGTGCGGGAGCTGCTGGGCTGAGACCACGGCCCGGCGCGCGGCTCAAGGGGCCGCTGCCCCCGGCCGATGCGCACGGCGTGAGCGTCGATTCCGTCTCGGGCCTGGCGAGCGCGCTGGCCCGCATCCGCGAGATCACGGGCGGGCTCGCCCCGGCCGCAGCCGCCTCGACCACGACCACGGCCACGGCCACCGGGTCGCAGGGCGCGTCCGACTTCGCCGCCGCGCTCTCGGGTGCCCGCACCGCGGCCGCCCCGGCCTCCGCCGCGGCGTCCACACCCGGCGCCCCGGTCACGGGCGCCCAGCTCGACGCCTGGATCGCGCGCAAGAACCCCGATTCGCCGATGATCGGCATGGGCGAGGTGTTCGTGCGCGAAGGGGAGGCCAACGGCATCGACCCGCGCGCCCTGGCGGCCATCGCCCGCGCCGAGAGCTCGCTGGGCTCCGATCCCGGCGCTCGCGCCCGTCACAACGCCTTCGGATGGGGTCCGCACCAGACCTTCGCCAGCTGGGAGGACAACATCGCCACCGTCGCACGCGGCCTGCGCAAGGGCTATCTCGACGACGGCCTGACGACGCTGGCCCAGATCCAGGGCCGCTACGCGCCTCTCGGGGTCTCCAACGACCCGACCAACCTGAACTCCAACTGGCTGCGCAACACCACCATCCTGTACGCCGAGCTCGGCGGCGATCCGAACGGGTCGGTCGCCCTCCGCTGATCCCGCGGACCGGAGGGAACCTCGTCACTGGAGGTTCACCCCTCCCGAGGGCGAATATGGACGGGTGCGACGCCGCCGCCGATACGAGGTCGTCGTTGAGGGGCTGTCAGGACAGGCGGCGTCCCAGCGCAGCGTGATCTCCGACCACCGCTCCGAGGCCGAGGCCCGGGAGAACGCCGCCCTCGAGCGCGCGCGCCTCGAGGTCATCTACGGCGACGGGGCCCGCTCCTGGCGGATCCTCGTGATGCGCGAGGACGAGGTCATCACCATCGAGACCCCCCACGGGGGCGAGGAGCCCCGGCGCCGCTCGGCCGAGCGCGCGCCGCGCGCGCGGATCGAGGACGCGACACCGGCGCCGCCGCCGGTCGCTCCCGACCCCGACCCGGTGCCCGAGGAGGTCCCCGCGTCCGCGGCGGCCGCGCCCCCGGAGCCCGCCTCCGGTGAGCCGGAGCCCGCCGCCGGCGGCCCCGACGAGCCCCCCGGCCCGGCCGACCGGCCCGGGCGGGTCCCCGACTGGCTGATCGCCCGGGTGGAGCAGTCGATCGCCCGCCAGCGCGAGCGCACCTACGGCCCCGAGACCCGAGACGAGGACGACGACCCCGGCCGCTGAGCCTCCGGGGACGGTACGTCCGTCCCGGGCCGCCGGACGGTCCGGGGTGGCGGCCCGCTCCCCGCTACTCTGACGGGGTGGACGCTCCCGAGGACACCTCCGCCGGCGCCCCGGCCGCGGGCGGGGACGGCGAGAACCCCCGCTGGGACCGCCGGCGCACGATCGGCGCCGTGGTCGGCGGCGTCCTCGTGCTCGGCGTCGTGGTGCTCCTGGTCGTCGGCCTGCTGAACAAGGATCTCGGCACCTCGATCCAGGACGCGCTGGCGCAGGGCGAGCGTCCCGACGCGCCCGAGCTCACGCTGCCGGTGCTGGTGGCCGCCGACGGCATCGGGCCCGAGGGCGCCGAGGTCTCGACGGCCGACCTCGGCGACCGCATCGTGGTGCTCAACTTCTGGGCCTCCTGGTGCGCGCCCTGCGAGGCCGAGGCGCCGGTGCTCGAGGAGGTCGCCGAGCGCTATCGCGAGGGCGGCGAGGTCGTCGTCGTCGGCGTGGACGTGCAGGACCTCCGCGAGAGGGCGCTCGAGTTCATCGAGACCACCGGCGTGACCTTCGCGTCGCTGCGCGACGGCACCGACGGCGCCCAGCGCGCCTTCGAGGTCCCGGCGCTGCCGGAGACCTTCGTCATCGACACCGAGGGGGGGATCGCCCTCAAGGTCGCCGGGCAGCTGACCAGCCCCGAGCAGCTGACCACCGCGATCGAGCAGCTCCGCGCGGAGGGCTCGTGATCCGGCGCGCCGCCGCCATCGCGATGATCTGCCTGCTGGCGCTGCCCGGTCTCGCTCTCGGGCTCACCGTGGGCGAGGTGGCCCGCGAGGTGCGCTGCCCCACGTGCAACACGCCGCTCGACGTCTCCAACGCGCCCGTCGCCCAGGACATGAAGGTCTACATCTCCGAGCGCATCGACGCCGGCTGGGACAAGGAGCGCATCATCGACGGCCTGGTCGACGAGTTCGGGCCCCAGGTGCTCGCCACGCCGCCCAAGTCCGGCTTCGACCTGATCGCCTGGGTCGTCCCAGCGCTGGTCGTCGCCGCCGGCCTCGCGGCGATCCCCTTCATCACCCGCCGCTGGGCGCGTCGCCCCCATGCGGAGGCCGCGGCGCCGCCGGCGCTCAGCGACGAGGACCGTCGCCGCCTCGACGAGGAGCTCGGCCCGCCGATCTGACCCACCCGCTTCACTTCGGTCGCCGGGCGGTCGATATCCCACGTGAGCGAGGCAGGAGGCCTTCGAGTGTCCGCACGGAAGCGGAGTGGGTGGAGCGTGGTCAGCCCGGGACGGCTGGCGGAGATCGTCGAGCGGATGTCGCGTGAGCGGCGACCCGAGCGCGTGGCTCCGTCCGGTCTCGCCGCGGCCCTGGCCGCGACCGGTGCCCGCGGAGGGCGCCTGATCGGCCCGACCCCCTCCGGACGCCGCGGCCTGCTGGCGGTCGATGGGGACGATGCCGACGACGCCCTCTGCATCCGCGTCGACCTGCCCGGCGCCGACGGCCCGATCGGGCGGCTCGAGGTATGGGGCGCGCCGGAGGAGGAGGACGCCGAGGCCGCGCTGCGGCTGGTCGCGGCGGTCTGCGCCCGGTCGCTGGAGAACCTCTGCATCGAGCGTGAGCGCGCCGACGAGCGCACCCGTGCCCGGCGCCTCGGCGCCGCCGCCAGCGCCGTGCGCGCCCACAGCGATCCGCGCGACGCGGTGGCCTGCGTTCTCTCGGAGGCGCGCGCGCTCGTCGGTGCGCCCGCGGCCCTGATGGTGGCGGCCGGCGCCCCGACCCCCGAGGCGGCGGCGTACGACGCCATCGGCCCGCTCCCGGCCGACGAGCTCGCCCGGCTGATCCCGGCCGACGCACGGGCCGCGCTCGGCGAGGGCCGCCCCTGGCAGGGGGCGCTCGCGTCCGGCGGCCCGCTGTCCGCCCAGGGCTTCACCACCGCCGCCATGGTCGGCCTCGGCCCCCGCGCGGGACTCGGCGTGCTCGTCGTCCTGGGGCGCGGCGACGAGGCCCTCGGGGACCCGGACATCGAGGCGCTCGGCGAGCTGGCCGGCCACGCCGCGAACGCCCTGACCATGTCGGTGCTGCAGCAGGAGGTCCGCGACCTCGGCGCCGTCGACCCCACCACGCGCTTCTACAACGCCCGCTACTTCGCGAGCCGCCTGGGCCAGGAGTGCGAGCGGGCCCTGCGCGCGGGCGTCCCGCTCAGCGTGGCCATCATCTCCCTGGACGGACTCGCCGAGCTCCGCGAGCAGGGCCGCGCGGTGGCCGCGGAGTCGGCCGTGGAGGCCCTCTCCCGCCACGTGGGAGACCGCCTGCGCACCATGGATGTCGGCTGCCGCGTCGGTCTGGACGAGCTGGCGGCGATCCTTCCGGAGGTGGAGGGCCTCGACGCCCTGCGGGTGGGCGAGCGCCTGCGCGCCAGCCTCGGCTCGGTGCCGGGCCTGGAGGGCGGCTTCACGCTCTCGATCGGCGTCGCGAGCTTCCCCTCGCAGGCGGGGCGTCCCGAGTCGCTCGAGCAGCACGCCCGCGCGGCCCTCGACTGGGCCCGCGCCCACGGGGGCGACCGCACCTTCCTCTACCACGCCGACACGGCCGCCATCCTGCGCTCGGAGGAGCGCGAGCAGGTGGCCGACGACGAGGCGGTGCTGACGACGGTCGCCGCCCTCGCGGCATCGGTGGACGCCCGCCACCCGAGCACCGTCTTCCACTCTGAGAACGTCGGCCGCGTCTCCGCGCTAATCGCCGCCGAGATCGGGCTGCCGCTCGACCGCGTCGAGGACGTCCGCGTCGCGGGCCTCCTCCACGACGTCGGCAAGATCGGCATCAGCGACGACGTCGTGGTGGCCGCCGAGCCGCTCACCGAGGCCCAGGAGCTGGAGCTCCGCCGCCACCCCGAGATCGGCGAGCGGATGCTCGCGGGCAGCCGCCTCGCCTCGATCGCGCCCTGGGTGCTCCACCACCACGAGCGCTTCGACGGCGCCGGCTATCCGGCGGGGCTCGTGGGCGAGGAGATCCCCCTCGAGGCCCGCATCCTCGCGGTGGCCGACGCCTTCGACCGCCTCACCAGCGGAGGCCCGGGCGCGTTCCCGGTCCCTGTCGCGGAGGCCATGACCGACCTCGAGCGCCGCTCGGGGAGCGAGTTCGACCCCGTACCCGTTGCCGCCCTGCGTGCCCTGGTGGGTCGCGGCTCCGCCGACATCACACGACTGGGCCGAGAAGGTCTCTCAGAATGAGACCGCGCCCATCTGCTCGCTTTGCCGGCCCCCGGCCGGCCGGGGAATCATTCGCGATGCGGCGTCCTCGGTCGGAGCGATGCCGAGGGGCTGCCAACCTCCCTGCGTCCTTGCCTCGCGGGATTCTCGCGGCAGCTGAACGCGGCTCATCCCGAAAGACCTTCTAGGAGGACCCGTGCCCACGTTCCCCGCTCTCGCCGAGAGGCCGTCCGCGGCCGCGCCGGCCCCACCGACCGCACGCGTGACCGCGCGGGTCGTCGCGGAGGCCGCAGAGCGCCTCGCGGCGCCCTCGCCGGTCGTCACCGGCGTGCTGCAGCTCCTCGACCAGGGGACGGCGCCGGTGCGGCTCATCGCCGCCCGCGTCTCCCAGAGCCCCGAGATCGCCCTCCAGGTGCTGCGCCTCGGCAACTCGGCCCTCTTCTCGGATCCGGTCGACACGATCGAGCGCGCCGTCGTGCGCATCGGCGAGCGCACCCTGCGCGCGCTGCTGCTCGCCGTCAGCACGTACCGGCTGCTGGAGGGCGCCGTGGCCGGTTACGGCTTTCCGCGCCTCTACCTGGTGCGCCACAGCGGAGAGGTCGCCACCATGGCGCAGTCGCTGGCGCGCAAGGGCCCGGCGGCCTTCGTCTCCCAGGCGTACCTGGCGGGGCTCCTGCACGACCTCGGCAAGCCGATCCTCGCCACGGTCGCCGCCGAGCGCGGCGTGACGATCCCCGGCGGGATCACCTCGATCGCGCAGGAGCGCGAGCACTTCGGCACCGACCACGCCAAGGTCGGGGCCTGGATCGCCCGCCGCTGGGGCCTGCCCGAGGACCTCTGCCTGGCGATGGAGCGCCACCACGACGAGGATCCCCCCGGCGAGGCCGTGGCCCGCCCGGTGTGGCTCGCCGACATCGCCGTGCACGCGGCGGCCGGGGACGCCGCCGCGATCGCGCGGCTGCCCGGGGCCGCCGAGGCCTGCGGCATGGCCTCCGACGCGCTCGAGATGGTGCTGATGGCCTCCCCCGAGACCGACGGCCCCCGCCGCCCGCCCGGGCTGACCGACCGCGAGGTGCAGGTGCTGCG
>LNFM01009453.1_pt1 | contig 33678 bp, 37 predicted proteins | sample 596031 | NCBI WGS metagenome assembly LNFM01 (sample SAMN04254537, study PRJNA301005) | activated carbon metagenome | isolation source: dual media filters at the Ann Arbor, Michigan drinking water treatment plant | place: USA: Ann Arbor
GATGTTTCCCCCCTCGGAACAACCACTCTTGAATGCGGCTCCACCGGAAAGCTACCGCCTTCTGAGTCTTGATGAGTTGGCGTGTCTCGGCGGAGGCCTGGCGAGTGCGAGCGGGCTTGCGGCTGAAACCGAGCATCTGCTGGTGATCAGCGCGGGTCGAGCTGGGGAGTTGAAGTACCCAGCTTTCCAGGTTGACGGCCGGCTCAACGAAGTTGCTTTTGCCAGAGCGCGTGCACTCTTTGCTACCAATTCCCTGCCGGATCACAGTCTATGGGACTCCCTCCGCACGCGGTACAAGTCGCTCGGCGGTATGAGCGGAGTCGACTTTCTGCTGGGTTACTTTCACCCGAATGTTGCGGCCATGACTGATGCCGACAGAAATGACCACTTCGAAGAGATCTTGCAAGAAGAAGTTTGGCGGGCCCATCAGTAGGGCCACTGCAGAACGACCTATTTTTTCCTCTTGGAACAGCTCGGAGCGACGCCTGAGATCGTGTTTTGCTTTTGAATTTGAGATCTGTAGTCAACACACATTTCGGATGGCCAGCCTCCGACGGACTTTGCAGGACGGTGGCGGAGGCGTCGCAATGAAAGATCACATATTGCGACGAACTTTGGCGCGTACAGCGAGCCTTGGAAAATCAACACGTTAGCTCAAAGGCGCCCGACGAACTTTATTCCCTGCAGTCACAACAAGGGTTTGTCAGGCATCCTCCCGAAAATGAAAAAGGGGCCAATCGGCCCCTTTTTCGCATCCACCAACCTAGAGAGTTGGAGATTTCAGATCTTAGTTTCGCTTGCGACGTGCGAAGCCCAAACCAGCCATTGCCAAACCCAGGAGTGCCAGCGTACCGGGCTCGGGCACTTCGCCAATCGGTGTGGAACCCACCACCGTTCCGCTGAAGTCGAAATTGGTCACGCTCGCGAACACATTGCCTGCGCTGTTGCGGGCGGCGAGACCAATTTGATAAGGGTCTGACAGACCAGCAGTCCAGGGTGCTGAATCTGTGTAGCTCAGCGTCGCTCCCACCTGCGCACCCAGAGCGCTGGTGGGGTTGGTGCCAATCACATGCTGGAACACCTTGCCCGACACCGTGAAGTCATCACCTGCGAAGGCGAGGTCCAACATGAGTCGATACCACTGATTTTCAGAAATTTGACCTCCGAGGTTCACGTTGGTCAGCGTTGCGTTGGGCACCTGGCTGTTCTGGATCAGGCGCATCGAATACCCGTCGGTGTTACCTGCCGATTGCAGGTAAAGCGAGAGACCGATTTTGCTGTCTTCATTGAACATGGTGACAAGTCCGACCCCGCGCCCGTTGTCCGATCCACTGATCAACACGTCGGCGTACATGGACATGTTGCCAGTGAAGAGCGTTCGTGTTGCAGCGCTGGCGTCGCCCGGCGTGGTGTCGTACGTTGTGACCCAACCGTTCAATTGGGCGTTGTTCGTGCTGCCGGTGAAATTGAGAGCGTCGTACTTCGTCCCGGAGGGGTTCAGACTGGGTCCACGATTGATGTTTTGACCACCCGTTACGTCCCGGAACACGCCGGTCGTCTGCACTGCACTGTTGTCATAGTCCGCAGCGGTAAAGGTCAGGGGTGCTGCGCTCACGGTGCAAAGGAAACCGCCTGCAGAGATCAAGGCAAGGGCAGAAACCAGATTGCGAAACTTCGTCATAACTAGCGAACTCCAGATAAATTGAGGACTGATCCACTGCATCAGCAACCATCATGCCCGGGTCGAAATAGCGTTATGTATGAATAGCCAAGGGAAATGAACCAAAGCCATTTGCCGTGAACTGTAAAAATCTCCGACGTCAGCAAAACGCTCATCCAAGGCGCAGGCCTAACTTTTGAGGAGTGGAGGAGGCAATCGAACGGCGGCGGCGCGTGCTCGCCAAACGAATGCTTCTAACTTCTACGGCCCTTTTGAGTTGCATAAAAGAAAGTTCGCCAGCAGTCTGATGGCGGCTTCCCTCGTATCAAAAAAAAGACTCGCTTGTCGAAATGACCCCTGCCCAGGTGTCATCCCTTTGAGAAGCGACCAGACCCGTGCATCCCGCGCGGGCGCCGCATCTCATCAGGAGATCGACATGCAGGCATGGATGGAAACCCCTTCCGCACGCTCCGGGACACCCCCGTGGTTCTGGGGCATGGCGGCTTTCGGGCTGCTCTGGAACCTCTACGGCGTCTACCAGTTCGCCGGATCGCTCAGCACCACCCCGCAGTCGCTGGTGGCCGCCGGCATGACGCCTGCGCAGGCCGGGGTGTACCTGGCCTTGCCCGCCTGGATCGGCGGGGTGTTTGCCCTGGGCGTCTTCGGTGGCCTCGTGGGCAGTCTGGCGTTGCTGGCTCGGCGCCGTTGGGCCGCTCCGCTGTTCACCGCTTCTTTGGTCGGCTATGTGCTTCTGTTGGCGGGCGATGCCTACCATGGCGTGTTCGCCAGCATGCCCAGCCAGCTGGCCATCCTCGCCTTCGTGGTGGTGGTGGCCGTCGGGCTGTTGTTGACCGCCCGACTCGCCACCCGCCGCGGGTTGCTGGTGTGATGGCTTGTCAACTTCGTCAATCAACACATTGAGGATGGACCCCATGCAATACATGCTGCTGCTCAACGAAACCGAGAGCGAGTTCGCCCAACGCAACCACCCGGAACACGCCCAGACCTACTGGGGTGGATGGAATGCCTTCATCGGTGCGATGGCGCAGGCGGGCGTCATCGTCAACGGCGACGGCTTGCACGGCCCGCAAACCGCCACCACCGTGCGTGTGCGCGACGGCAAACGCCTGGTGCAGGACGGCCCGTTCGCCGACACCAAGGAGCAACTGGGCGGCTACTTTGTCATCGAGGTGGCCGACCTCGACGCCGCGCTGGCCTGGGCCGCGCGCGCGCCCTCGGCCTCCTATGCGTCGGTGGAAGTGCGCCCTGTCATGCCACCGCCGGGCAACTGAGTTCCTTGCACGCACAACGCGCGGCCGAGCAGGCAGCACGCGCCTCTTACGGGCGCTTGCTGTCCATCCTGGCCGCGCGCTCGCGCGACATTGCGGCCAGCGAAGACGCCTTGTCCGAGGCCTTCATGGCCGCCCTGCGCACCTGGCCAGACGCGGGTGTGCCGCTCAATCCCGAGGCCTGGCTGCTCACCGCCGCGCGCAACCACATGAAGAACGTGGTGCGCCATCAGGTGGTGGTGGACGGTGCTGCCGCCGACCTTGCGTTGCTGTTGGACGAGATGGCTCCGGACGAGGAGAGCTTGCCGGACGATCGCCTCAAGCTGCTCTTCGTCTGCGCGCACCCCGCCATCGACGAGGGCGTGCGCACGCCGCTCATGCTGCAGACTGTGTTGGGTCTCGATGCGCAGCAGATCGGTGCGGCCTTCCTGGTGGCGCCCACCACCATGGGGCAGCGCCTGGTGCGTGCAAAGACCAAGATCCGCGACACCGGTCTTCGCTTCGAGCTCCCCGATGCGGACGACCTGCCCGAGCGCCTGCACGATGTGCTCAATGCCATCTATGCCGCCTATGGCACCAGCTGGGACGCCATCTCGGGTGCCGAGGTCGGGGCACGCGATCTGGCCGATGAAGCGGTTTTTTTGTGCCGCCTGCTGGTGGGCTTGCTCCCGCAAGAGCCTGAGCCACAGGGGCTGTTGGCGTTGATGCTGCATTGCGAAGCGCGCCGCGCCGCGCGCCGTGGCGCCGGGGGCGAGTTCGTGCCGTTGAAAGCGCAGGACGTGCGGTTGTGGTCGCGCGACATGATCGTGGAGGCCGAAGGCCACCTGGTCACAGCGTCAAAAGCCGGCCGCTTCGGGCGGTTCCAGTGCGAAGCGGCGATCCAGTCGGTCCACGCACAGCGTGCACTCACGGGCCATCTCAACCACGCCGCCTTGCTCACGCTCTATGGTTTGCTGGCCACCCACTGTCCCGGCGTAGGTGTGCTGGTGGGCCAGGCCGCAGCCACCGTGGATGCGGGCGAGCCAGCGCAGGCGCTGCAACTGCTGGCGCGCATGCCCCGCGAGGACGTCAAGGCGTACCAGCCGTATTGGGTCACGCTGGCCACCGCGCAAACTGCCTGCGGCGAACACGGTGCAGCCCGGCAGGCGATGCAGCACGCGATCGGCTTGACGGAAGACCCCGCCGTGCGGGAATTCCTGCGAGGTGGTGTCGTGCCAGAGCACGCGCAGGGTCAGCGCCCGGAGTGCTGATCGTCACCATCGCCGAGCAGGCGGGTGGTGATCTCGGTGGCGTCCAGCCGGTCGAAGCCCATGTTGTGGCGCTCGGTCAGCGGCCCGCCGCCGGGAATGACGTGGCCCTGGTCGTCATGGCCAATGGCCTTGAACTTCCAGCGCTGGCCGATCAGTTTCAAATTGCCGACCTGGCGGCCCTGCGCATCCAGCACCGCGCACACGCCGCCCCGGTCCGGGCCGATGGTCAGGCCTGGCATCAGAACAGCACGCGGGTGCGCAAGGTACCGGTCACACCGGTCAGCCCGGACAAGGCCACGTCGGCGTGCGCGGCGTCGACGTCGATGACCACGTAGCCCACGTCGTCGCGGGTCTGCAGGTACTGCGCGGCGATGTTGATGCCGTTGTCGGCGAACACCCGGTTGATGGCCGACAGCACGCCCGGCATGTTGCGGTGCACGTGCAGCAGTCGGCGCTTGCCGGGGTGGGCGGGCAGCGCCACCTCGGGAAAGTTGACCGACGAGGTGGTGGTGCCGTTGTCGCTGTAGCGCACCAGTTTTTCCGCCACCTCGGTGCCGATGTTGGTTTGTGCCTCCAGCGTGGAGCCGCCGATGTGCGGCGTCAGGATCACGTTGTCCAGCCCGCGCAACGGCGACTCGAAACGATCCGCGTTGCTCTGGGGCTCTTCTGGAAAAACATCGATGGCGGCGCCGACCAGGCGGTGTTCGCGCAGCGCGGCGGCCAGCGGCTCGATCTCCACCACGCGACCGCGCGAGGCGTTGATGAGGACCGCACCGGGCTTCATCTGCGCGATCTCGCGCTCGCCGATCAGCCATTCGGTGCTGGCGTTCTCGGGCACGTGCAAGCTCACCACGTCGGCGGCGCCCAGCATTGCCCAGCGGCAGTTTGCTGAGCACGTCGACAAACACCACCTGCATGCCCAGCGCTTCGGCCAGCACCGACAGCTGCGAGCCGATGGCGCCGTAGCCCACGATGCCCAGCGTCTTGCCGCGAATCTCGTGGGCGTTGCGGGCGGTCTTGAGCCAGCCACCGCGGTGGGCCACCGTGCTCTTTTCGGGCACGCCGCGCAGCAGCAGGATGGCTTCGCCCAGCACCAGTTCGGCCACCGACCGGGTGTTGGAGAACGGTGCGTTGAACACCGCAATGCCGCGCTGGCGCGCCGCCACCAGATCGACCTGGTTGGTGCCGATGCAGAAGCAGCCGATGGCGATCAGCTTGGGCGCGTGGGCCAGCACCTCGGCCGTGAGCTGGGTGCGCGAACGGATGCCGACGAAGTGCGCATCGGCGATCTTCCGGCGCAGTTCGTCGTCGGACGGTGAGCCCGCGAGGTTTTCGATCTGGCTGTAGCCGGCCGCTTGCAGCGTGGCGGTGGCCGAGGGGTCGATGCCTTCGAGCAGCAGGAAACGGATCTTGCGCTTGTCGATCGAGGTGGTCGGGGCTTCGGGGCTGGAGAGAGGAAGGGTGGCGCTCATATCCGACTAATGTAGTCGGGATTAAGCGCTGCGCGTGCCGGGCCAGTGTTTGGCCGAGGCGCGCCGGTGGCGCTGCGGATACAGTCGAACGCGACCACCCACCCACACCCGCGACGCCGGTTTTTTCCCAACCTTCACCCCATGAAAAAAATCCTTCAACTCGCTGCCGCGTTGGCCACGCTGTCGGTCATCGCTGCTGCTCATGCCCAAACGGCAAGCGCCCTCCCGGCCGACAAGGTGCTTCCCTCGGGCGTCGCACTCAAATGGACCGCAGCGGGCACCGGTGAAAAGCCGTTGGCCACCGACACCGTTCAGGTGCACTACCGCGGCAAATTGACCGACGGCAAAGAGTTCGACAGCTCGTTCAAACGCGGTGAGCCCGCCACCTTTCCGCTCAACCGTGTGGTGCCTTGCTGGACGCAGGCCTTGCAGGAAATGAAGGTGGGCGACACAGCCGATGTGACCTGCCCCCCGGCCACGGCCTACGGCGAGCGCGGTATTCCCGGCGTGATCCCGGCCAACAGCGTGCTGGAGTTTCAGGTGCAGTTGCTGGCGGTGAAGAAGCGGTAACCGGGCTCCACAGGCACCGTCACGGCGCCTTGCGCGGCAAACCCCGGGTCGGCATTTCAAACGTGAGGTTGCCCCAGTGGCTGTCCCAGTCCCAGTCGGGGTTGTCGGTGGTCGGCACCATGTGCACCACGCTGGCCATCCACACGCCCGGCCACGGCAGCGTGGTGGTGCTGCGGCCCGCGGCATCGGTGCGGGTGCGCAGCACATTGAGCTGAGCGCCACGCTGGTTCCAGACCTTCACCAGCGCGCCCGCCAGCGGCTGGCCGTTGAACAGCACCTGCAGCGCCAGCGCGCCGCCGGGTTGCAGGCGCTGTGGGTCGGTCAGCGGCACGATCTCCAGCGTCTGGCCGGCGCGCACCCCGAAGCTGGCGTCGCTCTGGCCGCCCACGCTCAGCAAGGTCTTCACATGGCGGCGGTAGCGCTCGCGCCCGGGCTGGGTGTCTTGCCCGGCGGCTTTGCGTTGTGCCACCACCCGCTCCAGGCCCTCTTCGCGCAGGTAGGCGTTGAAGGTGTCGGGTGTCAGCGTGATCGTGAAGGGCAGCGTGTCGAGCACGATGAGGTGCGCGCCCGGTCGCTCAAAGGCCAGCGCCACGCTGTCCTGGTTGAGGTTGTCGGGCAGTTGCGCCGTGAGTGCCACCTCGCCGGACTGGCTGAACCAGCGCAGCGACTCGGCCATGGGTCGCCCGAAACCGACGGGGTCGCCGATGAAGTTTTCGCCCACGCGCAAGGCGAGTTCGGCCTCACCGCGCACCGGCGGTGAAAAGCGGTCGGGCAGCATCCAGAATTCGTGCGCCTGGGCGGCCGTGGCCAGCCACAGGGCGGCCAGGAGAAACTGTTTTTTCATGTGAAAAGCGGGCCGCCACACACCGTGTGCCGACCCGCCCTGATCAAGGTTGAAAGGCCCGGGGTCAGACCGTGTCGTCCACCGGCAGCGGCGTGCTGTCCACCGGTTCCGGTTCGGTGGTTTCGCTGGTCTGTGCAATCAGCTGGTTCATGTAGTCCAGCAAGGACTGCACCGTGCTGCCCATGAAGGGCTTGGCGGCTTCGGGTTGGGCCGGCGCTGCGTCGTCACCGCCGCCCCCGCCACAACCGGCGAGCGCCGCGGTGGCCACGGTCACCGCCAGCAGGGATCGCGCGAGATGGTGTCTCATGGTGTTTCCTTGGTGTGGGTGAACGGCATCACAGGTTCAGCGCGCCGGGGTTGGGCGTGTTCAGGTACGGGAACGCGGGCAGGAATGGCACCACGGCCTGGTCAACCGCATCGTGGATGTTGGCCGAGCTGTTGCCCAACGGCACGCTGGATGGCTTGCACGCCGACGTGAGCGAAGGCACATTCGGCACGCTGTTGAGGCCCAGGACGTTGCCGTCGCCGTTGATCACGCACAGGCCACCCAGCATGGCCACCAAGGCAATGTCGACCACGTCGTCCTTGGGACGGCGGCCATTGGGAAAACCGGCGTTGTCAACGACCTTGTTGGGATCGGTGTTGAGCGCATTGCCGGCCACGCCCAGGCGGTTCTGGCTGGCGAACTGCACCGGTGGCACAGCCGTGTTCAGGCGCAGCATTTCCGACGGCGTCGGGTTGGCGGGTTTGTTCACGCCGGTGATGCCGGTGAGGAAGGTGGTGGCCAGGTCGGTGCGCGGCAGGTTGGTGGGCGCGGCGGCGGCCGCGTTGTTGGCGAGCACCAGGCCGAGCAGCGCAGGCAACGTGGGGTTGGTCACGTAGGTCAGGAACTGGCCATCGTCCTTGGGGGCCGACGCGTTGAACTTGTCCTTGTCACCCAGACCGATCACCACCTCGTTGACCAGCGGGTTGCCCAGGCGCGAGACCTGCGTCCACGCACCACCGGCTTTCTCGCTGGCCTGGTGGCCCGACTGGGGGCTGCCGTTGAGCAGGCGCGCCTGGCGCAGGCTCGCGGTGGTCCAGCCACCAATCACCGTCTCGCTGCCCGCGGTCAGGCAGCTCTGGTGCACTTCCAGCGCCAGCGACGTGACGTTCTGCTTCTGGATGTAGTGGTTGCCGTTGGCACCTTCGGCGTCTTTGGCGGTGGGCTCCAGCAAGGTCGCCAGCGGGGCGTTCACCAGGTCAAAGATGCGGCCGAGGTTGACCGCGAAGCCCTCCTGGCGCTGGCCCACAAACACCTTGGCGGGCATGCTGCAGCCGGGGATGGTGACGCTGTGGATGTGCTGGTCGGCATAGGCCTTGTAGGCGGCCGGGTTGCCCAGGGTCTTCTGGCCGATGTAGTCCACCGGTTTGGCCAGCGAAGCCGCCACCGTCTGCACCGCGCCTTTGCGGCGGTCGCCGCGCACCACGGTCAGGCTGTAGCTCTCGTTGAGGTTGAGGTTGGGGTCGTTGACGGCGGACACGGCGCCGGCCTGGATCAGCGGGATCTGAACGTTCTGGGTGCCGATGGGCAATGCAACGCTGTTGAGCTTGTTCTTGAAGCGGAACTGGAAGGTGATGTCTTCCTTGGCATCGCCGTTGTTGTCCACATGGATCTCATACAACGCGTTGGGGTCCATCGAAAAATAGTTGGGGCCACCGTAGGGGCCCTGCAATGGCTGGTAGTTGGCGATCAGCGTCACGTAGTCGGAGCGCCCGCCCGTGCCGTTGGCGGCCACACCTTCGTAGCTGCGAAACATGTAGAAGTCGGTGCCGTCCACCTTGGGCACGGTGGTGATGAACGGGCCTTCGCGGTGGCTGGAGGCGATCGCCGCGCTGGCGACGGCCATCAACAAACATCCTCTGGCGATGGATGCGGGTTTCAGTTTCATGGGGTGCTCCTGGGTTGTGGTTGCAGTGGTCTGCCTTCCCAGTACGTGCCCCGACGCGCGATGGATTCAATTGTTTGAATACCCGCTTCTGACCCATGGACATGATGGCGAAAAAAAAGGCCCGCTGGTGCGGGCCCTTTCTCGCGTGCAAGCGAATCACTTCTTCTTGCACTCGTCCTTGGCTTTGTTTTCGTCCTTCATGCAATCCACTTTCTTGTCGTCCATTTTGCCGCCGGCATGGCTGGCAGCGAACGCTGGAACAGACGCCATCATGAATGCCGCGACCATTGCAGAGATGAGAGTTTTCATAGATTACCTTTGAGATTGAAATGTCTTGTGACACCGGCTCACAATGGAAAATCGCCCATCGCAGCCAAAGCCGAGGATATCGATTTCAATGGCCCAACACCTGACAAAACTTGTTCCCATGTGTGCCCGTTGGGTATTGATTGGATTCAGGTGGAAACCCTGTTGCAAAGCCTTGCTGACCCTTGTAATCGGTGTTTCAACGGGTGCCTGGGCACAACCCCGATCGACCCCCGCGCCCGAGCAGATCGTGTTGCCCGCGTCGGTGCATGCGCAGAGCAACCAGGCCGGTGCACTGCGCGAGGTGGAACGCGAATGGCGCAAGAACCGCAACCACCTGCCCGCCGCATTGAACTACGCACGCGCCGTGTTCCTGCTCGGTTTGACCGAAGGTGATCTGCGCTGGTACGGCTCGGCCAAGGCAGCGCTGCAACCCTGGTGGACCGCAGCCACGCTGCCGGCCGAGGGCCATTTTTTGCGCGCGCTGGTGAAGCAGGGCTTTCACGATTTCAGAGGCGGCATCGACGACCTGGGCACGGCCATCGCACTCGACCCCGCGCAACCCGAGTACTGGTCGTGGCGCTTTTCGCTGCACCTGCTCACCGCCAACATGGCGGCTGCGCGCACCGACTGCGATGCGATCGCGCAGCGCTTCGGCCGCGACGAAGGCCAGGCCTGCGCCGCCACACTGCTGTACCGCAGCGGCCAGGCACTGCAAGCCATTCCCGTGCTCAACCGCCTGGTCGATCTGCCCGACTACCAGGGCCCGTTCACACAAGACTGGCTGCGTTACCACCAGGGCGAGGCGTACCGTGCTGCGGGCCAGTACGCGCAGGCGCTGGCCGTGTGGGAGAAACATGTGCAGGCGCGGCCCAACTCGCATCTGGTGCGGCTCACGCTCACCGAGTTGCTGAACCAGCAAGGCCAGTTTGCCAAGGCCAAACGCTTCGCCGATTCGCCCTCACCCACCGACGCGCTGCTGGTGCAGGCGCTGCTGGCCAGCCGGGGCCTCAAAGACGGCGACACGCAGCGCCTGGCCGAGCAGTTCGAGAGCCGCATGAACAACCAGGCCCTGCGCGGCGAGAGCCTGATCGAGCGGCCCACCATGGTCTACCTCATCACCTTTGGGCGCGACAACGCGCAAGGCCTCAAGCTCGCGGCCGAGAACTGGCGCACACAAAACGAACCGGCCGACGCGGTGCTGCTGGTGCAGGCCGCGCTCAAGGCCAACCAGCCCAGACTCGCCGAGCCCGTGCTGGGCTGGATGGCGGCCACCGGCTACACCGACCCGGTGCTCAAGGCGCTGGCTGACGAACTGCAAACCCGGCTGGGCAAATCCTGATGACGTTCCTGTTCAGACACCTGGCCACGCGCCTGGCCTTGTTGGCCCTGTTCGTTTCGTTCACCGGCTCCGCGCTCGCCCACTCCAGCAGCAACGCCTACCTGTCGCTCTCGCAGCGCGGCTCCGATCTGGTGCTGCGCACCGACATCAACCTGCGCGACGTGGACCTGATCTTCGATCTGGACGACGACCGCGATGGACAGGTGAGCTGGGGTGAGACGGCGGCCCGCATCGGCGAGCTCAAGGCGTGGATGCAGCAGGGCATCACCGTGCGCGGCAGCTCGGCCGCCTGCGAGCTGCAGCCCCTGGACGTGATGGCCAGTCCCCATTCGGATGGCTACTACCTCAGCGCCGAATGGCGCGTGGCCTGCGCCGACCCGCAGGAAGTGGCGGCCAAACGGCTCACGCTCACCTACGGCCTGATCTTCGACCAGGACAACCTGCACCGGGGCCTGCTCAAGGTCGATCTGCCGGGCGCGCAGAGCAGTGCCATCTTGAGCCCGGAGCGGCCCGATGCCGCGCTGCTGGCGGGCGAGGTCTCGGGCTGGTCGGTGTTCACGCGCTATGTGGTGGAAGGCGTGTGGCACATCTGGATCGGCGTTGACCATATCCTCTTTCTGCTCAGCCTGCTGGTGCTCGCGCCGCTGGTGCCCTCGCGCTCACGCGTCACCAGCTGGCCCGCGGTGGAGAGCTTCCGCACCTCGTTCATGGACGTGCTGGCCGTGGTCACCGCCTTCACCGTGGCGCACTCCATCACGCTGGTGGCGTCCATCGTGGGCTGGGTCAACCCGCCGGTGGCCATCATCGAATCGGTGATCGCACTCTCGGTGATCCTGGCCGCGCTCAACAACCTGCTGGGTTGGTTCTCGCTCAAGCGCTGGCGCCTGGCGTTTGTCTTCGGCCTCATCCACGGCTTCGGTTTCGCCAACGTGCTGCTCGACCTGGCCCTGCCGGCGCAGCAGCTTGCGCTGGCGCTCGGGGGTTTCAACGTGGGCGTGGAGCTCGGCCAGCTCGCCATCGTGCTGGCGTTCCTGCCGGTGGCCTGGCTGCTGCGCCACACCGCGTTTTACCGCTGGGTGCTGGTGGCCGGCGGGTCGCTCACCATCGCGGTGATCGGCTCGGTGTGGCTGGTGGAGCGCCTGGGGTTCTGATGTGCGAGGACGAAGCCTGTCGGGATAACTGACAGCGCTGTACACCTTTGCGCAACATGACTTTATGAATCAAAGAGCCATCCCGATGGCTTGGAACGTGCTTGCATCCCGGGTCCACACAACAAATTTTGGAGACCGGATGTCGAAGATCAGTCAATACGCGATGGCGCTGAGCACAGTGACCTTGGCAATCGCAAGCGCAGGGGCGAGCGCAGCCACCGTTCAATCGAACAACGTGGCACCCGGTGATGCCTTCACCAATGTGAGCAACGTAAACCAGGGACAAGCTGTTGGCACCACGGGCTGGTACTACAACAACGTGCGCAACAGTGGCGTGGCGGGCACCAACGACACGTACGCCCGATCGGGCAACGGCTCGGCGTTGCTGCAAGGCACCGTGGGTCCTGGTGGCGCTTCGTCCAAGGCCGACATTGAGTACCTGAGCGGTGGCGTCTCCTTGGGTGGCAACTACTACACGAGCACATCGCTGGGCCTGTTCTCCAGTTTCAGCACGATGCAGTACGACTGGTTCCGCGACAGCACCAGCACGAACTCGGGCGTTCAGATGCCCTCACTGCGGATCCTGCTCGACCGCGACGGCAATCTGTCCACCACCGGCGACCGCGGCGGTCTGGTTTACGAATGGGCTTACAACAACGTTGGCAACGCACCCACGGACGCCTGGACCACGGCGGTTGTTGGCGGCGCCACGAAGTTGTGGAACTTCGGCCTGGGACTGGGCAACGAGTTCGACATTGATCGCGACGGCACACCCTACGACACATTGACCGAGTGGCTCGCCAGCACCGAGCTCGCCAACGCAACAATTCTGGGCTTCAGCTCGGGCGTGGGCAGTGGCTGGGGTCCGTTCGTTGGCGCGGTGGACAACATCGGCTGGACCATCGGCGGTCAATCTCAGACATCCAACTTCGAAGTGGCCGGCGGCACAGTGCCAGAACCCGGCAGCATGCTGCTTTTGGGCGCTGGCTTGTTTGCCCTCGCCGCAGCCCGCCGCAAGCGCGATTGAGTGCTGCCCGGATCTCGTCGTTTGGCGGGATGCGCATTCAATGATGGGTTGACGCGCCCGCCACTTTTTCCCAAACGGTGGCGGGCTCGGGCGCTGCCTTGCCGCGCCAGGCGATCACCTGATCGGGCCTGACCAGCAGCATGCCGTCGTCCAGCAGGCCTTCCACCTGGTCGGGTGGCAGCACCAGCACATGCACGTCGAGTCCCACCGCTGTGCCCGCGTCGGCCAGCGCCTGTGCGGCGCCGTGCAGGTGCTCTGGCGCCAGCACGGTCCACTCGAACCCCAGCAGGTCGTAGAGCGATCGGTCGCCCTCCAGCCAGCGGTGCGGCAGGCGCCCACCGGGAACGGTGGTTGGGATGTATTCGTTGGCCTGGTCGGGCGGCACGCTGGCGGGTTCGCTGAACACCAGTGGCGAGGCGTCGCACCGCTCGCCAAAGGTGACGCCGGGAATGTTGAACTCGCGTCGCACATGCGCATTCAGTGCGGTACCGGCCAGTGCGCGTTGCCGGTCGCCCGCGACACCCTCGGCCTCCAGCTCGGGGGTGGCTTCAAACAGGCCCACCGAGTCGGCGAACTCGCGCGCATACGCGGTGTTGCGCAGGCCGATGGGGCGGCGCTCCACTTCATAGCTGTCCAGCAGCGAGGCGTGGGCTTGCCCCTTGACCACCGCGGCCAGTTTCCAGCCCAGGTTGACCGCGTCGCCCACCGCGGTGTTGTAGCCCAGGCCACCGGTGGGTGTGAAGAGGTGGGCGGCATCACCGGCGATGAACACGCGCCCTTGCTGATACCGCTCGGCCACCAGCGAGTGCCCCGCGATCCAGATGCCGGTGGAGAGGATCTCCATGTCCAGATCGGCCATGCCGCTGGCCTCGGCCACGATGCGGCGCGCGTCCTCGTGCGTCCAGGTCTCCGGTGTCTCGTGCGGGTGCACCGCTGCGTGAAACGCGAACTCGCCGCGTCCGTCCACCGACGCCATGAACACCCGCCGCTCATGGTTGACCGACACGTACATCCAGGCGATGTCGTGCGGGAAGCGTTGGTAGAACGAGGGCGCGCGCAGGTAGATGGCGAACATCTTGCCGCCCATGAACTGCCGCTGCAGACCGGTGGCACCGCCCAGGCGGATGCCCAGTGCGCTGCGCACGGCGCTGCGCGCGCCGTCTGCGCCCACGAGGTAGCGGGCGTGCACGGTGACGCCCTGTCCCTGCGAGGTTGACGGCACCACCTGGGCCCGCACGCCGTTCGATCTGTCTTCAAACGACTGCAGCTGCCAGCCGAATTCGATGCGCCTGCCGGTGCGCTCCTCGGCGTGTTCACGCAGCACCGCCTCCACATACTTTTGCGACACCCGGTGCGGCAGCTCGGCCGCGCTCCAGGAGCCCGCGAGGTGCTTGATGTTGTGCGTGGCCTGGGCGGCGGTGGGCAGCCGCAGGCGGGCCAGTTCGTGTGTGGCGAAGCGGGTGAAGTAGGCGATGTCGGTCGGGTGGTCCGGCGGCAGGCCGAGCGCGCGCACGGCCTGCGAGATGCCGATGCGCCGGAAGTGCTCCATGGTGCGCGCCTGAGTGGCGTTGGCCTGTGGGTTGAAGGCGGTGTCCGGCTTCGGGTCCACCACCAGGCACGCTACATTGCGCAGACCGAGTTCGTTGGCCAGCATCAAGCCGCAGGGCCCTGCGCCGGCGATCAGCACATCCACCTCAAGAACACCGCCCCGGGCGGCTTGCAGGTCAAGCAGACTGTCTCTGGGTGGGGTGCTGGCTGGCATGTCGCTGTCCATATGGTTAGGTTACCTAAGCAAATCGCATTCTACGCATGACCACCCTTTCACCAACATCCCGCAGCACCAAAGACGCCTGGCGCCTGGGCAACGCAGGCCGGATTCTGGGCAACGCCGTGACACGCTTTGAAGCCCGTGTGCTCGAACTCATGGCCCATGCCGGTCACGCCGACACGCGCCTGTCCCACGTGAACCTCACCCGCCATCTGGACCTGGAAGGCACCCGCATCACCGAGCTGGCGCGGCGCGCCCACATGACGAACGCCGCCATGACCGAGTTGATCGACCAGTGTGAGGCGCTGGGGCTCGTGGTGCGCGAGGCGGATGCGAGCGACAAGCGCGCCCGCACGGTGCAGTTCACCGCCGCGGGCCGTGAGTGGCTGTCTGCCTTCGGCAAGGCGGTGAAGAAAGCCGAGCGTGAACTGCTGGCGGAGATTGGCCCCGAGGCGGCTGCCGTGTTGCTGCAGGGCCTGGGGCGCTATGCGGGCACGGTGGAGTCGATCCGAGTGAAGGGACTGTCCGCTCGCGCTGACGTTCAGGTCTGATCGCGCAGCGTGAGGCCCTCGGCATCGACCACGGTCACGCGGACAGGAAACGACTGGCGCACGCTCTGTGTGACGGTGCAGAAGTCTTCGAACTGGGCCAGTGCCCGCTCCAGGTGTTCCAGCGAGCTTGCCGCCACACCCAGGGTGATGGTGGCGTGCATGCCCAGAACGCGCGTCCGGCCTTCGGGGTTGCGCCCCACCTCGGCCTGCACCTGGCAGCGCAACAGCTCGGGCGCCTGCTTGAACTTGCGCAGCGCAAACAGCAGCGAGTCGCTCAGGCAGTTGCCCACCGCCGCACACAGCAGCTGCGAGGGGGAAGGGCCTTCTCCTTTGCCCAGTGGTGCGGGTTCGTCGGTGATCAGCGTCGCAACGCCGTCGCCGAAGTGGATCTCGAAGCGATAGTCGGCTTGCTGCTGAAGCGAAACGGAAACAGTGGTCATGGTGCTGGGCCGGGTGGTGCGGTGGGTTGGTCAGAGCGCGTTGAGCGGGATTTTCAGGTAGGCCACGCCGTTGTCCTCTTTCGGTGGCAGCTCACCCGCGCGGATGTTGACCTGCACCGAGGGCAGGATCAGCGTGGGCATTTCCAGCGTGGCATCGCGCTTCGTGCGCATGGACACAAACGCGTCTTCGCTCACGCCATCGTGCACGTGGATGTTCTTCGCGCGCTGCTCGGCCACCGTGGTCTCGAAGGCCATCGGGCGGTCGTCGGGCGGGTAGTCGTGGCACATGAACAGGCGCGTATCGGGCGGCAGGCTCAGCAGCTTGCGGGTGGAGGCGTAGAGAGCGCGCGCGTCGCCGCCAGGGAAGTCGCAGCGCGCCGTGCCCACGTCGGGCATGAACAGCGTGTCGCCGACAAACACCGCGTCACCAAAACGGTAAGCCGCGCAGGCGGGTGTGTGGCCGGGCACGAACATCACGTCGCCCGACAGCCCACCCAGCGGGATCGTCTCGCCTTCCTGGAACAGGTGGTCGAACTGCGAGCCGTCCTGCTTGAAGCCGGGTTCCAGGTTGAAGACGCCCTTGAACACCTTCTGCACGCGGGTGATGTGGCCGCCGATGCCGATCTGTCCACCCAACTGGGCGCGCAACCAGGGCGCGGCCGAGAGGTGGTCGGCGTGGGCGTGCGTTTCGAGAATCCACCGCACCTTCAGATCGTTGCCGCGCACATAGCCGACCACCTGGTCGGCGGACGTGTGCTGCGTGCGGCCCGACTTGGGGTCGTAGTCGAGAACCGAATCGATGATGGCTGCTTCGCTGCCCGGGCCGTTGTGCACGACGTAGGTGACGGTCCAGGTGGCGGGGTCGAACAGGCCGTGGACCTGGGGGTTGGCGGAGGGGGTGGCTGACACAGAGGGCATGGATCGCTCCTTCAAATACGTGTCAATAGTCTATAAACAAATAGATTGTTAGTCAATAGACTGTTTGACACCGAAGAAGCGACCCGCCGGGTCGCGGTGGCTCAGGGCTTGATGTACGCGAAGCCCTGCTTCTGCAGCTTGGCGAGCCGAAGCACGCCCGACGGTGTGAAGTCCGCTTCCTGGATGAACTGCTCCTTTTTCAGGTCGCGGTTCTTCAGCGTGATTTCGCAAATCTCGAACGCCACACCCCGGCTCTTGAGGGCCGAGACCAGCGGCGCGAACTCGGTGCCGTTGGCGGCCTTGGCGCCTTCCATCAGCATGTCCACGCCCTCGGCATGGGTGACGATGGTGATCTTGGCCGTGGGGTCGGTGTCGAGGTGGTTGCGCACATTGCGCAAACCCTTGAGGCCCTGGGCCACGGTGTTGTCGAAGTGGTAGACCACGGTGTCCTGGGCGGACACGGCGGTGGCGGCAAGCGCCAGGGTGAGGCCGGCGAGCAATGATTTGAAGTGCATGTGTGTCTCCTGGTTGGGGGTGGGTGGCCGGTGTGGCCAGGTTTGCCGGTGAATCGTGCAGCGTGCCAAAACCGTCACGATCAACCGCCGGGAAGTCCTTGGCCGAACGCATTCAAGCTGCGTCCAGCGCCGGTTCGGAACTATGCTTGTCACTGTACCGGGTATTGCAGGCCAGTCTGGCTGGCCACCCATTTGCGCGAACGCGTCTGCCTGGAGGGATTTATGGCGAGTGATCTGGACACCGTGCGGGTGCTTCGGGCTTTGTTCAACGACATGCCGCGCGCGCCGCAAGGCCTCTCGGGCCTGGAGCTGATGGCGTGGATCAAGTCATCGATGACCGACTACGAGGGCGGCGAGATGGCCTACATGATCGAGCACATCACCCGCAACTCCATGCTCGACATCGTGCTGCACATGCGGGAGTCGGGGCATTTGCAGGACGACGCCGCGTTCGACGAAACCGTGGCCATGATCTCCACCGAAGAAGGACGCCGCACCTTCCGCGACCGCTGCATCAATGCCCAGAAAACGGTCGACGCGACCGAACGGCTGCTCAAACGCGCGCGCAAGTCCTCGCCCACCCAGCAGGCCTTGTTTGTGGCCGACCCTCAGGAGATCGAGCGCTTCGTCCAGGGGCAGGCCAGCGGCCCCGGGCCTTTGTTTGCCGAGTACGCGGCGCGCGAAGAAGTGATCGAGATCGGCGTGTTTGCGAAGGCGCCCGAGCAGGTGCACGAATTCGCCTGGGGCTTCGTGGTGGAGCAACAAAGTGGCTGGAACGTGTACGTGGCCCAGGTCTGGCGCCAGGGCACGGTGGGTTACTTCGACCGCTTTCTCAGCGCCTGGAAGCTCGAAGCCGCCACGCCGCTGGACGACGCCGGCGAAGCGCCCGAGGTGCCGCCCGGGCTGCTGGTGGACGACGGCATCGGCAGCTTCAGCAGCCTGAGCTTCGAGATCGAACCCGGCGCCCCGGTGCCGCAGCTGCGCCGCTGGCTGGGCGAAACCTTCATGGGCCGCATGCTACCGCGCATGGCGGCCAAGGTGCTGGACGACAGCTACGACTTTCCCGGCAACAGCCTGGCGAACTGAGTCGGCCTCACCGGGCTCGCGCCGCGCTGGTGCGATCCGGGGTGCCGCGCGTGCACCGCACAAGGGCACGCGCGAGCCGCACGCACTGCGCCCGTGCCCGACCGGCGGCGAGGTGCCTCCGTCATCCTACCGGCGCGGACTTCGTGCCGACCCCCTACGCCCCTGAACGCTGTGCCTTGGCGATGCTGTGGCGTCGTTTGGCACGCCCATTGCTAGCAGTGCATCGTCTTGAATACAAGATGGTGTTAATCCAGAACCCATCCAACGCAGGACCACCGATCACCCCAACCAACGGATTTGAAAAGAGGTCACTCATGGACAAGGCAATGTGGAACCGTCGCGACTGGATTCTGGGCTCGGGCGCCGTGGGTGCCGGGCTGGCATTGAGCGGTCTGCCGCTGGCGGCGCACGCGCAGGCGCCCATCACCGTGGGTTTCCTTTATGTGGGCCCGCGCGACGACTATGGCTACAACCAGGCCCACGCCGAATCGGCCGCCGTGCTCAAGAAAATGCCGGGCGTGAAGGTGGTTGAAGAGGAAAGCGTGCCCGAGACGCAGGCGGTTCAGCGCAGCATGCAGGGCATGATTTCGCAGGACGGCGCCACGCTGCTGTTCCCCACCTCGTTCGGTTACTTCGACCCCCACATCCTGGCCGTGGCGCCCAAGAACGCGGGCGTGCGTTTCGCGCATTGCGGCGGCCTCTGGACGGCCGGCAAACACCCGACCAACGCAGCCAGCTACTTCGGCTACATCGAAGAAGCCCAGTACCTCAACGGCGTGGTGGCGGGCCACATGAGCAAGAGCAAGAAGCTCGGCTTCATTGCCGCCAAACCGATTCCGCAGGTGCTGCGCAACATCAACGCCTTCACCATGGGCGCGCGCTCGGTGGACCCGAGCATCACCACCACCGTGATCTTCACGGGCGACTGGTTGGCCGACCAGGGTGTGGACGTGTTCACCATGCACGTGGATTCGCCCAAGGTGATCGTGGAGACCGCCGCTCGCCGCGGCAAGATGGTCTGTGGCTACCACGCCGACCAATCTAAGCTGGCGCCCCAGGCCTACCTGACGGGTGCCGAGTGGAACTGGGTCACGCCCGTGACCACCATGATCGACGCCGCCCGCACCGGCAAGCCGCACCCCAACTTCGTGCGCGGTGGTTTGCGCGACGGCTTTGTGAAGACCTCGGCCTACGGCCCCGCCGTGAGCGAGCCGGCGCGCAAGCAGGCCGACGCGATCAAGGCCCGCATGCTCAAGGGCGACTTCGACATCTTTGCCGGCGAGGTGAAGGACAACACCGGCAAGGTGGTGGTGCCCAAGGGCAAGGTCTTCAAGCAGACCGCGATCGAACTCGAATCGATGAACTACCTGGTCGAAGGCGTGGTCGGCAAGGTCTGAGCCACCGCGCCGCGCAGGCCCCGCCATGACGAGCCGTTTCACCGACACCGCCGAGGCCGTGCTGTTGCCGGTGCTTGCCATCGCAGGTGCTTTGTTGCTGTTCGGCCTGTTTGTGGCGCTGGCGGGTTTTGATCCGCTGGAAGTCTGGCGGCTGCTGTTCTTCGGCGCGTTTGGCGACGCGTTCTCCTTGCAGAACACCTTGCAACGCGCCGCGCCCTTGATGCTCACCGCGCTGTGTGTTGCTCTGCCCGCGCGCGCGGGGCTCACCATCATCGGCGGCGAAGGTGCGCTCATCGTGGGTGCCTTGGCCTGCGCCGGTCTGCCCTACGTGTGGGCGGTGCCCGAAGGCGTGTTCGGCACCACCAGCCTCATGCTCGCCGCAGCCCTCGGTGGCGCGGCCTGGATCGCGCTGGCGGGCTGGCTGCGCCAGTACCGCGGCGTGAACGAAACCATCAGCAGCCTGTTGCTGGCCTACGTGGCGGTCAATGTGTTCAAGCACCTGGTCGAAGGGCCGATGCGCGACCCCGCGAGCCTGAACAAACCATCCACCTTTGCCCTCAAGGACGGCCTGCTCATCGGCCCCATTGGCAGCTTTGATGTGCACTGGGGCCTGGTCTGGGGCGTGGTGTGCTGCGCGCTGGCCGCCGTGTGGCTGGGCCAGACCACACACGGTTTTGCGACCCGCGTGGTGGGTGGCAACGTGCGCGCCGCCGGCCTGGTGGGTTTGCCCGCCGGCAGGCTGGTCATCACCGCATGTGCGCTCGGTGGCGCGGCGGCGGGCCTGGCGGGTGGCATCGAGATCGCGGCCGTGCACACGGCGGCCAACGCCTCGGTGATCGCCGGGTTGGGCTACACCGGCATCCTGGTGAGCTTTGCTGCACGGCACCACCCACTGGCCATCATCCCGGTGGCCATCGTGCTCGGCGGCTTTGGGGCGGCGGGCAGTTTGCTGCAGCGCCGCCTGGGCCTGCCCGATGCGTCGGTGCAGGTGCTGCTGGGCTTTGTGTTCGTGCTCATCCTCTCGGCAGAGGCGGCGCGCGGGCGCATCCGCTGGGGCGCCTTCAAGCCCGTGCCCGCCCAGCCCGCCGCACAGGAAGGAGCCGCCTGATGGACATGGACGCGATCGGCGCGGTGTTGCTGGCCATCCTGGGTGGCGCCATCCGGGTGGGCACGCCGTTTCTGTTTGTGAGCCTGGGCGAGTGCCTCACCGAAAAGTCGGGCCGCATCAACCTCGGCCTGGAAGGCGTGCTCGTATTCTCGGCCATGAGCGCGTTCGGCGTGGCGTACTGGAGCGACTCGGCCTGGTTGGGCGTGCTCGCCGGCTCGGCCAGTGGCGCGCTGCTGGCGCTGCTGCACGGCCTGGCTTGTTCGATGAAGCGTGTCAACGACATCGCCATGGGCATCGGCGTGATGATGCTGGGCATCGGCCTGGCCTTCTACCTGGGCAAGCCGCTGATCCAGCCGCAGGCGCCCACGCTGGGCTCACTCCCGCTGGGCAACTGGAGCGATTCACCGCAGGTGCGCGCCGCGCTCAACATCAACGCTCTGTTCCCCATCGGGGTGGTGCTCGCGCTGCTCATGGCCTGGGCCTTTGCCAACACCCGCTGGGGCATGCTGGTGCGCATGGTGGGGGATTCGTCGGACGCCGCACGGGCGCTCGGCACCTCGGTCACGGGGGTGCGCACGCTGGCCACCACCGTGGGTGGCGCCATCGCCGGCCTCGGTGGTGCCTCGCTCTCGCTCTACTACCCCGGCAGCTGGAACGAAGGCCTGTCCAGCGGGCAGGGCCTCATTGCGGTGGCGCTGGTGATCTTTGCGCGCTGGCGGCCCATGGCCTGCCTGTGGGCGGCGCTGCTGTTCGGCGGCGCGGGCGCGCTCGGGCCCGAGCTGCAGTCGGTGGGCGTCACCGGCTACTACTACCTCTTCAACGCCGTGCCTTATGTGATGACGCTGGTGATCCTCGTGGTCACGTGTGCGCCGCAGCGCGTGCTGCGTGGCGCACCGAGCGAGCTGGGTGTGCAGCGTTGACCGAACTTTGAAACCGGAGCTTTGACGATGAATGGATTGAGTGGCTTGAACAAATCACCCGGGGGCGTGGTGGTGGGCCTGGCCCAGCTGCAGCTGCCGGTGGTGGAGACGCCGGCGCAACTGGCCGCGCAAACGCAGAAGATCGTGGACATGGTGGGCAAGGCGCGCCGGGGCTATGCCCACATGGACCTGATCGTGTTCCCCGAGTACGCGCTGCACGGCCTGTCGATGAGCACCGCGCCCGAACTCATGGTGCGCATGGACGGCCCCGAGGTCGAGGCCATGCGCCAGGCCTGCATCACGCACCGCATCTGGGGCTGCTTCTCCATCATGGAAGCCAACCCCGGCGGCAACCCGTACAACACCGGCATCATCTTCGACGACCAGGGTGTGCTCAAGCTCTACTACCGCAAGTTCCACCCGTGGGTGCCGGTGGAGCCCTGGGAACCCGGCAACATGGGCATTCCGGTGATCGAGGGGCCGCGCGGCATCAAGCTCGCGCTCATCATCTGCCACGATGGCATGTTCCCCGAGATGGCGCGCGAGTGCGCCTACAAGGGCGCCGAGCTCATGCTGCGTACCGCCGGCTACACCGCACCCATCCGCCACGCGTGGCAGATCACCAACCAGGCCAATGCCTTCCAGAACCTCATGGCCACCGCCAGCGTGTGCCTGTGCGGCAGCGACGGCAGTTTTGACTCGATGGGCGAGGCCATGGTTTGCGACCACGAAGGCACGGTGGTCACCCAGGGCGGCGGCCGGCCCGACGAAATCATCTGCGCCGAGATCCGCCCCGACCTGATCCGCGAAGCGCGCCTGCACTGGGGTGTGGAAAACAACCCGTACCAGTTCAGCCACCGCGGTTATGTGGCGGTGAAGGGCGGCGCGCAGGACTGCCCCTACACCTTCATGCAGGACATGGTGGCCGGTCGCTTCAAACTGCCGTGGGAAGCGGACGTGGTGCACACCGACGGCCGCTCCTGCGGCTTCGAGCCGCCCACGCGCACCTTCGTGGGCAATGTGCCCAATCTGCTGGACAAGTGATGACGCTTTTTGCCCGGGCCCACCCCTACGCCTGGCCGTTCGACGGCGACCTGCGCGCGGCCAACACCGCGCTGGTCATCATCGACATGCAGATCGATTTTTGCGGCGTGGGTGGGTACGTGGACACCATGGGCTACGACCTCTCGCTCACGCGCGCGCCCATCGAGCCCATCGGCCGCGTGCTCGCCGCCGCGCGCGCCGCCGGCCTGCACGTGATCCACACCCGCGAAGGCCACCGGGCCGACCTGTCGGACCTGCCCGCCAACAAACGCTGGCGCTCGCGGCAGATGGGCGCGGGCATCGGCGACGCCGGCCCGTGCGGCCGCATCCTCGTGCGTGGAGAACCCGGCTGGGAAATCATTCCCGAGCTCGCGCCGCTGCCGGGTGAACCCGTCATCGACAAGCCGGGCAAGGGCTCGTTCTATGCCACCGATCTGGAACTGATCCTGCACACGCGCGGCATCCGCAACCTGATCCTCACCGGCATCACCACCGACGTGTGTGTGCACACCACCATGCGCGAAGCCAACGACCGGGGGTTTGAATGCGTGCTGCTGTCCGACGGCACCGGCGCCACCGACCCCGGCAACCACCAGGCCGCGCTCCACATGATTCCCATGCAGGGCGGTGTGTTCGGCGCGGTGAGCGACACGGCGGCCATCGTCCAGGCCTTGCGGTCGTTGTGAAGGACACCCCATGCACGCGCTGCAACTCGACACCTACCAGCTGACCAAACGCTTCGGCGCCTTCACCGCGCTCGACGGCGTGTCGCTCACCGTGCGCCCCGGCACGGTGCACGCGCTGCTCGGTGAAAACGGCGCGGGCAAGAGCACCTTTGTGAAGGCCGTGGTGGGTTACCACCGGGGCGACGAAGGTGCGGTGCTGATCGACGGTCGCGAGCAGGACATCCACTCGCCCAGCGTGGCGCGTGATCTCGGCATCGGCATGGTCTACCAGCACTTCACCGTGGTGCCCGGCATGACCGTGGCCGAAAACCTGCTGCTCGCGCGCGGCGCGCTGCCCGCCGTGATCGACTGGAAGGCCGCGCGCGCCGAGCTCGGCGCCTTCATGGCCAGCGCCCCGTTTTCGCTCGACCTCGATGCTTACCCCATCGACCTCTCGGCCGGGCAGAAACAGAAGCTGGAAATCCTCAAGCAGATGCTGCTCAAGCCGCGCCTGCTGATCCTGGACGAGCCCACCTCGGTGCTCACACCGCAGGAGGCCGACGAGGTGCTCGGTGCGCTGAAAGCGCGCGCGCACGCCGGCGACTGTTCCATCGTCATGATCACGCACAAGTTCCGCGAGGTCACGGCCTACGCCGACGACGTCTCGGTGCTGCGGCGCGGCCAGTTGGTGCTGAGCAAGGCCGTGGCGCAGACCGACCCCGACGAACTCGCGCACGCCATGGTGGGCCAGGCGGCCGAGAAGGCCCAGTTGGAGAAAACCGCGCAGCCGTTCGATGCCGAGGTGACGCTGGTGGTGGACGAGCTCACCGTGAAGGGCGACCGCGGTGACCTCGCGCTCGACGGGCTCACGCTGCAGGTGCGCGCGGGCGAGATCCTGGGCATTGCGGGCGTGTCGGGCAACGGACAGAAGGAGCTGATGCAGGCCTTGACCGGCCAGCGCGCGCGCCTGGGCGGTGACGTCACGGTGCGCGGTGAAGCCTACGCCGGCAAGCGCCAACAGAACCGCGTGCTGCAAGTGCGCAGCCTGCCCGAGGAGCCGCTCATCAACGCTTGCGTGCCCGACATGAGCGTCGCGGAAAACATGGGCTTGCGTCTGTTCGACGAAGCGCCGCAGGCGGTGGCCGGCTTCGTGCGGTGGCCAAGCCTGCGCGCCATGGCGCAGCGCTGGGTGGACGAATACCGCGTGAAGACACCGGGCATCGCGGCACCCATTCGCGCGCTCTCGGGCGGCAACGTGCAGCGCGCCGTGCTGGCGCGCGAACTCGCGGGCGAGGCGAAGCTGCTGCTGGTGAGCAACCCGACCTTCGGCCTGGACTTCGCCGCCACCGCCGAGATCCACGCGCGGCTGGTGGCCGCGCGCAACCGGGGTGCGGCCGTGCTGCTGATCAGCGAAGACCTCGACGAATTGATGCAGCTGGCCGACCGCGTGGCCGTGATCAGTGGCGGGCAACTCGTGTTCGAAACCCCGGCCGAGGGTGCCGACCGCAAGCTGCTGGGTGCCCATATGGCTGGTGGTCATGGTGAGGAAGCCGCGCAGATTGAACCGCTGAATGAGGAGGTCTCTGCATGAGCGCCGCGCAGGGCCGCCCCAAGCCAGCTCGCACCGCAGTGCGCAGCACGGAGGTTTCCGAATGAGCACCGTGACCGCCCGCCCGTTCAATTTCGAGCTGGACCCGGCCCACGCCGCGCTGCTCATCATCGACATGCAGCGCGATTTTGTGGAGCCCGGCGGCTTCGGTGAATCGTTGGGCAACACGGTGGAGCCGCTGCAGGCCATCGTGCCCGCGATTGCGACGGTGCTGGCCGCGTGGCGCGCCATGGGCGGCCTGGTGGTGCACACGCGCGAATCGCACGCGCCCGATCTGAGCGACTGCCCACCCGCCAAACGCCTGCGCGGATCGCCCAGCCTGCGCATCGGCGATGTGGGCCCCATGGGCCGGGTGCTGGTGCGTGGTGAGCCGGGCAACCAGATCGTGCCCGCGCTGGCGCCGGTGGCCGGTGAAGTGGTGATCGACAAACCCGGCAAGGGCGCTTTTTACGCCACCGACCTGCAGCAACAACTGCAGGCGCACGGCATCACGCAACTGGTGGTGGCCGGCGTGACCACCGAGGTGTGTGTGCAGTCCACGCTGCGCGAAGCGAACGACCGGGGTTTTGATTGCCTGGTGCTGGAAGACGGCACCGCCAGCTACTTCCCCGCGTTCCACGACGCGGCGCTGGCCATGATCACCGCGCAAGGCGCGATCGTGGGCTGGTCGGCGACGTCGAGGGAATTGCTCGACGCGGTTTGAGGCGTCGGCCAGCGTGAACTTTGAAAGGTCACGCTCTCAAGCCGTTTCTTTTTGAGAATACTTCCTATTTGCGTTTAAGATCCACAACTGGTCTTGAATGCAGGGTGCGGTTCGAAGCGCATCCCATTCCCGAACCGACCTCCGCACCTGCCAGCTGCCGCCAGCCAGTGCCTGTTTCATCCGAGATACAGACATGCTGGACAAAGCTTCCCTGGCGGCCGCCGTGGCCTGCCTAACTGCGCTTGCGCCTTGTACCGCCCTGAGCCAACAGGCGACAGACCCACAGCCCCAACGCAGTCGCGGCACATTGCCTTTGGTGACAGTGCAGGACGACGCCGAACGCGACGCCCGCAAGCTCCGACAGGACGCAGCGGTCGCCACCATCGTCGTCGACGACATCGAGGTGGAGCGCTTCGGCGACGCGACGGTCGGCGATGTGCTGCGTCGCCTGCCCGGCATGACGTTCACCGGCCCGGCCGGTGTGGTCAAGGACATACGCATCCGCGGCCTGGACAAGGGCTACACACAATTCCTCATCAACGGTGAGCCGGTGCCCAGCGCCACCAAGGAGCGCCAGTTCCAGGTGGACCGCTTGCCCGCCGACATGATCGAGCGCATCGAGATCGTGCGCAATCCGAGCGCTTCCATGGACGCGGAAGGCATCGGTGGCGCCATCAACATCGTGCTCAAGGAGCGGGTGGACAACCTCACCCGTTTGCGGGTGGCGGTTGGGCGCAATGGGTCGCTGCCGGTGGGTGATGTGGTGGCCCAGATCAGCAGAAGGCTCGATGACCTGGATCTGGTGCTGGCGCTCTCGCACACCCGGGGCGCCGAAGACATTGAAGAAGACAAGAACAAGCTCAATGCCGCAGGCGTGGTGACCGAACGGGAGTTCAAGACCCGTCCCACGCGAAAGAGCGAGACCTTGTTTTCTCCGCGCCTGACGTGGCGCAACGGCCAGGACCGGCTGACGCTCGATTCGTTTGTCTCGGAGGGCACCGAAGAAAAGGAAGAAGCCTCGTCGATCCGCAATGCGGCTGGCGCCTACACGAAGGGCACGAACAAGACCGAGGACAAGGACGACAGCGTCTGGCGCCTGGGCAGCCGGTACGACGGTGTGAGCACTTGGGGCACCTGGTTTGCCAAGGCAGGTGTGCAACAGGCGCGCATCGACAGGATCTCATCCACCACAGAGAACAACGCCAGCGGCGTGGTCAACAAGCGCGCACAGGACAACGAGCGCGTGATCGACGAGGCGGCCTACGCAGGGGCCGGAGCTTCCTGGTCGGTGGGTGAGCGTCACCTGATGTCGGCCGGTCTGGAGGTGCGCGAGTCCACCTTCGACATCCGCAAGACCAAAACAGAAAACGGCGCCGACAAAACGGCATTGGGCGACATCTTCGACATCGAGGAAAGCCGTCTCATGGCCTATGTGCAGGACGAATGGAAGTTGGCACCCCGGCACGTGGTGACCCCGGGATTGCGGGTGGAGTCGGTGCGACGCGTTGCGAGGGATGGAACCGGCCTCAGCCGGCCAGGCGACGACAGCTTTGCCAATCCGTCGATTCATTACCGTTGGGAGGTGGCCAACAACACCCACCTGCGCGCGAGTTGGGCCATGACGTCCCGACTGCCCAGGTTCGACCAGATCAACCCCTTGGTCACCACCAATTCGGGCAGCCTGGGCAACCCGGACACGCAGGGCAACCCGGATTTGCGGCCCGAGCGGGCGCGGGGATTTGAGCTGGGTGTCGAGCGCTTCTTTGCGGGGCGGCGTGGCGTGGTCGGTGCCAACGTCTACCAACGCGACGTGAAGGACTTCGTGCAGCAAAACACCACGTTGGAAAACGGGCGATACATCAAGCGACCGGAGAACGTGGCCAGTGCTTCGTTCTACGGCGTGGAATTCGATTGGCGCATTCCGGTTCGGCACAAGGGTGCGCACCAGCTCAGCTTCGTCGGCAACCACGCCGAACTGCGCGGGAACACCCACACCAACGCAGGCCTCAAGACCTCGGTCAAGGACATGCCGCCGCGCGCCACCACGCTGGGATTGGACTGGACGCACCGGCCCTCTCGCTGGTCGGTGGGGGTCAGTGCATCGTTGCAGCCCGCGTTCACCACGCGAAGCCTCAACGACAACGGCGAACTCGAAGTGAAAGCGCTGGAAGGATCCACCCTGCTGGACGCCTACATCACCAAGGTCTTCAGCGCCACCGCAGAGGTTCGCCTGGTGGCCAAAAACATCCTGGCGGTGAGCAAGACCGAGACGACCACGAAGTACAACGCCAGCGGTGCATTTGCCAGCGCGGAGTCGAAAGCAGAGCGCTCACGCCCGACCGTCTACCTGACCTACGAGGCGCGGTTTTGACCTCGGCCACCCACATGGCCGAACGCATTCCCGTCCGACCCGTGCCCATGGCGTCGGCCGCCGGAGCCTCGCTGCCACTGCGCACCAGCGTGGCGGATCTGCTGCGCGAGATGGTGCGGATGATGTTGACCCATCCGTGGTTGCTGGCGCTGACCATCCTGCCCAACATCGTGTCGCCCGCCATTGCGCCGGTGCAGGCCTGGCTCGCCAACGAAGTGCTTGAGGAGGTCGCCAAGGGATCGAGGGCCTTTGCGTTGAGTGAACTGCTCGGCTACGTGCCCTACGCAGTGGTGGTGTTCCTGGGCCTGGCCCTGCTCACCATCGTCGAGAAGGTGTTCAACCGCATGTACGACGACCGCCTGATGATCGATACCCAGCGACGCTGGTTCGAGATCCGGGGCGACGGCTGTGCGGGCGAGCATGTGGCCAAGGCCACAAACGATTGCAAGAACGTCGTCAAGCTCTTCGACCTGGCGCAGAAGGAAATCTGGGTCATCCTCATCGGCGTGCCCGCCGTGCTGATCTGGCAGGTGAAGCTGTCGCCCGAGCTGCTGCCTGCCCTGGTGGTCACCGCCTTCACGCCGTTTCTGGCCTCGCTGGTTTTTGGCCAGCTCATCCAGCGCCTGAGCCACCGTGGCGTGCTGCTGATGGCGCAGGTCAGCTCGGCTGTGGCCCAGGGAGACCGACAGCGCCTGCACGTGGAGCAGGAGAAGCTCTACCGCAACCGGATCCGGTTTGAAGTCACCAAGCAGTTCAGTGAAGTGATCTCGGAGTTCGCGTTCTGGGTCTCGCTGGTGGTGGTGCTGGTGCTGGCCTGGTCGGGTGTCTGGCGCCTGCTGCCGGAGCAACTCACCGCTGCGGAAATTGGCGTGTTCCTGGTCAACCTCAAGCTGCTGACCAAGCCCTTGAACGCGGTGACCAAGATGCACAACAAGATCCGCGAAAGCTGGCCGTCCGTGCGCCGGGTGCTGCGCCCCCATGAACTTCCCGACGCAGAGGCCCAGGCATGAGCGATCGAAACACCTGCACCTGTCACAACATTTCCATTGACGATTTCAGGAGCGCCTGCCAAAGCGGCGCTCACAACGTCAAAACCTGCTTCAAAACCATTGGGTGCCTGCCCAAGTGCAACAACTGCATTCCGATGGTGAGAAGTGTGCTGGCCGAGTTCTCCGAGCGAACTGTGCCAGTGCAAACCGAGGTGGCAATTCCTGCCGCCACATCCAACGCTTCCCATCAATGAGGATACCCATGAAGCAGACCTTCAAGGCCAAATTGGCCCACATGCTCGAAAACGGCGACAAACTGGAGTTCGAATCGTTTGTCGAGGCTTCCAGCCACGACGACGCGCTGGCGCAAGCCACCACCCGCATGCGCAGCGTGATCGGTGAACTCGCCGCGTCGGCGTCGTTCGACATCGACAAGACCAAGATCGAGCAAGGCGCTCACCGCCACTGATCCAGCGCAAAAACTCAGGGGAGAATCAGAACGATGCAACCGCGCAAAACGCTCATTGAATCGTTCTGGGATCTGCCCGAGCAAGCCCAGTCGGGCATGGCCCGCTTTCTGGTGGGAGCCAAGCTGGGAGAAATCATCGAGACCCGCTCTGCGGCGGGTCTCGAGTTTGAAGTCCATTACTTTCGACACGGCACCGTGCACAAGATCGCTTGGGACAGCGGGTTGGCGCGGCTCTCCGGGGCCACCGAGCCCATGGTGCTGCAGGCGATGCTCGCGCAGATGGACGAGTCTGCCCGGATCGCCATCGGCAAAGTCGACGGCAAGCTGCGCCACCTGAAACTCAAGCGCGACAGCAAGGACGGGCAGCCCTTTGTGCATGTCCACGTCGTGGACAGCCAGCGCGTGCTGGGCAGCGTCAAACTGAATCTGGACGGGACACCCTGGCGACCTCAGGCCGCCGGCGCCACCTGCTGAGCGAGGTACACCTGGTGCAAGGTGATCTTGCGCACTTCGGTCTGGCTGGTCTGGATGTGCGAGCGCAGCAGCAAATCGGCGCGGTCGGCCTTGCGCGCGAGGATGGCGCGCAGGATCTTGGCGTGTTCATCAAAAGTGGCGTCGATGCGGACCTGTTGCAAAAAGTCGAGCCGGCGAATGATGCGGATGCGTTCGGTCACCTCGTGGTGCACGCGCGCCAGCTCGGCGTTGCCGGCCGCACTGACCAGGGTTTCGTGAAAGGCCTCGTCCCAGGCCGCCACCTCGGCCGGGTCGGTGCTGCGCTCGGCCACGGGCACCAGCCAGCGTTCCTTGAGCGCCTGCAACTGGGGCGATGAAGCCGCCACATCGTGCAGACACAGGCGCTGCACCGCGGCGGTCTCCAGCACCATGCGCAGGTCGTAGAGCTGGTCGAACTTGTCGAAGTCGAACGGCAGCACGCGCCAACCGCTGCGAAACATCACCTCGACCAATCCGTCTTGCTGCAGGCGAAACAGCGCCTGGCGCACCGGCGTGCGCGACACGTCCAGCCGCGCGCAGAGTTCGTGTTCGGTGAAACGGTCGCCGGGCACCAGGCGGAAGTCGGCGATGTCCTGCTTGACCTGGCGGTAGACCTCTTCGGCGCGCGACTGGAAGGGCTCGACGCTGGCGACGGCTTTGGCAGGACGTGCGCGAACCGGGCGCAGGGTGCGTGTGACCATCAGGCCATCCAGCTCACATGGGCCGACACCACGCGCCAGCCCTCGGCCATGCGCACCCAGGTCTGGCTCTGTCGGCCGATGCGTGGGTTGCCCTCGCGCTGGAACTCGATGTTGGTGGTGGCTGTGTCCCGGCCGTGCGTGGTGATGGCGGTGCGCAGCACCGTGCGCTGCAGGCCGGCGGCGGGCCGGCCGTTGCGAAACGCGCGGATCTCGTCGATGCCGTAGAGGTTTTCGGTGGCGCCATAGCGCAGCGTGTGCGGGCTGTCCCAGAACAGCTCGTCGAGCACGGCCACGTCGTTGGTCACGAGGGCTTGTTCGTAGCGCTCAAAGGCGCTCGTCACCTCGGCCAGCACATCGGGCAGGTTGGTCTCCATTCAGAACTCCACGGGTTTGCAGTGAGCGAGGCCCGCATTGTGCAGCGCCATGCCGGCGCGCAAGGCCAGGTCTTCGCGCCAGGGCGCGGCGATCAGCTGCACGCCGATGGGCAGACCGCCGGTGCCCGAGGGCCACAGGGGCGCGGCCACCACCGGGCAGCCGGCGAACGAGATGGGTTGCGTGAGCAGGCCGATGGAGGGGCGGCACGGCAGGCGCTGGCCGTTGATCTCGACCCACTCGGTGCCCAGGGCTTGCGCCGGCACGGGCGTGGCGGGTGCGATCAACACGTCCCAGTCGCGAAAGAGGGCGTTCACCTTGTCGCGGTAGACGCGGCGAAAACGCTGTGCGCGCACATACCAGGCGGCGGGCTGCAAGGCGCCCGAAATGAAGCGGTCCACCGACAGCGGCTCGAAGTCGGCGGCTTGTGTGCGCAGGCGGTGCAGGTGCAGGGCGCCGCCTTCGCTGGCGCTCACGATGAAGGCCGCCGCGCGCGCCTGCACCGCGTCGGGCCACTCCACGGTGGCCGTGGCGCCCAAGGCCTGCGCGGCCATTGCGGCCACTTCGCGCGCGGGTTCGGTGGCGTGCTCGGCGAAGTAGCCGCCCAGCACACCCACGCGCAAGCCCTTGATGCCCAGGCCCAGCGAACGCACGGTGGGCTGCACCGTGGTGGCGTGGCAGCCGGGGTCCAGCGGGTCGGCGCCTTGCATCGCGTCATAGGCCAGGGCGAGACCCGGCAGGTCGTCGGCGAAAGGACCGAGGTGGTCCAGGCTGTGCACGAACGGGTAGCTGCCGCGCCGCGATAGCCGGCCGAAGGTGGGCTTGAGGCCCCACACGCCGCACAGCGACGAGGGCACACGGATCGAGCCGTTGGTGTCCGAGCCCAGCGTCAGCGGCACCTGCCCCGCGGCCACCGCCGCGCCCGAACCACCCGACGATCCACCGGCCGAACAATCGAGCCGGTGCGGGTTGTGCGTGGGGCCAAAGTGGGTGTTCTCCGTGGTGAAGCCGTAGGCGTATTCGTCCATGTTGAGCGAACCCACCAGCACCGCGCCGGCGGCCTGCAGGCGCTGCACCAGCACCGCGTCTGTGGTGGCGGGTGGGTCGGCGCGGTTGACCCGGGCGCCGGCCAGGGTCACCTCACCGGCGATGTCGAACAGGTTCTTCACCGCAAACGGCACACCCGCCAGCGGCCCCAGCGGCTCACCGCGTGCGCGCTGCGCGTCCACCCGCGCGGCTTGTTCGCGGGCGGCTTCAAAGCGGGTGCCGGTGAAGGCGTTCACGCGGCCGTCGGTGGCTTCAATGCGCGCGATGCAGGCTTCCAGCACCTCGGCCGCGCTCTCGCTCCCACTGGCCACCGCCTGCGTGGCCTGACTCAGGGACAAAGGGACGTTCATGGCGCGCCCTCAGGGTTGTGAAGGCTGAAACGGCGCCGGGCAGTAGATCTCGGCCGGCTCGTCGTGCGGCGCCAGCTCATGGCCGTCGAGCAGCGCGGCCAGAGCGGCGGTGCGCTGCAGGTGGGTGGCCACGCGCAGGGCCTGCGCTTCGCTCAGCGGCAGGTCCACGGCCACGGCAGCGGCCTGCACATAGGCCAGGGTCTGCGCCTCGTTCATCGGCGCACCTCGCGTTGAAAAATCTCAAGGCTGCGCTTCTTCGCGGCAATGAAGCTGGCTTCGGACAGCGTGGCCGTGGTGCGCGGGCGCGGGTCGTCGTAGGGCAGGATCTCCGCCACCTTGGTGGGCCGCTTGGTGAGCAGCAGCACCTGGTCGGCCAGGTACACGGCTTCTTCCAGGTCGTGCGAGACCAGCACCATGGTGGTGCCGGTCTGCATGAAAACTTCTTGCAGCTTTTCGCGGATGAACAGCGTCATCTCGAAGTCCAGCGCGGAGAAGGGCTCGTCGAGAAACAGCACCTCGGGGTTGGGCGCCAGCGCCCGCATGATGGACGCCGTCTGCTGCTGCCCGCCAGAGAGTTCGTAGGGGTAACGGTTCAGGTCGAACTTCACGTCGAACGAGGCCACCAGCTCGGCCATGCGGCGGTCGACTTCGGCCTTGCTCTTGCCTTCGAGCTTGAGCGGGTAGGCGATGTTGTCGATGGTGCGCATCCACGGAAACATGGCTTCGCGGTAGTTCTGGAACAACAGGATCTCGCCCGAGTCGATGGGCACCAGGCCCGCGATCATGTTGATCAGCGTGCTCTTGCCGCAGCCGTTGGGCCCGAACACCGACACGATCTTGTGTTTCGGAATGTCGAGGTCGAAGTTCTCGTACAGCGGCCAGCCCGCGAAGTACTTGGTGAGGCCGCGGATGGTGATGTGTGTGCCGGCCGGCCCGGGTTGGAAGGTGGGCACCGGCACATCCGCGAACACAGGGGCATTCAATACGGTGCTCATCTTCCGCTCCAGTGCACGATCTTTCTTTCGATCAAGAGGAAGAACACGTTGAGCGCATAGCCCAGCGCACCCGCCGCCAGGATGGACGCGTACATGTCCTTCACATTCATCACCTGTTGCGAGTTGATGATGCGGTTGCCCAGGCCGCTGTCGGCGCCGATGAACATCTCGGCCACGATCACGATGACCAGCGCCATCGACACCGCCGAGCGCAGGCCCACAAAGCTCGGTTGCAGGCTTTCCCAGATCAGCACGTCCTTGAACACCTGCCAGCGCGTGGCGCCCATCACCTTGGCCGCCATCACGCGCTGCTTGCGCGCGTTGAT
>LNFM01003082.1_pt1 | contig 33673 bp, 27 predicted proteins | sample 596031 | NCBI WGS metagenome assembly LNFM01 (sample SAMN04254537, study PRJNA301005) | activated carbon metagenome | isolation source: dual media filters at the Ann Arbor, Michigan drinking water treatment plant | place: USA: Ann Arbor
ACTTGTAGCCGCGGCGGTACTCGAACTTGTCGACGGCCTTCATCAGGCCGATGTTGCCCTCCTGGATGAGATCCAGGAACTGCAGGCCGCGGTTGGTGTACTTCTTGGCGATCGAGATGACGAGGCGGAGGTTGGCTTCCACCATCTCCTTCTTCGCCTGACGGGCTTCGCGCTCACCCTTCTGGACGGCCTTCACGATGCGGCGGAACTCGGGAATCTCGAGGCCCGTCTCGGCGGCCAGATTATGGATGTTCTCGCGCAGCTGCTCGACCTGGCCGCGCTCGGCCTTGATCAGCCGCTCCCAGGACTTGGTGCCGCAGGTGGCGCGACGGTCGAGCCAGGTCTGGTCGAGCTCGTTGCCGTAGTACTCGGTGATGAAGTCGGCACGGGCCACGCCGTAGCTGTCGGCGAGCCGCATCAGGCGGCCCTCGAGGCTCACGAGGCGCTTGTTGATGGCGTAAAGCTGCTCGACGAGGCTCTCGATACGATTGTTGTTGAGCGAGAGGCTCTTGACGTCCTTGATGATCTCGTCGCGGAGCTTGTCGTAGGCCTTCTGCTCGCGGCGGTTTCCCTGCTCGCCGGCAACCTGCTGCTCGAGCTTCTTGTCCTGCTGCTTCCTGAGCTTCTTGTAGGTATTGGCGATGTTGTCGAAGGTCTCGAGCACCTTCGGCTTCAGCTCGGCCTCCATTGCCGCGAGGGAGAGCGCGTTCTCGTACTCGTCCTCGTCGTCCATCTCGCCTTCGGGGGCTGCACCCTCCCCGTCGGCGCCCGGTGCCTCGGCCATGGGGCCGTCACCCGGCCCGGCCATCGGCGCGGACTTCGCCTCGGGACCCTCGTAGGTCGCCTCGAGATCGATGATGTCACGCAGCAGAATCTTGCCTTCGTTCAGCTCGTCGCGCCAGATGATGATGGCCTGGAACGTCAGCGGGCTTTCGCAGAGGCCGGCGATCATCGCCTCGCGACCGGCCTCGATACGCTTGGCGATGGCGATTTCGCCCTCGCGCGAGAGCAACTCCACCGAGCCCATTTCGCGCAGGTACATGCGGACGGGATCGTCGGTGCGCTCGGTCGGCTCGGCGCGCGTCTCGGCCTTGGCGGGGACGTTGTTGACGATCAGCGAGCGGTTGTCGTCCTCCTCGGGCTCCTCCTCGGTGGCCGCGACCTCGTCGGTCTCTTCCTGGTCGACGACGGAAATGCCCATCTCGCTGAGCGTCGCCATGGTGTCTTCGATCTGGTCGGGGGTCACCTCCTCCGACGGCAGCACCGCGTTCAGCTCGTCGTGGGTCACGTAGCCGCGCTGCTTGCCGAGCTTCAGGAGGCGCTTCACCGACTGGTCAGTGAGATCCAGAAGCGGGCTGTCCTTCTCGATCGTTTCGGTGGCGGCGCCGGCCTGTTCCTCGGATTTCTGAGCCATGTGCATCCTCGATGCTGGAACCGATCGCCACGGCGACCGTTTCTGGGCGACTACTGCGTGCGGCACGCGTCACTGGCAACCCGTTCAGACGGCTGACCCTGAACCGACCTCCACCCCTCGCGACGCCAGCCAGGCGACCGATCCATATCGGCGCCTGACGATGTCGACAGCCAAGGGCAGGACCAAGCGGGCGAGACCGCGCCCGCGTGAGCACGTTCCCCTCAACTGACGATCTCATCGGATGACGGCTCCATGCCGTCGCTCCGGTTGAGCTGCGCCTGCAACTCGCAGATGCGGGCAAACGCGTCCTCGCTGCCCTCATCCAGCCAAGCCTGCTCGGCACTCGCCAGCTCACGCCGCAACGCCTCCCGACGATGGAGGGCCACGGTATGATGCCAACCTGTCTCGACGGCGGCCCGGTCAGCCTCTGGTTCGGCGAACTTGTCGCCTTTATGCGTGATCGCACGCTGTACGAGGGCCAAGACCGGAGCCATGCCTGTGCGCGTGAGATGGGAACCCATGGCTTCCCTGTCAAGTAGATTCTCGTCCATGGAGGCGGACAACAGGGCGTCACGGAGACGCTCGAGCCCGGGCTCCGAGAAGGTCAGGTCTGCGACCGTCTCCGACTCGTCGAGAAGCAGCCAGGGATGGTTGAGCAGGGTCAGCAGCAACAGGGCCTCACGGCGTGGCGTTTGTTCCGTGTGGGCAATCAACTCGTTGCTGGCCATGGCAGGCAGAATAGGCCGGGTCTGCCGCGCCTGATCGTGGCGGGCGCGCTCGCGCAGCCGCCAATCGAGTTGGGTGTTGTCCCTGCGTCGGCCTGCCGCAGCGGTCATGCGTCGGCCGCCGCCCCCGGTGACGGCGCGAATTTCTTTCCGGCTCTTCTCCCACAACGTCTGGCGCAGCTCGGCTTCGTACTGGGCGCGCACCGTCGGGTCGCCGATTCGGGCCACCAATGCCTTCAGGTTGACTTCGAGAGACGCGCGCTGATCGGGGGTCATGGCATTGCCGCCGGCCAGAGCCTCCTTCTCCATCAGGACGTCGAAGAGCGGGCGGGTCCGATCCGCGAGCACGCTCGCGAAGGCATCGCGGCCGCGCGCGCGAATGAAGTCGTCGGGATCGAGGCCATCGTCGAGGAAGGCAAAGCGTACGGTGAAACCCGGCTTCAGGTGCGGCAGCACCGTATCGACGGCGCGAAAGGCCGCCTTCTGGCCGGCGGCGTCGCCATCGAAGCAGAGGATCGGATCGGGCGACATGCGCCAGAGGAGCTGGACCTGATCCTCGGTGAGGGCGGTTCCCAACGGGGCGACGGCTTCACGGAAGCCGGCCTCGGACATGGCGATGACGTCCATGTAGCCCTCGACCGCGATGATGCGGCCCGTCTCGAACGCCGCCGGCCGGGCCCGATGTGCGTTGAAGAGGATGTGGCCCTTGTGAAACAGGGGTGTCTCGGGCGAGTTCAGGTATTTGGCCGGCGCGCCTGCGTCGAGCGCGCGACCGCCGAACGCAATGACGCGGCCCTTGGCGTCGGCAATCGGAAACATGACGCGATTGCGGAAGCGATCGTAGGCGACGGGAATGTCCGGCCCGGCGATCAGCATACCGGAGAGCGCCATCTCTTCGGCGGTGAAGCCTTTGGCTGCCAGCGCGTTCTTCAGCTCATTGCGGCCGGGCGGCGCGTATCCGATCCGGAACTCGGCGATGGTTTCACGGCGAAGGCCGCGCTTCACGATGTAGCGCCGTGCCTCCTCACCGGCCGGGCTCGCGAGACAGGCCTCGAAGTAGCGCGCAGAGGTCTCCAGAAGCTCGAGCAGGCGCGTGGTCTGATCGGCGGCGGCGCGCGCCTCGCGGCTCTGGGCCGGCGCCTTGGGCAGCTCGAGGCCTGCTTCTCCCGCCAGCCGCTCGACGGCCTCGGTGAACGTCAGACCCTCGGTTTCCATCACGAACTTGAAGATGTCACCGTGCGAGCCGGTGGCGAAGCAGTGGTAGAAACCCTTCTGATCGTTCACGAAAAATGACGGCGTGCGCTCCTGCTTGAAGGGCGACAGACCGCGCCATTCACGGCCGGCCTTCTTCAGCTGGACCTTGCGCGCCACGACCTGACTGACCGGCAGGCGCGCGCGAATCTCGTCCAGGAATTGTGGTGTGAAGCGCATGCGGGGAGCATAGGCGATTCTTTGTGGGATGGCGGGGTGGAGGGGACGGGAAAGGGGGCCGTCACCGAAATCCACAGGTCAGCCATCGCAGGCGTCGTGTCGCGGCAGACAGGTTCAGACGCCGAGCTTGCCTGTGTCTTGCAGAGTGCGCAGGTCGGCATCCTCCCGATAGAAGCCGCGGCCGTGACCAAGGGACTTCCTTACGCCATCAGAGCCCAGAAGGAGGACCGCCAGCGCCTTGGCGAAACCCTTGAGCCGCGAGGGATGCGCGACGGCCGCCCGGCCGAGAGCGGCGATCGTCTCGGCAAACCGGCCGTCGGCGCGGAGGGCGGCTGCCTCGGCGAATACGGCGCGGCTGAAGGCCGTCGACAGAACCCTCCGGTCGCGGGGGGCGAGGTCCGGCCGTTGCAGCAAACGCTTGAAGATGGAGGCGAGCCCCGCCTTTGCCGTCGCGGCCTTGCGGGCGGCCTTGGCAGTCAGGGCCAGATCAGGGTCTTCTGCGACCCGGCGGGCACGGCAGACGAGGGTCGAGGTGAACGCCCACGGGCCGAACATCGCCAGCCGGGCGAGGAGGTCGAGATCCTCGTACATGCGCAGCGCCGGATCGAAGCTGCCCGCCGCGTGGAACCAGTCGCGACGGCAGGCGATCGAATCGAGCGACAGGCCGCTCACGACCAGCGGCAGCGGCCAGTCGACCAGCCTCGCCGTCGTGTCGGGCACCGAGATGCCCCGGATCGAGAGCAGTCGCGTCTCGTAGTCCGAACCCTCGAGCATCAGGTCCGCCACATGGACACCGACGTCGGCCATGGCCGTGTCGCGTGCCAGAGTCGCGAGCCGGTCCGGGAGCCAGAGGTCGTCGGAATCGAGAAAGGCGAGCCAGTCGCCCGTCGCGCGTGCCACGCCTGCGTTGCGGGCCGCGCTGACGCCTGCGTTCGGCTGGCGGACGACGATGATCCGATCGCCGAAGGCGGCGAGCACCTCGGGTGTCGCGTCGGTGGAGCCGTCGTCGACGACGATGATCTCGTGGGGGGGAACGGTCTGGGCGAGAACGCTGGCGACAGCTTCGGCGACGGTCGCGGCGCGATTGTAGGCCGGGATGACGACGGAGACGTTCATCGAGGCTAGCCTTCCCGCGCGGCGAGGCGCCCGGCGCCGGGAATCCGGATGCGAGCCGACCACTTGCGGGCAAAGTCGGCCAGTCGGCCGCCGCCCTCGATGCGCGTGACGATGAAATGCAGGCTCCCCAGACCGAGGGCGACAGCGCAGACGCTGCCGACGATTGCCTGCCAGAGGACCGAATGGCGCGCCGCCAACATGGTGATGCTGCCGGAGGCGAGGAACGCGAGCAGCATGAGAACCGTGCCGCGTCGCCAGATGAAGCCGTAGGTCCAGTAGGCGACCACGGTCTGGAGCACGAGAAACATCGCGCAGGCGATGGCGAACGCCATGCCGGTCGCCACGAGACCGAAGTGAGGCAATCCGAACACGACGAGGCCCAGCAGCGCCGCACTCCAGACGAGTTCGATCAGCAGGAACTGGCTCGACCGGCCGCGCGCCATGGCGAGGAACGCGACAGGCCAGCCCGCGAGCTTCATGAGGTTGCCGAAGGCCTGCCACTCGACGATCTCGATGGCCGGGGTGAAGGCCCGGGAATAGAGCAGCGGCACCAGCAGCGGCGCGAGCGCCAGCATGCCGACCAGCGCCACGCCGCCGATCGCCATGCCGAGCTGCGCCTGATCGTTGACGAGGCGGATGGCGGCCGGGCGGTCGCCGACGATGGCGGTCAGCCGCGGGAAGTAGTCGGCCGACATGGCATTCAGCAGGAAGCCGATATAGATGACCGACATGGTCCAGGCGGCATGGAAGTGGCCGGCGGCCTCGATGCCGAGGTCGTGGACGACGATGGCCCTGATGACGAGCGGCACCAGCGCGAGGACGAGGAAGCTCAGCATATAGGGGCTTCCCTGGCGGACTATCCGGCGCCAATCGGCGGCGAGATGATGCCAGGACAGGCGCCCTGTGCCACGGTTGGGGAGGTTGGCAGCGAACGCCGTGGCGAGGATCGCCGCCAGAGCGGGCTGGGCGAGGACCAGCAGGATCAAGCCGGCCAGCCCCCAGAGCCAAACCGCCGCGAGGCCGAATGCAGTTCCCAGAATCGCGCTCAGGATGTTGACGCGCGCGATGTCGTTGACGCGCCCCAGGCCCTGCAGCTGGGCGATCTGGAGGCCGGCTACCATCGAGCATGCTACCACGATGCCGAGCAGCCCGACTTCCCAGGCATAGTCGGTGCTGCCGAACGCCCAGCGGGCGATCTCGGTCCGGAGCAGGTAGAAGGTCAGTATCGCGATCGCGCCATGGACGATGGCGATCGCGGCCAGCGCGCGGCGTACTCGGGCACGTGCTTCGGGATCTTCCTTGTCGAGGGCGAGCTGACGGGTTCCGCTGGTATCGCTGCCGAGGGCCGTCAGCGTCGTACCGGCACTCGCGATGCCGGCGAACACACCCAGCAGCCCGATGCCGGCAGGCCCGACCAGCAGCGCCAGTACCTTGACGCGAACCACGCCGACGAGGGTCGTCACGGCGGACGACGAGCCGATCACCAATGTCGATCTGACGAGGCTCTTGAACGACATCGCCAGTTGGCCCTCCGGCTATTCGAGGGGGCCGAGCAGATAGTTGCAGTTGGTCGCATAGCGGCGATAGGAGGCGAGGACGCGGTAGCCGAGCGTCGCCGTCATCGAGAGGAAGGCTGAGCTGTTCGCGTCGTCGACCTCGACGAACACCTTCGGCCGGAGGCGCGTCAGCGTGGCTTCGAGGCCGCGCAGCACCTCGAGTTCCATCGCCTCGGTGTCGATCTTGATCAGCGACGCTTGCGGCAGGTCGGCCAGCGCCTCGTCGCCGCTCATGACGATGCAGTCGGCGCCGGTCTCATCGGCGGAATGAGAGACGCGGGTGCTGCCGAGGTCCTTGTGACCGGGCGCCACCAGATGTGCCTTCGAACGCCGGTCGGAGAGGCCGACGAGGCGATGCTCGACGCGGGTCGAGAGACCGTTCAAGGCGACGTTCACGGCCAGGATCTCGGCGGCGACGGGATTGGGCTCGAAGGCGATGGCGCGCTCGACGCCGAGGAAGCGGAGCATGTAGACGGTGTGGTTGCCGACATTCGCGCCGACGTCGACCAGCGTTCCGCCATGGACGTGCCGGGAGATGAGATCCAGCTCCTCGCGCTCGTAGAATTCGCCCCGCAAGTGGTGCTTCTGGATGTAGTCCCACTCGTTGAGGACGAACATGGCGACCTGCTCGCCGTTGGTCTCGAAGCGGGCGACGATGCCACGGCTGAGGTCGGCGTTGCCGCCGACGTTCTTGCGGATCACGTCGTAGCCGAGGCTACCGGCGAGGCCTTTGACGGCGGTCTTGATCACGGCTCGGATCTCGTATTGTTGCCGCAGCAAGCCATGAAGCCTGGCGCTGCGGACGGCGGCGGACTGGTGGGGATGGTAACGTTCATTGGCGAATCAAACCTTACCCGCGCCTCACGAGGCAGCCGGAGGAGCCATGCCGACGCCCAATCGCCCGAGGATCTATCTCGCTGGTCCGGAGGTGTTCCTGCCCGACGCCCTCGCCATCGGGCGCGAGAAGTGCCGGCTGGCCGACGAGGCGGGCTTCGAGGGGCTGTTCCCGCTCGACCAGGCGCTCGATCTCGCGGGGCTGGCGCCGCTGGAACAGGCGCGCCGGATCTCGCTCGCCAACGAGGCGCTGATGCGCAGCGCGGACCTGCTGATCGCCAACCTCACCCCGTTCCGCGGGGTGGACATGGATTCCGGAACGGCGTTCGAGGTCGGCTACATGCGGGCGCGGGGGAAACCGGTCTTCGGGTACATAAACGCCCTCGGCGACTATCGGGTTCGGGCCGAAGCCTACCGGCGGGCCGGCTCGGGCGCGGCCTGGGGCGATTGCGATGGGCCTGACGTCGCCATCGAGGACTTCGGGCTTTCCGAAAACCTGATGATCGCGGTGGCGATCCTCGAAAGCGGGGGCAGCGTCGTCGCGGGACCGGCCGCTGCAGGCCGGGAGATGCGGGACCTCGCGGCCTTCCGCCGCTCGCTCGATGAGGCCCGACGGCTGCTCCTCGCCTGACGGACTCCGTTACCAGCCCTTGAATGGCGTCTCGGGGACGGGCGTCAGCGGCGGCTTTCGCTGCTTGTAGGCCATCAGGTTGTCCATGGTCAGATTGCCCATCATCGTCCGGGTGTGGAGCGATGCCGAGCCGACGTGGGGCAGCAGGGTCAGGTTCGGGATCGTGAACAGGTCGGTGTCGATGCGCGGCTCGTTCATGAAGACATCGAGGCCAGCCGCCAGGATGGTGCCGTTGCGGAGTGCCGTCTTGAGCGCGGCCTCGTCGACCACCGACCCCCGCGCCATGTTGATGAAGACGCCATTGGGGCCGAGGGCCTCGAGCACGCGGGCGTCGATCAGGTTCTGGGTCGCGGGGCCGCCGGGCAGGATCGCGATCAACGTGTCGACGTCCTCGGCCATGGCCACGAGGTCGTTGTAGAATGGATAAGGGACATCGGGCTGGGGCTTGCGGCCGTAATACGAGAGGGGAATGCCAAAGGCCTCGAGCCGGCGCCCGATGGCCTTGCCGATGCGGCCATAGCCGACGAGCCCGATGCTGCGATCGCGCAAGCTCGGGGTGTAGGGATAATCGACGCCGGTTGCCGCCCATTGGCCGGCTCGCAGCCACGACTCGGCGCGGGACAGTTCACGGACCGTCATCAGGAGGAGGCCGATGGTCGTGTCGGCGACCTCTTCCGTCAGCACGTCCGGCGTATTCGTCACCACGATGCGGCGCCGGCCGGCCTCGGGCAGGTCGATGGAATCGTAACCCACACCGTAGTTGCTGATGATGCGGAGCGACGGGAGCCGCGCGATCAGGGAGCGCTCGGTGCGCACTCCGGTATGGGCGCCCGTGCAGATGGCCTCGATCCTGCTCCCCTCGCGCGCGATGAAGGCTTCGAGGTCGTCCAGCTCGTTCATCCAGTAGGGCTCGAACTCGGCGTGCAGCCGTTCCGTGACGGAGGGCATCATGGGACCGGTCACGAGAACAGGTGGTTTCGACATCAGGCAGCCTCAAGCAGGGGACAGTGCGGAAATGCGGATTTTGCGGACTGACAACCCGCATTCCCATTAAATCATAATCAACGCCGCGATGCTGGATCAGAATGGTCGGGAGCCTTACCAAGGATCGGTCGGTGCCGCACCGGGACTCGCATGGCGCTCGGCGCGAGGGGTCGAGCGTGCGGCAGCGAGCAGAACGGGTCGCCTGGTCTCCAGGCGGCCCTTCTTGTTTCATGGGCGTCGCGTAGCACTTGCGGCGCTCCGCCATTCCGGCTTCAAGCTAGCGCCATGAGCAACACACCCTGGGACGTCGCGATCATCGGCGGCGGGCACAACGGTCTCGTCGCGGCGGCCTATCTGGCGCGGGCCGGCGCGCGTGTCGTGGTGCTCGAGAAGAACGACGTCGCGGGCGGTGCGGCGCTGACCGAGGAGTTCGCGCCGGGGTATCGGAACTCGGTGGCCGCCTACACGGTCAGCCTGCTCAATCCGAAGATCATCCGTGACCTCGATCTGTCGCGGCATGGGTTGCGCATCGTCGAGCGGCCGGTTGCGAATTTCTGGCCCGTCGACGCCACGCGCGGCCTCCTGATGCCCTACGGTCTCGCACGGCGGCAACAGGCCATCGCCGCCTTTTCGCCGCGCGACGCCGAGCGCCTTCCGGCCTACGACGCGGCGCTCGAAGGGGCGGCCGCCGTGCTCAGGGATCTCGTTCTCGAGACGCCGCCCAACCGCGGCGACGGGATCGGCAGCCTGATCCGGACGGGTCTCCTCGGGCGGCGGTTGCTGCAACTCGATCTGCCGCGCCAGCGGGTGGTCGCCGATCTCTTCACGAAGAGTGCCGCCGATTTCCTGGACGGCTGGTTCGAAAGCGACGTCGTGAAGGGGGCGCTGGCGTTCGACGGGATCGTCGGCGCGTATGCCGCGCCCTCGACGCCCGGGACCGCCTACGTGCTGCTGCATCATTGCTTCGGCGAGGTGAACGGCAAATCCGGCGTCTGGGGACATGCGGTCGGTGGCATGGGAGCGATCACGCAGGCCATGCAAAAGGCCGCCGAAGCTGCCGGAGCGGTGGTGCGCACAAGAGCGGCCGTGCGCGAGGTGACCATCAGCGGCGGGCGGGCGACGGGCGTGTTGCTTGCGTCTGGCGAGACGATCCACGCGCGTGCCGTCGCAGCCAACGTCGGCCCGAAGCTGCTCATGCGCGACCTCGTGCCGGACGGCGTCATCGATCCCGACATGCGGCGGCGGTTTCTGGGGATCAAGACCGGCTCGGGCACGTTCCGCATGAATGTCGCGCTTTCGGAATTGCCGGACTTCCTGTGCCGGCCGGGTACCGACGCGCAAGACCACCACGGCGCGGGGATCGTGATCGGGCCGACGCTCGACTATCTGGAGCGGGCCTATCTCGACGCGCGTCTCGAGGGCTGGTCGCGGCGTCCCGTCGTCGAGATGCTGATCCCCTCGACGCTCGACGCCTCGCTCGCGCCCGCCGGCCGGCATGTGGCGAGCCTCTTCGTCCAGCACGTCGCGCCACGCTTGCCGGAGCCTCGGTCGTGGGCCGATCCGGCCGAGCGCGAACGGTTCGCCGATCTCGTCATCGATACCGTCACGGAGCATGCGCCGAACTTCCGCGCGGCCGTGATCGCCCGTCAGCTGTTGTCGCCCCTCGACCTCGAGACGCGCTTCGGCCTCGTCGACGGCGACATCTTCCACGGGCAGCTCGGGCTCGATCAACTGTTCTCGCTTCGGCCTATGATGGGGTTCGCGAGCTACCGGATGCCGATCGCCGGGCTCTATCTGTGCGGCTCAGGCGCCCATCCCGGCGGCGGCGTGACCGGCGTTCCGGGGCACAACGCAGCGCGCGAGATCGCCCGGGACCTGAAGCGGCGGCGGTGAGCGGGTCAGTCCGGCTGGCGCGGCGCGACCAGCATCCGGCGCAACAGGCCGTCGCCGAGCACGAACTGATGGCGGAGGACGAGGCCGATATGGCCTGCAAGCGCCGCCAGCAGGACCCAGCCGCCAGCGATGTGCAGCCACTTCGCGCCCGTCGCGAGCGTCGGCCAGGCGCCAATGGGATTGGCGATTTCGAAGCGGCCGAACAGCAGGACGCCGTAGCCGCCGGCCATCACGTAGACGAAGCCCGACAAGGGCATGACCAGCATGGCGGCGTAGAGCACCTGCTCGGCGCGATGGATGAAGCCGCGCTCGGCGTCGCTCAGCGTCGGCGCCCAAGGGGGCAATTCGCCGAGGCGCCTGTTGACGAGGCGCACGACTGCCAGACCGAGCGCGAGCAGTCCGATGGTCTTGTGCCAGTTGAACCACGACGCCTGCGAGAGGCCGAGGGCCGTCTCGGCCGGGCCGATCCGGGTCATGATGCTGGCAGCAACGTATTGGAACGCAAACAGCCCGGCGATCGACCAGTGCAGCGCCTTCGTGAGCGCGCCGTAGCCGCCCAGGCCGTTGAGAAGGCTCACGCGAACCTCGCCTCGACCGAGCCGAGAGGGCCGAAGTCGGCGCGGACGTGATCCCCCGGCTGCAGTGCGATCGGCTGCATGCACGTGCCGGTGGTGACGACTTCGCCGGGCTCGATGGAGAGGCCCAGGGCCGAGATCTCGTTGACGAGCCACGTCAGGGCGATGCGCGGGTCCCCAAGCACGTTGGCGCCAGAGCCGGTGCGCGAGAGGCCGCCGACGATGGTGCCCTCCACGGCATGCGCCGCGAGATCGATGTCGCGCCAAGACGCCATCGTGGGCTTTCCAAGGACGATCTGATGGGCGCAAGCCAGGTCGGCGATCAACTGGGGGCCGCCTGCGGTGGCGAAGTCGGCGAAGCGGCTGTCTGGGATCTCGAGGGCCGGCAGCACGCTGTCGACGGCAGCCAGAACCTCCGAAACCTCGTAGGCCTCGGGGCGTGCATCGAGGCGGCGGGCGAAGCGGAACGCGAACTCCGGTTCGGCGACCCGCATGCGGTTGCCGACGAGTGACAGCTCGGCTCCCGATGGCGACGTCCGCTCGCCGAGGAGACGACCGGCGAGCGGGCCGTCGACGCCGATGTGCGCCTGCCCGGATTTCGAGGTGGCCGCAATCTTCCAGCCGGTCGCCTGCCGCAGGCTGCGGGCCACGACGCGGGCCTGGATCGCATAGCCGCTGCGGCGATCAGCCGGTCGTACGTGCTCGGGCAGCGCCTGCATGGCAGCGCCATCCTGCCAATGCTGCCAGATGGCCTCGGCGGCCTCGCTCGCGCGGTCGGGTGTCATCATTCGGCAGCGTCCTCGGTAGCGTTCCGCGCAGGCGCGATGGCGGGAACCTCGCATCCCGTCGCGCAGCAGCGCCCCGGCTGCTTCGAGACGCGCTGACCTTGATCCAGAATGCCGTGGTCAAGCAGATGGCCGACGAGGCTCGCCTTCTCGCCGACCGGATAATTGCGCCAGATCTCGCGCTTCATGGCCTCGGGCGAGCCGCCGCCGTGGAGCGAAATGACGCTCATCCAGCCGCCCGTGTAGGAGGCGGTCAGGTCCTCCATCAGGCGCGCGACTTCCATGCGGCGGGCGGCGGGCACATCGGGACGGCCGGCGAGGACCGCCGAGAGCGATGCCGCCGTTTCGGGGTTGTGGTCCTCGTCGGGGCCAGGTAGCGCGACGACGAGCCCGCCCGACACGTAGTGAGCGAGCCGGTGCATGTCGTAGATCTGCGTGGCAAGCAGCAGTTTGCCGACGTTCGAGAACACAGTGTCCGGCATCACCGAGCCGCCCGGGTCCTTCATGGCGTAGACCGAGGCGGCCACGCCGCAGGCGAAGAAGCCCTCGACGATCTTGATCAGCTCCACCATCGCGTCGCGGACATGCGAGTGGCGGTCGGTGTCGAGGCCGTTGGCCTCGATCATCAGCGCGCCGGCACCGATGAGCAGATCGCCGAAGCCCGCCCTCGCTCCGATGCAGGAATGGCGGTGGTGCGTCGCGTAGCTGGTGGTCATGAAGCCAGCTTCTTCATACTGGCCGTCGATGAAGATCCGGTCGTGGGGGACGAAGACGTCGTCGAACTGCACGACGCCGGTCGACTGGCCGTACCTGGCCGAATACTTGGCGGCAGGATCACCCGGACGGCCAGCAGGACGCGAGATGATCGTGACGCCCGGCGCATCGGCCGGCACCGCGCAGGCGACGGCGAAGTGCGCGTCTTCCTTCGTCATGGTGCGGCAGGGGAGGACGAGGAATTCGTGCATGTAGGGCGCGCCGGTGACGATCGCCTTCGTGCCGCGAATGACGATGCCGTCGGGCCGACGCTCCTTGATGTGGACGTAGACGTCGGGGTTCGCCTGCTGGCCCGGGCGCTTCGAGCGATCACCCTTGGCGTCGGTCATGGCGATGCCGTGCGACCAGTCGTTGTCCTGGCTCTCATGCAGGTACGCGAGGAAGCGGGCATGCCGGTCCGTGCCATGCTCGGCGTCGAGGCGCTTCGTCGCCTGATAGAGCGCGTTCAATGCATCGTGCGAGAGGTAGCGCTGGGCACAGCCCGATTCCCGGCAGACCAGCCGAACCGCCTCCAGCTTGTAGAGAAGATCCGTCGAGTTCTCGTCGATGTGGAGCATCCGGTTGACGAGTTTGCCGCTCGTGCCCTGGCGCGCCGTCATCAGGGGCTTATGGTCGTCGACGAGGGCGAAGTCGTAGGCGACACCGGTTGCGGCGATGCCCGGCGCCAGTAGTGGTTCGTCGGCCACGCTCGCCACGCTCTGGCCGTTGACAAAGACCCTCGGGCGGAGGCGGCGCAGGCTGTCCCTGTAGGCGGCTGCAGACATCAACATCTGGGGGCTCCGGAATGACTGTGCGGCGCAACCTAGATGTGACCGGCGGCCACCGCAACCGCCGCTTCGATCACAGTCAAGCTATGCAGAAAAGGGAGACGCCACCACCAGATCGCCTGTAGTGGTGGATGCAATCCGGACTTCGCTTCAGCGGCGCGGTGGGATATTGTCCGCCGTCGGCGCATTGCGTCCCGGCGCGTATCGAGGCGATCGAGCCCACGTGCACGCATGGAGGCGCGGGCGCCGTCACGAGATCAGCCAACAGGAGAGCGACATGGCAGACGTGGACTATTCCAAGGATATCCAGCTCTACACGTCGTCCGTCAATGCGGCGGCGGTGGCCGGGATCGTCAAGTTCCTCGGCATCGCGCTCAGGGGGAAGGACGCGTCCTACGTCTCGTGTTCGTCGAAGAGCGAGCTCGACACCGTGCGGGAGAGTTTTCTCAAGCGGAAGCTCAAGATGACCGAGGACGACGCGGCGCTCGACGCGCGGATCAAGGCGGTGTGCGAGCAGATGAAGGCCGACACGAGCAAGCACCGGGTGACGTTCTACTACCTCCTTGCCGAGAAGGCCGGGAAGCTCGGCGATCTCTGAGGCTCACTCAGCGAGACATCCCAAAAACAGAAGGGGCCGCGTCTCGAGCGCGGCCCCTTCGTCGGGTTCGTCCTGAGCCGGTCGTTCAGGATCAGCCCTTGCCCATGACGTAGTTCGGCAGCCAGAGCGCCAGGTCCGGGAAGGCCATGAGCAGGCCGATCAACACCATCATGGCGCCGACGAACGGGAGCGCACCCTGGATGACGTCGGACACAGGCCCTCGTTCGCGCATGCCCTGCACGACGTAGAGATTGAGGCCGACCGGAGGCGTGATCAGCGCGGCTTCGATCAGGATGGTAAGCACGATGCCCCACCAGATCGGATCCCAGCCAACATTGGTGACGATCGGGAAGATGAACGGTGTCGTGAGGATCATCATGGAGATCGTTTCCATGAAGCAGCCAAGCACGAGGTAGAACACCACGATGACCAGCATGGTTGTGATCTTGCCCAACCCCATCGATTCCATGGTCTTTGCGACCGCATCGGTGATGCCGATAGCGGCAAGCACGAAGTTCAGGAACTGGGCGGCAATGATGATCATCATGATCATGGCCGTCGTGCGCATGGTGCCTTCGCCCACGGCGCGCAGCATCTGGAGGGTCAGCTTGCCTTCCCACCAGGCGAGAATGAGCGCCGCAACCACGCCGAGCGATGCCGCCTCGGTCGGGGTCGCGATACCGGCATAGATCGCGCCGACGACGACGAGGAAGATGAACATCGGCGGGATGAGGCTCGGCAGGACGCGGAACCGCTCCGACCAGCTCGTCTCCATCTTCTCGCCGCCCTTCTTCGGGTCGATGAGGCAGGCGATGAGCACGATCACCATGAAGAGGCTGGCGAGCAGTGCGCCGGGAATGAAACCGGCGAGATAGAGGCGCGGGACACTGGTGCTCGTCAGCAGCCCGTAGATGATGAAGTTGATCGACGGCGGGATCAGGATGCCGAGCGTGCCGCCGGCTGCGATCGTGCCGAGGAAGAGGCGTTCGTCGTAGCCCCGCTTGGCGATCTGGGGGATCGCGACCGTGCCGATGGTGGCCGCGGTTGCAACGCTCGAGCCGGAGGTCGCGGCGAACATGGCCGAGGCGCCGATGTTAGCGTGCATGAGGCCGCCAGGGAGCCACGACAGCCATTGCGCGATGGCATTGTAGACCCGCTCGGCGATACCCGCCCGCAGCAGGATTTCGCCCAGCATGACGAACAGGGGCACGGCGATCAGGATGTATTCGCTCGACGAGTTCCAGAGGATCTCGCCCATGGCCCGCTGCAGCGGCATGAACGAGAACATGTTGTCGAGGGCGATGCCGAGCACGCCCATGACGGCGGCGACCGGCACCGAGACGGCCAGCATGAAGAGGAGGAGGAGAAGGGCTGTCGCGAGCATGGGTGGCCGATATCCCTAGTGTTGGCGGCGCTCGATGCCGAGGCTCTGGAGCTCGCTCGCGATCTCTTCGTCCTGAGATGCGACGCCAGCGATGGAAGCTGCTTTCGCGTAGTCGCCAGAGACGAGGGCGACGAACGTGCGGAGCACAGCGAATGCAAGGGCGACCGCGAACAGCACGAAGCCCGCCAGCCAGGGGATCTGGGCCCATGCGAGCGGGATGCGAAGGTTCGTGTTGGAGCGGTTGTACTCGAGGAAATTGATGATCGTGACGTCCCAGGCGCGGTACACCATGGCGGCGACGAAGACGCCGAGCGCCAGCAGCGCCACAAGGTCAAGCCAGCCGCGCACGCGCGCGCCGAAATTGATGTAGAGGGCGTCGATGCGGATGTGGCCGCGCGTGCATAACACATAGGCCATCGACCAGCTCGTGCCGATCGCGAACAGATAGCCTGAGATCTCGTCGGAGCCGGAGAACGTGAACTGGCGGAACCACGCCTGATTGGCGGCGGCGTCCACGTTTGCGCCGAACAGTCCCAGTAACGAGCCGCCCATCTCGACGAGGCTTGGGAGCAGCTTCCGTAGCAGAACTTCGGCAGTCACGATCAACGCCGCAGACAGCAGCATGGCACCGCCACACCACACGGCAAACCGGGATAGTGCGACGATCCCGTTCCAGATGCGATCCATCGTTGCTTGGCCCCCGAGCCGTGCGTGCACGGCATCATACAGCGTCGACCCAGAGCACCAGGGCCGGCAGAGTTGGTTTGATTGGCGTCATATCGGAAAAGGCCCGGCCGAGGACGGCCGGGCCTCCAAAGGTGGTGCCGTTCGGGTCAGTCCGCCTTGGCGTTGAGACCGTACTTCTTGCCGATGAGGTCGTTCCACTTCGCTGCGCACTCGGCGCCGCAGCGCTTCGCCCAGTTCTTCAGAACGACGTCGTTGAGCGCCTTGTCGCGCGCCTTGAAGTCAGCCTCGCTCGGCAGGTTCAGCTTGAGCTTGCCGGGTTCGCCGGCCGGGCACTTGCCGGTGCCGGTCGTGCAGAACACGCCGTCTTCCGTCTCGAGCTGCGTCGACTTCCACGAGCGGTCCTCGAGGTCCTTGGCAGCCTTCTGGATGAGCGCCTGGGTGTCGGGCGAGAGCTTGTTCCACATCGTCAGGTTGGCGACGAGGAAGCCAGCCGTGAAGCCCACCGGCATGCGGAATAGCGAGTTGGTCACTTCGGGCCACTTGGCCTTGTAGGCCGGCATGGTGCCCGTGATGCCACAGTCGACGACGCCCTTTTCGAGAGCCGGAACGACTTCGGCGAAGGCGATCGTCACGCCAGTACCGCCCAAGGCCGCCACGAGGTCGGACTGCGACGTGCCCTGCACGCGAACCTTCTTGCCCTTCAGGTCCTCGACGCTCTTGACGTCGCCACGGCAGTAGAAGTCCTGCTCAGGCCACGTGTGCGTGCCGAGGATGATGGCGTTGTGCTTCTCCTTCATGACCTTCTGCATCTCGGGCAGCCAGATCTCGGAGATGTCCTTGGCCATCTTGTAGTCGCGGGCGACGCCGGCGATGTCCAGAGCTTCGATGATCGCGCCACCGTCCTCGACGTAGATCGGGAGGGCGAAGACCATGTCGAACACGCCCTGCTTGAGCAGGCGGAGCAGCTCGGTGCCCTTCAGGTTGAGCTCGTTGAGGGCCTTGACGTTACCCTTGAGCTTGCCGTCCGACAGCTTCGGCAGCTCCGTCTCGAAGAACGGCTTCTCGAGCACCTGATAGTTGGTGAGGAAGTTCCAGGTGCCGACGACGTTGAACGTCTTGGAGTCGATAGTCTGGGCACTCGCGCTACCGGCAAGACCCATAGTTGCGGCAAACAGCGTTGCCGCCAGGATACGACGCATTCAAACCCTCCCAAGTGACCTTGTAACGGATCCCCGGCGGGATCATGTCCGTACTTTGAGCGGAAAAATTCAGAAGCTGCAAGCGGGCATCGTTGCCCCTTGTGATCGTTGGTTGGCTGGGAACGATGTTTTTTTGGGCAGATGGCCATGGAGCCCGTGGTTACCTCACGGCGCCCATGCCATGTGTTCGTGGCGGCGATGGCGATTACGGGCGATGAGCAGGAGTGGGCAATGGAGCGGCCGGCTGTATCGGTGATCAAGCAGCATCTCATCGACCCGGAAATCTGCATCCGCTGCGGGACCTGCGAGGCGACATGCAGCGTCGGCGCGGTGAGCCATGACGACAACAACTACGTCGTCGATCCGGAACTGTGCAACGGGTGCCTCGACTGCATCGCACCATGCCCGACAGGCTCGATCGACAACTGGCGCATCGTGACGACACCCTATTCGCTGGCAGAGCAGTTCTCCTGGCAGGAACTGCCGGCGCAGGGCGACGTCGGGGGGGATCTGCCTGTCGAGGAGGCGGTCGATCCGGAGGCCGGAGCGTTGATCGCGGCGGCGCATGCCGGCGGCGGTGGGCGCGCGGTGGCGCCCAAGTCGGCGGCGAAGCCGGCCGTCAACGTCTTTCCGCGGTCGAAGCCCGTTGTGGCTACCGTGCAAGGCAACTACCGAATCACGGCGGTGGACGCGGAGAGTGACGTCCGACATATCGTCCTTGGGCTCGGCGACGTGCAGTTTCCGGTCCTCGAGGGGCAGTCGATCGGCATCGTGCCGCCGATCAGCGATCCCGATGGAAAACCCTATCCGCTCAGGCTCTACTCGGTCGCGTCGGCGCGGGACGGGGAGAAGCGCAACGCCAACAATCTCGCGTTGACCGTGAAGCGGGTACCGGGCGGGCTCATCTCGGACTGGCTGTGCAACCTGAAGGTCGGCGACCGGGTCGCCGTTACGGGGCCGTTCGGTGCCACGTTCCTGATGCCGGACGACCCGAGCGCGAACGTGCTGATGGTGTGCACGGGGACGGGCTCGGCGCCCTTCCGGGCCTTCACGGAGCGCCGGCGACGGGCGCAACCGGGCGCGCCGGGCCGCATGGCGCTCTTCTTCGGCGCGCGCCGGCCGGAGGAGCTTCCCTATTTCGGGCCCTTGCAGAAGGTGCCCGACAGCCTGCTCGAGAAACATCTCGTCTATTCGCGCCTGCCGGGACGACCGAAGGAGTACGTGCAGGATCGCATGCGTGCCGAGGGTGAAAGCGTCGGCCGTCTGCTCGGCGATCCCAAGACGCACATCTTCGTCTGTGGCCTCAAAGGCATGGAGGAAGGCGTCGAGGAGGCGCTGGCCGAGATCGCCGCCCGGTCGGCGCTCGATTGGGACGAGCTAAAGCCCCGCCTCAGGGCCGAAGGGCGCTTTCACGTCGAGACGTACTGAGCCAGCCCATTCCGGTGAGGGGGTGTCGGTCGTGTTCGCCGTTGACAGGAGGTGATCGCAGTCGACAGCATCGGTTCCGGTCGGGCTGCGTCACGAGCGTTCGCAGACCGAACCAGATCAGAAACCGAGCCAACACACGAGGCGCGCCCATGCCACCGCCATTCCTGAACGGCCCCGGGCGTCGCGCGCGCATCGGAATCGTGATGCCGAGCGTCAACACCGTCATGGAGCCCTGGGCTTCGGGCGTCGTTCCGGAGGGCGTGAGCGTTCATTTCTCGCGCATGTTCATTCCCGCCGACACGACGGCCGAAACATTGATCGAGATGGACCGGACCGAGGGCAAGTCGGCTGTCCGGCAGCTCTCCAGCATCTTTCCGCACGTGATCGCCTACGGCTGCACGGCGTCGAGCATCGTGCAGGGCCTCGCCTATGACGCGCATCTGCGTGCCGAGATCGCCGAGGGCTACGACGTGCCCGCGACCACGGCGGCGCATGCCATCCTGAGCGGCCTCAAGGCCGTCGGCGCGAGCCGTATTTCCATCGTCTCGCCCTATCCGGCCAAAGTAGACGAGGCCGAGCACGACTATTTCACGAGCGCGGGCTTCGATGTCCGGGGGGGTGCGTTCCTCGGTATCTCCGACGGCTTCCGGCTGGCGGAGCCGGAGCCCGAGACGCTCTTCGATCTCGGCAAGCGGGGGTGCGATCCGACGGCCGATGCGCTTGTCATGTCGTGCCTCAACACGCGCTCGCACACGGTGATCGCGCCACTCGAGGAGGCGCTCGGCAAGCCCGTCATCACCTCGACGCAGTCGACGCTCTGGCAGGCGCTGCGACTCGCCGGCATTGCTGACCGGATCAGCGGCTTCGGTCGCCTGCTGGAGCAGCACTGACCGGGGCGCGAAGACCCATGCGCTCGAGCCGTGGCACGACCTCGGCGACGAAGTAGGGGATCTCCTTCAGGTAATCGAGGAACGCGACCGAGCAGCCGGCGAGGCCTGCGGCGGCCATGCGGGCCATGTCGGCCGCAACATCGTCGGGCGTTCCGACCATGGGGAAGGTGCCGGGATAGGCGCCGTCGTAGCGTTTCCCGGACTGGCGCATGAAGCGGTTCTCGAGGGGGCGGCCTGCCGTTGCGGCGCCGACGCCGACCTTTGTGCCGCGCTGGCGGCGATAGTAGGCCTGTCCGTCCGCGTCGGCGTGCTCCTCGGCGAAGTAGTGGTAGAAGTCATCCGCCTCGGCGCGGGTCGGCCGGCAGACGACGTGCCCCATGACGTAGACGGGCACGCTCCGGTCGTAGCGGGCCATGTGGGCTGCGACATCTGCCAGGAAAGCGGGGGCCTGTTCGAGATCGGTCATCGTCGTGAACAGCGCGTCGGCGGCCTGGGCGGCGAAGTCGCGACCCTTCGGCGAGAAGCCCGCAGACATCACCAGGGGCCGCGGCTTCTGGACCGAGAGCGGGTCCGTCGAGAGCCGCTTCAGGTCGAAGAACTCGCCCTTCCAGTCGAACTCCGGCCCGCCTTCGAGCAGTTTCGACCAGACCTTGAACCATTCGAGGCCATGCTCGTAGCGGCGATCCTGGTCGATGGTCACGCCGTGGAGATCGAACTCCTCCTGGTTCCAGCCGCAGACGATGTTGAGGCCGGCGCGGCCGTGGGTGACGTGATCGATGGTCGCGAGCGCCTTGGCGCCGAACGCCGGCGTCACGAGCGGCACGTGGATGGTCGAGAACACGCAGATGCGTTTCGTCAGGGCGCCGATCGCGGCGCTGTGGGTCAGCGTCTCGTAGGATCGGCCGTAGATGTTCGCCTTGCCCTGATAGCCCCGCCATTTGGCGACGGGAAGGATGAACTCGAGGCCCGCGTCGTCCGCGATCCGGCACATGGCGACGATATCGTCCCAGTCGGCCCGCCAGCGCTCTGGCGCAAGGCTCATGGTGAGGCCGCCGTCGCAGTTGGCGCTGAAGATGCCGAGCTTGAAGCGGTTCGGGCCGCGCATCGGGTTCGTCGGGTCGGGGTCACTCACGGTCATGTCCTCGCGTGCGGGGGTGTCCGAACCTTCCCGCGGCCCGCTACGCCTTTCAAGGTGAAACGGCGAAACTCGTAATGACGCTTCAGTCCGTCGCCGCCGATGCAGTCGCGGCAAGGGCCTCGCGGTCGACCACGCGAATGCCCCGGCCGCTCTCGATTTCGATGACGCCCGCGGTCTGGAGGCGGCGCAACACGCGGCTCACCGTCTCTATGGTCAGGCCGAGGAAATGGCCGATCTCGGTGCGCGAGAGGGGCAGATCGATGCGGGACGCCGGCTTTGCCTCCGTGTCGGCGCCGCAGCGCGGCTCGAGGCGGTCGATGCACAGCGCGATGAAACTCGCCAGCCGCTCCGCCGCCGACTTGTGGCCAAGGAGGAACATCCATTGCCGGGCCGCGTCCAGGTCCTCGGTCATGCGTGCCATGAGAAGTCGGCTCAGGCCGTCGTGCTCACGCAACAGGGCTTCGAACCGGCTCTTGTCGAACAGGCACACATCCATGTCGGTCGCTGCTTCGACCATGTTCGCACTGCCGGCCGCATGGGGGCGGCCGATGAAGTCGCCCGGGAAATGCAGGCCGACGATCTGTGTCCGACCGTCGGCGGATGTCACCGACGTCTTGGCCACACCGGCGAGCACCGTCGCAACCGTGTGGTCGCCATCCTCGGCGGCGAACAGTGTCCGGCCGGCGGTCAGGTGTTTGCGGTGCGACAGGCGATTGATCTGGTCGAGCGCCTCGGGCGGGAGGGCTCGGCAGACCGCGCTGGGTCGGATCGCACATGTGCGGCAAGTTGGGCGCATGGCTCTAGGCTTCGTCCGGAGGCAGTTGCCGGACAGTGTTGGCCCGAGGCCGCTGCCTCGCGGTTTGACCGGGATCAATCGCCAAGCGTCTCCACGGTCCGGCCGGTCCGCGATACCGGGATTTGAGATGGGTCAAACGCCGGCTGATCGTCCACGCCTACGGTTTGTCCAGATGCCGCCCGTGCAGATGGAGAGGTCATGGACACGACGACTGATGCCGCACTCGTCCGGCGCCATGCCCGCGCCCTGCCGCGCTACACGAGCTATCCGACGGCCAATCACTTCAAGCCCGAGATCGGGCCCGAAATCTACGACGGTTGGCTCGCGGCGCTGGCGACAGATCAGCCGATCTCGCTCTACGTGCACATCCCGTTCTGCCACGCGCTCTGCCACTACTGCGCCTGCAACACGAAGGCCGTGCGCCGTTACGATCCCGTGAGCCGTTACGTGGAGGCGGTCGTCGGAGAAATCGGGATCGTCGCCGCCCGGCATCGAGCCCGGCTGACGGCTTCGCATCTGCACTGGGGCGGGGGCTCGCCGAGCATGCTCGAGCCAGGTGACATCCAGCGGCTCGCGGGCGCGTTCGCCGCAGCCTACGACATCGATCCCGACGGTGAAAATGCCGTCGAGGTCGATCCCCGGCACCTGCGCGAGGATCAGGTGGCGGCATTCGCGGCGGCGGGCGTCAACCGGGTCTCGTTCGGTGTGCAGGATTTCGATCCGGCGGTGCAGGCGGCGATCGGGCGTCTCCAGGACTTCGCCGTGACGCAGCGCGCGGTGGATCTCTTCCGGGCGCACGGCGTGCGATCGGTCAACGTCGATCTCGTCTATGGTCTCCCGTTGCAGACGCTCGACAGCCTCGGCCGGACGCTCGACGACGTGCTGCGGCTCGAGCCCGAGCGAATCGCGACGTTCGGCTATGCCCATCTGCCGGAACGGATGCGCCATCAGCGCCTGATCGACAGCTCGACGCTTCCCGGCGCAGACGATCGCTATGCCCAGTCACAGGCGATCGTACGCCGGCTGGTCGATGCTGGCTATGCGCGCGTCGGCATTGATCATTTCGCCCGCTCCGGCGACAGCCTCTCGTCGGCTGATCTCAGGCGCAATTTCCAAGGCTACACCAGCGACGGGGCCGATACGCTGATCGGCTTCGGAGCCTCGGCGATCGGCAAGCTACCGGGTGGCTTCGTGCAGAATTCCGTCGCGGCGGGCGAGTACGAGCGGCGCATCGGGAATGGGGAACTGGCCACGGCGCGGGGCTTCGCGGTGAGCAGCGACGACCGGGTGCGCGCGTTCCTCATCGAGCGGCTGATGTGCGATTTCCGCGTCTCGATGCGTGCCCTCGTCGACCGCTTCGGCGAAGCGGCGCGCCCGGTGCTCGCGCGCATCGGCGACGTCGCCCGTGGCGATGCGGACGGCCTCGTGGCGCTCGATGACGACCGGCTCGAGGTGACGGAGCGGGGACGGCCGTTCGTGCGCAGCATCTGCGCCGAGTTCGACGCTTACCTCGGAGGCAGCCGGGCGCGTCACTCGATGGCGGTCTGAGGACCATTGGGCCGTGCCGCTTGCGACGGTCCGCCGCGCGGCGGCTCCGTGGCGTGGCGGGCAGGCGTTCCGCTTGACAGCCGGATGCCGTCGCTCGATAAGACCGTTCTCTGGCGAGCCTTCAGGCTCGGGCGCGTAGCTCAGCGGTAGAGCACACCCTTCACACGGGTGGGGTCACAGGTTCAATCCCTGTCGCGCCCACCAGGAAAATCAAGAAAAAACAACGGCTTGTGGATGCAGCGCAGCCGTACGACCAAGGTCGCTTGGGGCACAGGAACCACATAGGAACCACTCGGGTGGCTCGTCCTAACGGATAGGAAAGCATGGAGTTTTCCGGGAGTCGTCAGCGCTAGCGCCGAACACCGGGCTAGCTGCCACTCCCTCACTCGCATCGGGTGGTGTTGATGGGACCGTTCAGGCCGCTCGAGTGATCGCGCGCCGACGTCGATGTCTGGTCGCATGCTACTACCGGACGAGCATTGGGTTTCTGTTCTGGGCCAATTGGATACCAAGTGCGCAAGTGGCCCACCGAAGTCAGCATTCGGCAGCTGCGAACATAGGCGCGGATCACAGGAACGAAAGCCTGAGTGACGCTGTCGAAGCGGGCGGCGCAGAGCTGCGCTCCTTGCCGCCTTCTTCCCCGACCTCAATCTGATCGATCAGGTCTTCGCCAAGATTGTAACGGTGCTGCGCAGTACATCTGCATGCATTGTCGCGGAACCGCAGGATATGATCGGTTGCCCCGGCTCGGCCTTCGGCGTCAGGCGAATGCCAAAGCCGCCACTGCATTCGGGACTACGCGTAGTCAACCTGAACCTGCGCCAGCCGCTCCGGGCGATGGCTTGCGCGATCGTTTTGGCGGTTTGCCCGATCGGCCTCGATGATCAGTCGTTGCCCATTGGGACAACGGACCGAGGAGCGCCGACTTCTTGGCAACGTGCCGGTCCATCCGATGAAGAATGTTGTCGAGGAACCGTACCGTTTCGACGGCATGCTCGCCCTTGTTGAGCATGACGCACTCGGCACGCTGCGCCATCGCGGCATCCGTCGCCTCGGCACGGCTCGGGATCCCCGTCTTCAGCAGGTTGTCGAGCACCTGGGTTGCCCACACGACGGGCACGTGCGCCGCTTCGCAGAGCCAGAGCATCTGCTCCTGGACCTCGGACATGTGCTGCAGCCCGAGTTCAACAGCGAGATCGCCGCGCGCGATCATCACTGCGGTCGGCTGGCGACCGGCAGCCGCCACAATCAAGTCGGGCAGATTGGCGACGCCCAGTCGCGTCTCGACTTTGAGAACGAGCGGCGGTAGCAGTCTCTCGCCAAGGCGCTTTGCGAGTTCCATCTGCAGCAGCTGCACGTCGGTGGCGCGCTGCACGAAGGAGAAGCCGACGATATCGGCATGTGCGGCGATGAAGTCGAGGTCGACCAGATCCTTCGCGGTCAACGGAGGGATCGCGAGGTCGAGGTCGGGGAAGTTGAGCCCTTTGCCCGGTCGCAGCTTGACGCCCTTTGGCCGGACCGCTTCGACCGTCAGTCTGACGCGCTCGTTGTTTTTCTCCGCGACGACGCACACGACCTTGCCGTCATCGATCAGAACCTTGTGCCCTTTCTGGAGCAGTTCGAGAGGTACCGCCTCGCTGCAGACGGCGACGAGGCCCCGATCGTCGTCGGCACGCCCGGAAAGCGCCACGAGCGAGAACGTGTCGCCGAGGTGGACGCGCTTTCCATCGGCCCCCTCCACAGACGCAATGCGGACCTTGGGCCCGGCGATGTCCATCAGCACACGACAATCGCGCTCGAGCTTGGCGGCGGCCTGACGCGTGACGCGGATCATCGCCTCCCAGATCTCGGGACCGTCGTGGGCACAGTTGATGCGCACGCAGTCGGCGCCTGCAGCAATCAGGCCTTCGACGAGGCTCCGATCGTGGGCCGCGCTTGTGCCGAGCGTCACCATGATCCGGCTGCGGGGACCCGAAGGATCGCGCCCGAAGATCGCCTCGACCTGCTCTTGCAGTGGAACATCACGGGCGCGCTTCCAGCCGGCTGGCGGAAGACGATCGGGTTCCTTGCCCTCGATGCGGGCCAGCACGGCGGCGACCGCGTCGAGATTGCCCAACACGTTGGCCTCACATCGTCCGAGAGAGGACAGGCCCGCCTCCGAGAGATCGAGTTGCAGTTCGCTGAGGTCCTCCGACCTCAGCGCCAGATAGCAGGCGAGGTTTTCAGCCGCCGGTCGGAAGCTTTGCCGTTCGATCACTGGAGCCCAGCCTGCGATGCGGTCGCCACCTTGCCGGCGCACACGGTCTGCAAGCTCACGGATCCGCATGTGAAGGTCAGGGACGCGTGTGCGAACGGCGCCGACGTTACGACGATTGTGCTTGGCGTTGGTCACGACCGCAGCTCCTCATGTTTCGTGGCATTGCGCGTCTTGAAGAGCGAGTACAGGACGCCGCCGATCAGGATGGCGATGACGAATACGTTGTCCGTCTACGGAGCTTGCTCGACCGCGAACCCGGTGGGAGTCTCCATGCCGGCCAGGTTGCCGAGATGCCACCACAGCCAGGCGCCGAACCCGAGGCCGAGACCGGTGTAGACGGCCGACGGCAGGAGGCTTTCGCCAGCCGGGATCTCGCGCTGCGCCTGGTGGCGCACGCCGAGATCGAGGATCAGGAGCCACGTCACTGATCCGAAGACGGCAAGCCAGATCCAGACCGGCTTGCCGGGAAACAGCCCTGTCAGAGAAGGCTCGAAGAACTCCATCTCGCCCTCTCCGATGCCAGCGATGCATCTGCTCATCTGCCGACATCGCAGTCCCGCACGGACTGCCAGAAGGACCCGGCTTCTCCGACCGCCAATTGGGGAGAAAGTCACCTCTCGACAAGGGTCGTCGGATCGATTGGTTTTTCCGATGCCAGAACTGGAGAGCATGCTCTTGTGGCGATCGAAATTGCTCCCAAATCACGGGTGTTGCTGCGGAACCGGGCTCCTCTGACAGTGCCTTGCGCGCTGTGATGTCGGACCGCATCGGGTATGCCCGATGCCTCTACCGGCTCGAGCATGCCTCCAATCATCCGATGGAGGACGCCGTATGCACCAGACTCTCACCCATGTTTTGAACCGGACCAGCCAGATTCGGCGCCAACTGGAGCGCGAGCGGCAGCATGCCCGGGCATTACCTGCGCGGTTGCTGCGCCTTCAAGCGTTGCTGCTTCGAGCGCAGCGGCACCTCATCGAAATCGGCAACCCGGCGGTGCTTCGACCAGTGCCGATCATGAACACGCCGACCCGCCGCTGATCAATCAACGCAATACGACAGGAGGACCACATGAGCGTGCTCATCTGCCCAGTCTGCCAGGGCGCAATGAAGGAGATCAACAAGAGCGGCGTGCTGATCGACACATGTACCCAGTGCCGCGGCGTGTGGCTCGACCGCGGCGAGCTCGAGAAGCTGGCGACGGCGGTCGGTGGCGCGGAGCAGCGGAGCTTTCTCGGCGGTGCACTGCCGCCGCAACGCGATCGGCGCCCGCGCGACGATGACGACGACGATGACGACCGTCGCTATGGTCACGGCCAGTCGCCCAAGCGCCGGAAGTCGTTTCTCGACTTCTTCGACTGAAAGAGGCCTGAGCCGGGAGGGTTGAGCCGTCTTGCAAGCGCACGCCAGCTGACGGCGCACCGTTGCGCTGACACATCGGTGCTTGATCAGGCCGGACCGAGAGTTCGCGCGGCTTGTCTTTATCTGCCAAGAATGGGGAAAGCAGGCGAGAACATTTCTGCTTTGACTGTCGAAACTCGCCGACTACGGGGCAAGTGCGTGCCTCAGCGGAACGACCGGATTGTAGATCAGCGCAATCAAGTCGAGTTCAATGAGGAACTCCTTCACTCTCAGGCGCCGCTATTCAGGCGGACAGGGCGCTGGGTCAGAATGTCGAGGCTCTGTCCGGTCCGTGGGAATGGACTGACGAGGGACGACGCCTGGATCAGATCAGACGCGAGATTGAAGAGAAGCCGGATTGAACGACGATGCCGGTCGTGAACATTCGCCGCCGATTACTGTGTGCCTCCAGCGCGGTTGCGACCGGGCCGACGACGCGATCGACGGCGCGGCGGGCGGGCTCCTCCAGCTTATGGGCGTAGATCGACGTCGAGCTGTTGTCGACCTGGCCGCGTGACCTTGCCCCCACAGGGAACTGACCCACAACCTTATCACGCAGTCGGTCCTGTTCGCGGTCGCAAATCATACCGCGCCGTTGCGGCGCGCCAGGTCGTCGGCCGCCGCGAGGCTACGTCGAGCCACGGGCGGGGCCGCGCGGCCCCGCCCTTTGTGCATTGCCCATACGGTTCGGCTCCGCCGGGGTGCCGCGGCCACGCCTCGATCAATTGGCGCGAACCGCGGTCCATGTGTCGTCGAGGGCGCTCCGCATGCGGCGTGCAATCTCGCGCACTTCGCCCTCGGTGATGATCAGCGGCGGCGAGAAGGCGATCCGGTTGCCGACGAGGCGCAGGATCAGACCGTGCTTCTTCGCGTTGCCGGCGAGAATGTCCATGACGCCGACGTCGGCCGAGAACATCTCGCGCGTCTCCTTGTCCTTGACGACCTCGAGCGCACCGATGAGGCCGATGCCACGGAATTCGCCGATCAACGGGTGGCTCTCGAGCGCCTTCAGTTCCGCAAGAAATGGCTTCTCGACCTTGCGGACGTGGCCGACCATGTCCATCTCGTCGTAGATCTTGAGCGTCTCCAATGCGACAGCCGTCGTTACGGGATGGCCGGCGTAGGTGTAGCCGTGCGCGAAGTGCCCGACCTTGTCGCTCTCGATCATGAGAGCCTGGAAGACGCGTTCGTTGAGCAGCAGCGCAGAGATCGGCGCCAGCCCCGCCGAGAGCGCCTTGGCGCAGGAGATCATGTCGGGCTTCAGGTCGTAGGTCTGCGAGCCCCACATGTTGCCCGTGCGGCCGAAGCCGCAGATGACCTCGTCGGCGACGAACAGGACGTCATACTTCTGCAGGACGGCCTGGATCTTCGCGAAGTAGCCCTTCGGGGGCAGAACCGCGCCGCCGGCGCCCATCACCGGCTCGGCCCAGAAGGCTGCCACCGTCTCCGGGCCTTCGGCGATGATCAGGTCCTCGAGCGCTTGCGCCATGCGGGTCGAGTAGTCGTCCTCCGTCTCGCCGGGAAGCTGGTTGCGGTAGTAGTTCGGGAATTCGGTATGGCGGAAGGCGTCGAAGGGAAGCCCAGATTCCTGATGCATGTCGGGCTTGCCGGAGATCGACGCGGAAGCACAGGTCGAGCCGTGATAGCCCATCTTGCGGCCGATGATCTTGCGCTTCTCGGGCTTGCCGTGGGCGTGCCAGTAGTACCAGACGACCTTCACCGCCGTGTCGTTGGCTTCCGAGCCCGAGCACTGGAAGAAGACCTTCGACATCGGCACCGGCGCCATCTCGAGGAGCTTGGCGGCGAGTTCGATCGCGGTCTCGTTCGAGGCCGAGCGGTAGATGTGATAGTAGCCGACCTTGCACATCTGGTCGTAGGCGACTTTCGCCAGACGCTCGACGCCGAAGCCGAGGGACGCACACCAGAGACCGGCCGCCGCTTCGAGGTACTCGCGGCCATCCTCGTCGTAGATGAAGATGCCTTTGCCCTTCGCGTAGATCGTCGGGCCTTGCTCCAGATGCTTGCGCAGGTTCGACTGAGGATGCACCAGGCTCGCAACGTCCAGCGCGTGCAAGCTGTTCGGCAGACGGTTCATGTTCCTACCCCTCGACGATGACACTCGGTGCTTCCCACCGGTGGACACGGGTTCACTATTGTATACAGTGGTACACAAAGCAAGATCGACGACGGTCGCCGTCGCGTGTGATGGCTTTCACCTCGGGGATCAGGACGCAGTGGCAGTCACGGGGCAATCCACAGTCGATGACTTTGAAGGCAGCTCGCGGGCGGAATATGCCTATCGGATGCTGCTCGACGCGATCCGGGACCAGGCACTCAAGCCGGGTGAGCGCGTGCGCGAGGACGAGGTGTCGAGGCTGTTCGGCATCAGCCGCACGCCAGTTCGACAGGCGCTGCAGAAACTGCAAACGCGTGGCCTCCTGCGACAGGCGCCGGGGCGGGGGTTGGTCGTGGCGGAGCTCGATCGGCAGGAGGTCGTCGAGATCTATGCCATGCGGGAGCTGCTCGAGGGTGCGGCGGCCCGTCTTGCGGCCCAGCACGCCGGTCCAAGTGACATCGCGGCGATGCGGCGTGTGTTGCAGGAGTTCGCGCGAGCCGCGCCCGACGCGCGCAGTCTGGCGCGTATCAACCGCATCTTTCATGCGACGATCCATGAAGCTGCCCACAACCGGTATCTCAGTCAGTCGCTCGACGATTTCAGCGATACGCTGGCGCTGCTCAGGGGGACGACCTTCAGCCTGAAAGGGCGCTGGAAAGCCGAGCTCGCCGAGAATGCCGAACTCGTCGACGCGATCGAACGCCGGGATGCGGAGGCTGCCGAAACGGCCGCGCGTCAGAACATGCGCAATGCGCTCGATGCGCGTCTCAGGATGCTGTTCGCGACGTGATCGCGGGCGCGCCACAGGTCCAGCCGGCGGTTGTTCGCCGTGTCGTCAAGCGAGGGGCAGTGAGTTCATGATCCGAGTGGCATTCGACATCGGCGGCACGTTCACGGACTTCGTTCTTCACGACAGCCGATCCAACCGAACGATCACCGGAAAGGTGCCGACCACGCCGGATGATCCGAGCGTCGCAGTGGAGGCCGGCCTCCGGGATATCCTCGCCTCGGCCGGAATCGGTGGTGGTGATCTCGCGGCCGTGCTGCACGCGACGACCGTTGCGACAAACGCCGTGCTCGAACGCAAGGGCGCGGCGACCGGCCTCATCACCACCGAAGGGTTTCGCGATGTGCTGCTGATCGGGCGGCAGAAGCGGTATGAAACCTACGATCTCTACATCAACAAGCCCGTTCCCCTTGTGCGTCGCCGGCACATCTTCGAGGTGCGCGAGCGCGTCGCGGCGGACGGTAGCGTGGTGACGCCTCTCGACATGGAGAGCGTCGATCGGGTCATCGACGCGTTGCTTGCGGCGGGGCGCCAATCCATCGCGATCGCGTTGCTGCACGCCTATGCCAATCCGGAGCACGAGCAACGGATCGCGGATCGCTTGCGCCAGAAGGCGCCGGGTATCGCGGTGACGCTATCGTCCGACGTTTCGCCGAAGTTCCGGGAGTACGAGCGGACGAGTACGGCCGTGACGAACGCCTACGTCATGCCGATCATGGACCGCTATCTGATGCGGCTCGAGGCGACGCTCGCGGACCTCGGCTGCCACGACAGACTGCTCATCATGCAGTCAAATGCGGGCCTCGCCTCGCCGGCGATGGCGCGGGACTATCCGGTGCGCGTGATCGAGTCCGGTCCGGCCGCCGGCATCCTGATGTGTGCGGAAGTGGCGCGATCGATCGGACGGACGGACGTGGTCACGTTCGACATGGGCGGCACGACCGCGAAGCTCGGCGCCATCGACAACGGCACGCCGGCGATCATGCCGACGTTCGAGGTCGATCTTGTGCGATCCCGGCGCGGCAGCGGCCTGCCGCTCAATCTGCCGGCCGTCGAGATGCAGGAGATCGGGGCGGGTGGCGGCAGCATCGCGCGGGTGGAAAAGGGCATGATCGCGGTCGGGCCGGACAGTGCCGGCGCCGTGCCGGGACCGATCGGCTACCGCAAGGGCGGCACACGTCCGACGATCACTGACGCCAACGTGGTGCTCGGGTACATCTCACCGGACCGATTCAACGCGGGCACGATGACGCTCGACGTGGCGGCCGCGACCGAGGGCCTCGAGACCCACGTCGCGCGGCCGCTCGGCATTTCCGTCGCGGAAGCGGCGTGGGGCGTGCACATGATCGCGACGACGAACATGGAAAACGCCCTCCGTCTCGTTTCAGTCGAGCGAGGTCGCGATCCGCGCAACTACGCGATGGTGGCGTTCGGCGGCGCTGGGCCGCTCCATGCGGCGCGGCTCGCTCGGCGAGCCGGTGTGCCGCAGGTCGTCGTGCCCAACGGCGCGGGTGTCGGCTCGGCCATCGGACTTCTGCAGGCGGCACCTCGCATCGATGTGTCGACCACGCGCGTGATCCGGCTCGATGGCAAGGATGCCCAGACGTCGCTCGATCAGCTTTACCGGCAACTCGAGGTGCAGGCGCGGAACGAGATCGGGCGCGTCGGTCAGGGCGGCGAACCGCAGTGGTCGCGCTACGCGCAGATGCGCTATGTCGGGCAGGGCTTCGAGATCCATGTCGAGCTTCCGGATGGTGCGATCGACGCCAGCTATCCCGGCAAGGTGATCGAGGCGTTCCGACAGGCCTACTTGCGAAAGAACAAGTTCGTCGACGATCAGGGCATCGTCGAGGGCGTCGACTGGACGCTCGTTGCGACGCATGCGCGGCACGGCAACGTCGATATCCGGATGGCCGAGAGCGGGGCAGGTCGCGGCGCGCCGGTCGTCATGCGCAAGGCATGGTTTCCCGAAGCTGGCGGGTTCACGGATACGCGCGTCCTCGATCGCGCCGCGCTCTCCGGGGCTGCGCCGTTCGCCGGTCCCGTCATCATCGACGATCCCTACTGCACGATCGTGGTGCCGCCCGGCGACACCGTGCACATGAACGACGCAGGACACATCATCATCGACATCGATCCGGAGGGACGCTCATGACGGCCTCGTCCATCGACACCAGCGCGAAGGTGGATCCGATCACGCTCACCGTGATCTGGAACACTGTCCTCTCCATCGCGGAGGAACTCGGGGTCACGCTGCGGAATACGGCGTTCTCGGAGGCGGTGCGCGAGGGCGACGATTTCGCGACGGCGCTGTTCGACAAGGACGCCGTGATGATCGCGCAGGGCAACTACAGCCCGGGCCATCTCGGTTCCATGCCGTTCATGGCGAAGCAGGTGCTCGACTACATTCCGGCCGGAACGCTGAAACCCGGCGACTCGATCATGGTCAACGACAGCTTCATCGGTGCCGGCCACTTCCCCGACGTCTATCAGATCATGCCGGTGTTCGTTGAGACGCGGCTGGTCGGCTACGTCTGTTGCTCGGCGCATCAGGTCGACATGGGTGGCGCCGCACCGGGCTCGCAGAAGGTGCACGGGGTGACCGAGGCGTTCCAGGAGGGGCTGCGCATCCTGCCGGTGCGTTTCGTGCGCGAAGGGCGTATCGACGACGACATCATGCGGATCGTGCTCGGCAACGTGCGCGTTCCGGACAAGGTGCGCGGAGACCTGCTGGCGCAGCACACCGCGAACCTCTCGGCCGCGGCGCGGCTGCAGAAGATGTTTTCGGACTATGGTATCGCCACTGTCGAGAGCGCCTACGCCACCATTCTCGACCGCTCGGAAGCCACCATGCGCGAGACGTTGGCGAAGGTTCCGGCTGGGACGTACAGCTTCGAAGACTACATGGACGACTACGGCCCGAATACCGATCCGATCAAGATGGCCGTCGACATCACGTTCGACGGCAAGGGCTCGGTGGAGTTCGATTTCTCGCGCTCGTCCGACGCGGTGCCGGCGGCGATCAACTCCTACATCAACTACACGCGTGCCTACGCGGTGTTCGCGACGAAGACGTTTTGCAACGCGCTCGAGCCGCAGACCGAAGGCAGCATGCGGCCGATCAAGCTGACGGTGCGCGAGGGCTGCTTCTTCAATCCGCGCTTTCCGGCGCCGTCGGGCGGGCGGCCGATCCTGCAGATCCGTATCTTCGACACGATCAACGGGGCCATGGCCAAGGCGTTGCCTGAGCGCGCCATGGGGGCGTTCTCGCACTGGTCCAACCCGAACATCGGCGGCATCGACGACCGGACCGGGCGGCCTTTCGTCATGTACGACGTGTCGCTCGGCGGCTATGGCGGCCAGTTCGGCAAGGATGGCGTCGAGGGCATGACGCCCGTCATGAACTGCTCGAACATCCCGGTCGAGGTGCACGAGACGCACAATCCGGTGCGCATCCACCGCTTCGGGTTCATTCCGGATTCGGGCGGGGCCGGCCAGTGGCGTGGCGGCTGCGGCGTGCAGAAGGACATCGAGCTTCTCAACTCGACGGCGACGCTGTCGCATCTCGGCGATCGCCACGTGTTCGCGCCCTACGGCATCTTCGGCGGCAAGCCGGGTGCGCTCGCCGAGAGCATTCTCAATCCGCAAGGGAACGGCGAGCGGCTGCATTCCAAGGAGACGCGGCCGATCAAGCAAGGCGACATCCTGAGCTTCCGGCTCTCCGGCGCAGGCGGTTATGGGCCGCCGGAGAAGCGCGATCCGAAGGCCATCGCCGAAGATCTCGCGGACGGCTTCGTCACCGAGGAGCACGCCAGGCGCGAGTACGGGTGGGGTGGTAAGGAGCGCGGGTGAGCAATTAACGGGGATCTAGGGAACCTCTGAACAACCTGCCGATCATGGCATGCTGTCGTCCTTGATTCGAGGGGACGGCGGATGGCCGATCAGCTGAGCTTTGCGTCGCT
>LNFM01003084.1_pt1 | contig 33672 bp, 21 predicted proteins | sample 596031 | NCBI WGS metagenome assembly LNFM01 (sample SAMN04254537, study PRJNA301005) | activated carbon metagenome | isolation source: dual media filters at the Ann Arbor, Michigan drinking water treatment plant | place: USA: Ann Arbor
CAGTGGAACGGGCCTCGACAGCCCGAGGGAGAAGCAACGATGCAACAGATGACACCGCAAGAATTCGTCGATCGCGACTGCCTGCTGCTCGCGATCGAGCGCTCCATGCGGGTGCGTGCCCATGCTCATTTCTTCAACTGGACGCAAGGGGCGCTGCAGGCACTGCTGCCGCACGACATCCTGTTGTGCACCGCGTACGATGCCCAGGGAAACCAGGTTCATTCCGACGTGCTCGGCGCGGTGCCGATCAAGGAGGATGTGCGCGGCATGATCGTGCGGCCCGACGGTGGATTGATCGCGGGGCTGCGGGCGATGTGGGAGCACAACGGACGTCAGCCGCTGGCGGTGCGCGCGCGCAACGTCGTCGTCGGGCCCGAGCATCCTGTGGCGGTCATGCTGGAGACGCTCGCCTTCAGCAACGTCGTCGTGCACGGCAGCGCGACCGTGAACGGCGCGGTCGATGCATTCTTCGGCTTCGTCGGTGTGCGCGAGGACATGGAAGATGCCTTCGCCAGTCTGGTCGATCTCATCCTGCCGCATCTGCGCGCGGCGTTGCTGCGTATCCAGGTACGCAAGAAGTCCGCCGACAATCGCCCGCGGGGACGCGCCCTGACCGTGCGCGAACGCCAGATCCTGCAACTGCTCGAGCACGGCAGCAGCAATGCGGAGATCGGCGCCGCCTTGTCCATCAGCCCGCTCACGGTGAAGAACCACGTGCAGAAGATGTTCCGCAAGCTCGGCGTTCACAACCGGACGCAGGCGGTTGCCCTCGACATCGGCAAGCGTTGGCTCGACAGGAATTGAGTCGAGGCCATGGTCGCGCGCCGTCGCTGCCGCGGATTCACGTTCATCTGGGTGCTGCTGATGGCGGCCGTGCTCGGCATGGGAACGGCGGCTGCCGCGAAGGTCTGGACCACCCATGCCCAGCGCGAGCGCGAGGTCGAGCTGCTTTTCGTCGGCGAGCAGTTCAGGCGTGCGATCGGCCGCTATTACGAGAGCACGCCTGGTCCGCTGAAGCGATTCCCCCGCACCCTCGATGAACTCGTGGAGGACAGACGCTTCCCCGTGCCGCGGAGGCACTTGCGGCGCATCTATGTCGATCCCATGACCAGGGCGCGAGACTGGGGCCTCGTACTCGCCGCCGACAAGACGATCATGGGTGTCTACAGCAAGGCAAGCGGTGCGCCGTATCGCAGCAACGTTCCTCGCACCGTCACGGTCGACGGCACGGGCTACGGACGCTGGCAGTTCGTCTATGTGCTCGGCGGCCCCGGCAGCCCACAAGCCGCTCCGGCGGCGCGGGTCGGGAGCGCTGCGCCGTCGCAGGCGCCGCTGCTGCTCGCAAGCGAGCCGCAGCCCGAAACATCGCCGGTCCTGACGGTCCTCCCCAAGGCTGTGCCGGACAACCCGGACAAGCGGGAGAAGCCCAACGAGTGCGTGAGCATGCGAGCCGCGGACCTGGCCACATGCGCCGCCATTGCTTCGAACCCCGGCGCCTTCGAGGCATGCCGCCGCAGTTCCAACAGGCGGTATTCGATGTGCACAAGAGGCGCTAGCCCACCGGCTCTGGCGACCCAATGAATCGGACGTCACGACCCAACGGCTGCGCCTGTTGCGAGCGCCTTCTCGCGGCGCATCCCGGCGTGGATTCCCCTAGCGCGGCCAGGCCGCAACGGAGCGCATCATGTCGAGCGAGTTGAACGTGAGGTGTTGGAAGTGCACTAGCCCGGGCACGAGCATGCGCGTCCTAACATGGATAGCTTGCTGGACTTTCCTGAGCGCTGTCGCGCACGCGCCCGGCGCGGCCGCAAGCGACTCGCCGCACGAACATGCGTGGATCGAGCGCAAGCCCCTGGAGAAAACGGGACCGCACCGGCTCACGCCCGAGCAATGGCTGGAGATCCGATCCGGTCCCTCGGATCTGCGTCTCATCGAGCCCGATGCGCTGGACAAGACGCTGCTCGCCGCGGTCGCCGCGCGCGACGCCGATACCGTGGCCAAGGCGCTGGCTGCAGGCGCCAATCCGAACGCGCGCGACATCCGCACCGATCCGCCTCTGGTCGTCGCCGCACGCGCGGGAGATGACCGCGTGCTGCGCCTCTTGCTGCGAGGCGGCGCGCAACCCGATCTGAAGGGCGCGAGCGGATTTCGTCCGCTTGCCGTGGCCTCGCTGCGAGGCCATGCACGCGTCGTGGATGCCTTGATCGCTGCGGGTGCCACCATCGATGCCCGCAGCGACAACGGTGCGACGGCGCTCCTGACCGCGGCAGGGGCAGGACATGCGCATATCGTCGCGCGCCTGCTGGACGCCGGCGCCGACTGGCGACTGTTCAATCGCGAAGGGCTCAACGGCATCGGGGTTCCGGCCGCGGCGGGCCAGGCGCAGGTGTTGGAGGTCCTTATGGATCGGGGCGCCGATCCCAACCGCCTGGATCGGGGTGGCCAGCCTCCGCTCTACTGGGCGGTGTTTCGCAGGCAACGGGAGGCCGTGCGCGTGCTGCTTTCGGCTGGGGCGACCCCTGGAACGATCGCCTACGACATCTTCGAGCGACCCTTCAGTGACGATGAACTGCGTCCTCGGCGTGAAAAAAGTGAGCGGCCGCTGTAACGCGAATAGTCCGTTCGGATCATGGCTGTCAGCCCCGATGCAGCGCGGGCTGACAGCCTGCCTACACACAAACGCGCATGGATTGCGGACGTATCGGGCGCTTCGCGACGAGTCCCTTCGCATCGGTGTAGTCCGATCGGCGCATTCTCCGAATCGGGACGGCTGGCTAACCTTCATGAGCCGCCAAGCTTGCACACGCTCGAGCCCATGCCGATTGGACTATGACTGATAGATGGGCGTCGGCTGTGGCTGTCACGCTGCGAGCCTAGATTCGCTACTGGCAGCGACGGGGCGAGGAATGCGACGGATCGAGTTCGCCCCTTCCCCCGAATCACCTTACTCGAACCGCACCGAAAGCAGACAGGAGAACACATGAAACGTACGACGAAAGCCTTGTGCACCGCGCTGGTCGCCTTGATGGCGGGTCCGGCAGCGGCGACCATCGCCGGCCCGAACACCGGGAACGGGGAACTCTTCATCACCATCACCGACCGCGACATGGTCGGCACCGATGGCCGCTCGTATACCCGAGATCTGGGCATCCGCATGAACGACTTTCTGCCTTCCCCCGCCGGCACGGGCGTGACGGCGCTGGGCTACACCTTGTCGTTCGCGCCTGACGCCTTGCTCACGTCCTTCCTCGGCGGAGCGGCGACTCCGGAGCGGCGCGCCAATCTGGTGTGGAACATCGGCGCGATGGACAGCCTGCAGCAGAACCGCTACCTGACGACTGCCAAGGGCATCTCCGATAGCGAAATCCCCAACAACCAGGCTTTGCGCACTTTCGACGACAACACGGCGAGCCACCTGACGAACAACAACGTCCGCGGCACGCATCCCGGTGGTGACGATGTCCATGGTTCCTCGATCGCCAGCCAGGCCGATGGTCCCGCCTATGGCGGCTCGGCCAACTGGGGCAGCAACTGGGCCGGTTCGGCGTTCTTCGACAACACCGCGAAGATCGGCGAATCGATGAACTTCTACTTGCTCGCCAACACGAGCAACAGTGGCCAGGCGACCGTGAAAGCGCTGTTGACGCCGTATGCGAACAATATCGGCAATGCGACCTGGACCCTTTCCCAGGACGGCTCGCTGACCTTCATGGCCCCTGTGCCGGAGCCGGGCGAGTGGGCGCTGATGCTGTCGGGCCTCGCCCTCGTGGGCTGGGCGGCACGCCGACGCAAGCTGAACAGCGCAGCCTAAGCATCGACTGAAGTCACCGCAAGGCCCGGGAGTGGCGCGCAAGCGCCGCTCCGGGGAGAGCTCACCCTAAATTCGGCCACACCCCTCAGGAGACTCCCATGCAACTGAAGAAAAGCACCCTCGCCTGCGCGCTGGCGCTCGCCGCGGCCCCGATGCTGTTCAACGCCACAGGCGCCCTCGCCCAAACCTCGTCCGCAGGGCTGCCTTGCACCGCCGCACCCGCCTTCGGCGCCTTCGACTTCTCGGACACCGTGACGGTTTACCTCTCCGGCGCCACGGCGCCGAGCAGGAATCTGTCCAATCAGCTCAAAGCCATGTTCACCAAGAGCGGTGACGCGGCGCGGTGCCACACGTACCACGACGACGCGGGCGACCCGAACCAGACCACCGCCAACCAGCTTGGCCGTCTCTACTATGCTCATCTTGGTCAGATGCGCTCCGACACCGATATCCCGGAATCGCTGCGCGGCCGCAAGGTCTTGTTCATCAAGCGTGAGGAAGGCGGCTCCGTCTGGGGTGTCAATCCCGTCGCTCGTGCGCCCCGCATGCGGACCCTCGCTGTCGACAGCACCAACTGCAATGGGACGGTCAACGGTGTCTGGCGCTGCAGCATCGCCGGTATCGATCCCGGGTTCCCGGGCGCCGATACGGCAGACAACAACGGTCGCGTGTCGGACTTCGGCGTTTCGGATGTCGAGCCCGCGATGTTCAAGACGCCTTTCAACGTCGAACTCGGTCAGGATGCGCTCAGCAACACCGAACTCAACCGCCTGATCTCCACCGCGAGCACGACGCTCATGATGGGTATCGCCACCTCCAACGCCGTGCCGACCACGACGACGATCACGCGTGCGCAGTATGCGAACATGCTGATGGGCAATTTGCGGGACTGGAGCGTGGTCGACGCCTCGATCCCCAACGACGGCAAGCGGCACCCCATCGTCTGCCGTCGTGTTCAGGGCTCGGGCACGCAGACGAGCTACAACTGGTACTTCAACAACTTTCCCTGCCAGGAAGGCGTTGCCGGTACGGTCGCACCGGCGCGCATGATCGCCGACAGCGAGTCGTTCGTCGGCGGCACCGGCACGGCGAACGATCCCATCACCTTCGATGCTTCCCTGGGTTATACGGTGATCGAGAACTCCGGTTCGGGCGACGTCCGCAACTGCCTCGCCCGCGCGAACAGCGGCACCGATCATACGTTCGTGGGTGACGACAAGCTCAACTACAAGGTGATTTTCCCCGGTGGCGGCTACCGGGCGATCGGCGTGCTGTCGCTCGACAGTCTCGCCAATGCCAACCCGAACCAGAACGGCTGGTACTTCCGTCCGCTCGACGGCGCGGGGATGTACAACGTGAACACGCAGGCCTGTGCGTCGGGAACGTGTACCGGCATCGTGCCGAGCAAGCAGAACCTGCTCCAGGGCAGCTATGACTTCGCGGTCGAAGTCACGTTCCAGCGCCGGAACACGACGGTCGTCAATCCCCAGGGCGACAACACGGCGCCGGCCACGGGCGAGAAACTGACCTTGATCAACGAACTCGTTCGCCGCGTCAGCGCCCCTGAGTTGACCAACAACTCGAACGCCTCGTTGCCCAACCTGTTCACGCCCACGTTCGATGCCAGCGGCAACATCACCAACAGCGTTGCCCGGGCCATGCGTGGCTTCCCCACCGCCAACACCTGCAAGCCCTTGCAGTACCTGTTCTGATGCTCTGCATGGCAAAGCCATGCATCGACGCCGTCCGACCCTCGCGGTTGGACGGACGACGCACCGACCCCGTGGATGGCTTCGCGGGGTCTTCCTCATTTGCAATCGGTAGCTAGCGTGTCCTCGTCACCACCGCGGGACTTTCCCGCACTCCCAAGATTTCGTACATCACCCCAGCTCGAGCGAGTGACTGCCTGCTCCAGATGCGTCTTGGCTGTCGCCATATCGTTGCTCGTCGCCGTTTGGATGCTCGGTTCGTCGACCATCGCGCAGGCCGCCGCCGTCGACCAAACGCCCTCGGCGCCGGCAGCGCAAGATCCGGCGTTCGACATCCTCGAGTTCGTCATCGACGGCAATCGCGTGCTCGACAAATTGTCGATCGAGCGGGCCGTCTATCCGTTCCTGGGCGAGAAGCGCCGGATCGCCGATGCCGAGTCCGCGCGCGCGGCCTTGGAAAAGGCCTACCACCAAGCCGGGTATCTCACGGTGCTGGTGAGCATTCCCGAGCAGCGAGTCGAGAACGGCGTCGTGCGTCTGTCCGTGCTCGAAGGCCAGATCGAGCGGCTGCGCGTCGTCGGCTCCCGCTATTTCGATCAAGGCTACATCCGTCGCCAAGTGCCCTCGCTCGCGCCAGGCGCCGTGCCGGATTTTCCGCGAGCCCAAGAGGAGCTGGCTCAGGTCAGCCGCTCGCCGGATCGTCGCGTCACGCCGGTGCTGCGCCCGGGGACCGCGCCTGGAACGGTCGAAGTCGAGCTCAAGGTCGAGGATCAGCTGCCCGTGCATGGCAACGTCGAACTCACCAACCGGCGCTCGCCCAACACCTCGGCATTGCGGCTGGGCATGGGGCTGCGCTACGACAATCTGTGGCAGCGCGGTCACAGCTTCGGACTGCAGGCGCAGACCGCGCCCCAGAACACCGACGACGTGAAGGTGCTTTCCGCCACCTACCTCATGCCCGTCGGGCGCAGCGATGCGCAGCTGATGCTCTATGCGGTCGAGTCGCGCAGCGACGTCGCAACCGTGGGCAATGTGAATGTCATCGGTGACGGAACGATTCTGGGCTTGCGCTACGTCTTGCCGCTCCCCAGCGGGCCGCGCGTCACGCATACGCTGAGCCTGGGCGCGGACCGCAAGGAGTTTCGCGAAAGCGTCAGCTTGTTGGGCGCCGACACGGTCAATACGCCGATCACCTATCTGCCCCTGGTCGCGCAGTACAACGCTGCATTGGCCGGCGAGCGTCGCCGTACCCAGTTTTCCGCCGGGGCGAGCTTCGGGCCTCGGGGTTGGTTCGGCAACGAAGACCGGGACTTCTCCAACAAGCGCTTCGGCGCACTGTCGAATTTCTTCGTGTTGAAGGCGGATCTGGGGCACGAGCGCTGGAGCGCGTCGGGTTGGGGCGTCAAGGGCCGCATCGACGTCCAGTTCGCCAATCAGCCGTTGATCAGCAACGAACAGTACAGCGGCGGCGGGGCGGATTCGGTGCGCGGCTATCTGGAGAACGAGGCTCAGGGCGACGACGGTGTGCGCCTGGGCGCGGAGTTGCACACGCCCTTGCTGTGGACCCTGGACGAGAAATCGGGTGCGGGTCTGGCTGCGCTCGGATTCGTCGAAGCGGCGAGCCTGCGCGTGCAGGACCCTCTGCCCGCTCAGCGTGCGAGCTTCGATCTGGCCTCGGTCGGCCTCGGTCTGCGGCTGCGCGGCCTCCGAGGCTGGACGGGCGCGATGGACGTCGCTTGGCCGCTACGCGAGGGGCCGCAAACGAAGTCGCGCACGGCGAAGGTGCTGCTGCGCATTGGCTACGATTTCTGAGGGAGGCAAGATGTCGATGACTCCGACTATCCGGCCGCGGCCGATCGCGCTGGCGGTCTCTGCGCTATGGGCGTCGAGACACCCGGCGTCGCTTCTGCGTGGAGCGCTGGCGGCTGGCATGGCAGTGATGGCCGGGGCAGCGCACTGCGCCGCCCCCTTGCCGGCGGGCACATTGCCGGTGCCGGCCGGGAATTTCGTCGGCAGCGGCGCGGCGACGCAAAGCGTCAGCGGAACCAACATGACGATCAACCAGAACAGCGCGCGCACCGTGCTGAACTGGCAGAGCTTCAACGTTGGGCCCGGGGCGAGCGTTCGCTTCAATCAGCCGAATGCGTCGGCTGCCGCGCTCAATCGCATCCACGACGCCAATCCCAGCGTCATCCAAGGCAGGCTGAGCGCGAACGGCCAGGTCTACCTCTACAACCGCAACGGCATCCTGTTCGACCGGGGTGCGCAGGTGAACGTCAACACCCTGGTGGCGACCACCCTGAACATCTCGGACGAACTGTTCAACCGCGGACTCCTTTCGCGCGAACGTCTCGACCAGGCGGTGTTCGCTTGGGACGGCAGCGACGCCGACTTCGGCAAGAGCTTCGTGCGGGTCGAGAACGGTGCCGAAATACGCACCGAGACGAACGGACGCGTGCTGCTGTTCGCGCCGCGTGTCGAGAACAACGGCAGCATCGCGACCCCCGAGGGCCAGACGGTGCTCGCGGCCGGCGCCAAGGTGTATCTGGCGGCGTCCGCGGATACGCGCTTGCGCGGCTTCCTGGTCGAGGTCGATCCGGCAGGCGACGGCAGCGGCGGGAAGGCCAGCAACGAGAGCCTCGGCCGAATCGTTGCCGAACGCGGGAACGTCACGCTCGCGGGGCTCGCAGTCAATCAGTCGGGCCGTGTGACCGCGACGACTTCGGCGAGTCTGAACGGTTCCATCGTCCTTGCCGCCCGCGACTCGGTGGCGCTGACCCAGACCGGACTGAGTGCCTCACGGGGCGGCGCTGCGGTGCTCGGTCCGGGCAGCGTCACCGAAGTCGCGCCGGACGGCACCGACAAGCGCACGATCCAGGACACGCAGCCTTTCACTCGTTCGCGCGTGACCGTCAGCGGCGAAACCATCCACATGCAACGCGATGCGCGGATTCTCGCACCGGGCGGCGAGGTCACGCTGACGGCTCAACGCTCGCTGGAGTTCCAGGCGCCGGGCGAAGCGCCGCGCGACGGCGTACGCATCCAACTCGAGCCGGGCGCGCGCATCGATGTCGCCGGCTTGCGTGATGTCGCGGTACCGATCGAGCGCAACATCGTCGAGATCGACCTGCGCGGCAACGAACTGAAGGATGCGCCTTTGCAGCGTGACGGTCCGCTGCGCAACCAGACGGTGCGGATCGACCTGCGCACAGGTACCCCCCTGACCGACGTTTCGGGGCTCGCGCAGCAGCTCGCGCGCACGACCGAGGAGCGCATGACCCCAGGTGGCACGGTGTCGCTGCGCTCGGAGGGCGACATCGTCTTGCGCCAGGGCAGCGCGATCGACGTGTCGGGCGGCGGGATCCGCTACGCCGACGGCTATCTGGCGACCTCCAAGCTCTACACCGCGGACAATCGCGTGGTCGATATCGGCAGCGCTCTGCCGGAATGGCGTTATCTCGGTATCGCCGACGAGTTCGTGGTGCGCAACGACAAGTTCGGGGTCGCCGAGCGGCAGGCGGTCCTCGGCCGTGGCGAACTCGTGCCCGGCTACATCGAGGGGCGCGACGCGGGCTCGATCACGCTCAATGCGCATCGGGTGGTGGCCGATGCCGAGTTCAAGGCGAGTACCGTGGCCGGTCCGCTGCAACGCGACCGGCAGACGCGGCCGCTCGGCGGATTGCTGATCTTCGGCGATCCGGGCGAGCAGCCGAGCCCGGCCGATTATCGCCTCGCCAGCGTCCGGTTCGTCGGCCGACGGGAGTTTCTGCCGGGTGATCTGGCGCTCACGGATCGCATCCCCGAACGATGGAGCGAGCTGCTCTCCGTGCCCACCGAGATCGTCGGGTCGGCGGGATTCAGCCGTCTTGCGGTCTATGTCAATGGCAGCATCGAACTGCCGCAAGGCGAGGCGTTGCTGCTCGCTCCCTGGGGATCCGTCCAGTTCAATGCGCGCAGCATCGACATCGACGGCACGATCGCCACGCCCGGGGGCACGATCACTGCCCGCACCCGCTTGACGAGCGGGCGCGACGGCGGCGGCCTGCAAGCCTCCGACTATGTCCTGCGGCTGGGGTCGGCCGGGGTGCTGTCCACGGCAGGGCAATGGGTGAACGATTCTCCGCGGGCGCAAGCAGCGTCCGCGCTCGGTCCGGTGCCGACCCGAGGGGGCAGCGTGACCCTTTCATCGCTGTCCGACCTGCGGCTCGAGGCAGGCAGTCTCGTGGATGTTTCCGGAGGCGCCTACGTTTCGTCGTCGGAGCGCATCGCTTTCGGCAATGCTGGAGGCATAGCGCTGAGCACGGGGCGCTTCGGACTGAACGACACCGAGCTGCAGCGCTCGGTGCTGGGGCTCGAGGGCGAACTGCGCGGCCTCTCCGGCGCCGGCGGCGGGACCCTGACGCTTGCGGCTTCGAGCGTGCGAATCGGCGGCGAGGCGCGGCCTTCGCTGCCGGAGGAATTGCACCTCGTGCCCGCAGCGCTCAACGTCGGCGGCTTCGCCAAGATCGCCATCGAAGGTCGGGACGGCTTGACCATCGAGCCGGGCACCACGGTACGGTTGCTTGCGCAGAACTGGGTGCTCGACGGCAGTTTCGCCGTGAATCGGTCGGGCACGCCCATGGCGGCGCTCGCTCGGCGCGAGTACATCGAAGACCCGCGCGGCACGGCGACCGAACTGGTGCTGGGCACCGGCAGCCGCCTTCACGGCGATCTGGTCGTGGGCGAAGGCGCCCAGCTCATCGTCGATACGCGCGGCAGGATAGGGCTCACGTCGGCGCGTCAGTTGACGATCGACGGCACGCTGAACGCCCCCGCCGGGGAGATCGCCCTGTCGGTGCTGCAGCCGAGCACCAACGATGGCTTCCTGGCCGGTCAGTCGATCTGGTTGGGCAGCGCTAGCCGCTTGTTGGCGCGAGGTGTGTTCGTACCCGAGTTCAGGGCGGATGGATCGCTGCGCGGCGAGATGTTGTCGGGGGGCACGGTGTCGGTCAATGCGGCGAGCGGCTACGTCGTCATGGTGGCCGGTTCGCTCATCGACGTGTCGGGCAGCGCGGCGCTGATCGATCTGCCAGCGGCCTCGGGAGGGTCGATCGCCTTGCGGCGTTCGGTCGTCGGTGCCGATGCGGGCGTCATCAACTTGGCCGCGCGCGAGGGCATGCTCTTGCAGGGCACCCTGAGCGGACATGCAGGCGCCGCCGGGGTGGCCGGCGGCCACCTCGCCGTGGCGCTCGTGCGCCCGACCGTGCCGCTGGCCTATCCCGTTCAAGGCGATCTGAGCCTGGTGCTCTCGCAGTTCGGCGACACCTTGCCGAGCGGCCTCGCGGCGGGTGCCGACATCCCGTTCGATCGCAGCGGCCGAGTGCGCATCGATGCAGCCGCGATCGAGCGAGGCGGCTTTCATCGCTTCTCGGCCGAGGCCGAGCATCGGATCGAGTTCGAAGGGGCTGTGTCCTTGCGCGTCCCGCGCAGCATCGAGCTCAATGTGCCGCTGCTGGCCGGTCTTGCCGGGGCCGACTTCGCCTTGACCACCGGGTACCTCGGCCTGAGCAATCGGGTGCCCTCGCGTCCGGCGCCTCTTGCAACCGCTCGGGGGGATGCGCGTCTCGGCGTGGAGGCGGAGCATATCGAACTGCGTGGCAACCTCGGCATGACCGGTTTCGACGAGACGCTGCTGCACAGTCGCGGCGACATCCAGCTGCGTGGCGTGCTCGCTACGCCAGGGGCAGCGCGTCCCGAAGGCCTGCTGCGGGTCGGTGGCGACCTGACGCTGCAGGCGCGACAGATCTACCCGGCGACACGCACGTCGTTCATTCTCGACGTTCAGGGCGCGGATGCCACATTGAGCGTGCGCGGCGGTGCGCCCGACACGCCGGTCTATTCCGCCGACGGCAGATTGGTGCTGCGCGGTCACGACATCGTCATCGAGGGTGCGGTGAAGGCACCCTTCGGCGAGATCGCCGTGGAGGCCGCGAATCGCCTGGTGCTGCTGGACCGGGCGCTCGTCTCGGTATCCGGCGAATCGCTCGTCGTCCCCTACGGTGCAACGGAGTTGTCGGGGCGGCGCTTCGTCTATCCCTTGGCGACCGACAACCGGGTCATCCTGGGGCGGCCCGGCGAGAAGCGCGTCACGCTCGACGGGCGCGAAGTCCTGCTCGGACAAGGTGCGCGGATCGACATCAGCGGCGGCGGTGAACTCGTTGCCGCGGAGTTTCTGCCCGGCACGGGTGGCTCGCGCGACGTGCTCGATCCCGCGAACGCCGTCGCCACGTATGCCGTTCTACCGACGCTCGCAGGGCTCTATGCGCCGGGCGACCCGCACTTCGGTGTCAACGTGCAAGGCATCGAGGCCGGGGATGCGGTCGCGCTCTCGGGCGTGAGAGGTCTGCCCGACGGCGTCTATGCGCTCTTGCCGGCGCGCTATGCACTGCTGCCCGGCGCGTTTCTGGTCACGGCGGAGCCCGGCACGCTGGACATGGTCGCCGGGCAGGCCTACACGAAGCCCGACGGCAGCCTCGTCGTGGCGGGTCATCGGGTCGCTGGAGGGATCGGCGGCAGCGCGAGTCGCGCCGCGCGCAGCACGGGATTCAACGTTCGTCCCGGCGCGAGTGCTCGCCTGCAGTCCGAGTACCTGGAGACGACGGCGACGCAGTTCTTCGAGGCAGCGGCGGGCGTGCGCCTGCCCGGGGACGCCGGAATTCTGGCGATCGGAGCCGGCGAGCGTCTCACCCTCGAAGCAGCGGTCGCGAGTGCGGCGGCAGCGAGCGCTCGGGGCGCGAGTGTCGATATCTCCGCACCGAAGATCGTGCTCGCGGCCCGGCAGGACGTAGCAGTCGATCCTGGTTTCGTTGTGCTCGATGTCGGACGTCTGAATGCGCTCGAAGCTGCGAGCCTGCTCATCGGCGGGCGGCGCACCAGCGACGGCGAACGCGTGCGCATCGATGTGGGCACCAGCGATCTGATCGTCGCCAACGACGCCGGCAGCGTGTTGCGGGCTCCCGAACTCCTGCTGGCAGCGAGCGACACGCTTCTGGTGCAGGCCGGCAGTGCGCTGCAGGCCCGCGGCAGCGCGGCGCTCGACACGCGAGCGATCGTCGTGGGCCGCGTCGGCGGTGCGAGCGGGGACGGGGCTCTGGTCCGGCTGTCGGCCGGTGCCCAGGTCGATCTGGAGCGCGCCAATGTGAGTCGCGCGCGCGGCGTGCTGCAGGTGGAAGCCGGATCGAGCGTCGCCGCGGACGGGGCGATGCGTCTGGATGCCACGGTCGATACGCAAGTGGACGGGTCGCTGGTACTCGGCGGCCAGACGGCGCTCGCGCTGGGCGCGGGGCGCATCAGTCTGGGCGCAGTCGGCGGGGTTCAAGAGGGGCTGGCATTGTCGGAGGCGAGTCTCGCAGCCTTCGGCCTGCCGGCGCGGTTGTCGCTGCGCAGCTATAGCAGCGTGGACTTCTTCGGCGACGTGGACTTGGGCGGGCCCCAACTGCGCAGCCTCGAGATCAGTGCGGGCGGGATCGCCGGCTACGGCAGCGCTCAGCCCGCGGTGCGCATCGAGGCCGAGCGCGTCGTGCTCGGTGGCGGCGAGGGCCTCGCATACTCGCCCGCGCCGGCGCTGACAGGTGGGGAGATCCCGGCCAGTAGCGGTGGGCTGCTCGATGTGCGGGCCGGCACCGTCTTGTTCTCCGGCGGACGCTTCGATGTGCGCGGATTCGGTGACGTGCGGCTCGCCGCGCAGGGCGAGGTGAGGGCCATCGGATCGGGCGAGGTCTTCGTCGATGCGCCTTTGACTGTCGCCGCAGCGCGCGTCACCACGGCCGACCGGGTCGCGTTCGATCTTCGCTCGCACCACGCATTCGTCATGACCTCGATGTCGACCCAGCCGCCGCTCTCGCCTGCGGCCGGTGTCGGCGGCATCTTGGGCTTGACCGGCAGATCGGTGCGGCTCGGCGGGAACATCGAAGCGCCTTCGGGCGAACTGAACGTGACGTCGACCGGATCCGGCCCGACCGACGGCATTCATGTCGAAGCCGGCGCTCGCCTGTCGGTGGCGGGCAAGCGCGTGGTCTTCGAGGATACCGAGGTCGCGACCGGCGGCGGCCGCATCGAACTGCGCGCGGCCCGCGGTGACGTCGCCCTGGCCGCCGGCTCGTCCATCGATGTGTCGGCGCCGGCGGGCGGCGATGGCGGCAGCCTGGTCGTCGTGGCTACCCAGGGCACGTTCGAGTCGGCCGGTGACCTGATCGGAGGCTCGGTCGGCAGCCGCCAGTTCCCCGACCCCTGGCAAAGCAGCATCGACGTCGATGCTGCCCGCATCGCCGGATTCGGCCCGCTTCAGCAGGCGCTCGATCCTCGGTTTGCCGGCGACGGAACGACGCGATCGACAGGCTTCACCCGGGAACGGGTGTTCCGCGTGCGCGAGCAGGATCTCGTGCTCGGCGCCGACGTCACGCTGCGTGCGGCCAACGTCCAACTTGTGGCCGACACGGGCAGCGTCGATATCCTGGGCCGCATCGACGCGGCCGGTGCGAGCGGCGGTCGCATCGAGATTTTCGCCGGCGGTGAGGGGCGCATCGATCTGCGCGATGGCGCGATGCTGGATGCTCGGGCAACGACGCAGGCGCTCTCGCGAGTGGGTACGCAAGGTCGCGGCGGACGCGTGGTTCTGGGCGTCGGTGCGCAGGGGAGGATGTCGCTGTCGGCCGGTGCACGGATCGAAGTTTCGGCGGCTGACTCGGCCGAGGCGGGCGAAGTCGCGTTGCGCGCGCCGCGCATCGGTGGCGATGTCGCCATCGAGGCGCTCGCTGCGGCGATCGAGGGTGCGAGCCAAGTCGGTATCGAGGCCTACCGCGTCTACACCACTGCGGGCGGCGCCAACATCGCTTCCCTGGGAACGAGTGCCGGCGCCGGGCGCCTGAGCTTCAACCAGATCAACAACGACAGCAATGCCTATCTCTCGACGGCGAACATCAATGCCATGCGCACGCGGCTTGGATTGAACGACAACGCGCCGTCGCCGTATGCTTTTCGGGCGGGTGTCGAGGTTCGCGCGGCCGGCAATCTGACGCTGCTCAACGACTGGGATCTGCGAACCGCTCGTCCCGGTGGGCAACCCGGCGTGCTCAGCCTTCGCGCGAGCGGCGATCTTCTGCTCAACTCGAGCTTGTCCGATGGCTTTTCCAACGCCACGGCCAATGGCGTGCTACAGCAAGGGGCGTCGTGGTCATATCGCCTCGTCGGCGGCGCCCACCTGCTCGGGGCCAACCCACTGGCGGTGAACGCCGGCAGCGGCAATGTGGAGGTCGCGCCCAGGCGTATCGTGCGCACCGGCACGGGCGACATCAGCATGGCCGCCGGAAGAGACGTGCTGCTTCGCTACACCGTGAGCGATCTGGGCGACGGGCCCGTGCTCAATCTGGAGCCCGGGGTGGTCTACACGGCGGGTGCCGCCGGTCCCGTCGTGCCCAATTTCCCCGGAATCACGATCGGCAACATCGCTGCGAGTTTCCCCTCGGGCGGGGGCGATCTGCGCATCGCGGCTGGCCGCGATATCGCGGCTCGCAGCGGCTCGGGCATCGACATCGTTTCGGCGCCGATCACGCAGTTCTTCAGCGACTGGCTGTATCGGCAGGGCAGCCTCGCGGCCGACGGCACGATCGGGAGCTTCCAGGCCCCGCGCACGGCATGGTGGCCGCGCTTCAGCGACTTCCGCCAGGGGTTCGGCGCGCTCGGCGGCGGCAATGTCGACGTGCGTGCCCAGGGCAGCATCGATGCGGTGGGCGTCTCCCTGCCCACGAACGCCCGTTTGCTGGCGCCCAACAATTCGCTTCCCGATGCGAGCACCTTGCTCCGTCAGGGGGGAGGCGACTTGACGGTCCTTGCTCGCAAGGACATCGCCAGCAGCAGCTTTCTGGTCGGTGCCGGGACAGCACGCATCGAGGCGGGCGGCGACATCGGCGCGTCCAGGCTGACTGCCAAGGAACGCCGTCCCTTTCACTCGCATATCGCGCTGGGCGAGGGCACGGTGTCGGTGACCAGTCGCGGGGATCTGGGCATCGAGACCATCGCCAGCCCCACGACGATCGAGCAGGTGCCCGGCAACTTCGCCGGTTCCGGTGGCGCCAATCGGCAATCGTACTTCTTTACCTACGGCGATGACAGCCGGGCCGTGCTTCGCAGCATGTCGGGCAGCGTGACGCTGCTGAACGAGTCGATCGGGCTAGGGGAATTCGCAAGCCGCTTCGCGTCGGTGACCGACGGACTCTATGTCTATCCCTCGACCGTGCTCGTGCATGCACCGACCGGCAGTGTCCGCATCGGCGGCGATTTCCAACTCTATCCATCGCGTCGCGGTGGGTTGGAACTGCTGGCCAGGGATGCGATCGCCGTCGAGGGTCGCATCGGAATGATCGATGCGCCGCCCGAGCGACTGCCCACGGTCGTCGCTCCCGATCGAACCACCCAGCGGCTGCGCTTGCAGGCCTCGGGCTTGTCGTCGAGCGGAATCGATGCGCACTCGAATCCGCCGCTGCACCTCGACAACTTGGAACCGGTGCGCATCATCGCCCTCCTCGGGGACATCAGCGGTCCGGTCACCTTCGACGGACAGGGCGTGCCCAGCGTGGGGACGATGGCGATATTGCCCAAGCCCGTGTTGGTGTCCGCTGGCGGCGATTTGCGCGATGTCTGGATATTCGGCCAGAACCTGCGCGCCGACGACGTTTCGCAATTTTTCGCTGGCGGTGATTTGCGCTACAGCACGGTGGGCGGTAGCGGCAGCCGCGCGCGGCTGGAATGGGGTGGCCCCGGCCGCCTCGAGGTCGCCGTCGGCGGCAGCATCGATCTGGGCGATTCGCAGGGCATCGTCACGCGCGGCAACCTCAACAATCCGGCGCTGGCGGAGCAGGGGGCGAGCATCGCCCTGCTCACGGGGGGGGCGGCGGCCGACTATGTCGGCTTCATCGAGCGGGCGAGCGCACGCGCCGAAGGGGCGGGCCGCCTCGATGTTCTGGGTCCGCTCGTCGCCTACGTGCGCACCGTGACCGGAGATGGCGCGCTCGATGAGACGGCTGCGCTGGCCGCCTTCAAGACCATGCCCGCTCACCTGCAGGCACCCATCGTTCGCCAGCTGTTCTTCGATGCGCTCAAGGAGACCGGGCGTGCCGCGCCGCTGGCTTTCGGCGGCATCGAGCGCTACGCGTTGGGCTACAACGCGATCGCGGACTTGTTTCCGCCGCGACCGGGCAGCAGCTACGCGGGCAACCTCGATCTGTTCTTCAGTCAGGTGAAAACCGAGCAGGGCGGCGACATCGAGATTCTCGTGCCGGGCGGGGTGGTGAATGCCGGTCTCGCGAGCATAGGCGGCAGCGCCAAGTCGGATGCGCAGCTCGGGATCGTCACCGTGCGCGGCGGCTCGATCCGAGCCATGGTGCAGGACGATTTCCTGGTCAACCAATCGCGCGTGTTCACGCTGCAGGGCGGCGACATCCTGATCTGGTCGTCGGACGGAAACATCGACGCCGGTCGCGGTGCCAAGTCGGCCACGGCTACGCCGCCACCGCAGCTCGTGACGCGCGGCGACCAGGTCTTTCTGGACATCAGCAACTCCATCGCCGGTAGCGGCATCGGCGTGTTGATCGCCAAGGAAGGCGTGATCCCGGGGGACGTCGACCTGATCGCGCCGCGCGGGGAGATCAACGCCGGGGAGGCCCCGATCCGGGCGGCGGGCAACATCAACATCGCCGCCGAGCGCGTGGTCGGCGCGGACAACATTCAGGTCGCCGGGACATCGACCGGCGTGTCGCTGCAAGCTGCGCCGACATTGGCATCGAGCTTTTCGACGGCGAGCAACCCGGCGGCGGAAGCGACTCGCTCCGTGGAGCAGGCAACACGCGCCGCCGGCGCCACCGCCACCGCGCAAGCGCTGGCGGAGCAAGGTGCTTTCAAGCCGACCTTTCTGACCGTCGAAGTGCTCGGCTTCGGCGAGGAAGCCGAGGGGCGCGCACGCGACCGGCCGGCGCCGAGATGAGCATGCGTAACGCATTTCACGCCGATGAAACACAGCGTCGTCAGAATCGTCATCATTTCAGCGGATCAATCATGACCAGTGCTCTTGCAGTCGTTCTTGCGCTCCTCGCGTTCGTGCCGAGCACGGCGCTCGCCTGGTGGAATGCGGACTGGTCGAATCGGCGCTCGATCATGATCGACGCGAGCCCGGCCGGCGCGGATCTCAAGGAAGGCTTGAATGGGTTCGTCGTGCCGGTTCGCCTGCATACGGGGAATTTTCCGTTCCTGGAGGCGAAGGAGGACGGCTCGGATCTACGGGTCATCGCGGCCGACGACCAGACCCCGCTCAAGTTCCACATCGAGAAGTTCGACAGCACCAACGAGCTTGCGATTCTTTGGGTGCAGGTGCCCAGTATTCCCGGCGGCGGGAAGGCGCAGCCGCTCTGGTTGTATTGGGGCAATGAGAAGTCACAGCCGCCTGAAGCGGCGGCCAGCACGTATGACGCGAGTCACCTCGCCGTCCTTCATTTCAGCGAGGCCGACGGCAAGCCGCGCGACACGACGGCGTACGGGCATCATGCCAGTGCAGTGACCGGAGCGCAGAGCGCGCCCAATGGGCCGCTCGGCGCGGCGCTCGCTCTGGACGGCTCGGGCGCGGTGGTCCTGGGTCCGGCGCCTGGACTGCGCTTCGGCAGTACGGGGTTCACCTTCTCGGGCTGGATCAAGCCCGCAGCCGCGCAGAAGGCGACGCTGTTCAGCGTGGGTGACGCGAAGAAGGGCATGAGCGTGAGCCTGGACGGCACGGCCGTCGACGTTCGGCTTTCGAATGACGCGCCGGCGGTACAGGCTCGTGGCGGAGAACTGGCGACCGGGCGCTGGACGCACCTCGCTGTAACCGTAGCCGAGCGCCTCGTGATCTACGTCGATGGACGGGAGGTCGCGAACGTCGCCGCGCGCGCGCCGGAACTCACCGGCGAGATCTTGCTCGGCAACAGTCCGACCGGCGCGACGGGTTTCGCCGGCGAGTTCGATGCGGTCCAGATCGCCGGCGTCGCACGCTCGCCCGGATGGGTGCGGGCTGCCTGGGCGGCGCAGTCTCCCGACGGCAAGCTCGTGACGTGGGGCGAGCAGGAGGTGAGCAGCGGGGGCACGAGCTACTTCGGCATCCTGGTCAGCGCGCTCACGCTCGATGCCTGGATCGTCATCGGCATTCTCGGCGTGATGTTCGTGATCAGTGTCTTCGTCATGATCGAGAAGGCACTTTTCGTGGCGCGCGCCGCTCGGGGGAACGCGGGCTTCCGGGAGGCCTTCGCGGGCCTGCAGGACGATCTTTCGGCGCTGCGCGCCACGCCCAGCCAGCCCGCCGCCGGTCCGCTCCATCGTCTCTATGAAGTCGGTGTGGGAGAACTCGACAAGCGCCTTGCCGCCAGCAGCGCACAGGGCAAGGCGCTACGCCTGACGCCGCAAGCGATGGACTCGATCCGGGCCAGTCTCGATGCAGGCATGTCGCGCGAGTCGCGGCGGTTGAACGACCGCATGGTGCTGCTGACGATCGCCATCTCGGGCGGCCCTTTCCTCGGGCTGCTCGGCACGGTCGTCGGGGTGATGATCGTGTTCGCCGCGGTTGCCGCCGCCGGGGATGTCAATGTCAACGCGATCGCGCCCGGCATTGCAGCGGCGCTGCTGGCCACCGTCGCCGGCCTCGGCGTCGCGATCCCGGCGCTGTTCGGCTACAACTATCTTGCCAGCCGCATCAAGGAGGTGACGGCCGACATGCGCGTATTCGCCGACGAGCTGCTCACCAAGCTCGCCGAGCGCCACGCCGACTGAACGAGCGGAGAAATCGATGCAAGTCCAGGACGACAACGAACCGTACGACGAAATCAACATCACCCCGATGCTCGACCTCGCGTATGTGCTGCTGGTGATCTTCATCGTGATGACGACCGCCTCGGTGCAGGGCATCAAGGTCAACCTGCCCAAGGCCAGCAATACGCCCAGCCTGGCGAAGCCGACGACGAAGGCGATCACGATCACCGAAGACGGCAAGCTCTTTCTCGATACCTATCCGATCAGCATCGAGGAGCTCGAGCAGCGCCTGCGCCAGTTCAAGGCCGTCACGCCCGACTTCCCCGTGGTGGTGAAGGGCGATGCGCGCATCCAGTACGAGCGGGTGATCGAGGTCTTGGATGTGCTCGGACGCGTGGAGGTCACGCAGCTGGGGCTCGTGACGCAGCGTCTGGTCAAGTGAACCGGGAGCGGTCCGCGTGAGCCTGTCCAGTCGCAACCGGGGTCGCCTCAGTGTGGCGATGTGGCTGCTCGGCTTGGCCGGGGTCGCGGCCCTGATCTGGTTCGCGATTCAGAGCTTGATGACGCCCAGCGGGCCGACACGCAAGCACACCGTCCATCAGCTGACGGTCTTGAAGCCGCCGCCCCCGCCTCCGCCGCCGCCGAAACAGGAACCTTTGCCTGAAATGAAGAAGGAAGAGGTCAAGATCGACACGCCGGCCCCACCTCCCGACACGCCGCAGGCGGCCGAAGCGCCTCCTCCCGGGGCCGCGCTCGGGCTCGACGCGGAGGGCACGGCGGGCGGAGATTCGTTCGGCCTGCAGGCCAACCGGGGCGGGCGAGATCTCCTGACGCTGGGTTCGGGTGCCGAAGGCGGCAGCGGTCGCTTCACCGGGTTCGCCTCACGCCTGCAACGGTTCCTGCAGAACGAACTGGCCCGCAACGCCGCGCTGCGCCAGGGCGAGTACCGCGCGGAAATCAAGGTCTGGGTCAGCGCCGAGGGTGCGATCGAGCGGATCGAGCTGGCCAACCCCACCGGAAACCCGAAAACCGACGAGCAGCTGCGTCTTGCGCTGGGCGAACTGCCCCGGCTGAGCGAGCGCCCGCCGGAGAACATGCCGCAACCGATCCGCCTGCGCATCACCTCGCGCACGGCTGGCTGATTCACCGAAACGACTTTACTTCGAGATTCTGCATCATGCGCAAAGTTGCCCTAGCCGTACTGCTCATGCCCTTGCTCGCCGGTTCGGGAGGCGCGATCGCCAACGAGCGCGAAAGCCTCGAAAGCTTGCGCGACACCACGCTGGCGCTCATCGAGGCCTTGGTCGAACAAGGCGTGCTCAGCCGGGAGAAGGCACAAACGCTCGTGCAGCAGGCCAAGGAGAAGTCGGCCGCCGCGGCCCAAGTCAAGCTGCATACGGCGGGCAAGCCCGCCACCGTGCGGGTGCCTTACGTCCCCGAGACGGTCAAGCAGGAGATCCGCGAACAGCTCAAGCAGGAGATCATCGCGCAGGCGCGAGCCGAACGCTGGGCCGAGCCCAACGCCGTGCCCAGCTGGGTGGATCGCTTCACGCTCGATGCCGATCTGCGTGTGCGTATGCAGCTCGAGCAGTTTCAGTCGGACAACGCGCCGCCGGCCTTCTTCCAGGTGCAAGGACAGACCAGCGTCAACAACACGCTGGAGGATCGCCAGCGCCTGAACGTTCGAGCGCGTCTCGGGTTCTTGCTGCAGACCCCGGATGCCATCACCGGCGGCATTCGCCTGACCACAGGTTCGAGCACGAGCCCGGTGTCCACGAGCGCGACCTTGGGCAACACCTTCGGCAAGCATTCCATCGCGCTGGACCGGGCCTGGCTGCGCTACCAGCCGTTGGAGTGGATGGCGCTGCAAGGCGGACGGATGCCCAACCCGTTCTTCAGCACCGATCTCCTCTGGCACAACGACCTGGGCTTCGACGGGTTGGCGGTCGCACTCGCGCCCTTCGGCCGTCAGGATCTCGATGTGAAGCCGTTCCTGACGGTGGGCGCCTTCCCGGTGCAGGAAGTCGAGCTGTCCTCTCGCGACAAGTGGCTGTACGGGGTGCAGGCGGGCGCCGAATACGCTTTCGGTCCGCGCAGTCGCCTGAAGATCGGGGCAGGCTACTATCGCTACGAGAACATGGCCGGGATCCCCAACACGCCGGCGGCCCCGAATCTTCGCGACTACACCGCGGCGCAGTTCCGGCAGAAGGGCAATACCGTGTTCAACATCGATGCCGATGCCAATCCGAACACGAACCTGTACGCGCTCGCTCCGAACTATCGGCTTGCCAGCCTGACCGCCGTGCTCGACGTGGCGCACTGGGATCCGGTGCATGTCATCTTGAGCGGGGACGTGGTGAAGAACATCGGCTTCGACCGGGCGGAGATCCTTCAGCGCACGGGGCGGGATGTCGAACCGAAGACACGCGGTCATCAGATGCGCCTGACAGTCGGCTATCCGAGCATACGCGATCGGCATGAGTGGCAGGTGTTCGGCGGTTACCGCTATCTGCAGGCAGACGCGGTGCCCGATGCCTTCAACGATGCCGACTTTCATCTCGGCGGCACCAATCACAAGGGCTACGTCCTCGGCGGTTCGTACGGCCTAGGCCGCAACGCTGCGCTGAACGTGCGCTGGATGAGCTCCAAGCAGATCTCGGGCTTGCCCTTGTCGGTGGACGTGCTGCAGGTCGACTTGGGCGTGAGGTTCTGATGCGTTACGTCGGTCTGTTTCTCGCTGCGGTGCTGCTCGCAGTCATCGACATCGGCGCCTATGCCGCCGATGCGCAGGCCGACCGCATGCGCCAGGCGCTTCGGCGCGCGCAGGACGCTGCTCGCGTCGCCGAGCAGGAGCGCGCGACGCTTGCCAAGGCGAAGGAAGACTTGCAGGCGACCCACGCGGAGCTCGCCGAGCGCAGCGCCTCGATGGCGGCCGAACTCGAAGCCCTGCGCAGAGCGATGGGGGTGGAGCGCGCAAAGGCCGCGGCGGCGGTGCGAGATCTGGCCAACGCCCAGAAGGCCATGCAGGAGCGCGAGCAGGTCCTGCAGACACGTTCGGCCGCCCTGGACGAAGCGCGCGGCGACGCTTCGAAGCTCGGATCGCAGCTCAAGGCCACGCAAGCGGATCTGGGCATTCGCCTCGCCGAGACGACCCAGTTGAGTGGCGAGCTCGCGCGTGTCAACAAACAGCTCGCTTCTTGCGAACGGGACAACGCCGGCTTGTACCAGGTGGGCGTCGAACTCGCCGAGAAGCGGACCGGGCTCAGTTACTGGGACGGCGTCATGCGACGCGAGCCGGTGCTGGGCTTCGGCCGGGTCGAGCTCGAGAATCTGATGGAGCGCTACCGTGACCGCCTCGAACCACATCGTCGTGCTCGCGACGATGCGCGCCAGCAACCCTGATCCCGTGATCATGACTGAGTCATAGATGCATGGGGCGCGAAGCAAGACACCGACAAGCCCAGGCGGCGCAGAACTTCGCGCTCGGCCATGCACTGCTGGCGGCCGGAGATCTCGAAGGCGCGCGGAAACAACTGCAGGCCCTTCGCTCGAAGGCCCCGCAAGCGGCCGATACGCTCGCCTTGGGAGGCATGCTGGCGCTGGCGCACGGACAGAACGCCGATGCCCGAAACTTGTTGCAGCGCGCATGCGACGTGTCGCCGGGGCATGTCGACTGGGAGATCGGGCGTGGTCGCGCGCTGTTTCGACTGGGGCAGTGGACGCTTGCCCGAAACGCGCTGGAGACGGCGCTTGCGCTCGATGCGGGTCGACCGGACGCCTGGGTGCTGCTAGGCCTCGCTTTGCGCCGCTGCGACCAGTTGGCAAGCGCCGCCGAGGCATTCGAGCGCGCCATTGCGCTCGTCCCTGGGGACGTTGCCGCGCTGCTCAATCTAGGCAACGTTGCGCGGGAGCTCGGCGACCATCAGCGAGCGGGGGCGTGCTATCGAAGCGCATGCGCCGCGGACGCGCAGTCGGCCCAGGCACACTATCACCTCGGTATCTGGTTGCGGGACGAAGGCGACGACCTGTCGGCCTCGCGCGCGTTCGAGGCTGCTGTCCGAATCGAGCCCGGCTACGCGCCGGCGCTGTTCAATCTGGCCAATGTGCTGTGCTCCCTCGGACGTATCGAGGCGGCGCTGGGGTACATCGATCAGGCGCTGCAGTTGGAAGGCCAAGACCCCGCCCTGCTGATGCGATGCGCTGCGGTGCTGGCCGAGCACGATCTCGCCGAGCGTTCGCTCGAATTGCTGGCGCGCGTCGATCGTCTTGCGCCGGACGATGCCGCGGTGCTCGGCAATCTGGGCATGGCCTATCAGCGCTTGGGGAGAATCGATGCCGCACTCGCCGCCTTCGATGCAGCCTTGTTGCGCGAGCCTGAGGGCAGCGCGCGTCTGAATCGATCCCTTGCATTGTTGGCCGACGGCCGGTGGGCCGAGGGCTGGGCCGACTACGGGGCACGGTGGCGCGATCCGACGCTCGTGGCCCGCCTGGAAGCAGCACTGGGCTGCACGTCGTGGGATGGCGCCGCGCTTGCCGGCAAGACGCTGCTCGTCGCGGGCGAACAAGGTCTCGGCGATGAGATCATGTTCGCTTCGATCCTGCCCGAGATGCTCGCCGAGGCGGCCCACGTGATCGTGGCCTGCTCGGTCAAGCTCGAGCGTGTCTTCGCGCGCAGTTTTCCCCAGGCAACCGTCGTCGGTATCGACCGGATCGGGTCCGATTGGCCCGAGGCCCTGGCGCAACGCGTTCGCAGCATTCGCGGTGTCGACGTTTTCGCGACGCTCGGCGACCTTGCTCGATACCGTCGAGGCAGCGCTTCTGCCTTTCCGCGCCACGCCGGTTACCTGTGCGCGGAGCCGGACCGCGTGGCCTATTGGCGCGCGCGCTTGGCGGCGCTCGGACCGGGCGCCCGGATCGGCTTGAGCTGGCGCGGGGGAACGGACGCGACCGGTCGAAACAGGCGTTCGCTGACGCTGGAAACGCTGTGGCCGATGTTGCGCCGAAGCGGGGTGCACTTCGTGAGCCTGCAGTATACCGACTGCATTGCCGAGATCGAGGCGTTGCGCAGGCGGCACGGTATCGTCGTTCATCATTGGCCGGCGGCGATCGAAGACTATCGCGAGACGGCGGCGTTGCTGTGTGGCCTGGACGGGATCGTCAGCGTATGTACTGCGATCGTGCATCTCGCCGGGGCGCTCGGCGTGCCCGTTCACGTCATGGCGCCCGCGGTTCCCGAGTGGCGCTACGGGCGCGCCGGGCCGGGCATGATCTGGTATCCGAGTGTTCGCGTCGAGCGCCAGTCCGTGCCCGGCGATTGGACGCCCGTCGTTGCCGCGGTGGCCGACATGCTGCCCGGTGAGCCTGTCGCCTCCGGCTCGCCGCCCGCGGCGTGAACCGGGCGGCCGGAGCATCACCTGTCTGGCGATGTTCCTCTGAAGAAACGCGAGAGCGAACCGAGCCGGCAGGCTCGCGTTGCCGAGGGTGTCGACAGCGGTGATTGAGCCGCTTATGGGGCTTTTGCTGCGCTGGGTGACGGATCGTTGAGAAGCTTCTCGATCTCGTTGCGGGAGATGCCCCCCGGAACGAGCCGGCCGTTGCCGAATACGATGCCGGGCGTTCCGGCGATATGCAGTTTGTCGGCCAGCTGTGCAATGTCGCGAATCGGCGTCTCACAGCGTGCGACCCCACTGGGTTCCCGACCGGCGAGCATGAGCTCGTCCCACGCACGGGCGCGGTCTTCGGCACACCAGACCAGTTCGGATTTTCGCGTCGCGTCCGGATGGATCGACGGGATGGGAAGCAAGAACGTGTAGATCGTCACGTCGGTCACGGCCGAAAGCTCGCGTTCGAGCTGCTGACAGTGGGGGCAATCGGGATCCGAGAACAGGGCGAGCCGTCTCGATCCGTTGCCCTTGACTTTGACGATGGCCTTGTCCAGCGGAAGGGTGGCGAAGTCGATGGTCCGCAGCTGGGCGACGCGCTCCCGGCTCAGATTGCGACCGGTCGAAAAGTCGATCAGTTCGCCCATCAGTGCGATGTCGCCCTTGCTGTTCGTATAGAAGACGTTGAAGCCGTTGGCGACCACTTCGTACAGATCGTTATAGGGCAGGGGGCGTATCTCACCGATGCGTACGCCGGGCAGGCGCTTACCCAGCGCGCTTCGCAACTGGGTCGTATCGGCAGGAAGGTCGGCGGCAGCGGCGAGGTTGGGCAGGGCGGTGAGCGCAACGGCCAAGGACACGCAGCGAAGCAGCTTGCGCATGAGGGGCATCTCCAGGAGATCGATCGAGAGTGGGGCGCCCTAGGGCGACTGGCGTGGGATGCTAGCCGCGCTTCATGTCATGCCGATGACGGCGGCCTCGCCTTTGGCTGCTGCAAGTTGCGCAATGTCCTCGCCACCTCCCCGGCCATCCCGGCCGCGACTCTCGAGATCGCGCGGTCGCGGCGCTTTCGTGCCCTCCGTGCCGATCGGACTATCAGCCTCAGGGTTCGCGGTCGGATGCCTGTCATCAGGTCTTTCTAAGATCGCCCTCGGTAGGCAATCCGGCTTGAGGCATCGCTGCAGCCCGCAGCGCCCGAGCCCTGGGTTCTGCAGATCTCAAGTGCCGAGCAACTGCGCCACCTTGTCGACGACCGAGCCATTCTAGGAGACCTCAATGCATCATCCGGACAATGACCACAGCTTGAACCAGTCAGGCAACGAATCCATCCGCGACGTGATCGACCGGGTCGATCCCTCGCGGCGACGCTTCATGCAGGGAACCTTGGGCACCGCCATGCTCACCGCCTTCGGCGGCACTGCGCTGGTCGGTGCAGTCAAGGAAGCACTCGCCGCGCCGGCGCCCATGGGTGGCATCGGCTTCGCCTCCATTCCGCCTAGCCTCGCCCCGGTTGCGGATCTGGTGACCGTGCCCCCAGGCTATTCGGTCAGTATCCTCAGCGCCTGGGGTGATCCCGTCGGCTCGCCCGCCGGGTCGCCTCAAATGAATCCGGGCCTGCCGTTGAACGAGGCCGACCAACTCAAGCAGGATGGCATGCACCACGATGGCATGCACTTCTTCCCTTTCCCCGCCGCTGGCGCGGGCGGGATCAGCAATACCCGCGGCTTGCTGTGCTGCAATCACGAGTACACCGACGAAGGCATCCTGCACCACGACCTGACGCCTGGCGCGACACCGCAGACGATCCAGCGCGTTCGTGCCTCTCAGGCCTCGCATGGCGTTTCGGTCAAGGAACTGCGCAAGGTCGGCGGCAAATGGACCGTGCAGAAGCCCTCCGCCTTTGGGCGCCGGATCACCGCGAACACGCCGATGCGCATGAGCGGCCCGGCCGCCGGTAGCGATCTGTTGAAGTCGAAGAAGTTCGACATCACGCCGGCCGGCTCGGTCGACACGGGCATGCTGAACGACGGCTTCACGGCGTTCGGCACAGTGAACAACTGCGCCCATGGCTACACCCCTTGGGGCACTTATCTGACCTGCGAAGAAAACTGGAACGGTTACTTCGCCAACCCGACGGGAGATGTCACGGGTGCAGAAGGTCTCGATCGCAAGATCGAGATTCTCGCCGGCCAGAGCCGCTATGGCGTCACGACGACAGGCTTCGGCTATCGCTGGCACGTCGCCGACCCGCGCTGGAATGCCGACACCAACCCGAGAGAGCCGCATCTGTTCGGCTGGACGGTCGAGATCGACCCGTGGAATCCGAACAGCGTGCCCGTCAAGCGCACCGCGCTTGGCCGTTTCAAGCACGAGGGTGCTTGGCCGGCGGTGGGTGCCGACAACACGGTCGTGTTCTACCAGGGCGACGACGAGCGCAACGAGTACATCTACAAGTTCGTCTGCGCGAACAAATACAACCCGCGCAACCGCGCGGCCAACCGCGACCTGCTCGACACGGGCACGCTCTACGTGGCGAAGTTCAACAGCGACGGCACGGGCCAGTGGCTGCCGCTCGTGTGGGGTCAGAACGGACTGACGGCGGCGAACGGCTTCGCCGATCAGGCTGAAGTGCTGGTCAAGACCCGGCAGGCCGCTGACCGCGTCGGCGCGACCATGATGGATCGTCCCGAGTGGATCGCCGTGCATCCGACCACGAACGAGGTCTACATCACGCTGACCAACAACAGCCGTCGGGGCACGAATCCGCCGTCGTCGAACACACCCAACGGCAACTTCAGCGGCGGCTCCAGGCGGCCCCCGGTGGATGCGGCCAACCCGCGCGCGAACAACATCTACGGTCATATCCTGCGCTGGCGCGAGACCGGCGGCAACGTCGCCGCCACCACCTTCGAGTGGGACATCTTCGTCGAGTGCGGCGACAAGGCCGATCCCAACCCGAACGAGCAGGGCAACATCATCGGCGCCGACTTCGGCGCGCCGGACGGCCTCTGGTTCGACAAGGACGGCCGGTTGTGGATTCAGACCGACCAACAGGGTGATGGGGCCGGCGATTGGGTCAACATCGGCAGCAACACCATGCTGTGTGCCGACCCGTCGACGAAGGAGATCCGCCGCTTCCTCACCAGCCCGCCGAACTGCGAGGTGACCGGAGTCGTCACCACGCCCGACGGCAAGACCATGTTCGTCAACATCCAGCATCCGGGCGAGGACTGGTCGGGCAGCTTCACCAACAAGAGCACCTGGCCCGACAACGGCAACAACGGTCCGACCACGCTGTCGGGTGGGCCGGTGGTCAAGCCGCGGTCCTGCACCTTCGTCGTCACCCGCGACGACGGCGGCGTGATCGGTGCGAACGGACTGACGATGCGCTGAAGCAGACGGCACGACCGGGCGGCGACCGCCGTCCGGTCAAGGCAACCTGAAACCAGATCCCGAAAAGGAAACATCATGAAACTTACGCAAGTTCTCGCCGCTGCCGGCGCGTCGGTCCTGCTGGCCGCAGCTCCCGCGCACGCTGCTCTCACCAACACGATGGGCGACATCGGCTCGCCGAACACCATCACGTTCGACGATTTCGACGGCTTGACCGGCGTCGGCCCGACACAGGTCGGCGCGTCGATCGGGCAGGATGTGGTCTTCACCGCCTCGCTGCCTTCGACCCTCGGCGCCTTCATCGCCGATCTGGGCAGCAACGGTCTCTGGGGTGCCGGCAAGACGTTCGCCGCGACCGGCACTGCGGACGACCTCTTCCCCGGCTTCGGCCTGCTGCACTACACCTTCAACGACAAGGTGACCAAGGGCGCCGGCGCGATGCTCAACGCTTTCAACGCCGGGCCGATCCTGATGATCGCTTACGGTGCCGACACCACGATTCTCGAAGCGCATGTGGTGCAGGTCTCGACACCCGAAGGCTTCAACGAGGGTGGCTTCTACGGCATCGTGAGAGATGCTAGCGACATACGTGCCATCGCGTTCGGCGGCACGGGCCTCGTGATGGACGACTTCGTCTTCACGACCCCGGTACCCGAGCCCGAGGCCTACGCGTTGATGCTGGCCGGCCTCGGTCTCGTCGGCTGGGCAGCGCGTCGCCGCAACCGCGTCGGGGCATAACGCCCGATCGGTGTGGTGAAACCGCTCGAAGCGTAGATGCGCTTCGAGCGGTTTCGGCTCGATCAAGATAATCATGAGGCCCCAAGGAGAGTGCATCGTGAAGCCGTTTGTTGCGAAGATTTCGTTGCTGTTGATCGGGTTCGGCTCATGGCCTGCGGCAGCGGTTGAACTGGTTTTCACGCCGAGCGCCGACACGACGATCTTCTTCAGTGGCGACGCCGCGACGGGTGCATCGTCAGAAGCATCGAACGCGCGCGGAGAGAATCTCACGGTGGGTCAGGACGCGGGCGGTATCCTCAGACGCGCACTGATCCGCTTCGATCTGTCGTCGATCGCCCCGGGGGCGATCGTTCACTCGGCCGAACTGGTCTTGTTCAACGCCTCGCCGCGTCATAGAGGCGACTACGATGTGACGCTGCATCGGCTTTTGCGAGGTTGGGGCGAGGGTCCGTCGAACGGTGGCAGCGCAGGCGCCAGCGGTACCGCGGGCGCGGGCGATGCGACCTGGGTACGGGCGGTGCATCCCAATCTTGCCTGGGATACGCCGGGCGGGGATTTCGTCCCTGAAGCCAGCGCTTCGACGCTTGTCGGTATTCCCTCGCGCAGCTACGCATGGTCGTCGTCGAGCATGGCCGCCGACATCCAATCCTGGATCGATGCGCCGGGAACCAATCACGGCTGGTTGTTGCGTGGCGTCGAGACACAGAACCAGAACGCCAAGCTGTTCGGCAGCCGGGAATCCGGGATCATGCCCACGCTGACGCTGCAAGTCACACCCGTGCCCGAACCGGCAAGCTATGCCCTGCTGCTGGCCGGGCTGGGGTTGGTGGGTTGGGCGGCGCGTCGCCGCAACCGTGTCGGGGTATAGCGTCGGAGCTGCTTGCTAGCGTGGCTCGGGGCTTCGTCCGTCTCGAGCGCACTTGTGCAGGCAAGCCGTGCAGGTCGGGGGTTTCGGTGTGCGTGAGCCGAGAACTGCTGGTGCTCGCCGGGCACAGAGAGGGGCAGCACAGCTGCCCCTCGACACTCGGGGTGCGCAGGCGCCTTTCGAATCGTCAGGAGTCGCTCTATGGATGAAGCAGATCGCGCTCAGATCGAAATCGAGCATGCATTGGTGAGCCTCGTGGACGCCGTGCGTTATCGGGTCGTTTGCGCCGCCGAACCGACCGGGGAGTGCCTGAACTGCGGCAACCCCCTGCCGCCCTCGCGCCGTTGGTGCGATTCAGGCTGCCGCGACGACTGGACGCGGATGCATCCTGTGAGATCGGTCAACTGAGGCTGGGGCATCCGGCGCGGCAGGAGTCCGCGGTCGACGAGCCCGGTTCGTCGTGCCTCGCGCGCGGCCCGATGACGTTGCGAATGCGACGCCGAACGCGGCGGTCGGGGTGCACGCCGCGCGCAACGAAGCCCCAACCCGTGCTCCACGGGTTGGAGCCCTTTGCTAGTCGAACTTGACGGCGATGCCGGTGACGAACAGCGTATCGGACTTCTTGATGCCCGGGCCCGGATCGCTGTTGTAGCGATTGACGAGGCCGACGGTGAGGCTCATGCGGCTCGACATCGCCACCGCGAGTCCGGCGTCGAAGACGGCGCGGTACTCGCCCGTATTGTCCAGATTCGGATACATCACGAAGCGCTGGCGAAACGAGGTCGTGGTCGAGATCTTGTGCGTGGATTCTTCTCCCAGGAGGAGTTCGGCGCGGCCATAGTCGCTGCGCAGCGAGCCGTCGATCACCACGGGGCGGAAGAAGTCATCCTGGACGTAGCCGACACCGCCGAAGACATCGAACGTCGTGCTCGCGTTCCTGATGACGTGATAGCCCAGACCGACCGACGGTGCGAAGCGCGACTTGAGGTTGCCGATCTTGTCGCGCTCCATGTCGATGCCGCCGAAGGCGAAGACGCGCGTGGAGAGGTCGTAGTCGTAGCGACCGCCGCCGCGCAAGAGATTGGCGGATTCGACCCCGTTGTTCTTGCCGTATAAGGCCGTCGCGTACAAGCGCGACTTGTCACCCGAGGTGAGGCGAATGGCTTCGGCGTTGAGGTTGGCCGAGGTCGAGCGCGTGTTGCCGGAAGTGACGCTCGCTCCCGCGCCGAGCGATCCTCGCCACTGACCGTCGGCCTTCTGTGTGGTTTGCGCGCTTGCTGCGCCTGTGGCAAGTGCGGCCGCTGCCGCGATCGTCAGCGGCAATAGTCGTGACTTCATGGTGACCCTCCTGATGGGAATGAAATGACAAAAGCATGTGAAGATCTTGCGCCCATGCCGAACGAAGCTCGTTCGAGCGGCGGTAGCCCTAGCGCGCCGGCAATGCGTTCCGGAGAACGGGCGTTATCGCTCGAGCGATCGCGGCCGTCCTGATCGGCACGGGTTTGGCGCGCCGAATTGAAACACGCTGCGCGAGCGTTTTCTGCTTTGGAAACGCAAACGATTGTTGAGGCTGTCGCGGCTACCTGATCGGCATTAGCGCGGAGCGGCGATGTCGATGTGCATCAGCCGGATGGCGCGTGCGCGTGCAAGCGTCTTGACGGTGCGAAGGGGTTACCCCTTGCGAGAGGGCTGTTTCCGACTCAGGCGAGGCTCGCTCGTGCAGGCGAATTCCGGTGGCGACGGGTCGAGTCGGTTGCGGAGCTTGCCAGCGGGATCGGCATCTGCCAGGTCGCAGGCGCCCATGCCGCGCGCAGGTTGGCCGCGTCGCCAGCGTCACGCGCTGATGCGCTCCCACTGCCGGCGCAACTGCGCCAACATGGCTTCGGGCGTGCCGTTGTTGTCGATGACGACGTCGGCGCGAGCGATGCGCTCGGCGTTGGAGAGTTGGGCATCGAGTCGCTTCTCGATCGTCGCCTGCGGCACCTTGTCGCGCTGGGTTGCGCGGGCGATGGCGACATCGCGGTCGACGATGTTCACCCAGACCTCGTCGCCCACGTCCTGCCAGCCGGCCTCGAAGAGCACCGCTGCCTCCAGCACGATCACGCGTGCCGCGCCGGCGGCGCGTACCCGGGCGATTTCCTCTTCGGCCAGTGCTCGGATCGCCGGCCAAACGATGGCGGTGAGCTGCTTGAGCGCTTCCGGTTTGCCGAACACCTTGGCCCCCAGCGACTTGCGATCGATCGTACCGTCGGGCGCCAGCACGTCGCTGCCGAACGCGGCGACGACCTGCGCATGGGCGGGCGACCCGGGCTCGTAAGTCCGATGCCCGAGCACGTCGGCGTCGATCACGTGTGCGCCTTGCTCTTTCAGAAAGCGGGCAGCGGTGGATTTTCCGGACGCGATGCCGCCGGTGAGGCAAATCACCTTGGTCATGACTCTCCCATGAGCGTGTGCAATCGTGATGGGGTCATTTCAGTCGAAGTCCGGTCGCGGCACAACCATTTTGGCGCCATCGGCTCACGAGGGCACGCTCGTTGCGGTTTCATGTGCCTTGTCTGCAACGTGCCGCTCGGGTGCGCGTGTGGCGGACCAACTATGGAGAACCCTTCGATGCAATTCCGAAAGACGATTCTGTCCACATTCGTGGCGCTCGCGACCGCAGCTGCGGCCGCGGCTTATGCACAAACGACGAGTCCGGGTGATGCCGGGCGAACCGGCGAGCGCGGGGCGACGGGGTCGCAATCCTGGCTGCCTTATACTTCATACGGTTACGTCGGTGGCTCGATCGGCCGCTCGGACTACGACCAGGACAATTGCCTGATCTTCTGCGACGACCGGGCGACCGGATTCAAGCTCTTCACCGGCGGTCAGGTGTCTGAATGGTTCGGCGCCGAGGTGAGCTACGTCTATCTGGGCGAGGTCGATCGCAACGGTGGCGACATTCGCGGCCAGGGCCTCAACTTCAGCCTGTTGGCGCATCTGCCCGTGGGCGACCAGTTCAAGGTATTCGGCAAGCTCGGTACGATTTACAGCTTCACGCGCACCCGTGCTCCGGCCGGACAGCCGACCGGAGACGATGATGGCTTCGGCTTGAGCTACGGCTTGGGCCTTCAGTTCGACGTGAACCGGCAATGGGCCGTTCGCGCCGACTGGGATCGCTACCGCCTGAAATACGTCGATCGCCGCGACTCCACGCACATGTATTCGGTCGGCCTCGTCTACAAGTTCTAAGGCCGGCGCCAGGACGCCGGGGTACGCCAGGGCAGTGGTTGGGCCCGGCTGCGTCTGGCGTCCCGGTTCTGCGAGGAGAGCGGCTTGACGGCTGAACCCGTGCAGCATTGATCCTTCCGGACCAAGAACGCGCGGCTGCGAGGGGCCCGCGTTGTCATCTTGTTTCCTTAGCATCGTCGTCAGCGCGCCGGAATTCGAAGGCGCCCAACGATGCTCAGGGAGATCAGAGTCATGCGCTTACGCACCCTCGCACTTATCGTCGCCAGCGCCCTTGCCTTGCCCGCGCAAGCGCAGTTTCGCGTCAACCCCTACCTTCAGAACCCGTCGAGCGACGGGATGTACTTCACGTGGTTCTCCGAGGCGAACGTGGCTGGTGCGCTTTCGATCACCGGCCCGGGGCTGGCCTCGCCGATCGTGCTGGCGAGCAGCCCGACCTTCGAGCAACTGCTCTCGTATACGAATGCCGAACTGAACCAGACCATCGCAGGCCTCGCGCCGGGATCGTGGCTCAAGGGCAGCGACAACTACAAGCACGCGCTGGACGTGCGTGGCCTCGCCGCCGGGACCACCTATCAATACACCTTGACACAAGGCAACCAAAGCTTCTCCTCGAGCTTCACGACGGCACCGACGCGCAGTGACTGGAACAGCATCCGCTTCGTGGCCATGAGCGATGCAGAGACGGAGCCGGCGGGGCGCTCGATTCGCCGTGAGTGGGCGCCCGGCGCTCTCGCTGCCGCC
>LNFM01003086.1_pt1 | contig 33671 bp, 32 predicted proteins | sample 596031 | NCBI WGS metagenome assembly LNFM01 (sample SAMN04254537, study PRJNA301005) | activated carbon metagenome | isolation source: dual media filters at the Ann Arbor, Michigan drinking water treatment plant | place: USA: Ann Arbor
GTCGTTGCTAGGGTTCGTGGAGCCCCCAGGCCGATCAACTTCCAGCAACATGACGGCCGAGGCATCGCGCGCCAATCCCCGACGGTAAGCGTCAAAGAAGGTTGCCTGACCAAGACCCTTGCTGCGGCTGCGGGAAGATACAGCCATGTATTCCAACAGCCAAAAGTCCGCGCCTGCGGGTTGAAAGCTGATCGAGAAACCCGAAACGTCACCATCCGACTGGCACACGATGAAATGATAGCGCAGATCGGCGATCATCGCTTCCAGTTCGGCCGGTGTCTTTTGCTCGCTGGGATCGATCGCCTCCTGGTAGATGGCGATCAGCTGTTTCAGTTCGGCCCCATGCGCCGCAGTCAAGGCGGTGAAGGTCAACGTCCTATCGATCTCCGGCTGTCGAACAGGTCTGGCGGAGTTGCTCTGGTACTTGCCCATCCTTGTTCTTAATCGTCAATTGTCGCGCTTGAGCCTTGTTATCTACCGCGCTGAGCGATCGAGCCGGTCTCGCTTGGCCGTGCTTGCGCAACAACCAGATCGATGCCCCGTAAAAGCACACTAAGTTACCGCTCGTCTCACGGGCCGGATCGTCCTGGCCCTCCGCGGGGCGGCTCGCGCGCCGTGCCGCCTTGCGACCTGGGCATTGCATCTAATGCGCTGATGATGGAGCATCTGATGCATGAGAACGACGATCGACATCGACGATGACGTTCTGGCTGCCGCGAAGGACATCGCGCGCGCGGAGGGTAAGACGATGAGCCAAGTTATCTCAGAACTCGCTCGCAAGGCCCTGACCCAGCCCATGGATGGGGGCTTCGCGAAGGCTCAAGCGTCGTTCGGCGCCACCGATTGGCCAACCCTGCCGAACCGTTGTGGCGTGGTCGTGACGGAGAAGATCGTCGACCGTATCCTCGACGAGTTGGATGTCGAGGATGCGACGCCGTGGGATCATGAGGGCGACCAGCCTCGCGTTTTCGATGACGAGTCGAAGGCGAAGCCTCGGCAAGCCTGAGCCGGGGCTTCGTTCGCGATGCGCGCGCTACTCGACGTCAATGTTCTACTGGCACTGTTCGACAGCGGGCACACGTTCCATGCGCGGGCGCTGCAATGGTGGAGCGCGAACAAGGCCGAGGGGTGGGCGAGTTGCCCGCTGACGGAAAACGTCTATCTGCGCATCCCCTCGCAGGCGAGCGATCCAAGGCCCGTGCGGTTGGCGGATGCGGCTTTGCATTTGCGCAAGTGGGCGGTGCCGCCGCTGCATGAGTTCTGGCCGGACGACACCTCGATCCTCGATGCGGGTCTCATCGACCACACGCGCCTCCTTGGCCCGAAGCAAATCACCGACGTCTACTTGCTGGCTCTCGCCGTGAAGCACGGCGGGCGGCTCGTGACGCTCGATACGGGAATCTCGGTGCAGGCGGTCAAGGGCGCGCGGGCTGAGAATTCGGTGGTGGTATAGTAGCTATGTCGGCCAAGATTTCAGGCATAGACCGTGCCGCCGCCGAACTGGCGAATGGCCGCGCATGGCGTGCCAAAGAAATCCTGTCTGGCCGATTGAGAAACTCTGCTTATGATGCCGAATTATTCAGACTCTACGCCAAAGTCCTGAATGCCATGGGCGACGACAACGAGGCAGGGCGCTTTTTCCTACTCGCGGGTGATAGCGATGGTTCGGCCGGAGAGTTAGCCAGAGCATTCTCTGCGCGGTGGCGAGGTCGCTCGCTCGAAGCCCTTTGGCGCTCAATGCCTAAAGCCGCCTGCCGAATAACGGACGGGTTACCGACCGAAACTGCGTCATTGTTGGCGAACGTTGGATATGATACGCGAGAAATAGATGAACACGCACTGTTACTTGCTCGCGCTTTCGATTTGCAGCAGAGAGGAACTTCCGCACGGTCAAAGCCAAAACCAATGTTTCCCCGGCTTCAGGAATTCGTCGGGAAAGCTATGCTGGCCGCCGTTGGCCTTCTGATAGTCCTTGGGATTCTGAAAACTGCAGAATTAGTCGTCGCGCTCAGCCGCTCGATGTTTTGATGTGACTTTAAGCGATGGGAAGCGGAACTCAAATGATCGTCGCCATCGTCACATTCGTATTGCCCGAGCCCGCGACCGTCGCGGAGATGTCGGCGGTGTTCCAATCCACTGCCCCCAAGTATCAGGGGATGACGGGACTGTTGCGCAAGAACTACTTCGTCAGCGAGGACGGGCGGCGCGCGGGCGGCATCTATGTGTGGGCCACGCGGGCGGATGCGCAGCGGCTCTACACGGCCGAGTGGCAGGCATTCGTCACGGAAAAGTATGGCGCCGCGCCGGACATCGAATATCTCGCCTCCCCCGTGATGGTCGACAACGCGCAGGACACGATCATAGTGGCTTAAGCGCGTGGCCTGCTGTCGCTGCTCAAGCTGCAGCCCTGCGGACTAATCACATGCTGGATCTACGACGCTCGTGCGCCACGCGCGCTGCGGTCGATGACGACGAGAGGTTGGTTACGCTGACCAGCGTAACGCCTAGGATTCCTACTGCTTGCCCGATCGCCGCGTGTGCGCAACTCTGCTCAGCGCGGTGAAACCGCGTTTCAACCGAGGAGGCCGTATGCGGACGCCAATCAAGTGCATGTCGATTCTGATCGGCCTCGCCGCGACCGATCTGCGCGCCGATCCGGTCGCAGACTTCTATCGCGGGCGGCAGATCGAGGTTCTGATCGGGCTCACGCAAGGTGCGGCATACGACATCGATGCGCGGCTCGTCGCGCGCTTCATGCCGAAATACATTCCAGGCAATCCGACAATGATCCCCAAGCAGATGACCGGCGCGGGCAGCGTGCGCGCGACGCTGTTCGTCGCCTCCGCTGCGGCTCGCGACGGCACGGTGATCCTCGCGCCGCATCAGGGGCTACCTCTTCAACAGGCATTGAAGGATCCGACGCTCAAAGCCGACATGCGTGAATTCCACTGGATCGGAACACCGGTGCAGGAAACGAATATTCTGTTCGCGTGGGCCGCGAGTGGCATCGCCTCGCTCGACGACGCGAAGAAGCGCGACGTAACCATCGGCGCATCGGGTGCGACGTCGGCTTCGGCGCAGTACCCTGCGATCCTCAACAAGATCGTAGGCACGAGGTTCAAGGTGATCGCGGGCTATCAGGGCGGCTCGGAAATCGATCTCGCGATGGAGCGCCGCGAAGTCGACGCGCGCGGCAGTGCCAATTGGGAGGCGATCCGAGAGCGGCCGGGCTGGCTCGCGGAGAAGAAAATCAATGTGCTGGTGCAAATCGGCTTGTCGAAACCCAAGGATCTCCAGGGTCCGCCGATGCTGACGGATCTCGCGCGTAATGCAGAGGAGCGCGCCGCGCTCTATCTGCTCTCAGCGCCGGCCGCCATCGGCCATCCGCTGCTGTTCGGGCCGGGCGTTCCTGCCGATCGCGTAGCCGCCATGCGCAAGGCGTTCGACGCGACCGTGAAAGATCCGGAGTTCCTGCGCGAAGCGGCGCGAATCAATCGTGAAATATCGCCCGCATCCGGCATCGAACTACAGAAGCTATCGGACGGCATCATCAACGCGGACGCCAAGGTGATCGCGACTTTGAACGCGCTTATCGGGGAGTTGGGGAAGTAGCGCGGTATGTAGCGCCTCATCCGCCCGGACGAGCCGGGCGGATGGACGTCGAATGTACGTCAAACGCGGAACGTGCCGCGCTTCTTGCCTTCGCTGACGTCGAGAAACATTTCGTCAACCGACAGACGGCGCTTGATCAGCCCTTGCTCGTGGCTGTAGCCGATCATGTTGTCGAGCGTCTTTTGGTTCTGGTCGCTCAAGCCGTACTCCCACGGGTCGTTGCCGAGCAGATCCCGCTCTTCCTCCCAGTACTCGGTGTACCAAGCCAGCGGCACGACGCGCGGATTGAACATCCGCTTCATGCCGGCGGCCTTCGAGTCGTTGAAGGCCTTGTAAAGGTTGATCGGCAGCCACGGGTACTGCTTCACGAGGTGCCGGCGGATGGCGACGACGTGCATGATCGGAAACATGCCGGTTTTCTTGTAGAAGGCTTTTTCCTCGGCATGGTGGTCGGTGAACAGCCGCGCCACGCGCGGGTCCTTGTTGACCACCGGCTCGATCAGGTCGGTATGCAGCACAGCGTCGAGCCTGCCCTCGACCAATTCCTTCTCGACCGACGTCGTGTCGGGCAGACGCGTCAGTTTCAGGCCCTTCGGCTTATCGAACTCGATGTCCTCGTCGAGGTCGGAAAACCATTCGATGTCGCGGTGCGGCACGCCGTACTCGTGCTCGAGGATGCCCTTCATCCAAAGAATTGCAGTGGCCTGAAACGACTTCACGCCGACCTTCTTGCCGATCAGATCCTTCGGGCTCTTGATACCCTTACCCGTGTTGACGAAGACGAACCCATGGCGGAAGCGGCGATGGGGGAAAACCGGTATCGCATCGATCTCCATGCCCTGGTCGCGTGTCATCATGTACGAGGAGCAAGACAGCTCGCAGACATCGAACTCGCCATTGCGCAGAAAGCGCCAGTGGCGGGTCGTGGAGTCCATATTCTTGAGGATCGTCAGATCCACGCCTTCGGGAGTCGTGGTTCCATCGATGAGACCGCGCAGGATCTCGTAGTCGCCGCAGGCGAGCGTGAGGTGGACATTCTTGGGCATGTGGGGGCGTCTTCCGTTGTTGGATGTCGGTGGGCATCCTCAACGCATGGGCGTGCATGTCAAGTAGAGGGGGCATCGCTTGCAGCAGATCGATCCTGAATGAAGCGATGACGTTGCGACGGCGTCGGCATGAAACAATGTTCACGGCGACCAAAAAGGCCATAGCGGCGGCGGGCCACCACCGAGTAGGCGAGATCGCGCAACGGGCGCGGAAATATGCGGAGCAGTGCAAGCCATCGCCAGGGAGCACGCAGGTGGCGGGCGACGCGGAAGGCGGCATCCGATCGCACCCAAACCTTGCCGTCCTCGACCAGCACGAAAGTCAGATCGAGTGCCGCGGCTGAAATGCCGTTTTGTTCCGCGATCTCACGGCCGGCGGCCGACTGCGTCGTGGCAAAGCGGATGGACTCGTCGCGCTCATGTCGCAACACAAACTGCACCGTGCGGCTGCACAGCACGCATTCACCGTCGAAGATCATGATCGGAAGCATCAGCGGGTCATAGGCTTGGTCGAGCAAAGCGCGCCCCAGAATTGCTCGAGCCAGCAATGCTGGGTCGCGTTCAGCGAAAGTGCTTCACTTGAACCAGCCTATGGAGCCAATAATCCGACCTATAGGGCCGCCTTGATCTTGGCCGCGTTGGCGGTGAGCACCGACGGCTCTTCCATCACACCGGTGTGCGGGTTCAGGGCGCTGCCCTCCTGGCGCGGCATCACGTGGTAGTGGAGGTGAAACACCACCTGCCCACCGGCCGGCTCGTTGAACTGCTGGATAGTGACGCCCCCCGCGCCGAACGCCTTCATCTGCGCCTTGGCGATCTTCTGCACCGTTGCCAGACAGGCGGCGAGCTGCGCCGGCGTAGCGTCTAGAACGTTGCGCGCGGGCGTCTTGGGAATGACGAGCGTGTGGCCCTCGCAGCGCGGCATGATGTCCATGAAGGCGAGCGTGTCCGCGTCCTCATAGACCTTCGTGCAAGGCATCTCGCCTCGCAGGATCTTCGCGAAAATGTTGTTCGTGTCGTAGCTCATGTGCACCTCGACAGGGTCGATTCATAGATGTCGGCAACTGCGACTTGCCTACTGCCTCAAGGCTTACCCTTCAATCCTGCTCTTCCGGCGGCTCGATTTGCTGCAAGGGGCCGCGGCGGAACGGGGTGGCGCCAGCAAGCACTTCGCGGATCTCCTCCATCTGCCGACGCTCGTCGACGAGGAAGCCGTCCACGGCGCGGCGGAAGCCGGGGTCGACGATGTAGTGCGCGGAGTAGACTGCGACCGGCGCATAGCCGCGCGCCAGCTTATGATCGCCCTGGGCGCCCGCTTCGACGCGGGCGAGCTTGTTGGCGATCGCATAGTCGATCGCCTGGTGGTAACAGACCTCGAAGTGCAGGCTGGGGTGGTTCTCGGTGCAACCCCAATAGCGACCATAAATGCAATCGCCGCCGACCAAGTTGAGCGCGCCCGCGATCGTGTTGCCCGATCGCTTGGCCATCACGAGCAGGCACTTGTCGGCCATGGACTGGCCCAGCAACGAAAAAAAGCGACGGTTCAGATAGGGGCGCCCCCATTTGCGGGAGCCCGTGTCCATGTAGAAAGCGAAGAATGCGTCCCAGTGCGCTTCAGTGATGTCCCGGCCCGTGATCCACTCGATTTCGATGCCCGCCGAAAGAGCCTGGGTGCGCTCCTTGCGCAGCGCCTTTCGCTTGCGTGACGCCAGCGTGCCCAGGAAGTCGTCGTAGGTCGAGTATCCCGCGTTCGCCCAATGGTATTGCTTGCCGGTCCGCTGCAGATACCCGAGCTTTGCCAATCGCTGCCATTCACCTTCGGACATGAAGGTGACGTGAGCGGAAGACCAGCCCTGGCGACGGGTCAATTCGGCCGCACCGCTCGCCAACAGAGCTTCGCAGTGCTCTGCGTTAGGACCCGACGGCACCAGGAGGCGGCGGCCGGGCACCGGCGTGAACGGCACGGCAAGCTGAAGTTTCGGGTAGTAACTTCCACCGGCGCGCTCGAAGGCGTCCGCCCAGCCGTGATCGAAGATATACTCGCCCTGACTGTGCATCTTGGCATAGGCGGGTGCGACGCCCAACACATCGCCGGTCTCGTCCTCGAGCACCAGATGCTGCGGCAGCCAGCCGGAGCGATCGCCAACAGAGCCCGACGACTCGAGGGCCATCAGGAACGCATGCAGCAGAAACGGATCGAGCGTTGCCGGATCGGGGGCCGCGCAGGCGTCCCACGCGGCGGCTGGAACGTCCGAGATCGCGGGCAGCACCTTGATTATGGCCTTGGCGTCCGTCCCACCACCAGTACGCGTCCTGCTCATTTTCCCACGCCCGATTCCCACGCATGACGAAGTTCTTGCGATGGCCGCCGACGTCCGCGGCCGTTTACACGACGTTGCCTGTACGTGCCGAGTTTTGCCATGGATCGGCAGCACGGGGCAGAGTAAATTGGAATTCAGAGCATACCGGATACCATCACAGGGCCGTTTTCATGTCGAGCAAGCAGAACGTCGTGGCAGCAGCTTGGATTGCGCTTTCCCTGTCTCTCGGTCTGGCGTTCTCCGCGCCGCAGGAGGCCGTCGCTCGGGAGCCCGAGGGCGGCATCAAAGTCGGAAACATGTCGTTCGTGCGCCGGCTCGTGTCGGCGGAGTCGGTGGAACAAATGGGTGAGCAGCAGTATCGGCAGCTCCTGCAGAAGGCCAATCAACAGGGCGCGCTCTTGCTCGACACCTCCCCTGTCGTGCAGAAGGTGCGCAAAATCGCCGAGGATCTGCTGCCGCATTCCCTGGCATGGAACGAGCGTGCGAAGGGCTGGCGTTGGGAGGTCAACGTCTTCCGTTCACCCACCATCAACGCTTTCTGCATGCCGGGCGGCAAGATCGCGTTCTTCACGGGCATCATCGACAATCTGAAGCTGACCGATGACGAAATCGCCATGATCATGGGTCACGAGATCGCGCATGCGCTGCGCGAGCATGCCCGCGAACGCGTAGCGAAATCGAACCTGACGAAATACGGCGCGGTAGCGGTCAGCATCTTCCTGGGGGACGCGGCGGGACAGCTCGCACAGGTCGGCGGCGGCCTCTACGGGTTGAAATTCGGCCGCAACGACGAGACGGAAGCCGATCTCGTCGGCATGGAGATCGCGGCCCGTGCAGGCTACGATCCGCGCGCTGGCATCAGCCTGTGGGAAAAGATGAGCTCGGTGAACAAGAAGCAGCCGCCTCAGTGGATGTCCACGCATCCTTCTCACACGACGCGGATCGATACGATTCGGGCCAATCTGCCGAAAGTGATGCCGCTCTATGAGGTTGCAGCCAAGCGCTGAAACCAGAAAAGCGGCCTTGTCTGCCCGTCGAGGCTTCAACCGATGCGGACGATCTCGGAGCGGGACAGGCGATTGTAGAAGTTCTCCCGCGCTCCGTCCTGCTCGTTCGTCTTCCAAGCATCGAGCTTTGCGGACAGCGACTGGCGGTCGAACGGTTTGATCAGAAGGTCAGTGGCGCCGGCGGCATGTGCACGCTGCAGTTCCAGGATATCGAACTGCGTGGTGCAATAGAGGATCTGAACCCGGCCCGACCCCAGTTTACGCATCTGGCGCAGCACATCGAGTGCGGGCACGTCGCTCAAACCAGCGTCTACAATGACGAGGCGGGGTATGCGACGGTGGAAAGCGGCGACCCCGTCACGGCCATTCGAGGCCTCTTCGACCTCGAAGCCAAAGCCCGACAGGATCGATATGGTCACCCTACGGATCACCGCAGAGGGTTCGACGATGAGGCAGCGTGACATGTCTCTCCGCCAAAATTCAATCTTCAGTTGCTGAATTTCTGCCGTGAACGTCTAATTGCATCTTGACCAAGAGGGATTAATTTTGGGTTGATGCGAGCCCGGCATGCTTCGTGTGCACCTGGATTGTCGGGTGCCCCCGGCGGACTGGCGAGGAGTTGCTCGCACGCCACATGGTTAGCCTCTAGGGTCGGCCCACTAAGCTCCCTTCCCTCCGCGATGGAACTCAGCCGTGACCATATCCCGAGGACATGCATTCTCTCCTCCGTTCTCTCCTCCATTCCGGGCCGATGTCGTCGGCAGCCTGCTTCGTCCGGCTGCCATCAAGGATGCTCGTGCCGCGCTTCGCGAAGGCCGGATCGATCAGGCCGAGCTGACACGCATCGAGGATGCCGCGGTCCGAGAGGCCGTCACGCTGCAGGAGGCGGTCGGGCTGAAGGTCGCGACCGACGGCGAGATGAGGCGCGGGACGTACTCGGAGAACTTCACCACGTCAGGTCTTCACGGGGTGAGTTCGGAGCATACCGGCACGGGACGCTGGACCTATTCGGACGGCAAGGGCGGCACGCGAAATGCGCGCGAGATCCGCGTCGTCGATCGTATCAGATGGAGCGGAGGTTCGGGCAACGTCGAGGCATTCCGGTTTCTCGCGGGCGCAGTCAAAACGGCGATGCCGAAGATCACGCTACCGGGGCCGTGCTACATGTATCAGCGTGCCGGCCGCGAAGGGATCAGCCGCGACGCCTATCCAAATATCGAGCAATTCTGGGCTGATCTCGCTGTTGCGTATCATGAGGAACTCGCTGCGTTGCGGGCTGCGGGATGCCGTTACGTGCAGCTCGACGACACCGCGATGGCCAAGCTGGGCGATCCGAAAATTCAATCCGCTCTCGGCGAACGCGGCGACGATTGGCAGCGGCTGCTCGGCGTCTACTCGGACGCGATCAACGCGGTGGTCGCGGGTGCGCCTGATGACATGACGATCGCGCTGCATCTGTGCCGTGGCAATCAGGCGGGGCACTGGCAGGCGGAGGGCGGGTACGATCCGGTTGCCGAGTACCTGTTCCGCCGCGTCAACGTAGCTACGTATTTCCTGGAGTTCGACAGCCCGCGCGCAGGTACGTTCGCGCCGCTGGCCGCGTTGCCCGACGACAAGGTCGTGGTGCTCGGGCTCGTCTCGACGAAGGTCGGCACGCTGGAGGCGGCGAACCAGATCGAGGAGCGCGTGCGTGAAGCCGCGAAGCTCGTGCCGATGGAGCGGCTGTGCCTGTCGGCGCAGTGCGGGTTCGCGAGTTCGGTGACGGGCAATCCGCTGAGCGAAGCCGAGCAGCGCGCGAAGCTGGAGCGGATCGTGGGCGTGGCGGCGAAGATGTGGGGAGATGCTTGAGCGGAAGGGCTCGATCGCAATCTGTCGTAGCGATTTCGGGTCCAGCTTGTGACATGTGCGGTCGCCATTTGTGGCGAGCTCGGGAAAACTCACGTCTTCGGGACCTGCGCGTCGGTCCGGGCGCGTGTCTCTTACCGGCTTTTGTCAGCCCGGATAGCCCCCCTATCCCTTCCCCACGAGGGGGAGGGGGACCTGTCGGGGCACGGGGTGGGTGAGGTTATCCGGTAATCGCGGACGCGCTTCGAGCACGCTCATCCCCCCTCCGCCCCCTCGGGGCCCCACCCTCGCAAGGGGGAGGAGAAGCGAACGAGGGCCAGCCCTTACGACTTCGCCTTGCCGCGCACCGGTTTCGACGGGGGGCGTGAGGGTTGGCGTGAGCGTTGCTGACCGGCGGCGGCTTTGTCTTTGGCGGCAGATTCCTCGAACAGTTCGACGAGCTTGTCGGTCATCGCGCCGGCGAGTTCGGTCGGGTCGTTGATGGTGACGGCGCGCCGGTAATAGCGCGTGACATCGTGACCGATGCCGATGGCGATCAGCTCGACGGGCGATTTCGTCTCGATCTCCTCGATAACCTGACGCAGATGCTGCTCGAGGTAGGAGCCGGAGTTCACCGACAGCGTGCTGTCGTCGACAGGCGCGCCGTCCGAGATCACCATGAGGATGCGGCGGTTCTCCGGCCGGCCGAGCAGCCGCTGGTGCGCCCATGCGACCGCTTCGCCGTCGATGTTTTCCTTGAGCAGGCCTTCGCGCATCATCAGCGCGAGATTGCGCTTGGCGCGGCGCCACGGGGCATCGGCCGTTTTGTAGATGATGTGGCGTAGATCGTTGAGGCGGCCGGGGCCTTGCGGCTTGCCTGCAGCGAGCCAGGCCTCGCGGGCTTGGCCGCCCTTCCAGGCTTTGGTGGTGAACCCGAGAATCTCGACCTTCACGCCGCAGCGCTCGAGCGTTCGTGCGAGGATGTCTGCACAGCAGGCCGCGACCATGATCGGGCGGCCACGCATCGAACCCGAGTTGTCGAGCAGCAGCGTGACGACGGTATCGCGGAAGTTCGTATCGCGCTCGTGCTTGAACGAGAGCGCATGCATGGGATCGGTGATGATGCGCGTCAGTCGCGCGGCGTCGAGCTGGCCTTCCTCGAGGTCGAAGTCCCAGGCGCGGTTCTGCTGCGCCATCAGGCGGCGCTGCAGCTTGTTGGCGAGGCGGGCAACCGCGCTCGACAGCGCCCGCAACTCCTTGTCGAGGAACGAGCGGAGGCGTTCCAACTCGTCGGGCGTGGACAATTCCTCGGCGGTAATCTCCTCATCGTGGGCGCGCGAGAAAATCTTGTAGCCAAACGCTTCCGGGTTATCGAGGACATTGTAGTTCGGGCGCCAGGGCTCGTTTGCGTCGAAGTCTTCTTCGCCGTCGGCGTCGAACTGGTCGCTATCCATGCTGTCGGCGGATTCCTCGAACTCGCCGTCCTGGGCTTCCGCCATCCGCTCTTCGGACTGCTCGGTGTCGCCCTCGCCGCCCTCTTCCTGGGCGTCGGATTCTTCCTGGCCCGCCTCTGACTGCTCCTCGCTGTCCTCGTCGCCTTCCTCGGCTTCGCCCTCCGATAGTTCGTCGGCGAGCTCGAGCTGTTTGAGGAGATCGCGCATCGTGCGGCCGAAGGCGGCCTGATCGTCGACCAGCGTTTCGAGCCGCTTGAACGCCTCGCCGGAACGCTCCTCCACGAACGGACGCCAGAGATCGACGAGGCGCTTGGCGTTTTCGGGCGGCTGCAGGCCGGTCAGCTTCTCGCGCACCAGAAGGGCGAGCGCATCCTCGAGCGGCGCGTCAGAGCGTTCCTTGATCGCTGTGAAGCGGGCGTGGCTGTACTGTTCCTCGACTTTCGCCGTGAGGTTCTTGGCCATGCCGGGCATACGGCGCGCGCCGATCGACTCTATGCGCGCCTTCTCGACCGCCTCGAACACGTTGCGAGCAGCACCTGCCTCGGGCGCGATCTTGCGGTGCAGCTTCTTGTCGTGCATCGCCGCGTGCAGCGACAGGCTGTCGGCCCAGCCGCGAATGACAGAGATCTCGCGCTGGGAGGGCAGCCGCGAGGGCTCCGGCAATTGCATCAGCTTGCCCTCGACATCGGGCTTGCCCGCGCCGAACCCGACCTGCATCTCCTTGTCGCCGGCGATGGCGCGGCAGGCCATGCCGAGCGCCCGCTTGAACGGCTCGGCGGGTGGTTCTTTGCGTTTCGGGGTAGATGGAGGGGGCATCGCTTCGTCCAATAGCTATTTGAGCCCAAACTGCGACTAGGATAGCAGTCGCCCATTTTTGAACATCAAGCTCATGTTTGCGCCTAAGCTACCGTCGCCGCTCCACATGTACATAACTGACTTGAAGCCGGCCATCTCTGTCGCCGACAGTTCGGCCCCCTCGCAACCGACCGTCTCAACTACTTGCTTATAGTTGTTTCCGTTCTTCAACGCGTTGTCGTCGGACAGCGACGCTTTGCACTTCGTCTCCTGTCCCCACGCGAAGCCAGAGGTGGTCACCAAAAGCGCCGTAAGAAGCCACTTAATCATGCATGCTCCGCGCGAGAACTTCATAGCCGCGTTTCAGCTCAGCGCTACGTTCGCCGCACTTTCCGGCAGCTCCTCGCCGAAGCAGCGCTGATAGAACTCGGCCACCATCGGACGCTCGAGTTCATCGCACTTGTTGAGGAACGTCAGGCGGAAACCGAAACCGATGTCGTTGAAGATCTCGGCGTTCTCGGCCCAGGTCATCACAGTGCGCGGGCTCATCACGGTCGACAGATCGCCGTTGATGAATGCGTTGCGCGTGAGATCGGCGACGCGGACCATGTTGGAGACCTGCTTACGCTTGGCGTCGTTCTTGTTGTAGGCCTTGACCTTCGACAGGACGATCTTGGCCTCCTCGTCGTGCGGCAGATAGTTGAGCGTAACGACCAGCGACCAGCGGTCCATCTGGCCCTGATTGATCTGCTGCGTGCCGTGATAGAGGCCCGAAGTGTCACCGAGACCGATCGTGTTGGTCGTCGCGAACAGGCGGAAAGCCTGATGCGGGCGGATCACCTTGGACTGATCGAGCAGCGTCAGCTTGCCGGAAACTTCGAGCACCCGCTGAATGACGAACATCACGTCCGGGCGGCCGGCGTCGTATTCGTCGAAGCACAGCGCGATGTTGTTCTGAAGCGCCCAAGGCAGGATGCCTTCGCGGAACTCGGTAATCTGCTTGCCGTCCTTCAGCACGATCGCGTCTTTGCCGACGAGGTCGATGCGGCTGACGTGGCTGTCGAGGTTGACGCGAACGCACGGCCAGTTGAGGCGCGCTGCGACCTGTTCGATGTGCGTCGACTTTCCGGTGCCGTGGTAACCCTGAACCATCACGCGGCGATTGTGCTTGAAGCCCGCGAGGATCGCGAGCGTCACGTCGCGATTGAACAGATAGTCGGGATCGAAGTCGGGTACGTGCTCGTTCGGTTTCGAATACGCCGGCACCTCCATATCACTGTCGATGCCAAAAACCTTGCGCACGGAAACTTTGGTATCCGGGAGTGGGGCAGCGTCGGACATGTCAGGTCGGTTCCGGTTTAAAGGGGTGAGTGTTGGGAATACGTGAGACCAAGCAGTCTGGACCCGTTGCCGCAAGCGCGAAATCGGCTCATCGACGCAGGGAACTGACATCGACCGGCCGCGTGCTTGGGCCTGACGACGTCAGACGAGCCCCGCCTGCTTCAAATAGTTATAGGCTTGGATGATCTCGCGCAACTTATCCTCGGCAGCACGGTCACCGCCGTTGCTGTCGGGATGATGGCGTTTGACGAGTTCCTTGAACCGGGTCTTGATCGCCACCTTGTCGGCCGTGCCGTCGAGGCGCAGCGTATCGAGCGCTTTGGCCTCCAACGGCTTCAGCTTGCGCCCGGGCCGCTCCGGCGCGTCTTCCTTGGGGTTGGCGCGCCAGCCTGCAAACCGCGCTGCGCGGGCCTTTTTCTCGTCGGCTAGACGGTCTGCGACTGCCGCAGGCGGATCCCCCTTGGTGCCATGCGCCCAGGCATTGGCTCCGACTTTCCACGTCGGGCGATGACCGGTCAGCGCGTCTTTCTGGAACGCGGCGACTTCGCTGTCTTTCATCCCGTCGAAATAGTTGTAGGACGAATTGTACTGACGGACATGCTCCGCGCAGAACACGTAGAACTGCCCCTCCGCCCCGCGACCCTTCGGCGCACGGTGGTCACCCTTCGAGTTGCAGCCCTTCCATTCGCACATGCCGCGCGCGGGCGGTTCGGCCCGTGACGCTCCTCGCGCCGACCGAATGCGGATACTGTCGAAGTATTTTGATTCTAGCTTCATGGGTCGGGGAGTATGGTTGCGCCGGGGCGTGTGCACAAGGGTGATCGAACGCCGAGTGACATGCAGGCTATACGTCAACTGATAAGATTGCATTCGTGCGGCGCGGACATAGATTCAACAAGGGCGCGCAGATCCACGATCATCTATACGGGGCGTGGCTCGATCGTGACGTTCGGCACAGAAACAGTGGAGCTGGGACAGTATGTCCATCGAGACGCGCATCCGCGAGAAACTCATTGCACGGTTCCAGCCCGAAGCACTCGAGGTGCTCAACGAAAGTCATCGACACGCCGGCCATTCGGGCGACAACGGCACCGGAGAGAGCCATTTCGCGGTCGGCATCGTATCGGCCGCGTTCAAGGGCAAGAGCCGCCTCGAGCGCCATCGGATGGTCAACGCCGAACTCGCCGCGGAGCTCGCCGACGCTGTGCACGCGCTCGCGATCAAGGCGTATGCGCCGGGCGAGGAAAAGCCTCGCGCCTGATCAACCGGCTTTCTTGGCCGCCTGCACCATCGCCCATACCTTGGGCGGTGACAGTGGCAACTCGTTGGGCTCGACGCCGAAGCAGGACAGCGCATTCGCGACCGCGTTCGCCAACAGTCCGCCGACCGGCACGATTTCGCCTTCGCCGGCGCCTTTCGCACCCAGCGGGTTGTTCGGCGACGGCTTCAGTTCGATGACGGACGCCCGCAGCTTCGGGAAGCAACTTGCGGTCGGGAGCAGATAGTCTGCAAACGAGCCGGTCAGGATCTGACCATTCTTGTCGTAGACGAGGTCTTCGAGGAACGCGCCGCCGAGGCCCTGCACCATCGAGCCGATGGCTTGGCCCTTGAGGGTCAGCGGATTGATCATGCGGCCACAATCCTTGATCGACGCGATCTCGACCACGGCGACGTGGCCCGTGCCCGCATCGACCGTCACATGGGCTGCCTGCGTGCCGTAGGAGTAGGTGTGCTTGTGGTTGTGGAAGGTGCCTTCTGCTTCGATCGGCGCGTCGGCGGCAAGATCCGCGAGTTTCAGCGTCTTGCCGGCAACGCGCACCTGCTCGCCATCGAGCGTGACGTCGGAGGCAGCGCAACCGAACTCGACTGCGGCGGCGGCGCGGATCTTCTCCTTCAGTTTCTCGGCGGCGGCGAGAATGGCGTTGCCGCCCATGACCGTCGAGCGCGAGTGGTACGAGCCGAAGCCGTTGGTAACGAACGACGTCGAGCCGTGGAGCACGGTAATCCGCTCGAACGGCACTTCCAGCGCGTCGCCGGCGATCTGCGCCATGATGGTCTCGATGCCCTGACCGACGGCTGCCGAGCCCATATAGAGCGAGATCCGACCATCGGATTCGAGCACGAAGCGAGCATCTTCCGAAGGACCGGCCGCACCACCTTCGATGAAGCAGCCGATGCCGATGCCGTGGTAAACGCCGTCGATCAGCTTGCCGGCCAGCTTCGCCTTGTCGGCCCAGCCGAAGTCGGCGAGGCAGCGGTCGAGAAGCTCGGGATTATCGCCGCTGTCGAGCTCGTCGGAGTGGTCATAGGGGGTGATGTCGGCGAGGCGGAAAGGCATCTCGGCGTCGGTTACGAGATTGCGGCGACGGATCTCGACGCGGTCGATCCCGAGGTCCTTTGCGATGATGTCGAGGAGGCGCTCGCGGAAGAAGTCGCCTTCGAAGCGACCAGGGCCGCGATAGGTTCCGCTCGGCGTCTTGTTGGAGACGAGCATCGTCGCGGTCACGTCGATATGGTCGATGCGGTAGGGGCCGGACGAGAACTGCGCGATGTTGCGCGGGGCGACGGAGCCATTCGTTCGAATATAGGCGCCGTGATTGGTGAAGGCGGCGCCGCGCATCGCCAGGATCTTGCCGTCGCGGGTAGCCGCGATCTCCAGCTCACACTCGGCTTCGCGAGCATGGTTGGCGGTCATCAGATGCTCGCGGCGGTCCTCGATCCAGCGCACGGGGCGGCCGACATGACGCGCGGCGAAGGGGATGAGGAAGTCTTCCGGGTAGAATTCGCCACGGCTGCCGAAGCCGCCGCCCACATCGACCTCGATCATCTCGACCTGGCCAGGTGTGACGCCCAGCGCTGCTGCCAGGATTCGCTGGTTGGCCCACGCGACTTTTGCAACACCCCAGACGGTCATCTTCGAGGCTACCGCATCCCATTCGGCGACGAAGCCGCGCGGCTCCATGAACATGGCGGCATGGCGCTGGACGAAGAAGCGCTCTTTCCTCGTGTAGGGCGCGTCGGCAAAGGCCTTCGCGGCGTCGCCTTTCTTGGCGTACCAGGTAAGCGCCGTATTCGACTTGTGCTCGTCGAACAGAAGTGCGGCCGGGGCCTCGGCACTCGCGCGGTCGGTGACAGCGGGCAGGGCCTCTATATCGAGCTGCACGAGGTCGTGGGCGTCTTCGGCGATGGCGGCGCTGTCGGCAATCACCACGGCGATGGGCTCGCCGACATAGCGGACCTTGCCGGTCGCGAGCATCGGCTGATGGAACGACTCCAGTTGCGGTAGTGGCTGCAGGCGCAGTGGAACGCGCGGCGTCGTGCCACCGAAATCAGCCGACGTGATCACCGCGTGGACACCGGGCAGCGTGAGCGCTGCGCTGATGTCGATGCCCTTGATGCGGCCGTGGGCAACCTGGCTGCGCACAATGACGGCATGGAGCATGCCTTCGCGAACGATATCGCCGACGTAGGTTCCCTTGCCGCGCAACAGACGCAGGTCTTCGACCCGCTCCATCGGCTGGCCTATCAAGGTATTAAGGGTTCTCATGGCCGCTCCGGCGCGTTCATCGACCGTAGGTCGGGTCAAGCGAAGCGCGACCCACCTGCGTGTCTGGCATCGTCGAGTCGCGCCCCGAACGAGCGGCTCGACCCAACCTACGAATAGCGATCTTCTTACGACTTGCCGCCGTATGCGCCGCGCGCGCCAAGCACAGCCTCGACGATCGGGATGTAGCCCGTGCAACGGCAGAGATTGCCGGAGAGCACGTCGCGAACGCGGTCGGCGTCGCAGTTGGGGTCTTCGGTAAGCAGCGCGTGCGACGTGGTGATCATGCCCGGCGTGCAAAAACCGCACTGCAGCGCATGATGCTTGCGAAACGACGCCTGCAGCGGCGTCAACGCCTCGTCGTTGGAAAGGCCCTCGACGGTCGTGACTTTATCGCCCTCGACCTGACAGGCGAGCATGAGGCAGGAGCGGACGGCGGCGCCGTTGACGAGAACAGTGCAGGCGCCGCAGACGCCGTGTTCGCACCCCAGATGCGTCCCGGTGAGGCGCAGCTTCTCGCGGAGCGCGTCGGCGAGCGTCGTGCGCGGCTCCACCTCGACTTCGACCGGCTTGCCGTTGACTTCGAATTTGACGTTCATCTATTCAGCCCTTCAACCGTAGGCTGGGTCAAGTAAATCGCGACCCAGCGTGCCGGAACGGTTCATTTTGAATTGCCAGGTCGCGGCTGCGCCTCGACCAAGCCTACGACGATGCCTTCTTCAGGGCGCGCTCCAGGAGCGTGCCAACGAGGGCGCGGCGATATTCGGGGCCGGCATGGATATCGCCGGAAGGGTCGACTTCGGCCGATGCGATTTTCGCCACAGCTTCGATCGTAGCTGCCTCGACAGTCTTGCCGTTCAGCGCTGCTTCCGCCTTGGGAAGACGGCATGGCTTGTCGCCCATGCCGATGACGCCGATATGGGAATTGGTCGCCTTACCGGCACCGTCGGCGTCGTAGAACACGGCGACGCCGGCCATCGCGAAATCGCCCTTGCGGCGCGAGAACTCGAGGAAGCCCCAGAGGCGGCGCGTGTTGCCCGTAGATTGGGGCCATGCGGGAAGATGGACGGCGGTGATGATCTCGTCGGCGGCGAGCGTGGTCTGGAGAGGTCCGACGAAGTAATCAGCTGCCTTGATACGACGCTCGCCCTTCGGGCCCGACGCCACGATCTCGGCATCACAGGCCGCAGCGATGCCCGGCATCTCGGCTGCAGGATCGGCATGTGCGATGGAACCGCCGACCGTACCGCGGTTGCGGATCTGGTAGTGCGCCACATGCTTGATCGCTTCGGCGAGCAGCGGATGAGCGGTGTCGAGGCGCTTGTCCTTCTCGATGTCGACCCAGCGTACCTTCGCCCCCAGGGTGACGCCGGAGGGGCCGATATCGATCCTGTCGAGACCTGGAATGCGCTTCAGATCGACGAGGATTTCGGGAGCGGCGAGACGGAACGCCAACAAGGGCATCAAGCTCTGGCCGCCGGAGATCGGCTTTGCGCCACCTCCACTCTTGGCGAGGAGGGCAACGGCCTCCGCGACGCTGGCAGGCGCTGCGTATTCGAAGCGAGGAGGTTTCATGGGTAGGGCTTGGGATCCGTTGCCAACGCATTTTCGGGCGGCGTGCGCCAGTTCTGGCGCGCGGCCTGAAACCGCGTTTCATGAGAGGAGATCGCTGCTGATGCAGTCTGTGGAGAATACGACAGCATGGGCACGTGACTGTCAAGACAGCTGCGCCATACTAACAGGAGAGACACCGGAAACACGAGGGTGGCCGGACTATGCCGTCAGCCCCGTGGACACCCCGCCACGGGAGAGCTAACGATCGATGCAAGCAAGAACAGATGACCGGGCTTGGCCCGGTGGGATGCAATAGGGAGGTTTCCGCCATGATCTCGGATCATAGCTTCAGTCGCAGGCTGCTTCCTGGTGCCTTGGCCGTAATACTCTCGGTGGGCCTCGTATCGGGGCTCGGTGAACGGGCTGCCGCCCAGGACAAGAAGCCGCCTACGTGGCTCGCCCAGCTCGATCCCAAGCTGGTTGAGGCTGCCAAGAAGGAAGGCCAGCTCGTCATCTACTCCTCGACCAACGAGAGCGAGGGGCTGCCCTGGTTCAAGATGTTCGAGGCCGATACCGGCATCAAGGTCAGCTACATCAGAGGCTCCGACGTGCAGCTTCATTCGCGCATCGCGATCGAGCACCGCGCGAAGCAGAAGGCCTGGGACGTGGTCCAGACGGCGAGCGTCCAGCAGATCCCGGCGGATGTGATCGCGCAGTATGACGCGCCGGAGGCGAAAAACATCAGGCCCAGCGCTCGGGCGAACGATCAGCGCTGGTACGGCGTCTATACGAACTACAACACCCCCGCCTACAATACGAAATTCGTGAAGCCAGAGGAGTTGCCGAAGACCTACGCGGAATTCGCCAAGCGCCCGCAGTGGGCCGGCAAGGTGGTCATCGACGGCAACGACGAGCAGTGGCTCGCAACCCTCCACTCGCACTTCGGTCCCGCCGAGGCCAAGCGAATGATGGACGAGATCGTATCGGTGGTGAAGCCGGTCGTCATCCAGGGTCATCTCGCCGCGGCACGCGCGGTCGGGTCGGGTGAATACTGGATCGCACTCAACAACTACCTGAACCTCACGCTGAACGTGAAGCTCGCGGGGCAGCCGACCGATTTCTGGGTGCTCGATCCCGTCTCCCAGCAGTACGGCCAACTCGGCATCTCGTCGAATGCTCCCAGCCCGAACGCAGCCAGAGTCGCGGCCAACTTCATGCTGAGCCGCGAGAGCCAGCAGTTCCTGGCCAAGTTCGGGCGCCTGCCGACCCGTGACGACGTCGAGACGAACCCCAAGGGCGTACTCGAGCCGGTCATGAAGGCCAAGGTCATCACGACGATGCTGACGCCGGAAGACGGGCGGAAGTGGAGCAAGGTGTTCGACGAGACGTTCAGGAAGAGGTGAGGACTAACGCCGCCGACGTCGCGCTGTTCGGCTTCCCCACTCCGTCCGCTCAATCCCCGCCCCTCACTGTTCCCCACTCCATCTCTTCCAGGGAGCGGGAAAAGTCGTGCCAGAGGCAATCGACGTGGCCATCGCTGACGAGAGCATACCGCCGGATTCTGCTACGCGCAGGCAGTGGCTGCGCAGGCCGAGCGCGTCGACGTTCGCGCTGATCGTGTGTGCCGCCATCATCGCGTGGTTCGTGCTGGTGCCGGTGGCGGCATTGATCTACACGGCGTTCGCCGAGGATACGCCCTATGGGCCCGGCGGCTTCACGCTCGACAACTTCGTCGCCGCCTATACCAGTCCGTACCTCTACCGGCTGTTCCTGAACTCGCTCGTCTTCGCGGTCGGCACATCGTTGGCGACGTTCGTGCTGGGGCTCGCCGTCGCCTGGGTGGTGGAGCGCACCGACGCACCGGGGCGGGAGCTGTGGCATTCGCTGGCCCTGATGTCGTTCGCGATCCCCGGCCTGCTGACGACGATGGCGTGGATGCTGACGCTATCGCCCAACATCGGCTGGTTGAACACGCTGATAAAGCAGACGCTGGGGCCGGCGTGGGTGGTCAACATCTACTCGATGGGCGGCATGATCTGGGCGCTGTCGAGCCACTACTTCCCGTTGGCCTACCTTCTGCTCGCGCCGGCGATGCGGTCGCTCGACACGCGCATGGAAGAGGCATCGGCGATGTCGGGTGCGCGTGCGTGGTCGACACTGTTCCGCGTGACGTTACCACTGATGCGGCCGGCTATACTGTCGACGCTGCTGTTGCTGTTCATCCGCGGCATGGAGAGCTACGAGGTGCCGCGGCTGATCGGCAATCCCGCGCGGATCGAAGTGTTCACGACCGACATCCAGCGGGCGATAACCGGCTCGTCCGTGCAGTTCGGCCTTGCCAGCGCACTGTCGATCACGCTGCTCGTGATATGCATGGCGGCGGTGTGGCTCTATGCGCGCGCGACGCGGAACGCCGAAGCCTTCGCCACCATTACCGGCAAGGGCTACAAGCCCGTCCCGATGAACCTGGGGCCGTGGCGCTGGCCGGTCGCCATCGCGATCGGGCTCATGTACGTGGCGACGCTCGGGTTGCCGCTGCTGACGCTCGGATGGCAGTCGCTCTACAAATCCGTCGCCATTCCGTTCATGCCGACGACGGATAGCGTCACGCTCGCCAATTACGATTTCATTTTCCACTACCCGATATTCCTGCATGCGGTGAAGACGTCACTGCTATTGGGCGCGATGGCTGCCAGCGTGGTGGTGACGCTGACTTTCGTCACGGCGTGGATCGCGCATCGCGGCGGTACGTCTTGGGGTTGGATGATCGATGCGCTGGCGTCGAGTTCGATCGCGGTGCCGGGCGTGATCGTGGGCGCGAGCGTGCTGTTCGCCTACCTGATGATGCCGTGGATCCCGATCTACAATACGATCTGGATCCTGCTGGTGGCCTACGTCACGATCTACCTGCCCTATGGCATGCGGTTCGCCGCAAGCGGTATCGCGCAGATCCACAAGGAGCTGGAGGAAGCAGCAAGCGTCGCCGGTGCGCGGCCGTACCAAGTCTTCACGCGCGTTCTGCTGCCGCTGCTGGCTCCGGTGATGATCTCCGCATGGCTCTATGTTTTCGTGCTCGCTGTTCGAGAGCTCGGTTCGTCGGTGTTCCTGATCGGCCCGGGCACGCACGTGCTCGGCACGATCGCGTTGACCATGTGGGAGGAGGGCGGCAGCTACGGCGCCATCTCAGCACTCGGCATCGTCCAGATTGTACCTCTGCTGGTCGTCGTCGGGCTGTTGCGGATGCTGGAGCGGCGCGCGGTCAACCGTTTCAACAGCACCGCCGCGGAGGATGACGCCACCGACACCAAGGTCGAGATCGACGTCGCGGCACTCGCCAGGAAGTAGGGGAGCAAACGGCAGGTTGGCCAGTGGCCGCAACTCTGCTTAAATGGCGATCAAATCAAAGCGGCGAAGAGGAGCCAGCCATGGCGCAGACGAGTGCTTACGGGATCAGAAGCGTAGACTTGGCCGTGCGTGACCTCGAGGCCACCAAGGCCTTCTACGAGGCCCAATGGGGGCTGAAGGAAGTTGCCCGCGAGAACGGCTCGGTTTTCATGCGCGCGACGGGCAGGGACCATCACGTGCTGGCGATCCATCAGGCGCCACGCTCCAAGCTGGCCTCCATCACGCTCGGAGCCAAGTCGCGCGCCGACATCGATGCGCTGCATGCTCAGGCGAGGGCTTTGGGAGCTACCGTTCTAGAGGCGCCGCAGGAACTCGCCAAAATCGGCGGCGGCGGATACGGCTTCTCGCTGCAGTCGCCCGAGGGCCAGCGCGTCAATATCGCGGCCGGCGTTGCCGAGCATTCCGATCACGAGCAGGACGCGTCAAAGCCGGAGCGGCTGAGCCACGTCGTTCTCAATGCGGCGAAGTACGACGAGCAGATCGCCTTCTATCGCGACGTGCTGGGTTTCCGCATGTCCGACACCACCGACTTCATGGATTTCCTGCGGTGCTGCGAGGATCACCATTCGATCGCCGTCGCGCGCTCCGAGGGCGCCTGCCTCAATCACATGGCGTACGAGTTGCCGAACATGGACGGGCTGATGCGCGGCACGGGGCGCATGAAGAAGTCGGGCTTCGAGATGGGCTGGGGCGTCGGCCGACACGGCCCCGGCGACAACGTATTCGCCTACTTCGTCGAGCCCAACGGCTTCGTAACCGAATACACCACGGGCATGGAGCAGGTGAAGGACGACAAGTACGAGTGGCACGGCGCCGACTACTGGGCGACCGCTTTCCCGCGTCCCTGTCGCTGGGAGATGGCCACCGAGTTCCGGCCCGGCTTCCGCGAAGCGATGAAGGGTAAAGCCGTCGAAGAGCGCAACCAGCGCTGCGAAGAGGTGATCGCCAAGGGGCTGGCGCAGGGTCTCAAGGGCGCGGCGGAGTAACAACGCGGTTCCCGGTGTCAGCCCCGGAGGGTCTGACACCGGGCTCATCGCCACTAGACGTCTTGCGCAAATTGCTGCCTCGGAGGCAGACACGGCATGACCATGCCGCACTCTCGGATCTCGATCGATCCGGCCGTGATGGTGGGAAAGCCCTGCATCAAGGGAACGCGGATTACCGTCGAGGTGATCCTGCGGTGGCTGGCTGGAGGCCGAAGCTTCGCTGAGTTGATCGAAGCGTATCCGCACATCAGCGAGGACGACATCAAGGTAGCATTGGAGTATGCGGCGGACAGCGTAGGTACGCCCCGGCCGCAGGCTGCGGAATAAATGGATCTCGTGGCCGACGATAACGTGCCGCGACCGTTGATCGATCGGCTCCGGACTGATGGTCACGTCGGCGTCGCCATCTCAGAGATAGATGCTGGTATTCCCGACACGTCTGTGATGGCGGAATCCAACGCTCGATCCTTCGTCCTGATCACGCACGATCGCGACTTCGGGGAGTTGGCCGTCGGACAGGGATTACCGATTTCAGGCGTCATTCTGCTGGAGACGGAGCGGTTGTCTCTGAAGGCTCCAATCGAGCGGGTAGCACTTTGTCTCGCCGGCGCGGGCACAGTGCGGGCCGGCCAGTTCTCGGTGATCGAGCCGGCTCGGGTTCGACGGCGGGCGCTGTGATACGGGCTGCCGCGGCACCGCCGCTCATGGCGTATACTTTGGGGCTGGACGGGTTGTGGGTGCAGTCGTGGTCGCCCCCGAAGAAATGCTCCTTTATTGCAGCGTGATCGAAGCCATAGCTGAGCGATTGCGCGCATGGCTCTGCCTGAAGCCAGAATCGGCCACGCGTGGAAACAAAATCATCGCTCTTCCGATCCCATATTTCTATCACGTCCACACGTCCGACTTGGAAACTTACGCGGAGAACTTGTTCCAAGTCGGCGTATTTGCACCGATCACCTCAGAACCGATGGGGAGCAGTCTACCAGCGGGCGCAGGAATGCTCGGGTAGCGGCCCGACTCTGCAGCATGCCTTGTCGGCAATCATTTCATTTGCGCGTGAATTCGGAGGTGGCTTCGGGTTTCGTCGAAATGAAGAATTCGAAGCCCAAACCGACCTCGAATCGTTGTTTTGCGCGCTGACCGATGCGGGCTACGCAACCCGCGTCGGCTCGCTCTTTTGCTGGACGGACAATATCGATCCGATGATGAGAGCCTCATACCTCCGGGAGGATGAGGGCAACTTCCTACCGGGTCGCTGGTGAAGCACCGCCATAGTCGCCAGGAGCAAGGCATCAGAGCCAGACGGTCTGACGCCATTTCATAGGACGATCTTGCCGGGGTTGAAGATGCCGAGCGGGTCGAGCGAGCGCTTGATGTGCCGCATCACGTCGAGACCCGCGCCGTGCTCGGCAGCGAGGTAGGCCATCTTGCCTTGGCCGACACCGTGCTCGCCGGTGCAGGTGCCGTCCATGTCGAGGGCGCGCTCTGCGAGACGCTTCAGGAATCCTTCGACGCGCAAGCGTTCGGCCGTGTCTTGGGCATCGAGCACGACACTGCAATGGAAGTTGCCGTCGCCGGCGTGGCCCGCGATCGGCGCGATCAGACCGGTCGCGGCGATGTCGGCCTGGGTCTCGAGCACGCAATCGGCCAGCCTCGAGATCGGCACACAGACGTCGGTCGCCAGCACGTCCTTTCCGGGCCACGTCGTCTTGACCGCGAAATAGGCCTCATGGCGCGCCTTCCAGAGGCGGCGGCGGCCGGCTTCCGCTTCGGCCCAATGATAGTCGAGCGCGCCTTCGGTATCCGCCAACTCCTTGAACTGCGAGATGCCGTCCTCGGCTGCCGCCTTCGAGCCGTGGAACTCCAGAAACAACGTCGGCGCCTCGGCGAAGTCCGTCTTGGAATGGGTGTTGATAGCGCGGATCTGCATTTCGTCGATCAGTTCGATGCGCGCGAGACCAAAACCACCAAGCTGGATCGCCTGGATGACGGTATTACACGCGCCTTCGATGGATTTGAAGCGGCAGACGGCAGCCAGGATCATCTCGGGTACGCCATACAGCCGGACCGTCAACTCCGTGATGATGCCGAGCGTGCCTTCGGCGCCGACGAGCAGACGCGTGAGGTCGTAGCCGGCCGCCGACTTCCGCGCGCGGCTTGCCGAGCGGAAGACCGAGCCGTCGGCCATGACGGCCGTGACGTTTAGCACATTCTCGCGCATCGTGCCGTAGCGGACGGCATTGGTGCCCGAGGCACGCGTCGAGGCCATGCCGCCGAGCGTCGCGGTTTCGGCGCCGGGATCGACGGGGAAGAACAGACCGGTATCTCGCAAATAAGCATTCAATTCGGCACGCGAGACGCCGGGCTCGACCACGCAGTCGAGATCGCGCTCGTTGACGTGCAGCACGCGATTCATACGCGAGAAGTCGAGCGAGATTCCGCCTGAAGGTGCGTTGACGTGCCCCTCGAGCGAGGTGCCGGCGCCGAACGGGATCAGCGGCACACGATGGCTGACCGCGATGGCGACGATATCCGGAACCTCGGCGGCGCTCTCCACGTAGAGCACGGCATCCGGCGGCTGGTTCTCGATCCACGTGAGCGTGTGGCCATGCTGACGCCGCAACGCCTCGCCGGTCTGCAACCTGTCGCCGAAGCGCTGTCTCAACACGCCCAGCGCCGTCGACAATGCTACAGGATGCACCCTCGCCGCACCTGCAGCTACGGCATCGCTCGTCCCCGCCATGGCCAACTCCTGCTCGTCCCGACCGACCTCGGTGCTACTTTTGATTACCCGTGTGGCGCGAGCGCATCATACACCACCAATTCGCCACCAGAGGGCTTGCGGCCGGCGTTTCGAATCGTCGGCAGACAAGATAAAAAACGGCGTGCAATGCTCATCTTATCCAGTAAATCCAGTATGATCGTACTGTTCTCCAACGGTCATTGAAGTGTGTGTCTCATCCCCATCTCGCGTGTCGAGACAGGCTTTCATTCACGATGTTTTTGAAGTAGCACTACTCGAATGGGTCTGACTACGACCCGGGGGCGAGCAGGGGGTGTGGCTTGTCTGCCTTGATGTCGCTGACTGCGTCGGTTCGTCCAACGCCATGCGGCTCATCGCGGTGAGGTCTACCATCTGCTCAGCAAAAACGTTCGCGGCGCTTCGCCTTCATCAGGCTTTCGCCTCACTCGAGCAGTAGAACGTCTTTTGAGCAGTAGAACAAGGAGTGCTTGTGCATGTTCGGGCGTGTGGTTGTAGCCGGTCTGGCCCTCGCGGCGACCGGTGTTCTGTCGGGCGCTTCGGCGCAAGACCGATGGATCAAGATCGGCTCGTTCGACGCCGACCTTAGCCGTGGCTCTCAAGCCGTGGATCTGAAGGGCGCCAAGGGCTCCTTCAAGGCTTTCCGCGTCAACATCGTCCAGGGTGAAGCAAAACTCACCAACGTTCAGGTGCGCTACCTGAACGGTCAGGCTCACAATGAGCGCCGGACCATCAACCTCCTCCGCAACGAGCGGACCAAGTCGATGGACCAGCGCGCCGCCGAACGGTTCGTCGAAGGTGCGACCGTTTGCTTCGAGACCGGACAGCGCGGTAACGCGAAGTTCGAAGTGTTCGGTCTGCAGAGCCGGAAGGGTGGCACGGCTGCCCGTCCCGCGATCACACAGGGCCTCACATGGCCGGCCGCATGCCCGGGTGCCGCTGCCGTCTCGGCAGCTCCGACGACGGGACCGATCGCCGCGACGCCGACCGCCCCGGTCCCTCAAACCGCACAGCCCGGCACCCAGTTGCCCGGCGGCGCCGTTCTGTTCGGCGTGCAGAATGTCGGCTTCATTCGTGACCGCGACGTGATCCGTGTCGGCGCGAACCTGGGCCAATTCGACCGCATCCAGCTCCGCGTTCTCGACAACGACGTGTTCATCAACGAACTCGAAGTGAACTATGTCGATGGCTCGTCGCAGAAGCTGGTCGTCAACTCCGACATCAAGCAGAACACGCGGACGTCGTGGCTCAACATCACGGGCACGAAGTTCATCAAAGACATCAACATGAGCTACCGGTCGCGTCCGGCCCTCAAGGGCCAGGCACGGATCGAAGTCTACGGCCAGATCGCCGAAGGCTGGCTCGGGCCGAATGGCCGTGGCCGTCAGTTCAACGAGGGCTGGGTTCTCCTCGGCGCCCAGACCGCCGGCCGCTTCCTGCGCGCCGAAATCGACCGGATCGAGGTTGGACGTAACGAAGGCCTGTTCAAGCGGGTTCGCATCACCGTCAAGGACCGCGCTCTGGTGTTCGATGAGATGCGCATCGTCTACGGTAATGGCGAGGAAGAGGTTATCCCGGTCAAGACGACCGTGGCAGCCAACTCCACGTTCGGCCCGGTCGACCTCAAAGGCGGCAATCGGGTGATCCGCGAGATCCGTGCGCGCTACCGCTCGGCCATCGTCGATGCCAAGGCCGTCGGCCGCGGCGCTGCCGTCGTCGAGATCTGGGGCCAGCACTAAGCTGCTCTGACCTCTGACTTGCATAGATATTCGCGAAGGGCTGCCCTCGGGCGGCCCTTCGTCGTTTTGGACGTGGCTGGCGGTGGCGGACCAGCGAGCCCGGCGACTTCGCTTCGGGCGGGCCTCGGGCCTCACCCAATCGTTTGATGTTACCCGATGTGCGCCAACATCGAACTTCTTGCGTTCAGCGTGCCCCGAAACCCAGTGCCGCGAGGCTAACAGGGATCTTTCCACTGCCTCCAGGGTGCCGACCACGGCTCGTCATGTTCCAACCTTGCGGTCGGGTCGCTCGTCCGGGGACGCAGTGAACCGTTGGTGGCGCCAGTACCGAGTTGATTTGCGTGCGAGGGAGCTTCCCCACCCCCCTCACTGTTTTGCGTCCTCGATTTCCGCCAAGAGCAGCGGCCCATCTAAAGCCGCAACACCCGCAGCCAGCGCATCACATCGAGAAGGCTCATCGCGGCGGCAGCGACGTAGGTCAGAGCGGCTGCCCAGAGGATTTGACGGGCCGCCGCTTCATCTTCCGGAGGCAAGACTTCTGCCGCCGCCAAAAGGGGTAGCGCGCGCTTGAAGCTCGCGTCGAACTCCACCGGCAACGTCACCGCGTGGATCAGGATCGTGAAGCTCATGATGAAAAGCCCCGCCACCATTTCGAGCAGGAGAGCGGCGGGCGACTTCAACAGGATCAACATCAACGGCGCCGCCAGCATGATCACCGCACCGAGCTTTTCGACCTTCAGAGCATGCGCGGCCATCCGCTGACGGGCGGCGAGGGGGCGATAGCCCGTCGCGTCCTGCATTGCGTGGCCGACCTCATGCGCCGCTATGACGATCGCGGACAGCGAGCGCCCCCCAAAGTTCTCCTTCCCAAGACGGACGGTCTTGGCCTCGGGATCGTAGTGATCGCCGAGCGTCGTCTCTTCCACGTTGACAGACGTCAGCCCCATGCGGTCGAGCAGCGTTCGAGCCATGCCGCCGCCCGTCAGGCGGAAATCCGGTCGATCGTGCGAATGGGCAGCGATGACGCGTCTCACCCACATCTGCGGCAAGAACGCCAAGCCGAGAAATACCGCGATCAGGATCAGGGCAATCGCCAAGCGTCACTCCTCTCAGAGGTATTGCTTCAGCTCGCTGCTCGCGCGAGGGGATCGTCAGGCGTCACTAGCCCCGCGCGATCTTCTTAAATCTGCGGATCACCATGTCGCGCTTCAGCCGCGACATGAAATCGATGATGAGGCGGCCATCGAGGTGGTCTACCTCGTGCTGGATCGCGGTGGCCAGCAGACCGTCGGCATCCAGTTGCCGCTCGCGTCCGTCGCGATCGACGAAGCGGACAGTGAGGGTCGACGGCCGCTCGATCTCTACGCGAACGTCGGGTAGCGAGAGGCAGCCTTCCTCGTAGGGCACGAGGGTATCACCGAGTTTGATGATCTCGGGATTGATCATCACGATAGGGTTCGGCTCTTCCTTCTCCTTCTCGGTGATGTCGAGCACGAGCATGCGGCGCGGCACTGCAACCTGCACGGCCGCCAACCCGATGCCGGGCGCCTCGTACATGGTCTCGAGCATGTCGTCTGCGAGACGCCGGATTTCGTCGTCGACCCGCTCGACGGGGGCCGACTTGGCGCGCAGAATCGGATCGGGAAGCGTGATGATGGCCAGTTTTGACATGCGCTTGAGATAAGTTAGCTCGGGGAACTGGTCAATCGTGGAGCGTAGTCTTTCGGACAAGGTGGGCTATCAGACAAGGCACGCTTTCAACCAACGCGGGCACAAATGCATCATGCGCCATGCCCGGCACAACAAGGGGCAGCGACCGTTGACCGGTCAAGGTTAATCTGGCGTCTCTCTCATGTTCGCCTCGATGGTGATGATCATGAAGAGTATCACGGAGCGGCGCCTGCAGCCGGGCTTGCGAGCGTAGGAGGTTCAATTGGCGAACGCTGGTGCGAGGTTGGTCGTCTCGACGGCGTTGTGCATCAGCGTCCTGACGGCCGCTGCCAAGCTATTTGCCGTGTTTCAATCGAGCACTTCCGCGCTGCTGGCGACCACGGTCCATTCTTTGATCGATACTTCCTGCCTCGGACTACTGATCCTGGGACTTTCGAAAGCCTCCGCTGCCCCACTGTTTCCTGCTGGCCGTACCCAGGACAGGGCTATCTACTTCTGGAGCTTCATCGTCGCCATAGTCCTCTACTCGATGGGCGGCGGAATTGCGCTCTATGAAGGCGTCGAGCGCCTGGCCAGGCCTCAGCCGCTACTCTCGACCGCCTCCGTCTTGCCGACGCTGTTGCTAGCTGCGGTAGGAGGCGTCATCATCACGTCGATGGCATTGCGTCACCTCAGAACGTCGAACATTTCGATCCATCCATTGGAGGTTGGTGTCCCGCGGCCAGACATCGCGCCGACGACGGCGGTACTGGTGATCGCCGTGGCGTGCGTTGCCGGCAATCTGCTGGCGCTAGGTGGGCTGCTGGGCTCCGCCAACGGCGGCGATCAGCGTTCGGACCCATTTGCGGCCATAGCGGTGGGTCTCGCGATGTCGGCGGTGGCAGCATTCATGGCGATCGAGGTGAAACGTCTGCTCGTTGCAGCGTCCCATGCGGACGATGCCCGGCTGCCAGCCTCCGCATCGGTGCGGGCCCCGGTCGAAGACACGTCGTCCTGGGATGTCGAAGTTCGGTCCCCATACGAAACCAGGTCCATGCCTATCGGCGGACCGGCGGTGATAGCGATGGCGTCGGCAAGCCCTCCTCCGCCTTCCGAGGCGCTGGTCGAGGTTAAGATTGCGGCAGCCATCGAGGAGCCTCGTCAAACCGTGGCCAGCAGCCCCGCTAGCAGCCCCGCTCAGAAACCTACCGTCACCGTGCGACAAGCCGGCCGGAAGGGTCGGGGAAAGCGCCGGCGCTGAGGTTGCAGCAGCTTCTCGGTGATCAATGCCGGATGCAACCTGTCGAGCGAACATCTGCCGAGCCGTCGCGATCTGCGCTATTGTGCGCCGCACAATAAAGGTTCGCTTGTGCTATGCATGTTTTCCATGGGTCCGGCCGAGGTCGAGACCAGATTTGGCTATCGAGCCCAGACGAAGCGGTAAGCGTATGACAATCTTCGGGGTTTAACTGAATTCCCGGGGGGTGGCTTTGATTGTCCACAGGTACTATATAAGGAGCCAGCGTCCGGCATATGGCATGAGCCGTGCGTCTCCGGTGGATGATCATCGGACGGTCGAATGTCCTGCGACGGCCCATGGCGAGCCATCGGTATGCGGCGAAAGCGCGTACCGCGGTAGACCGCCTCGGGCCAGTCACCGCCCGACTTCGGACTGAATTGGCCAGCATACGATGCTTGCCCTTATCGGAGCTAGAACGGATTCGAATTCTCCCGCGTTCGCGACCGAGCGATGCGGACACCAAAGCCGGTCACGGCTCTGCAATATCGATACACCGCCGACTTCAAACAGGTCGGCACGAAGAGTAAGTCAGTACAGGTAGTCGATTGCGTCAACGATGATCCTCACACTCGCCATCAAGAATCTGTTTCACGACCGGATCAGGCTCGCGGTAACGCTCGTCGGTATCCTGTTCTCCGTCGTGCTCGTTTCGGTGCAACTCGGCTTGTACTTCGGCGCCCGCAAGATGATCGTCGCGATGGTTGACAACGCCAACGCCGACCTCTGGGTCACTGCCTACGGCGCCAAGAGTTTCGAAGAAGGCGGCGTTCTGCTCGATCAGAAAGATCGCCACGCCGTGCTTTCCGTTCCCGGCGTTGCATCAGCAGTACCGCTCTACGTGAACTTCGCCGAATGGCGCAAGCCCGGTGGCGGGAGCACAACGACGATCATCGTTGGCTTCAATCCCGAGGACAACGGTCTCAGGCCCTGGGGCTTGATCGCCGGCGACGAAGCTTCGATCGCCGAGCCCGGTGGCGTCGCGGTCGACCGCACGTATCTCAACGACCTCGGAATCATCGGCGTCGGCGATACCGCGCAGATCGACGCCGGCCGCATTCGCGTGACAGCGATCACCGAAGGTATCCGCTCGTTCACGATGTCGCCGTTCATCTTCACGACGCTCAATCGTGCGCGGGCACTGCAGAACCAGCCCAGCGATTCGTTCTCGTATCTGCTGGTGAAGCTGTCTCCCGGCACCGATATGACCCGAGCGCGGTCGGCCATCGCGCAGCGCCTCGACAATCGGGAAGTGCTGACGCAAGCGGAGTTCCGCGATCGCAGTCTGCAGCAATGGCTTTTCTCGACGGGTGCCGGTGTGGCGCTGATCGGCGGCGCACTGCTCGGGCTGCTGGTTGGAACCGTCATCGTGGCGCAGACCCTCTATTCCAGCACCAAGGACCACTTGACGGAGTTCGCGACACTGAGGGCCCTGGGCTCCTCGGCAGGCTACATCCATCGCGTGATCCTGACCCAGGCGGCGTTCAGCGCGATCATCGGATATTGCCTCGGCATGGCAATTTCTCTCGCTATCACCACATTGAGTGAGGCGACCGCGCTACCGCTTCTGATGACGCCTTCCCTCGCCGCCGGACTGTTCGCCATCACGATCGGCATGTGCGCCGTGTCGGCGATTTCAGCCATTCTCAAAGTCACCAAGATCGATCCAGCGATGGTGTTCAGCCGATGAAAAGAGAACCCGTACTCGAGGCGACCGACATCGTGAAAGAGCTCGGCCAGGGGGCCGGCAAAGTTCGCGCCCTCAAGGGCGTAAGCTTGTCGCTGATGCCCGGAGAGCTCACTTTGCTGATGGGACCGTCGGGCAGCGGCAAGACCACGCTGCTATCGATCCTGGGATGTATCCTCGCGCCTTCGGCGGGCACGGTCACACTCGCCGGCCAGCGGGTCGACGGTCTCGATCCGGAAGCGCTCGCCGGGGTCCGGCGCCGCAACATCGGCTTCATATTTCAGTCGTACAACTTGTTCCCGACGCTGACCGCGCTGGAAAACGTCCGGCTCGCGCTCGACGTCAGAGGCATGTCAGCAGCGGAAACGGTGATCCGCGCCGAGACGGCCCTGCGTGAAGTCGGCCTCGGCCATCGCCTGCAGAGCTATCCGCGCAACATGTCGGGCGGCGAACAGCAGCGCGTTGCGGTCGCACGTGCGCTTGCAGGCGATCCGGCGGTGATCCTGGCGGACGAGCCGACGGCAGCTCTCGACAGCGAGAACGGCCACCAGGTGATGGCGCTGCTCGCGCGTATCGCCAAGGAGAAGGGACGCGCAGTTCTAGCCGTGACCCACGATCCGCGTACGCATTCCTATGCCGATCGCATCGTTCGCATCGAGGACGGTCTGATCAGCGGCGAAGAGCGCCGCGTCGAGACCAGCGAGAACGTCACTCGCTACGATTTGACGAGAAAGAGAAAAGCCAATGGATAAGGCTCCGAAAGTAAATTCAACGGTCGCGACGCTGGTGGTGGCAGCCATGGCAGCAGGCGCAATCGCGCTGGCCGTGGAGAACTGGCGCTCGAACCCGAAGTTCGCTCGAACTGGCGGGGAGCTTTCCCTCACGTCCGCCGCGGGTGTTCCGGCCGCTCAGGCTCAACGGACGCCCACGACGACGCGCGCCGGCGGGTGGTCCGCTTCGGCCTCGGGTCGCGTGGAACCGCGTGATGGCGAGGTTCGCATCGGCGCACAGATGCCTGGCAAGGTCGCCCAGGTCCTCGTTCGGATGAACGATACCGTGAAGGCAGGCGACGTGCTCGTTCGTCTTTCGGACGAAGAAGCGATGGCCAAGCTGTCGGGCGCTATGGCGGAAGCCTCGGTTCGTCGCCGCGAGCGAGATGGCGAGCCTGCGGTGAAACTCGTCGCCGATCGCCGAATTGCGGAGGACGCCCAGTCATTCGCCGAACGCGCGCTGTTCAAGGCGAGGCTGGATCTCGACAAGCTGCAGTCGACCGCCGGTACGTCCGTCAAGGACGTCGATGCCGCGCGCGTCGTTCTCGCCGAGGCCGTCGACAAGCTCGAACAGGAAAAAGCGAACGTGCGTCGCGTTTCCGCACAGATCGGAATGCCGCTGCCGACGCGTCTCGAGGCAAGTCTCGCGGTCGCTCGCGCCGAGCTGACGGCGCTCGAGCAGGTCGTCGATCGCACGAGGGTGCGCGCACCGGCCGACGGCACCGTGTTACTCGTGAATACGCGCGTCGGAGAGACCGTGACGCCTTCTCCGGAGGACGTATTGCTCCAGTTCGGTGATATTTCGCAGTTGCGGATTCGCGCCGAAATCGAGGATCGCGACGTCGGCCGCATTCGCCCCGGGCAAAGCGTGATCGTTC
>LNFM01003088.1_pt1 | contig 33656 bp, 25 predicted proteins | sample 596031 | NCBI WGS metagenome assembly LNFM01 (sample SAMN04254537, study PRJNA301005) | activated carbon metagenome | isolation source: dual media filters at the Ann Arbor, Michigan drinking water treatment plant | place: USA: Ann Arbor
GGCCGCTCGATTTCATTTTGGAGTGAGAGCTCTTGAGAAAAAACACGGTCACCTTCAAATCCAAGACCGTCTCTTAGAGCTTTCGCACGAGAGAAATTCGACACATCAGTGACATAACGTCAGGAACACTTTAAAGATTGTCGCAGCAAATTTGTTGGAAGTTCGCTAAACTTTACAAATGGAAAATGACCGCGAAGGCATAACTCATCGCTCGACCGTGATACTTCGTGTGCGCACGATTATAAAGATGCACGTCAGAAAACACGATGATCACACGCTGGCGAAACTGTTCCAGCGAACGATTTCGGCGCAGCTTCATTTGCTGGGTCTCATTGCTGGAATCTTCGGTCTTATTTTTCTTTGCCGCGAGGCACTTCACCACCCGGACCAAAGGCACTTCTGGGCATGTTTAGCCTTTGGTACAACAGGCCTCGCCGTTTTCGGTGCCAGCACTTTCTATCACTTCATGGCCGATGGTTATCAAATTTCGGCGAAGTTTGAGCGCTGGCTTCATGACCTAGATCACTTTGCGATCTATCTGTTCATTGCGGGAACTTACACGCCCTTTATTTTTAATGTGATCAGTCCGCCGTGGGATACCTACCTACTGATTGCGATTTGGACGATCGCGGTGGCGGGCATTGCGTACACTTATTTTCATCCCCGCTTGCCTAAAATCATGCAGCATCGCTACGTTTCAACATCGATCTACGTGCTCATGGGTTGGACGCTGGTGATACGGGCTCCCGAAACGTTCGAGAAGGCCAGCTTCGAAACTGGCGCTCTTCTTATCGCTGGAGGCCTTAGCTACACACTGGGCGCCGTCGTCTATGCTTTAAAAAAACCAAACCCATTTCCTGGGTGGTTTGGATATCACGAAATTTGGCACATCGCTGTTATGATGGGCTTCGCGTTTCACTACTTTCTTATCCTTAGCTTCTATCATGGGATACGTGTCAGTTGACGATGGGCCGGTGAACCGGTCTATTGAGCCCACATGAATCTTCTCCAGCTCAATCAAGGTACGAAACAGTACGGGATGAAAATCCTGTTCGACAATGCTCGATTTGCGATCAATGAAAACGAACACGTCGGTGTGATCGGGCCCAACGGCGCGGGCAAAACGACACTTTTTAAAATTCTCGTCGGCCAAGAGTTTCTGGATTCCGGTGAGCTGGTCACGTCACAGAAACTAAAAATCGGCTACCTCGAGCAAGAGTCAAAAGAACCACTCGACAAATCCGCTGAAGAATTTCTGGCCGAGACAAGCATCACGCCAGTCTGGGAACTTAAGCAGTTGGGACTTGATTTGGGCCTTACTGAGCAGCACTTCCAAGTTCCGTTTCACGAGCTGAGCGGCGGCTACCGCATGCGGATGAAACTTCTTTCCCTGATTGGTAAAGAACCAAATCTAATGCTTCTTGATGAGCCGACGAATTTTTTGGACCTAGAAAGCATCATGGCGCTTGAGAAGTTTCTGCAGTCTTACAAGGGCGCTTTTCTATTAATTTCCCACGATCGTGAATTTTTAAAGCGAACAACGGATCACACGTTGGAAGTCGAGAGCGGCGAAATTACAAAATTTCCCGGCCACATCGACGATTACTTCGAACAAAAAGCCCAAATGCGAACTATTTTGGAAGCCCAAGCGGCCAACCAAGAGGCGAAACGAAAGACAATCCAAGATTTCGTCGACCGTTTCGGCGCAAAGGCCACCAAAGCACGACAAGCGCAAAGTCGGATGAAGCAGCTTGAAAAGATGGAGAAGATAGAGATTAAAGATCTTCCCGTGCGCGCCCGCATCAAGATTCCGCCTCCGATTCACACGGGGAAAGAATCTCTTTCTTTGATCGATGCAGATCTTGGCTATGAGACAAAAAAAGTAATTTCAAATTTCACTTTGCGCTTGGAAACTGGCGCACACTTGGGCGTCGTCGGATTTAACGGCGCTGGAAAGTCGACTCTCCTCAAATCATTAGCGGGACGAATTCCACTTTTAAGTGGTGACCGGAAATTGGGATACCAGGTGTCCTTGTCCTATTACGCTCAACACGTTGCCGAGGACCTTGATCCCAATGATACCGTTTTTCAAAGTCTCGAGCGCGTCGCTCACAAAGATATTTCTCAGCAAGATATTTTGGGAATTGCCGGATCCTTACTCTTTAGTGGCGACAGCGTGCAGAAAAAAGTCCGCGTTCTTTCCGGCGGAGAAAAGTCACGCGTGGCTTTGGGACAAATTCTTCTCCGCCGAAGCCCCCTGCTTTTGATGGATGAGCCGACGAACCATTTGGATTTCGACACTGTCAATGCAATGACCGAAGCCCTGCGCGCCTACCCAGGCACGGTGATCGTAGTGAGCCACGATCGAAGTTTTATTAGCCGAATTGCCACCAAGATTCTTGAGATCCGAGATGGACGTGCTGAAATTTATCCTGGCACGTATGAGGATTACCTCTGGAGTCTCGAAAAGGGATCTCTCAAAACACGCTTCGCAAAGTCCGAAAAATCAGATCAGAAATTGACCCAGCCGCAAGCCCAGAAGCAAGGCAGCCCACCACCCGCTACGCCACCTGAGGCCGCAGTGCTTTCGAAAAAATCACCCGCTGCTGATATTGCGAAGCCCTTGCGCCTCTCACGAGATCAGACCAAGCACTTCGAGGCTCAGGCAAAAGAGGCAAAACGAAAAATCGCAAAGACTGAGGCCCTCTTAGAAGCGCATAGCGGAAAAGTGGCTCGCCTGAATGAAGAACTCGCCAAAGCTCAAGGCACGCGCTCGACAGATCTTTCGAAGGAACTCGCCTGGTCGTTCATAGAAACGGAACGATTGGAAACCGAACTTCTCGAAGCCATGGAAACTTTGGCTCGCTCGGAAGATGCTCTTAAGACGCACTAATAATTTCAGGACTAATTTTTTGAATGCCGATACCCGGCGGGCTCGAATCGGTACCCCAGCGTAAGGCCGGAAACGACACCCGACGCCGCTGTCGGCTGGTATCCTTGACCAAGTCTGGCTGAAAAAGCGTCGCGCCAGACTTCCGCATTTTCGCCTTGGGTTCTTGAAAAGAGCCTAATAATCCAGTTGGAATCAAAGACATAGGTGTAACCAAGTTCGACTTGGGCCGTGATCGTGGTCCGCGTTGCAGACACAGTCTGCGAGTTTTGCCGCCACGAAACCTCACTCCAATTAAAAACTGGAATCAAATCAAAGTAGAAAAAGTGACGTCGAACTAAAAAACCAATCTCCAAACCATAACCGCCCCATAAACTCCAACGGCGAAACTCGGGCTCGCGTTCAATAAATTGTCCGTTGGTGGGCGGCGGAAGATTTTTTGCTTTCACATCTTTTCGAGAAACACGAAAACTTGGAACAGCACTAAACTTCCAGCGAGAACCGAACGATCGTCTCCAATCGGGCGTACTGGAAATATTAATTGCACCCAAGTACTCGAGCCCCTGGGCCCACCACTCACGCCCTTGCGAAGGTTCAAGTTGATAAACCTTTCCGCCAAGTTCCACGTTCACCGTCTCTGTGACGAAGTCGACACCGATGGTGTTGGGAAGTATGCGAGACCACCACGGTTCGAGTCCCAGATCTTGTCCAAAGAGTCGCGAGCCCGTTTCATCGTGGCCCAATTCAAAAACAGGCCCCTGGGTGACCTTCGTCGACTGAGTCGACCGAGCGCGCGAGCTTAGTACCCATCCCGACGCCGTCCGTTCGATCTGAGATTCGTAGACAAGATCCGCTTTAAGTCCGCTGTACAACCGGTATCTTGAACTCGTTTCTCCCGCATCGAATTCGTAATCTCCGTCTATAAAAAGTGGCAGCGTCTGCCGGAAGGGAAGAATTCGCGCCAAAGACTTTTCTGCAACAAATTTATCTCTAAGAACATTCTCAAGCGCCTCACCTCCAGCATCAGAAAGCGACAGTGAATCTGCTTTTGGCGGAGCCACCGCAATCAAAGTGACACTCTTTTTTGATTTTTCGCGCCGAAGATCGGCCAAACTCAATGTCACCGGAATCGGTGGCGAAGGATCGATCTCCCATGCTGCCCCAGTCAGAAGATCAATGCCCCACCCTATGGGCGCGTAGAAGAAAAAAATCAAATTCCAGCCAAAGCTCTTTGACCACCGGTAACTTGTCGCCAAACTATACTGCAGTTTTTGAGTGCCCGATTCTATCTCCACCTGCGGTCGCCGCGATCTTCTGACATCGACAAACTGAGGCGTCGATCCTACGTTTTGTCCTTCGACAAAAATGGAGGCGCCCGGCGGTTCTGTCTGGATCAAAATAGTTTGGTACGACCCCTGCCCAGACATGGACGCACAGCCAGAGGCGAGGAGATTAAGAGCAAGTAGACCAAGCCAGCGACTTAGGCCTCCGTGACGGTTTGGACGCATAAGCTTTAAAGTACCCTTTTTGGCCACGAAATTTGAAACTATTTCGGAGCTGAAGGACTCAAATTTGAAGAGAACGACGAAACCCTCGTTTCCAGCGCGCATTGGTTTTGCTTACACATTCGTAACCGTTCTTAGCGCCAGGTAGGCCTTTAAATGCTTTCGAAAACCGAAGTGACCCATCGAATGGGGTCCCACATTTTAAAATCGGTTCTTCTTGGCGCCTGGTTGGCGCTCTTGGCACTTCCGTTGGTGGGCTGTGAGCGCGATGCCGAGACGGCCGACCGAACTCAAATTCAAGTGGCCAAGGGAAATAAAAACCTTGCTGAGATGAAAGGCCTCGGCGATCAGTTGGCTCAAGTCGGACTTTATGTCGATCTTCGCTTCAAATCCAAAGACGACGAAGTTGAGTACAAAAGTAGGCTTCTTAAATCCACAAGCGCCGAGCGAGCTCTTGAAATAAAAGCGGCCCTCGAAACCTTTATCGACTTAGGACAGCAAACGCTTGGTATCGCGGATGAAGGCTTGGTGCTTTTTAGCGATCGGCAAAAAATTGAAGACCAGATCGCAGCTGCTAAAAGTTGGCTGGAAATTACCAATCAATTCCTCTTGAGCCACTCTAAAAACTAAGCAACACTCGTCCTCTATGTTGAACCTGTTTTCCCGAGGACGCGCTCGGAAAGAGCTAGATATTCTCTTGGCCGCGATTCCCTCGGCCGATGCACCGCTTTTTAAGCGCATGAACTGGTTCGCCGAAGTCCTCACCTGGGTATTTTATGAATCCCCTTTTTCGTTGAGCGCCCTCGACTTTTCAACAGGTCAGCCTCAGGCACTCCGTGTAAAATGGCTACTCAACGTTCTTGAGAGAAATCCAGAGTGGAAAAAAAACTTGCAGAAGTTTCTGCCTTCCATCGCGCAGGAGACGAGTATTTTTGAACTCCTTGTGATGGCTGGACTTCATCAACAGTCTGGACTTTTTAGCGAATTCGTCGAACGCTTTCAGCGACAAATTTTGCCTCGTCCACCAGATGACCAAAATCTCGAACTTTTATTTTCATCCGCTTTCAACAGCGAAGCCGATGCTGCTTCGATTCTGAAGCTTGAGCAAAATACGCTTGTGGGAGTGATCCATCTTTTTGGCGCCAGCGCGAGCGAAACCTTCTCGGGCTGGAAACAGGACACGCTTGATGCTCTCTCGCACCTCGCACTTCAAATTGCGAGCCTTGGATCGCATCCCGCGCTTCGTCGCCGTCGCCGCGACCTCAGCCGGAAGCCAAATTCCTTTTCACGCCTTCAACTTTTGACGATTGAATGGCTCAGTGGAAATCGCGAAGATCGTAGTCTTCAAGATAAAATTATTGCGGCCGCGTCCGAGAGCCTTTCAGCCATTGATGACGTCTACAGTCACATGAACGAAAGTGGCGTCAGTATTGACGTCGTCTACCATCTGGAGCGTACGAAAGCGCTTTTGATCCGCTTTCAGAATTTGATGAAACTCTTTGAAGGCGAGCACTTCTCTGCACAGTCGATTCAGGTCCTATTTGCATCGCTGGTTTATGAAAGTGTCCACTCACGAAGCTTGCGCGCGTTGTTTGATGACAACACAGCTCTGATCGCAAAAAAAATCGCAGAAAATAGCGCTGAAACGGGCGAACACTACATAGCAAAAAACCGTCGCGACGAAGCCCTTCTGTTTAGAAGCGCCCTCGGGGGCGGCGCTATCACGGCCGTCACTAATATTTTCAAGTACCTCATTTCATCGCTGCCTGGTTCGCCGTTTGTTCTCAGCTTTCTCGGATCGGTCAATTACTCGGTGAGTTTCATTGCCATTCAGCTTCAGGGCTTTAGCCTCGCAACAAAACAGCCTGCGATGACCGCCGCAACCTTGGCCGATCAAATTCAAGTCTTCGATGATCCCGTAAAACAAGCCACCAGCGAGGCAAAAGACTCGATGCTCGCACCAGTTGTGGAAGAAATGTTGTCGGTGCTTCGTTCGCAGTCGATTGCCGTTATCGGAAATCTTATGGCTGTGATCCCTGGAACGTTTTTGTTATGCGGGATATTCACGTTGATCACAGGGGATCCGTTTCTAACCGCAACCAAAGCCACTTACACGCTGGCTAGCTTTTCGCTTCTCGGCCCGACACCGTTTTATGCCGCTTGGACGGGAGTTTTACTTTTCACCTCAAGCTTAATTGCGGGCTGGTTTTACCATTGGGTTTTGTTTCGACGATTGCCCCAGGCACTTTCGCGAAGTCCGCGACTTATACAATTTCTAGGGATGGAGCGCGCCCGAAAATTTTCGATGTTTTTTAAAAAAAATTCGGCCGGATTTGCAGCCAACATATCCTTGGGTTTTTTGCTGGGACTATCTCCGGCAGTTTTCATGTTTCTGGGACTTCCCTTAGATGTGCGGCACGTCACACTCTCGACAGCGGGTCTTGTTTCGGCCGTTATGGCCTTGGGATTTACCTCGATGTCCTACTGGCCATTTTGGTTGGCGGTTGCAGGAATCTTAAGTATGGCTGTTCTCAATTTGGCCGTTTCCTTCAGCTTAGCTCTGGCTGTCGCGTTGAGATCGAAGAAAGTCCCCCTCAAAACAGTGGTTCAGCTTCTAAGAGTCTTCGGGATTCTCATATTGAAAAACCCTCGACTTTTATTTCGCTCGAAAGAGTCGAGCGATCAGAATCGAGACACCGCTTCGAAGTGAAACGCCGCGCCCTTCACGACGCCCGACCTTCGGCCTGCTTCGCTAAGACTTCATAATCACTCAACATCTATTAGATTGAGACATGATAGAATTTAACGCATGGAGCATATTGGGATCTTGACCAGCGATCCTCACTTAATGGCTGAACTCAAAGCCTGGCTCAAAGATTTGCCCGGTGAATTTGAAGTCATCGAACTTGCTCCACATGCGACAGTTGACCCACCCACGCTGAAAGACGGCGAAGAGTCCGAAGAAGTCAATGCAACGCCGAAATTGAAACTCGTCATCTTCGATTCGAGACTACCGACACATCTCAAAAAATGGCGCGAGGATTTAAAACTCGAAAATATCCCGTGGCTTGCCATCGGCCGCGAAGAACATGCCAAAAATCCTCACGATGAATCCATCGATGGCTGTACCGATCTGATTTTGCTCCCTCTTGATCGGCTTGTCCTACTGCAAAAGGCTGAATTTCTTTTGGCCGGCGCTGCCAGTATAACTCCCTCCTTCTTGTTTCTATCAAAAACGGATCTCTCAATCGAACTCGCAAAACCTGTGCAGATCACGCATCTCTCAGAAATCGGCTGCACAATTTCGGCCCTTAAACCTGTTGCTCCGGGGGTTGAGGGATCACTCATTAGTCGCATTTTTAGCACCGACGGCGCGGTCGCCGAGTCGGTCGAAGTCCGCGTGGTTTCAAGCAGTCCCTTCTTCGATTCTTCAATTGCATCCGCCAGCCATGCGGATCCTAAACTCGCCTTCGAAGTAAATCTTCGATTTTTTGGACTGAAACAAAAGCAGCTTCTTGCGATTCGAAAATTACTTCTTCGAAGCTACCCTCACGGGTTTCCGGAAATTCAGCGCTCTGACAAAGCGCCTTCCAATACACTCCACGTCGCTATGATTTCACCCGACACGGTTATGTCCTCAAGACTGCAATCCTCGCTTGAACAATTGACTGTGGTCAGCGCAACTTCCTTTGGTGGCCTCAGCAGCTTTCGAAGTTTCTTAATGAAGAAGGATTTGAAAAAGCGAAGATCAAACAGTTTAGGCACGTCCAAAGCGCCCGATTCAGCCATCCAGTGGTCCGATACTTTCATCGGACCACAACCTGAAAGCTTTCATCCATTAATGCCTTCGCAAACAGTGACAAATCATTTACGCCTCTCGGATGGTGTCGCGCCCCACACCATTGAAAAAATGGAGCCACCGCTGAAGCGGTCTGATCGCTGGCTTGATACACCCATTGATACCTGGCTAAAAGATGCATCGTACTTATTTAAAGGGCTCAGCGAAATTGATCGTGAAACGCTTCTTGAAGGCATCATTTGGACCTCGACTCAATCAACATCCGCGCAAGCCCACGCGACAAAAGAAACCAGTTTCACATTTGATTACAATATTGATGAATTCTTCGCCCTAAAACTCACTTTCAAGATTCAATTGCTTGAAGAAAAAACCCCAGCAAAGCCGGCGCTGATTTCGATCAAGGTCGAAACCACGACAGGTGGCCAGGATGACGAAACGTCAGGAGCGGACACGACACTCTTTGATGCCATCATGGTCGACGCATCACTTCTTCAACTGGATACAAAGTCAAAGATGGCATTCCTTAAAAGCGCGATCGAGTCTCACAGCCTAAAAAATAGTTTTGGCCACGTTCCACCCGTCATCGTCTTCAATGCCAACGAGGCGGGATTCCAAAGCCAAGAACTTCGCGGGACCATGGCCCGACAACTTCTCTACAATTTCAATGATCGTCGCTACCAAGCTGAAATATTCATTTCAATGTCGCGTCCTGAACTTTGGACGTCTCCACTTCTTGAAATTTCAGGACTCAAAACCGAGCTCCGGGCGTTTTTATCGAGACCTGCTTTAGCCAATGGTGTGAGCGAAGCCAGTCTCTACATCGTCGGTCGCTCGGCCATGCGCGTGGGAACTGAACTTTTGGTGATGAGTCCGGTCTGGTCTCAAGCTCCTGAGGGGCTCTGGGCGAGACTTCGAGCCGTCACAGCCGAAGAGGGTTCTTTTCTTCACGAGTTCATATTCTTTGGCGCTAGCGACCTTGTTCAGCGGGAAATTCGAAAGTTCACTCGTGCTGAATATGTTCGAAAAAAGGCGCAAGGCCAGAGCTAAAACAACTTTCTGTAAAACACCTTCGGACCGGCGTGATCGTTTGATCAGAAATTTTTAACCTGATACGGTCCAGCTGGTGAGCTCAGACGACAAATCCCGCAAGCTCAATCGACCCCTAAGCTTCGCCCTTAAAACGGTGGGGCTGATTAGCCTTGCCTTGGGGTTTGCGGGCGCATTTTTACCGCTCCTGCCAACGACACCTTTTATTCTTCTTAGTGCTTGGTGTTTTGCCAAGTCATCACCGCGCTGGAATGCTTACATTCATAGCCACTCTGAATTCGGTCCGCTGCTTCGGAATTGGCGCGATCAAAGATCCGTTGCCGTTCGGCACAAAGTCGCCGCTGCCATCATGGTGTCTGTTTCTATCGCAACTCTTCTTTTGTCGGATCGATCTGCCGAACTAAAGTACGGACTCTCGTTGGGACTTTCCGTCATTCTTGTCCTTCTGGTTTTCACAAAAACCTCAAAACCCTAACTCTGATCTCGACGACGAAACCTTTTGTTACAAGTTTCAAAGGTGGCATGAACGTCTAAGCATTGACCGAAAGGGTTCAAACCAGGTCCCATGGGTCTATGGACTTGATAGCTATTTCCATTCGTCGCCCTGTTTTTGCCTGGATCCTCATGAGTGCAATGATTATCTTTGGAGCGATTCTGGTGAATCGTCTCGGAGTCAGTCAGCTGCCCGATGTGGATTTTCCGATTCTTTCGATCAGCGTCACTTATGAAGGTGCTGCACCCGAAGTCGTCGAAGCGGAGCTGATCGATCCTATCGAACAGCAGCTTCTTTCGATTGAAGGCATTCAACAGATGAGATCTTCCGTTCGCCAAGGCGGCGGAAGCGTTTCGCTGGATTTTAAAATCGACCGCGATATCGATGTTGCACTCCAAGAAGTCCAAGCCGCCCTTTCGGGACTAAGGCTTCCTATCGGCGTGGATCCTCCGGTCATTCGAAAACAAAACCCGGAAGAACAGCCAATCATGTTTGTTTCGGTTTATGCGGACAAACCTATTCGCGAAGTCTTGGCGTTTGTTGAAGACACGGTTTTAGATCAATTCCGGTTTCTTCCTGAGATTGGTGAAGTCTCGATCGGCGGGTACTCTGTACGGAATCTTCGTATTTGGCCGGATCTTGCAAAACTAAAAAAGTACGACCTCACGGTCTTGGATCTGGTCGATGCCGTCACCGCACAACACGTCGACACAGCTGCAGGTCAGTTCTCGGATGGAAAGACAGAGCGACGTGTTCGCTGGCTGGGTGAGGCAACCTCACCCGAAGATTTAGGCAACATTCGAATTTTAAGGCGCTCCGGCGGCGTAATTTACGATGCTGTCATTTATGTGAAAGACGTTGCAGAAGTTGAAAACGGACTCTCCGACATTCGTCGAATGGCGCGTGTCGACGGAAAAGATGCGATCTCGATCGGCATTCGAAAAATGCGCGGCGGAAACGAAGTCAACGTCGCTCGGGCTGTTCAAGCCAAGATCGATGAAATCAAGCCAAGCCTTGCCTCAAAAGGCTACGACATTCGAACGAACGTTGATTTTACGAAGCCAACAGAAGCTGTGGTTAAAACGGCTTACGAGAAATTGATCACGGCCGGCGTGATCACAATCCTGATCTGTTTTCTTTTCCTTGGTAGCTACAAAGCGGCTCTGAATATTCTGTTTTCGATTCCAACATCGATCGTCGGAACGTTTATCATTCTGTATTTTGCAGGCTTCACCCTCAACTTATTTACACTTCTCGCGCTGACGCTTGGAATTTCGATTGTCGTCGACGACGCTATCATGCTTTTGGAAAATATCGTCCGCCACCAACGGATGGGGAAGTCTCCGGCGCAAGCTGCTTATGATGGAGCCCGAGAGATTCTTCCGGCAGCAACAGCTGCAACATTAGCCGTCATTGCGGTTTTTCTTCCCGTCGTTTTCATGGACGGTGTCACGGGGAAATTCTTTTTCCAATTCGGCGTTACGATGTCGGCCGCAGTTTCATTGTCTTTGCTTGAAGCTGTCACAATCACTCCGATGCGTGCGGCAGCACTAATGGCAGAAGGCCAAAAGCCCTCGAAACTTGAAGTTTTCTTAGACAACCAATTTGCGAAAATTAGTGGCTTCTATCAGAAGTGTTTGGCTGCCACAACGAACTGGTCCTTTACGATCGTGATATTATCGACGGCTCTTTTTATTGCGTCGCTTTTCGTGGTTCAGAAACTTCGTCAAGAATTTGTTCCCAGCCAAGATCAAAACTTTCTATTTATCACCGGGCAAACAAAGCCTGGCTCATCCTTGGATTTTACACTGGCAAAAGCGATTGAGGCCGAAAAAGTTCTGAGCGAAGACCCAGATATCGTGGGCTTTTTTACTTCGGTCGGTGCCGGAGGTCCAAATTCAGAAGTTAACCAGATGAGTCTACCGACCACTTTGCGGCCCAGAGAAGACCGCGAACTCACACATCTTCAGGTGATGGACCGACTAAGAAAGAGCTTGAGTAAAATTGAAGGAGCGCGCTTCTCGATTCGAGATATTTCCTCGCGCGGCCTCACATCGGGACGTCAGTTTCCACTGTCGTTTAATTTGAACGGTCCCGATCTCAAGGTGCTGCAAGAAAAAGCAAAAGAGATCAGCGATCGCCTCGTGTCGGAAGGCTTGGCGCAAGATTTAGATACCGATTTCAAGACGGGATTTCCTGAGCTCAATATCCGCCCCAATCGGGATGAAATGGCTCGACGAAGTGTGAATATCGACACAGTGGCTCGAACACTGAACGCAACCGTCGCCGGCACGCCATTCAACCGCTTCACGGCCGACGGACGCCGCTACGATATTCGAATTAAGCTTCGCGACGACGAAGTAAAGTCGGCCGAAAATATCAGTAAAATTCCAGTCCGTAACCAGTTTGGAAACCAAGTGCCATTGGAAAACCTAGTCACTTTCAAAGAGGGCGAAACTTTTCAGGCGATCAACCGCCTCAATCGACAGCGAGCCGTCGGCGTGTACGGAAACTTAACCGACGGTCAGTCTCAGCAGTCGGTCTTGAACCGCGCACGCGCTATTGCTGAAGAGATTCTTCCTGTTGGCTACCGCTTTTCGCTGGAGGGTGCTGCTGCGGGACTTGCCGAAAGCTTCCGAAGTTTAATCATCGCGATGATTCTTGGAATTGTGGTCGCGTATATGATTTTGGCCACGCAGTTCAATTCATTTGTTCACCCGATTGCGGTCCTTGTCGCCCTTCCCTTCAGTCTGACCGGAGCGTTTTTGATTCTTTGGATGTTTGGCGTTTCGCTGAATCTTTTCAGTATGATCGGTATTATCGTGCTTATGGGTATTGCAAAAAAGAACTCGATTTTGCTGGTTGAGTTTACGAACCACGTCCGTGAGCACGGGGAGCGTGACGTTCGAAAGGCCATACTTGAAGCCTGCCCAGTCCGACTGCGCCCAATTTTGATGACTTCGGCAGCGACTGTGTTTGCAGCCATACCTTTGGCCGTAGGAAATTCGATTGGCCAAGAGACCAGGACTCCCATGGGCCTTGCGATTATCGGCGGAACTATCGTCTCGACGCTGTTCACATTGTTTGTCGTTCCGAGTGTTTACCTGCTACTGTCTCGATTAGAACGGAACAAACCACATGATCCTCCGCCACATCTTGGTCAAACATGAGTACGAAGCACAGGACATCGAGCGAAAGCTCGATGAGGCTGCGGCTGTAAACCAAACCAAAATTCAAAAAGTAGCGGCCGATAAAGCCGTCGCCGACGAGGCTGCCGCCGAAGAAAAGCGCCTCGATACCCGCGACCATTCCTTCGATCCCCCTCCCAACAAAAACGGTCCTGGGACAAAAGCCCGAAAGGCCGCTGCCGCCGCAGCTCTCGCCGCCGACAGCCCCGCGGTCGAAACTTTCAGTGAACTTGCAAAAAAATTCTCCAGCTGCTCATCGAGAGAAGTTGGTGGATCTTTGGGCGACCTCACGGGAAAAATGAATCGCCTCGACGCCGCATTTCGCGAAGCCGCCGAAAAACTGTCGCCGGGCGAAAGAACCGGCCCCGTCCGAACCCAATTCGGCTTTCATATAATCTTCCGCGAGCGATAACGCTCGACATCTTCCGCGAGCGATAACGCTCGACGAATTCAGAACTGCTTTTCGTTGACGTGGTCGCGGCGTGGTTACTTTTCCCGCGATGCGGTCGTCGTGCCCTCCCGCATCGGCTCGGCCCTCCTGGCCTCGGTCCGCGGAGTCCGCGGACTTCCCGATTCGGAGATCGCGGGAAAAGGAACCACGCCGCAATCCTCCTCCAGATCCCAAATCATTTCCGAAGTCCTAGAGATCCCGTCGCGGGGTTCTCTTGTCCGATCCAGTCAATCCCGCAGCGCGGAAGCGCGCACCGAGCGAAATGGCACACCTGCGGCGCAAGCACGCAGCCAGAGCGATGTGTTCCGAGGAAATATTTGAAACGGCTGTTATTGACGGAGGGGACGGGGCGCCCTCTCCCTTCCCGCGACCTCCGATTCGGGAAGGTCGCGTAAGCGCGGCCCGAGGCCTGGAGGGCCGAGCCGAATCGGCGAAGGCAGGATGCCTGCGTCGCGGGAAGGGAGAGGGCGCCACGTCCCCGTCTCGAAGCCGCTCAAAATTTTTTAAAGGAGCCAATACGCTGCGGCAGCTATTGCCGTTGGTATCAGCGCGCTGACGAAGAGTTTTGCGGGACTAATTCCGTTTTCACCAAACGAAGCGTTGAGAATGCCATAGCCCGCAGGGTTTGGAGCGTTGGCGATGACAGTAAGTCCACCACCGGTGACGGCTCCGGCCACCAGTGCGTACTTTGAAGCGTCACTCAAATTGGGAACAAGCGATCCCAAATATGTGAGGGCGGCGTTGTCTGTTAAAGCCGTCAGCCCTGCAGCTCCCAAAAAGAGCGGAAGCCCGTCGACCATTGCCAAGAGTGGCTCAAGCCACCAACCTTGTGGCCCTCCAAGAACAACCAGACCCGCCAGAAAAAATCCGACCAACAGACCTTCGTTCAGTTTGAGGCTTGTTTGATATTCTTTGGTCACCACGGTCACACCGATGAAGAATAAAAATGCCCCGATAAAAACGGCCGGATAATGTGCCGTCACAACAATAAGACCTACGAAAGCAAAATGAATGAGCGTCAACCACATTGGTGCCGCCACACTACTTTTCGAATTAGCGGCAGGCTTCAAACCACCAATCGATTTTCGAAATTGGTAGGCGACAATAAGGGTGGAGACAGCGCAAGCGAGTGCTGCTTTCCAACCAAAATTCTGAAGCATGAAAAGAGAGTCCCATTTCCACGCCTGAGCCACCATCAGAACTGGCGGCGCGGCAAAAGAGGTCAGCGTCCCGCCAATGGAAATATTCACGAACAGCAATCCAAGCATCGCGTACTTAAATGAAATGTCGTCGGTCCGAGAGAAAAATTTTGTTAGAAGCATCAGTGCGCAAACGGTCATGGCCGCAGGCTCGGTGATGAGGCTTCCCAGAAGTGGTCCCACAATCATAATCACGACAAATTCAGACATGTCTTTTGAAACGGAAAGGCCGGTTAGCTTGAGGACTGATTTCGCACCGCTTGCGATGCCCGCCATGAAGGAGCCTACGACGTCCAAAATCGGCTTTGTCGCACAAACCGTCATAATGACAAAAACGAAAAGTGGTTCCGTGTAGTTTCTAGATTCCAAATAATCGACGGCACTTTGTGGTGTCATAGAAACTGCTAGAAATGCTGCGAAGATTCCCGCCCAGAGTCCGAACACGACTTCAACTTCGCTGAGCAAATGGAAAAGGTTCTCTTGCACGGACCCTTCAGGATATCGATGGGCCAAAGCTGCAAATTGGCTCACACAGAAGGTGTGTAGAATGGCCAGCCCAAAGATTGCGGTCGACACGTATTGAACCACTTGAGGAAGTGCGGCTGTCGTCTGCGATGCGAGTTCGGATGTCACTTGCCACCTACTTTTCCGATTCCCACGAAGAAAATTTCTTTGCTGATTGAGCGCGTTGACTCCGGTTTCACGATTTCAACTTTTTTAAAGCGGCTTTGAATCTGCTTTCTGAGCTCTGCAAAATCATTGGAGTGAAAAAATTTGGTCACAAAGTGTCCGCCAGGTTTCAAAAAACGCTCTGCAATATCGACCGCGAGCTCGCAAAGCTGAAAAGACCGCGCCTGATCGGTGGAACGAATGCCTGTAGTGTTCGGTGCCATATCTGAAATAACCAAATCAAAAGGCGGAGCAAATCCGTGCGCCGTAAAAACATCTTCAAGCTTCAGATCGCGCAGATCGGCCTCAATAAATGTCGCATTCGGCAGACTCACCGTGACACTCTTCAGATCAACCCCCAAAACCCGCCCTCGGTCGCCAACTTTCTGACTGGCGTATTGCGACCAACTCCCCGGCGAGCAGCCCAAATCGAGCACCATGTCGCCGGGTCGAAAAATCTTGAAACGCTGATCGATCTCTTGAAGCTTGTAGACCGAGCGCGCAGCGAAATTTTCTTCTTTAGCTTTATGGAAAAAGCGGTCTTTCGGATTGTAACCTTTTGATCGCGACATGAAGTCAAAAAACCGTGAAATGAGTCGGAACGCAAGTGAATGCGGACGAGCTTGACACGATTCCAATCGGTCACATCTTCAGCTGACAAGAGGTCGATTTTCCGGCCTTGGAGGTTCTACGTTATGGCTGAAATATTCGCTCCCGCTTCTGAGACTCAGCGCCTTCCTATTCTTGCACTCAGAAATCTTGTCTTGTTCCCAGGGATGAGTTTACCGATTCGTGTCGGACGAGCTCAATCCTTGCGCGCCATTCGTCGAGCGCGCGAGATGACATCGGCCGGAAATTTACCATTAAGGCTCATCGCTGTGCTGCAAAAGTCGGCAGAGCTTGACATGTCTCTTCCAGTAAAACCGACGGATCTTTATAACGTCGGTGTTGTCTGCGAAATTGAAAAGATAAAAGGCAATGAAAATGAAGGCCTGCAACTTTTTATAAAGGGAGTGACTCGAGTAAGAATTGAAGATCTGAAAGAGGAAACGGACACCAATGGCGAAGCCTCGAACCTCTCCGGTCTTGCGGTGCCATTTGAAAATTCAGATATGGGTGCTACTGGAACAGATCTCGAATCGTTCGACAGCCTCCTAGCAACTCTAAAAGAAGCGACAAAGCAGTTGGTCGAATTTTTGCCCGCGGGCTCTGATCAATTGTCGGCACTTATTGAAGACATCGAAGATCTCGAGTTTCTCACCTATGTAACTGTCGCCAATCTTGACCTGCCGATTGACGAGAAACAGAAACTTCTTGAGGAGCCCTCACTTCGCGAACGAGCGACCAAAATCGTGAGCATCGTTTCGCGCACGAAGTCCGAACTTCAAGTCAAAAGCGAAATACGAGACAAACTCAATACGAAGCTTGGAAAAACCCAGCGCGATCATATTCTTCGAGAGCAGATGAAAGCGATCCGCGAAGAGCTTGGAGACGAGGTGTCTGAATCTGAAAAAACGGATGACTACAGAAAAAAAATCGAAGACTCAAAGATGCCCGCAGAGACGAAAAAAGTCGCACGCGACGAACTAAAGCGTCTCGAGAGTCTTTCCAGTCAGTCTCCGGAAACTCATATCATTCGAAATTACCTCGAACTCCTGCTCGCTCTTCCTTGGGAACCTGACGCCGAGGATCCTATTGATCTTCAAAAGGCGCGAGCGTCGCTTGAGAGCGATCACTTTGGTCTCGACAAAGTTAAAAAAAGAATCCTTGAGCACCTTGCAACCCTCAAACTTCGCGGCGGCGGTCGGGGCATGATTCTTCTGTTGATCGGTCCTCCCGGCGTTGGAAAAACCTCGTTGGGTGCATCGATCGCAAAAGCTATCGGTCGAAAGTTTGTAAGAGCTGCCTTGGGTGGCGTCCGCGACGACGCAGAGATCCGTGGGCATCGAAGGACGTACATTGGCGCAATGCCGGGGCGAGTGATTCAAGGTCTAAAACGAGCGGGCTCGATGAACCCCGTCTTTATGCTTGATGAAATCGATAAGCTTGGGCGCGGCTACGGTGGAGATCCCGCGGCCGCTCTTCTTGAAGTTCTGGACACTGAACAAAACAATACGTTTCAAGATCACTACTTGGATGTGCCGTATGATCTTTCGAAAGTCTTATTCATTGCCACGGCGAATTCCTTGGAAGGAATTCCGGGACCGCTCTTGGACCGAATGGAAGTCATCGACCTCACCGGCTACACCTCGGTTGAAAAACTTCACATTGCAAAAAACCACCTGCTTCCAAAACAGATGGAAGAACATGGTCTTAAAGCTCACCACATTGAGATTTCTGACGAGGTACTTAGAACATTAATCAACGGCTACACCCGCGAAGCCGGCGTCCGAAGTCTTCAGCGGCAGCTCGCTGGCCTACTTCGTTCGCTCGCCGCTAAAGTCGTCGATGCCGAACAAAGCGACGCCGTTGCGACACTGCCGCTCCGACCAGAGTCAAAAGATCTCGAAGATCTCTTGGGTCCTGTCAAATTTGATCACGAAGAGAGCCTAGCGACAGCTCCTGCGGGCGTTGTGACCGGCCTCGCCTGGACACCCGTTGGCGGCGAAATTCTATTTGTCGAAGCCACGTCGATGCCCGGAAACGGAAAACTCACTCTGACAGGGCAACTTGGCGAAGTGATGAAAGAGTCCGTGCAGATTGCATTGACACTTATTCGCAGTCGACTTCCTCAAGTTTCTGAACAACTTGATTTTGAGAAAAGAGATTTCCACGTTCACGTGCCAGCCGGCGCTATTCCAAAAGATGGACCCTCCGCCGGCGTCGCTATGGTGACGGCCCTGACATCTTTGATCACGGGGAAATCCGTGAACCCAAAGATCGCGATGACGGGCGAAGTCACTCTTCGCGGAAAAGTAACTCCGATTGGCGGCGTGAAGGAAAAAATTATGGGCGCTCACCGGGCCGGTGTAACAACCGTGATTATCCCGCGAAAAAATGAGCGCGACCTTCGCGATGTACCCGCCGAAGTCAAAGCGGCCGTTCACATTGAATTCGCTGACGACATTGCAGATGTTTTGCGAATTGCGGTTGGCCTTGATTTGCCGCCTCTTGACGAGACGACCGGACTTTGGGGTGCTTTTAAAGAATCACGTCAAAGAAATGCAAAAGTTTCGGAACAAATGTCGGGGCCGCGTCGCGGACGAAGCGCACCGCCGAACGCCTAGCACCGATAACTATTGACGCCGACTGAGCACGAGTTAGAACGCTGATTATGGCGAGATGGAAAAACGGAAACGACACACCACGAGGACGACCGAGCGATCGGTCGCCCGGTCTCGTGCGTGCCGTTTTGGATTTTGAACTCGACATTGGAGTCGTCGGCGATGTCGACATCGACCCCGCTGTTTTTAATGATCCGGCTCAGGGTCTCACCGACAGTGACACGAGCTCGGATTCAGAGAAAACATCCGAGTACCCGGTGTTTTCTCTCAAGACAGAAAATTGGATTTCGATTCAAGGTGGAGAATTCGGTCAAAGTTTGTTTCTGGGAACCAAACGCCTTTCACTCCCGAAAGAATGGCGAAATCCAGACTTCCCTTTTGTTCGAGGTCTTCCCGATGGAACTATTCTTGTTTCTGACACCACGTTTGATGTCTCTCATGAGAAAAACACCTGGATTCTTTCGCGCGAGGGAGAAATTCTTTCTCACTTTGGAATCGGCAGTGCCGCTGTCGAAATTTGCCCCCTGGAAGGCGGTTTGATCGCGGTGGCCTACCACCCTTTGTCTGCAAAAAAATTCGGTCACCGTGTCGAACCTCAGCAGCGCACGGCCATTGCTTTTTTTGATCGTCAGGGGAAGCTTCTTACAACTTTCAACCACGAAGCCGGCCGGGCATCGATCTCGGCCGACAATGTGCGCTGCATGACGCGAGTTTCGCCTCACGAATTGATCTTCATCCCAGAAAAATTGACGTCCCGCGGCCAAGATATTGAAAACCCTGTGGTTTTCTACCACTGCGCCACTGGTCGAAGCCTCGTTTTTTCCGCGCCACTGGGCGGTTCTGAGGCCGTTTCGGTCGCGCGAGGAAGAGACGGCGAACTGTGGGTTCTTCTGGCAAGTCCCGAGGGGTTTGAAGATCAGGTGATCGCATTTGACCCGGCTCGTAAAGTGAGTCAGTATCTTGGGGTTTTCACTGGGATCTTTCGCGGATTGACGGGCTTTTCCGTCTCTCAGGGAATTGGTCTTGCGGTGGATTCTTTGGCCAATCCTGTGAAGGAGGCCGCAGAGACAGAGCTAAGACCTTCAGTTCAGCTGAAGGCACCTTGGAGTCATCTTTCTGGCGGTTTTATTTCCCAGGAAATAGTGTCTGAGTACAATTGGGTTTTGGCGAACCCGGAAGCCTTACCGGTTTTCGATTCCGCCGAATGGACTCAAGAAACACTTCGGATCTGAAAAGTTTTTTAGAGTTTTAAATTTTAACTGTTCGTTTTTTTGGGAGTGCGAAAAAAGATGGCTCGTTTGGCGATGAGAGTAAAAGAAATTAAGCGTTCGAAACTGGCTGCAAAGTACGCTGTAAAGCGCGCTGATCTCAAAAAGAAGTGCATCGACACGACAATTTCTGACGAAGAGCGAGAGGCTGCTCGTACAGCCATCCAGAAACTTCCCCGCAACTCGGCGCCGTCTCGTCAACGCAATCGCTGCAAACTCACGGGTCGAGCGCGCGGTTATGTCGGCGACTTCGGTCTTTGCCGCAACGAATTCCGTCGCCTCGCTAGCTACGGCCAAATCCCTGGCGTAACAAAAGCCAGCTGGTAGTAAGTTGCTAATAGTCTAATAGGCGTTGTTGCTTAATAGGCTGCAGCTGATGAAAGTCAGACGACATCCGTCGAAGTTCAAAATCCCCGCATTAGACTGCGGGGATTTTTTTTAAGCCTCGCCGCCCGGCTGGGGCCATTTCTAGCGCGGCAAGTTTTTCCTAGGACGCAAGACCATTTGAAGTCGTGCTGGACGAGCTGAAAAGCGCCAGCAGCACGATTTTCCTTCACACTGGTCCAATGAGAAAATCAATTTTTGCGTCAGTCTTGATCTCCGGCGGACTGCTGGGCAGCGTGGTGGTCGTTTCGTCCTGCGCTCCCTCGTTTCAAACGTCTCGGGACAGCGTCGCCGATAAAATTGATGAGACCCTTGGATGTAATAATTTTGAAGAGTCACTTTGGCAGGCTTTTTACGAGTCGATTGAAAATGACGGATCTCCTCCAGAGGCGATCAATGTTCAAGAGGCGCTCAAGCTTGGCTTCACAAAATCGGGACGACTCTCAAAAATTTCAAAACTCTCGCAAGATCAGATAACAAAACACACGTCTGAAATTGCTGCGATTGTTCGCATGCGCACAGAGGCTTCCAAAAATTCGGGTCAAACCAAGCTCGAACTGATGGATGACGAAAAACGAAAAGGACTTTGGCTTGAGCGCATTGCTCAACTTGAAATCGGGGACCGAAGCACATTAGAAAAATCAAAAGACGTCGACAAAGTTCGCGCTTCGATAGCAGCTCTAAAAGCCGTCGCTACAAAAGAAAAAATGCTGGGAGTCAGCTGTGAGACTCCGGCCGCGCAGCCTCCCTCATCCAGCTTGACTCCTTCACCACCACCGACCGCACCGGAGTCCACTTTGTTTGGACATTGGAAAGCGATTTACCCGGCACCCGTCTACGGCGGACTCAAAACATTTGCGACACTTTATCAAAGCTGCGAGGCCGCGGCTCGTACGCCGCTCGGTGATGAATTTAACGGCGTTCAAGGCATTTCGGTCGTTGGACGACACTCCAGCGGTACCGGGAATATACGAACTATTGCTAATCTCAAGGCGCTGATCAGCGACCATCCCTACATAGGTACCGGAATCTACAAACGTCCCCTTCCCGCCTGTCACGACGTGCAGGGCGCACCATCCATTTATGATTACGGTGGGAAGCCGTACACATCGACGTCCAACGAAAAAGTCCTCAACATGTTTCGAAACGCTGGCTCTGGTTCAAGAGAACTTGGGATCGATTGCTCGGCGATGGTCTATTCGGCGTTTGCTGCTGTTGGATTAAAATTTAAAAAGGAAACGAGCCTCAAAGCGTCTCTCGTTCATGGTGTTTCGTCGACGATGCTCACAGAGCCTATGAAAAATGGACTTACGTGTCTTGATCACGCCGCGTTCACCAGCGGAAAAAATCTTCTTCCCGGAGACATAATTTCGATTCGGGGTCACGTGGTGATGGTTTCAGACATCGGGCAAGATCCGCTGGGCGTTTCTTCCATCAATTCGGTGAGCGCGTGCAAAGCCTCCAACATGAGTGTCAGTCGATTTAACTTTTCGATTCTGCAGTCGTCTCCTTCGAAAGGGTCGATAGGAATGAACCGCATGAGAGCGAGAGACTACCTCTCGAACACAAGTACGATGGGCCTTGGCATGCTCGATCATGCCGTCAATGCTTGCAAAGCCAAATTTCAATCCAAAGCGATTGTCTCGAAGTCTACGCAGGCCAGTGTCGTGCGGCATCTCGGTACAGCCAGCTGCACCGACCCACGACCGATCACGTTCACTCAAGAAGAGTGCTTGAGCTCTTGCCCTCAGCTCACTCTCGATTCAATATAGGGCGATGAAGCCCAGGAAACGACTCGAGGACATAGCTCTGAATGCCGCAATGGTGGCCGCCGACTGGATTGCGGCCCGGAGTCCCGAATCGCCCCGAAGGCGGCACCCTGCTCTCGCTCCTCTTCGTTTGATCGCCCATCGCGGCGCCTGCAAAGAGCGAGGATGTCTTGAAAATACAATCCCAGCGTTTGACCGCGCCCGTGAGTCTGGTGTGTGGGGAATCGAATTCGACGTTCGATTTACGAAAGACGACGTCCCCGTCGTTCATCACGACGAAACTCTTTTGCGCACGTTCGGTCGGCCGGTTGCGATCGCCAACACCACTTTCACGACACTTCAACATGAGGCGCCCGAAGTTCCGTCGCTAGAACGCGTCATTAAAGAATACTCAGATTCAATGCATTTGATGATTGAGCTCAAAGGAACGCGCGCCGATTTTAGTGGTCCAAGGCTTAAAAAAATATCCGAACTTACATCGAGCTTAAAAGGTGGCGAGCAGTTTCATCTGATGTCGCTAGAGCCTGAGATGTTAGAAATCTTGGCCGAGCATGTCGGCATTTCCAGGCAGGCCTTGATTTCGATTGCGACAACGAACGTTCAAGCGGTATCGGACCTGACCCTTGAGCGCGGCTACAAAGGTTTCACCTGTCATTGGTTGGCGATGACCTCAACGCTTCTTCACCGTCATCATTCGGTCAGGCAGTCCTGCGGCGTCGGATTCACGGCCTCCAAGGCAAGTCTTCAGCGCGAATGGTCGCGAGGCCTTGATTGGGTGTTCACAAATCACGCGCACCTAGCGAGCCAATGGCTGACGGATATTGAAAGCATGAAGAAATGAAGAACTTTGGAAGCCTTGAGAAAGTGTCGCTCTTTGCTTCACTCTATTTCGCACAAGGCCTCCCCTATGGATTTTTCACTCAAGCTCTTCCCGTTTATTTGCGTGAAGCGAAAGTCTCATTGACTGAAATTGGCGGAGCCTCGCTGCTGACGCTGCCATGGGCTCTTAAGTTTCTTTGGGCACCACTCGCCGATCGGTATGGATTTCCAAAATTGGGATTGAGACGAAGTTGGATTGTTCCCTTGCAGTTTCTTTCGGTCTTCGCACTGGTCATCGTCTCATTCACAGATCCGTCGAAATCACTCTTGGTCGTATTGATTGCGTTTTTAGTTTGTAATTTAATTGCCGCTTCCCAAGATGTCGCCACCGACGGACTGGCTGTGGACGTATTGAAAGATCATGAACGTGGCTGGGCCAATGGGATTCAAGTCGGTGCTTACCGGATTGGAATGATCGCCGGGGGATCTGTGATGCTTGTTGTCCTGGCCCGTATTGGCTGGCAAGCGGCGATGCTGGGCATGGCTTCTGCGCTCGCTCTGGCAAGTCTTCCCGTTTTATTTTTTAGAGAGCGTGACGTCTTGGGCTCTTTTGAAAATCAAATTGCTTCCGCACGAAAGAGTGCACCAATTGAGGATCTAAAAGAATTTCTTTCTCTACGCGGTCTTTGGAAGTGGCTTGGTGTTTTGCTTCTATTTAAGGTTTCTCACCAAGCCGCATCGGCGATGATTCGCCCGTGGCTTGTCGATCACGGCTACACGATGGAAGACATCGGAACATTGATGGGGCTTTTCGGGTCCGGCGCGGGGCTTGCTGGCGCTGTTCTTGGCGCCTGGGTCGCAAGCCGCTTTGATCGCTTTCGCAGCTTGATTGTGCTTTGCGGTGTGCAGGCGCTGGCGACTGCGACCTACCTTTTTCCCATATTTTCCGAGCATGCTCTTTGGAAAATCGCGCTGGCGACAACGATCGACAATGGTGTGAGTGGAGTTGCAACAGTGACTTTGTTTGCTGCGATGATGGAAAAGTGTCGGCCTCATCACAGCTCGAGCGATTACACGCTGCAAGCTTCGCTGGTGGTTATTTCTCAAACATTCGCATCGGCACTCGCTGGAAGATCCGCGGACGTTTTTGGCTATGGAGCTCACTTCACTCTTGTTTGCGGAGTGAGTCTTTTGGTCTTTGGATTTTTAATTTGGGCGCTCAAAGATGTCTCTCCCAAAGCGTCGCCCGTCGGTGTCTCGTGAAAAACTTCGAACGGCGCCTCAAAATTTTGGGACTGATTTTGTTTCTCGCATCTTTTTTAAGTCCTGCGAAAACTCTCGCTTTTGAAGTGGGTCTGGGATTTGGCCCCTTTCTTCCCAGTCGCATCGGCGGTGTACGGGAAGTCATGAACGGATGGGCTTTTCGAGGCGGCTTAGAAACATCAAAAGGTTTTTTTGAAGCCGAAGTTTTCACCGCTCATGGGGGCGGTGCGGATTACGCCACGGGAGCTCTCGACTTTAGGCTGGATCTTGATTCCGATGAAGAACCTTCGCCGCTGCCCGTTCATTTCAATCTTGGTTTTCACATCGACAACTACCGTCCCGCAACCCAAGACGGCGTAAAATTTAGCGGCGGCTGGCACTATGGGGGCGGATTCAGAGTTCCCTTGGGCCCCATCACAAGCCCTTTGGCTTTGAGAGCGGACTTCAAACATCGCTTCTCTCCAGGAAGCTCTTTGATCGTCATGATCGGTTTCAGTTATTCAACGGACTCCTCTGGTGGTTCTGGCGGCTCAGAGGCACCGTAAAAATGTTCTTCAAATGACCAAAGGCTAGGTCGTCACGAAAGCCACTGTGGTCGCGGCGATCAGAACATTTTAGATGGAAAACAGGACCCGATTTTCACCGCACAGTGCTCAACTTTTCGTCGCTCGGTTCCGATAGATCTTCTAGGGGGTCCATCAATGGCCAATCTCCTTTTGGTAGAAGACAGCGAAGACATACGCAATATGGTCACGGCCCTTTTGGGTCGAGATCATCAAATTTTATGGGCTCCGACCCTTGCGGACGCTCGCCGCGCACTCAACGAGAAAAAGCGTTTTGACCTCGTACTTCTGGACGTCGATCTTCCGGATGGCAACGGTGTCGACTTCCTTGGAAGCGGCCTTCAAGAAGGTACGGCTGTGATTCTTCTCACCGCGTATGACTCTGTGAACACGCGTGTACGTGGTTTTACATTTGGTGCCGAGGACTTCATCGCTAAACCGTTCGATCCCGTTGAATTTCAAGTGCGCGTGACAACACGACTGAAGCATTTGGCTCGCCGAGAGACGAAAAATGCTGTCACTTCAAATCTTCGAGCAGGACTTCTTGAACTCGATTTAGAAAAGCAGCGTGCTTTTGATTTGCGCCCGGGAACCTTAGCCTCCGGTGGCGAGAGCCAAAAGAAGGAGCTCGATCTCACGCCGGTGGAGTTTCGCCTTCTGCTACTTTTTATCCGAGAAAATGGGTCTATTGTCCCGCGCGAGACAATCCTAACGCAAGTTTGGGGCAATGAAATTCATGTATCCCCCCGCGTAGTGGATCATCACGTCTGTGCTGTCCGTCGTAAAATTGCGGACACCGGAACTAAGATCGAATCGATCTACGGCGTCGGCTACAAACTCGAAGCTGCCTAAGGATAATTTTCGTATGAGCACTCAGCCTTGACGGATTGGTCATAATCCACGATGACCAGTGGCAGTCTTATTTCACGGCGAGGACTCCATGATCGAAACAGCTACCACCCATGGAATTCAGGTCGAAGTCGAATGTCGTTTTGTTTCAGAACAAAGTGATATCTCGCAGAATCGATACTTATTTGCCTACTTGATTCGCATTTCAAACACGTCCCAAAACCGAGTCCAACTCCTGAACCGCATGTGGAAAATCACTGACGGCCTGGGACGCATTGAGACTGTCGAAGGCCCCGGCGTCGTCGGTCAGCAACCGTGGATCGAACCTGGCGACTTCTTCGAATACGAAAGCTTTTGCCCGCTGACCACGCCAACCGGCACGATGAGCGGATCTTATGAAATGAGCTGGGAAGCGCAGAATAAGTCATTTCAAGCCGAGATTCCGCAGTTCTTTCTTGTCGAACCAGGCTCGTTTCATTGAAGGTAAAGAAGAACCCCGGCGGCGGATAGGTGATGCATGAGTGAGATCGAGACTCAAGAAATGGGGCTCGTGGCCCGTCTTCTTGAGACTTGGCCACATTTGCCAGCCAGCGAAAAACTTTCGACGTTTCGAAGTTTGGCGGCTGACGACTCCGAAGATTTTTTTCTCGCCCTCGGACCGCGAGAGCACGCCGGACTTTACGAAGACTTCAATCGTGCTGAACGCCGGCTGTGGTCTCGGTTTTTGGCTCCTGACGATGCGGCCGATTTGATTCAAGAGCTTCCCGAAGAGCTTCGCGCAGAGGCGATGAGTCTTATCGACGAAAAAGTCCGCCGAGAAATCATCGCACTTCTATCCTACCGCGAAGATGAGGCCGGCGGCCTTATGAGCCCTCGCTTCGTGCGCGTTCGCCCCGACATGCTTGTCGCCGAGGCCATTCGGTACGTGCGCCAACAAGCGCTCACGGTGGAGCAGATTTTTTACGTGTATGTGCTTGATTCCAATCAGCGCCTCCTTGGCGTGATGTCGCTTCGGCAACTGTTCGTCAGTGCCGCAGAAAAAAGAATCTCTGATGTGATGGAAGATAAAGTCGTCACAATCCCCGATGAAATGGACCAAGAGCAGGTCAGCCGCGTCTTTCAACAGCATCGCTTTATTGCTATTCCTGTTGTCGACAAAGACCGCCGCATGCAGGGTGTCGTCACGGTCGACGACATTTTGGACGTGAACCAAGAAGAAGCGACCGAAGATATCCAGAAGATGGGCGGACAAGAGGCCTTGGACGCTCCTTACCCCAGCGTCACACTTCCGGAAATGATCAAAAAGCGCGGCGGCTGGCTGATGCTTTTATTTGTTGGCGAAATGTTCACTACGACCGCCATGCACCACTTCGAAGTTGAAATTCAAAAAGCGGTCGTCTTGGCATTATTTATTCCGCTAATTATTTCGTCGGGCGGAAACGCAGGCGCACAGGCAACGACTTTGATTATCCGAGCCCTAGCGCTCAGGGAGCTTCGTCTGACCGATTGGTGGCGAGTGCTTCGTCGCGAGATCGCAACTGGGGCTGCGCTGGGTGGAGCTTTGGCGCTCATCGGGTTTATGCGTATCGCATTTTGGCCCAACCGCGCCGAGCTCTTCACTGATCACTACGTGCTGGTCGGAATTTGTGTGGCCGTAAGTTTAATCGGTGTTGTTTTGTTTGGAACCATCGTGGGCGCCATGCTGCCCTTTATACTTCGGCGCCTTAAGCTTGACCCCGCCAGTGCTTCTGCCCCCTTCGTCGCGACACTTGTCGACGTTACGGGCCTCGTAATTTATTTTTCGATGGCAAGGTTCATTCTTTCTGGAACCCTTCTTTAGCCGATTACGCGTCGCGGTTTCCGCCAAGAGCATAGAACCTTTCGTTTTCCGTCAAATTCTGGGAGACTCACCCTAATTTACTTCAGGAGATGTACAAATGGCTTTTGAACTTCCCACGCTCCCCTATTCAACGGACGCTCTCATGCCCCACATGTCGCCCGAGACTTTTCAATATCACTACGGAAAGCACCACAAAGCTTACGTCGACAATTTAAATAAACTCGTTCCGGGAACTGAATTCGAGAAAATGACTCTCGAAGAAATCATGAAAAAAGCGACGGGCCCGATGTTCAATAACGCGGCTCAAATTTGGAACCACACATTTTTCTGGAATTGCCTCTCTCCCAACGGCGGCGGCGAACCGACTGGCGCCTTGGCTGACGCTATTAAAAGAGATTTTGGTTCCGTTCAGGCCTTCAAAGAAAAGTTCACTGACGTTGCATTGAAGACGTTCGGTTCAGGATGGGCATGGCTTGTTAAAAATAAAGCCACCGGAAAACTTGATATCGTTTCGACGTCGAACGCGGCTTGCCCTTTGGTCGACGGCCACACACCGCTTCTCACTGCCGACGTTTGGGAGCACGCCTACTACATCGATCACCGAAATGACCGCGCCAAATTCCTTGCTACGTACTGGAGTCTCGTCAATTGGAAATGGGCCGCAGAGAAATTTGCCTAACTTAAAGTTCCTGACGAATGCGAGTGATCAAAGAAATCAAAGATCCACGGATGAAAATTTCGATTTTTTCATTCAACGAAAAGTGGATCGTCAAATGCGAAGCAGGTCTGTGTGAGCAGACCTTTAAGTTCCCTTCGGAAGAATGGACGCTCGACAGCGTCGTTTTAAAACTTGAGACACCAGTTTTTAGAGACAGCGTCGCTGATCGTTTTTCAAAAATGCACACGGACTTAAAGCCTGCAGAATAACGAGCAGCGAGCTAGCGGCGAACGTCGGCTTTAATTCGGAAGTACTCTTGATCGAAAGCACCGAGACTGACTGCTTCGAATTCCACTGTCTTTGAAGATTGAGACCTGATTTCAAGAGCAATAAAATTGTTCTTCGATGTCGAATCCAACCTTCGGGCGTTATAAGAACGATACTGCTGTCCAGGAAATGTCCGCGAATGTAGAGCGCTCGACGTTATTTCGTAGGTTTTGTAACCCATCAGTTCAGGCTCGATCTCCATAACTTCCGAAAAATGAACATCGCCCGAACACAGAACCATAGGCACCAGAGCTTCGGCTCCCATTTTCATAATTCTGTAAAGTTGAGACGGCGCCGTCGCTTCGACGGACTCTGCCCCCATCAAATAGCCGCCCCAAAACTGCATCCCATTGATGAGCCACACAGGCCCAGGACTTGTCGAAATCTCATGGCTTAGCCAGGCTTCATCGGCGGCTGAGAAAACTTGGCTGCCGTCTTTGTTACTTCGGCCATCGAGAAATATAAATCTCTGTCCGTGCGTTGTGAACGAGTAGCAAAGATCGCTCGACGATTGAAGCCCCCCCACCGGATCCGAAGCAAACATCGCAATGAAGTTTTCGTGCGCGACTTTCCGGTAAGGATTAAAACTGTTGGAGTCGTTTTCACCGGTATCGTGATCGTCCCATGTGGCTAGTGTCGGAACCAACCGATCCCATTTGAACACATCAAGCATTTCTCTGGTTGTGATGTGCCGACTCCACATTCCTTCCACTGTGCCGTTGGCACGTTGGTCAACATAACAGGAATCACCGTTAAAAATTAAAAGCTCGGGCGATGACTTCGCCACCGCGGCCCACATCGAGGACTGTTCATCGACGTACCGATCATTCTGACATGAAATCAACGCAACACGGAGAGGGTCTCCTGCGCCGCTTCGGTCGCTCATTGTCGAAAATAGACGCTGTTCTGTAAACGGCGTAGGACCCGTGACTTCTATTTCAAGTCGGTAGGTCGTACCCGCCAAAAGGCCATCGACAAAGACATGATCAATCACGGCTTGAGACGTTGGACCGCCATTTCGTGCACGAGGCGAGACAGCTCGGCGTTCGCCACCAATCGCAGCGGCAACAAAGTAGCGGACCGCAATGTTGGAGGAGACAAGAATCCGAAACTGCGTTTCAGTTTGGGAAGTTGCACCCTGCAGAATTGGAAGTCGGCCGGTCGGCTTGGGATGAGCGTAGGTCGTTCGAAGGAAAACCGGACCAATGTTCGTTCGACCGGGGGACTCAAGAAAGCCGCTCCACTTTTCAAGATCCTCGGTGGCGGCTTGGGCTTGGCGAAGACTCAACCAAGATCCCAACAGGGATCCTGCGGCCAAGAAGGCGCGACGCGAAGGTCGACCCGTTCTTCCTGTTTTGGTCTCATTTCCCATCAAGCCCCCTTGAAGGTGGAACAGCAACTTTTGGCCTTTTGGCCTCAAAGTCTATCTCCGCCTGCAGCTCCCCTAAAATCAGCTTCCCGTTTCTATAAGAAATTCATCCTTGCGGGCCTTTGAAAGCCTGGGTAATCAATAAGCAGTGGAGGTTTTATGAACACGTTAATTTCTACGTTTTCGCGACTGGTCATACTGGCAGGACTTTTTGCCCCTCCTGCAGCCCAGGCGTTCAGCAATCCACTGATCCGAAACTGCGTTATCAATGGCGGTATTTTTCAAGCTGAGCCCTACGGCGCCGACGATATGGCCCTGTGCCGTTGGAACCGCGTCGTCATCGACTCACAAAGTTTGTTGTCGAACCTCAATGGGCTAACGACCGAAGCAGCCAGCGTGATTCTTTCTGATGTCGTGACAAGCTCGTGTGCCGCGATCTTGGCATCGACCTACACACTTCGAAACGGCCAGGTCTTGTGTGTGTTTAGCGACGAATCTAAACTCTCCATCGATGCTGCGACGGCTGGTTTGTCCGATCCGAATCGTCAGCACTTGAAGGAAGTCCTTTTGTCGCGCTAGGCTTAGAGTAGCCATGTTGAGAACGAAGACCCGTGAGCGCGGATTCAGCGAATTTGAATTTTTAGGTTTGATCGCCGCAGGGCTTTTGATCGCAGGCCTTCTTGCCCACTTTTTTATCGACCAAAGTATTCAGATGGAGCGACTTGGAGCTTTGGTTCACCGCGATGGCGTGCGACTCGCCCTTGAAAGCCGACTCACCAATCTTGAAGTTTTGAAAAAGAGCGCCCAGAAACTTGGAGCAGAGACTGCCGACGTCGAACTTCGCGCCTGTGTCATGGGTGATGAAGGCAACCAAAGCTGCGCTAAAAAATCATCTTGCTGTGTCTCTCGTCGGACCCGACCCTTCGCGATCTACGAACTTGGCGATGACGGGAAAGTTTTCGGAGGCACAGAGGAAAATCCGGCCTGTCTGAACGAACTTGGTGAATCGATTCCGGGCGGAGATTGTTTTGCAGAGGCGCGTGTCGTTTTGGATCCAGTCTGCGCCGACGGCGCACCGAACTGTCGGCAAGCGACAGCACTGATTTTGACCTACCAACTTCAATTCACGCCGTCGTTCTTTAACGGCGAATCGGAAACCGCGACACTCGAACGCTCCGTCTCGGTTGTCGTCGAGTGAACTCTTAAAAGAGTGCGAGCTAATACTCGATTTTCAATTTAACGATAACTATTTGATTTAATTAGATATGGAGCTCCTGCTCGAGCGGCTCATCGGATGAGACTTAAAACTTCTTTGAGAGTTCATCGGAAATCGAATCAGCTTTGAACGTATGAACGTCAAAGAACTTTTGTCGCCAGAAGCCCGCGATTTTTTAAACCAGCTTCACTTTCAATTTGAATCCGCACGATTAAAAATTTTAAGCGACCGTGAGGAACGTGCGAAAAGTGGCCGTACGCCCGACTCATGGGACGCCAATAAAAATTCAAATGTAAGAAAATCCGATTGGGTGGTCGCCTCAATTCCTGAGGCTCTAAAGAATCGGACTGTCGAAATCACAGGTCCGGCGGACGCCAAAATGATCATCAATGCGCTCAATTCGGACGCTGATGTTTTTATGGTCGACTTCGAAGACTCGCTCTCGCCGACTTGGAAAAATGTGGTCGAAGGTCACATTGCAGTTCAAGAAGCCCTCCGACGAACTCTTGAATTCAAAAATGAAAATGGCAAAGTCTATAAAATTACAAGCCCACGCCTTGAAAGTTCGCACGGCCATCAGAGGGAAATTCCGACTCTCATCGTCCGTCCACGCGGCTGGCATCTTTTGGAGAGCGACTTTTTGGTCGACGGAGAGCCGATCTCAGCTTCGCTTTTTGATTTCGGTCTTTATCTTTTTCACGGCGCGCAGTTTGGCATCGCCACAGGGCGCGGACCATTTTTTTACCTCCCAAAACTTGAATCTGCAGCCGAGGCGCGGCTTTGGGCCCAGGTGTTCTCGTGGAGTGAACTGAACTTAGACCTTACTCCGAAATCGATTCGATCCACAGTTCTCATTGAAACTTTACCCGCTGCTTTTTCTATGGAGGAAATCCTCTTTGAACTTCGCGATTCCGTGATTGGTTTGAATGCGGGACGTTGGGATTATCTTTTTTCGGTGATTAAGACTTTAGCAGGGACTTCGTCAGAGCTAATTTTTCCAGACCGAAGTCGTCTGACGATGGACGTTCCATTTTTAAAACGCTACTGCGAAAAAATCGTATCTGTTTGTCAGAGGCGTGGCGCCGCGCCGATGGGCGGGATGTCGGCCCTCATCCCGTCCCGAAAAGATGTCGAACAAAATGATCGAGCCCTCAAAATGGTCCGCTTAGATAAAGAGCGCGAAGTCCAAATGGGTTTTGTGGGAACGTGGGTGGCTCACCCCGATCTAATTCCAATAGCGCGCGAAGCGTTTGAGAGTTATCGAAAGTCCGAAGCCTCGCCCAAGGCAGTGACTGAAGATGTCGATTTAGAACTTTTGCCACGTGCGAACGACGAACCTTTTTTGAGCCACCGCCCCACCTCCGTCGGAGTTCAAGTCAATATTGACGTAGCACTTCGGTATTTGGCGAATTGGCTGAGTGGGCTTGGCGCCGTCGCCATTCACGGATTGATGGAAGATGCCGCAACGGCTGAAATTTCGCGCGCGCAACTTTGGCAGTGGCGAAAAGAAAACGTGCGCCTTGAGACTGGTGACGTCGTAACATCGACGTGGCTCGCGCAGCAGATTCGAGATCTCGCGGCCACACTGAAAACCACCAATAAAATTGAAAACTCACTCTCCATCGCCGAAAGCCGTTGGGAAGAGGCCGAGGAGCTTTTGATTTCGCTCGTAATGGACGAATCAAAAACATTCTCGCCCTTCTTAACCCTCTCCGCCATGGACAGACTTAAACACAACATGCCAGGAGCCCACCATGACCGCACCTTCGATCGCGAAATTTGATTTCTCAAGAACAACATCGGACCTTGAACAGGCGTGGAAAAATGATCCGCGCTGGAACGGAGTTAAACGCTCGTACTCGGCCGCAGAAGTTCTTCGCCTTCAGGCAAAAGTAAAAGTTGAGTACACGCTGGCTTCGCGTGGCGCTTTGAGACTCTGGGAGGACTTAAAGACAAAGGATTACGTTCACACGATGGGTGCCATGACCGGCGCACAAGCGGTTCAATACGCGAAGGCCGGGCTCAATGCGATTTATCTTTCGGGATGGCAAGTCGCGGGAGATGCCAACTTGAGTGGCCAAACGTATCCTGATCAAAGTCTCTACCCCTCGAACTCAGTTCCCAACGTCGTGCGCAGAATTAACAACGCTTTGACCCGAATGGATCAGATCGAGCGAAGCGAAGGAAAAGTTGAGCGCGATTTCTTTGTCCCTATTGTTGCCGATGCCGAAGCTGGATTCGGAGGTCCTTTGCATGCCTTTGAGCTTATGAAGTCTATGATCGAAGCTGGAGCAGCCGGAGTCCATTTCGAAGACCAACTGGCGAGCGAAAAAAAATGCGGTCACTTGGGTGGCAAAGTTCTTGTTCCGACGTCCACATTTTTGCGCACATTGACGGCGGCTCGATTAGCGACGGACGTTCTTGATGTTCCAAGCCTCATTATCGCCCGCACCGACAGCCTTGGCGCGAATCTTCTGACAAGTGATATCGATCCCGCCGATCGTCCCTTCCTCACCGGAGAACGAACGTCGGAAGGGTACTTTCGAGTAAAACCTGGCATGGGTGCCGCGATTGCGCGGGGGTTGGCGTACGCGCCCTACGCCGATCTTCTGTGGGTGGAAACTTCAACGCCGGATCTTTCGGAGGCTCGCGAGTTTGCCGAAGCGATTCACCGAATACATCCTGGAAAACTTCTCGCTTACAACTGTTCGCCCTCTTTTAACTGGAAGAAAAATCTCGATAGCGCGACGATTGCAAAGTTTCAAAAAGAGCTTGCGGCCATGGGTTACAAGTTTCAGTTCATTACTCTGGCAGGCTGGCACCTCCTCAATCACCACTCTTTCCAATTGGCGGAAGGATATCGCGA
>LNFM01003089.1_pt1 | contig 33651 bp, 28 predicted proteins | sample 596031 | NCBI WGS metagenome assembly LNFM01 (sample SAMN04254537, study PRJNA301005) | activated carbon metagenome | isolation source: dual media filters at the Ann Arbor, Michigan drinking water treatment plant | place: USA: Ann Arbor
CATGGATCACTTACATGAAGGCCAAGCCACTTGACCGCTTCAAGCGTAACTGGGAACTGAAAACTGAGGGTAGACCAGTGACGGCGATCAGCATCCAGGCTTTCGAGCGCGATAAATAGTTTGACATACTGGACGTGCACTTTTCTGACCTGCCGGTTGAGGTCGTACTGTATTGCCCTGCAGCGCGTTGCGTGTTTGATGTGCCGCGCCAATTCCACAAGGTCAGGGATAAGCCGATGCCATCACCGATTTCGCGCCGCGGCCTGAGCGACGAGCAGGAGATGATGCGCGAGAGTTGCGCGCGGTTCGTCGACAACGTCGTGCTGCCGTACATGCGCACGAACTGGAAGAAAGAATGGTCGATGGAGCCGGAGGGCCGGCTTCCCGACGAGATCCTGATCGAGGCCGATAAGATTGGCATCCGCACGCTCGGCGTACCCGTCGAGTACGGCGGCATCGAACTCGACAAGAAGACCGAGATCGCGACGTTCGCCTTGATCTCCGAGGAAATCGCGCGCGGTGACTCAGGGCTCGCCGACAAGCTCGTGCAGAACTGGAAGGTCTCGGTGTTGCTGCGCAATCTCGCGCCCAAGCACCTGCAGGAAAAGTGGTTCAAGCGGCTCGTCGAAGACCCGAAGTTCCTGCTCGCACACTGCCTGACCGAGCCGTCGGGCGCGTCCGACCGCTGGCTGCCCTATGACGTGCCGGAAGCGGCGATGCGGACCCGCGCCGTGCGCACCAAGGGCGGCTGGATCATCAATGGCCGCAAGCAGTTCATCTCCAACGGCTACGACGCCGGCCTCTACGTCGTCTACGCGACGAGCGAGCCGGGCGTCGGCATGACCAAGGGGACGTCGAGCTTCCTCGTGCCGCGTGACACCAAGGGCCTCGTCGTCGCGCGCTGCAACGAGACGCTGGGCTGCCGCTTCATGAACAACGGCGAGCTGGTGTTCGAGGACATGTTCGTGCCTGACGACCATCTGCTGGTGGAAGGCAACTCACTCGCCAAGGCCGGCGTCTACTTCCGGCCGGGCAAGATCATTCAGGCGTCGAAGAACCTCGGCGTCGGCGTGCGCTGCATCGAGGTTGCGCAGGATTACGTGCAGAACTACGTGCAAGGCGGTAAGATCCTGATCAAACATCAGGCGGTCGCGGTGCGTCTCGCGGATATGATCGTGCGCGTCGAAGCCGTGCGGGCCCTGCTCGACCGGGCGAGTGCTGCCGTGGACGACAACGCGCCCGACGCCGATGCGCTCTGCAACATGGCGAAGGTCTACGCGTCGGAAGAAATCATGAAAGTCGCGACGCATTGCATCGAGCTGCACGGCGGCAATGGGATCATGCTGGACTTCGGCGTCGAGAAGCTGTTCCGCGACGCCGCGATCTTCCTGCACATGGATGCGACGACCGACATCTCGAAGTTCAAGATCATCAAGTCGCTCTATCCGCAGACCGCCGGCAAGTACGCCGGCAAGGAAGATTGAGAACGCGCCGTAGGGTCCGGTAGCGGAGGGGGCCGCACCGCTTCTAGGCAACTCGATGCACTTCGGTGCGGTATGCGAGCCCTCTTTTCTCGCTCGGGCAAACATGCCGAAGCGACGCGCGCTACCACATCCTACGTGTTCATGCAGGCGGCAGCGCCAGTGTGTCGATGTGGCCGACAACGGCTGCTGTGCGGATGACGCGATGCCAGTCGGAGATCGTCTTGGCGTCGATCCGCCCTGTTTCCTCGACGGCTCCGGCAAAGCCCGTCGCGAGGTCGGCGATGAGGCTACTGTCGGCGGGGCCGAGGCGCCAGGGCGTATCCGCTTCCTCGACCGTGTAGCCGGCGGTGCGGAAGGCGCTGGCGAGGCTCGATGGCGCATCGGGGCCGGCGGAGGTGCCGAAACCCTTGTCGGTTTTCTGGTGGGCGATGAAGGCCTGCCGCATCGCGTCGTCTGCGGGGTGCTCGGGCTGCCACGTCTGTACGCCGTCGTAAGTGAGGACGGTATAGAACGCGGCGCGGCGGGCAGCGACGGCTTCGGCGAAGCGTTCGATAAATTGCGTGGAGCAGAGATCGAACAGGGCCGAGGCGGTAATGAGATCGGCTGCTTCGCCGAGGGCAGCATCGAGATCGCGGACGAGATCGGCTTGCCGGAAGCGAACGGCGATTTCCCGGTCGTTCTTGTGCAGGATGACGCCGACGCGGCAGTCCGTGGTGCCATCGGCCCAGGCGAGGAGACGATCGCGGGCGGCTGTGAGCAGGCGGGCGTCGTAGTCGACCAGGGTCCAGCTCTGGCGCGGGCCCAACTGCGGGGCGAGAGCGCGCAGGTTGGAGCCGGTGCCGCAGCCGAGATCGACGATGCGCGATTCGCTGTTGGCCGCTAAATGCTGCACCACGCGGGCGGCAAGCTTCGGGTCGCGCGAGCGGTGGTCGACCGGCTCGCGCAGGGCCAGCCATTCCGGTGAGAAACCGCTCATCGGGCAATCTCCTTGATGACCGCTGCGACGGTGCGCGCGGTGTCGTTCCAGCGGGGGAGTTGGGCGGCGGCGGCCCAGGCTGCGTCCGCGATGCTGCGCCGGAGCTGGCCGTCTTCCTCGAGCACGCGGCCGATGCTCCAAGCGAGGGCGCGGGGGCTCGCTGGTTCGACCTTCACGGCAGCGCCGTCCGGCACGGTTTCAGCGGCAGCGCCACCCGTGGTGCATACGATCGGCAGGCCGCGGGCCAGCGCTTCGCTCAGCACCATGCCGTAGCCTTCATAGTGCGACGCCATCACGAAACCGTCGGCGGTGTCGTACAATTTAGCGAGGTGGGCTTCATCGACGGGTCCGAGCAGCGTGATGCGCTCGGCAAGGCCTTCGCGGGCGATCTGTGCGCGCAAGGCAGCAACGGTTTCGGGGCTACGGTCGGTCGCGCCGGCGATTTCCAGGCGCCAGTCGAGCGCCTTCAGCGGCACCAGCGCGTCGACGAGGACATCATAGCCTTTTCGGGGCACGACGGTGCCGACGGCGAGCAGGCGGAACGGCCGGCCGCCGGAGCCCTTGGCGCGCTGGGCGGCGTCGGTGCCGGGCTCGGCGATGGTGATACGGTCGTCGGGGACTTCGAAATCGGTGGCGAGCGTCAAGGCCGTGGTCTTGCTGGTGACGACGACATGCTTGGCGAGTGCGAGCGCCGCAGTCTCCAGGCGCTTCAACTCATGGGCGCGCAGGGGCGGGGTGCCCGCTTCCAGGCATAGCGGATGATGCACGAGGGCGACGATCCGGCGCTCGAAGGTCGCGATCATATCGGCCGGCATCGCGCCGTAGGCTAGGCCATCGATCAGCAGGATGTCGTCGGGTTGGGTGGTTGCTACCAGGCGGCGGGTTTCCCGGAGGTCGGCGGCGGAGGGATCGGGGTAGGTGCCGGGAAGGGCGAGATGCGTTGCGTCGACGCCATGCTCGTCGAACAGGGCCAGCAGGCGCCGGTCGTAGGCATAGCCACCGGTTGGCAAGTCGATGTCGCCGGGTATCACGAAGGTCGCGCGCGTCATGAATTCCCCGTTCTCCAGATGCGTCGCCGCAAGCGCCAATCCGCTACTCCGGACGAGATCGCCTCTACCACACCGAACGGCCGCGCGCCCTGCATAAAGCCAGATGCCGAAACCAGTGCGCAGGAGGCGGCGAAGCCCGGGGCCGGCGTCCTGCAGACGCTCGTCAAACCGGCCCTTCGAACCAGGCGCGGGCGAGGTCGGTTTCGTGCAGCGTGACCTTGATCTTTGAAAGGCCCTTGCCGTCCTCGCCGAGCGCGCCATTACGGGCGGCCTTCGTGATCGCTTCGAACACGTAATGGCACAGGAACTCGGTGGTGGTGAGCTTGCCTTTGAACTGCGGCAATTCATCGAGGTTCTTGTATTTCAGCGCCTTGAGTGTCTCGCCGAGGACATCGAGAGCGGCGCCGATGTCGACCACGACGTTCTGCTTCGTCAGCTTCTCGCGGAAGAACGCGACATCGACTACGAACGTCGCGCCGTGCATGCCCTGGGCGGGGCCGAAGAACGGATCGGGCAGCGAGTGGCCGATCATGATGCGATCACGAACTTCGACGGCGAACATGGGTGGTCTCCGGGAGGATATGCCCACGAGGGGCGTCGAGCAGCGCGGCCGTCTTCGCGGCAAATTGGGGTGGCGTCAAGGCGTTGGGCTCCGACGGAGGAACCAGCCATCAAGGTAGATGGGGGATACGCCGGCTTTGCTGCATGCAAGATGAACGATCGGCTCCCGGGCTCCGTTTACTGACAAGCGGCTGGCGGTGCAAAAGCCCGTCCGAGGACAGCTTCGGCTGCCATTCGTGCGGTCTGGGCGACGCCCTTCGAGCCCAGCACCTGGGCAAAGGCGACGGCGCCTTCGTGCAGCATCACCAGTTGGCGTGCGACGGTCTTGGGGTCGGGGACTTTTGCGGCACGGGCCAACTCCTCGAAGTATGCGAGATAGAGCCGTTTGTGCATCTGGACCTGCTTCAGGACGATGTTCGCGTCGCCGCCGAATTCACTGGCTGCCGACATGAACGGGCATCCGGCAAATGACTTGGCCTCAAGCCAGATCGCCAACTGCGAGAACGTGGCGAGAATCCGCTCGCGCGGGTCGGCCGAGGCGTTCTCCACGAAGGAGCGCATTTCCTCGCGGGCAGCTTCGTCGATCTTGGCCAGCGCCGCCACGATCAGATCGTCCTTCGTCTTGAAGTGCCGATAGAGCGTCGCCTTGGAGATGCCTGTCGCCTCCATGATCCGGTCGACGCCTGTTGCGTGAAAGCCGTGCCGGTTGAACAGATCGATGGCGACGTCGATGAGGTGCTCGCGCTTGTCGGTGCGGGGCATTCGGTGTTCCAAGTGAACAGATCAGTTCTCTTTTATACTCGAGCCAGACCTTCGCATCAAGCCGCTAATAGAAGGTTCCATCACGATCATTCCCGTATTCGTGATCGAGTGTGAATTGAATATCGATACAGAGCGGTTCATATACGATCTTATCAGCGGCACGGACAAGGAACGCGCTGCCGACAAGATCTAGAGCGCCCAGAAAAAGAACCACAGGAGATGACCATGAAGACCATCCTCGCCGCCCTCGCCGTATCCTTCGCTCTCGCTTCGACGGCGATCCCTGCTTCCGCGAACTACGTCGCCCCGGACGCCAGCTGGCAGACGAAGGCCTTGGCCGGCACCGGCTACTGATCGAGCGGCCCTTCAGTTCGACTCACCCAACCAGACTCCAACTCGAAAACACTCAGGAGATGACTATGAAGACCATCCTCGCCGCCCTCGCCGTATCCTTCGCTCTCGCTTCGACGGCGATCCCTGCATCCGCCAACTACGTGGCGCCGGACGCCAGTTGGCAGACGAAGGCCTTGGCCGGCACCGGCTACTGATCGAGCGGCATGATTAGCTTGCCGATCTAGAACAATAAAACAGGAGAAGATCATGAAGACCCTCGTCGCTGCGATTGCCCTGAGCCTCGCTGTGGCTTCGGCTGCCCTACCAGCTTCCGCGCACTACATCTCGCCGGACGCGAGCTGGTCCGAGAAGGCTTTCGCCGGCTCTGGCTACTGAAGCAGGGCCGTGGGGCGTGAAATCAATCCGGGCCCAGCGATTGCAACGCCGGGCCCGGATCTGCGTCTGCGCGGGGCGTCGTCAGCGGGTATCAGCGGCAACCGCATAGGTGGGGCGCGGCGGCGGCAATCTCGAGGTGATCTCGGGCGGCGCCGAACACGCCGTGCGATTTCGTTCCCTCCAGATGCGCCTTGAGGTCTTCCAGCAGGTCTCTGGGGATGTTGCCGGACCACGTCAGCGCAAACATCCATAATCGGGCGCCGGCTATGTCGATCTCGTATGTAATTTGCGCCCCGTCGGCGTGCGGGACGATCCGAAAGCTGTTCACTTCGCTGCGGTAGAGGCGATGAATAGCAGAGAGCTCCGGTGGAAAAGTAGCGACTTGGGAGGCGCGGCGGCCCGGCTCTTGCTCTGTGACCTCGACGAGAATGCGGGAGCTTGTGGGCGTATTGTGCTTGCCGCGCGATAAGCCACAGTGCTCGCACGGTCCGACATCGCAATAGTGCCAGACGAAGCGGCTGCCTTCGCCGGGCAGCTTTTCGATGCGCGTGGCATGTCCGCGGTAGTAGTCGTCGGTTTCGCGGCAATGCAGGGTGTCCCATACGCATTGGGGGGACGCATCGATGACGAGCGTGTGGCTTTGGCGAATGTGGAACGGCCACCTGGCGAACTTGATCAGCGCGGGTGCACCTGAAATCCAGATCACTGCTAGGCTGGCGTAGGCAAGTGACGAGTAGCCGGCCGCTTTGCCGGTCCAGATGATCGCGAAGATCATCCCGACGTAGATGATGAGTGCCGGAATGAGGAGCACAGCTATTCGCGCTTCGCTGCTCCAGTTGATGGGGACGGAGCAACTAGATGAGGGCTCGAGCGCTGGGTGGGGGTTCGCAACGGCCTTGGCTTGGTTCAAACGCATGCGGCGATTGGCGAACTCGCTCGACGCGATCATTATGGCGCCGATTACAGCCAGCGCGGCGGCTATCTCACGCCATGTGGAGCCCGACCAGCCGTCGGTCAGTGCCATCAATCCGGCGAACCACATGGCATAGTGAGTGTTCTCGGCGAGCCAGAGGCCGTCTCCGGGGTGACGGACGGTTAGCTGACGCCGCCATCGCCGGAGCATCTGCACCAGCAGGACGCTGCAGACGGCGAGCATCGCGGCCGCCATGTAGATGGCGAGTTTATGCAACAATGATAAGTCTGCGAGCCATGTCATCGCCGCATGCTCCGCTGAGGCATTTGGCAACGGATCATAGCGCCGATCACTGACTAGGCCGTGAAGCAGCGTGGTTGACGAACAGTCAGCGCGGTGCGGGTACTACTCAGGCGTATCGGATCACCGGCGCCAGCCCTGGGGCGTCCGGTGCGAGCAGGCCTGGGAGCTTCGCGGGGGCATCGTCGAACGCGATTTCGGTCGTGAGCAGCGCGTCGAGGCGGTCGTCGGCGAGGAGGCGGAGGGCTGCTTCGATGCGTCGGCGGTAGTCCCAACGGATGCGGCGGCCGGCGGAGACTTGGCCGACCTGAGAGCAGATCAGTTTCAGGCGCTGGCTGTGGAAGGCGTCGCCGAGCGGCACGTTGATGCGCTTGTCGCCATACCATGACAGCTCGACGACGGTGCCTTCCATTCCGGCGGATGCGAGCGCGGTGGCGAGGCCGGCTTCGCTGGCGGACGTGTGGAAGACGACGTCGGCATTGGTCCCCTTTGCCATTCGCACGCCCGGTGCCGATCCCCCTTGTGGGAGGGGCGAGAAATGGCAGCCGAACGCTTCGACGAGCGGGCGGCGGGCCTCGGCGGGGTCGATCACTATGACCTCGGCGCCGGGCAGGCGGGCGGCGAGGTAGGCGACGAGCAGGCCGACGATGCCAGCCCCTACGACCGTGATGCGGTCGGCGGGGCCAGCGCCCGAATCCCATAGGGCGTTGAGGGCGGTCTCCATGTTGGCCGCAAGGGTCGCGCGACGCGGGGGGATGTCATCGGGGATCGGTACCGCCATCGCGGCGGGGGCCTGGAACACGTCCTGATGGGGATGCAGGCAGAACACGTTGCGGCCGACGAACTCCTCGGGGCCGGCCTCGACGGTGCCAACGGAGCAATAACCGTATTTCACCGGGAACGGGAACGATCCCTCCTGGAGGGGGGCCCGCATCCGCTCGCGCTCGAATTCGGGCACGAGGCCGGCGAGGACGAGGCGCTCGGTGCCCCGGCTGACGCCGCTGTAGGAGGCGCGGATCTGGACCTTCCCGGGCTCGAGCGGGGGAAGGGGGGCGTGGCGCAGTTCGACCACGCCGGGCCGCACATACCAGAGGCCTCTGGCGACATGGATTCGGCCGGCGGAACGTCTGGTCATGTTGCGTTCAGGCTCACTCATGCATTTCGGCGCGCAATTTGCTATTCCCCGAGGGCAATCGCTATCCCATGACCCAGATCATCGACAGTCCGACCTTTCAGGCCAATCGCATGAGCCTTACGACACCGACCGGCTTGCAGGCAAACGCCGAGCTGAGCCGTCGACGCCGCCTCGTCATCGCGCTCAACGTCGTCACCTATGTGGCGATGATGTGGGCGGCTTACGCCGTTATGGGGGCGGGGGGCTGGACGCTCGTCGATGTCATCATGTTCGCGTGTTTCGCGCTGGGCCTGCCTTGGACGGTGCTCGGCTTCTGGAACTCGGTGATCGGCCTGTGGCTGCTGCATTGGGCGGACAAGCCGATGGAGCAGGTAGCGCCCTACGCCAAGGCCGGCGACGAGCCGACGTCGGTCACGATCAAGACCGCGATCCTGATGACTTTGCGCAACGAAGATCCCGCACGGGCTTTCCGCCGACTGCGCACGGTGAAGGAGAGCGTCGATGCGACGGGTTACGGCGACAGGTACAGCTATTTCATCCTGTCGGACACCAACAAGGCCGACATCGGCGCTGCCGAGGAAGCCGCCGCAGAAGCGTGGAAGCGCGAGGTCGGGCCGGAAGCCGGCGAGCGGATCTTCTACCGTCGTCGCACCGACAACACCGGATTCAAGGCCGGCAACGTGCGCGACTTCTGCGACCGTTGGGGCAACGATTACGAGCTTATGCTGCCGCTCGACGCGGACAGTCTGATGTCGGGCGAAGCTATCGTTCGGCTGACGCGCATGATGCAGGCGCATCCCAAGCTCGGCATCCTGCAGAGCCTTGTCGTCGGGATGCCGTCGTCCTCCGCGTTTGCACGTATCTTCCAGTTCGGCATGCGTCACGGCATGCGCACCTACACCATGGGGCAGAGCTGGTGGACGGCGGACTGCGGTCCTTTCTGGGGCCACAACGCGATGGTCCGCATCAAGCCCTTCAAGGAGGAGTGCCATCTGCCGATCCTGCCGGGCGCAGCGCCGCTCGGTGGTCACGTCCTCAGCCACGATCAGGTGGAGGCGACATTGATGCGCCGCGCTGGCTTCGAGGTTCGCGTGCTGCCGGAAGAGCGCGGGAGCTGGGAAGAGAACCCCCCGACGATGCTCGACTTCGCGCAGCGCGACGTTCGCTGGTGCCAGGGTAACATGCAGTACGTGAAGCTGCTCGGGCTCCCTGGAACAAAGGACCTGGTTCCGGGCCTGTTGCCGATGAGCCGGTTCCAGCTTGTCTGGGCGATCCTGATGTTCCTCGGGATCCCCGCGTGGACGCTGATGATCGCGCTGACGCCGATCGCGGCGTGGCAAGTGCAGGGGCTCGACGTGTTTCCCACGACGCTGGCCGCCACCCTCTACGTGATCTTCTTCCTGATGTATCTGTCGCCGAAGATCGCCGGCCTGATCGATGCGCTGCTGACGCAGGGCGGCGTGGCGCGGTACGGCGGTTATGTTCGGTTCTTTGCTTCTGCCGCCATCGAGTTGGTGTTCTCGTTCCTGCAGGGCGCCATCTCGACCATCCGTACGTCGATCTTCATGATCGGTCTCGCGTTCGGCCAGTCGGTCGTATGGGGCGGACAGTCCCGCGACGCCTATGGGATCTCGTGGCGGACGGCGTGGGACAACTTGTGGCCGCAGACGCTGTTCGGTGTCGTCGTTTGCGGACTGATGTATCTGGTCGAGCCGGCGGTGTTCTGGTGGAGCGTGCCGCTCACGCTGGGCTATCTCGTGGCGATGCCGTTCGCAGTTGTCACAGCTTCGCCAGCGCTGGGGCGCTTGTTCAAACAACTCGGCCTTTGCGGCGTACCGGAAGACTTCGACCCGCCCAAGGAAGTCGTGGCTGTCATGAAGGCGGAGTGACGGCGACGCACCGACATCAAAAGCCCGCGGTCTTCAATAGAAGGCCGCGGGCTTTTCCGTTCGAACCAATTCAATTCCCCAAGTCGGGAAAGCCGACGATGGGGACTGGCGCCGGGATGTCGGCGGTCCGGGCCGGTGATCGAGACGCCGCAGGTTTGGGCGCCGGCAATCTGCCGGAAGAGACGGTCGTGCGGGAAACGGGTTGCATAACAGGGGCTGTGCTCGTCACCAGCGGCGGCTTTGCCGAAGGTGCGACAGCGGCGGCGGGTGGATCCGCGAGGTACTGTTCGCCGTTGATGAAATCCGTGGCGAGACCGGTCGATTTCAATTCGGTGACTTTCAGCCAGTGGATCGTCGAGTTCGGCGCTGCCCGCATGATCGGCATGATCTCCGGCGCAATACCCATGTCCGCGAAATAGCGGCCCACCTTCGCGTAAGTGCGTTCCTCGGCAGGGCCCTCCCTGGTCTCTACTTTGATCAACTCTTCCTTGATGATCCGCTTTTGTGGTGTCGATTGCGCGCTCGACGAGTTGCGCTGTTCCAGCCGGTAATGCTGGCGGACCAGGCGGAGCGTCGAGATCGCCTTGATCTCGTGAAGACCGACGAGGGTCCAGCCGCCGACGTAGCGGCGCACGCCACCTGCAAGGACGAACGCGCAGGCCGACGCGCATTTGGATAGGCGGGCCTCGGGGCGGCCGGTTTCTATGCCGCGCGTCTTCAAGGACAGGCAAACGGCCGCGTCGGCGGTGCATGGCTCGATCGACGTCTTGGTGACGACGACGTCCAAGCCCTTCGCGCGGATCAAGCGGCCGATGGCGAGCGAGGCGTCGACCTCGCCGCCGATGGAGTCGATCAGAATGGGCAGCTTGCGAGCACCGATATGGGCGAACGCGCGCCTGAATTGTTCGGGCGTCGTCTCGTCGATCTGACCCTGTGCAGCGATCCATTCCGCGCAGTTAGGTTCGCATCCCTGGGCGTTGCTGCGGACGAGCACGACCTTCATCGGGCTCGGCTTGCCGGGGGCTGACTTCGACGCTGTCTTTGTTTCACTCTTGGTTTCAGTCGGGGCCTCAGTTGTGGCTTCGGATCTGGCGTCGAGCGGTCCGCTCCGGTGATCGGTCCCGGGCGCTGTCGTTTCAGCCAGCCGGTGACGCATAGCTTCCTGTTGGGCGCGAGCCGTCAAGGCGGTCGTGCCGACGGCGCCGATAGCGCCTAGCGCTACGATCAGGCAGGGCAGCATTCGCATGTAGCGTTCCGTGAATAGAGCGGCGGCCAGACCTTCCCGACACCAAAACTAGCCGACACTCGATATCCTCGAGTTGAGTCGGCGGATCCTGACGAGGCTATGGAGCCTGAATGGCGCGCGCAAGCCCTGGTCGTGATTAATTCGAGCGAAGCTGGCGAATTGTCGTGTCGGGAGAAATCGCTCGAAATGATCTTTCCGGCAGCTGTTTCCAAGACTAATCCCTCGCTACTTTCCAGCCTCGAGCTGCCTGGTTTTGCCGCAATCGGGTCGCTTGACCTGAATCATGGGAGGGGAAATTCTGATCCCTCAATCCTGCGCTGCGAGTCGAGCCCGATGTTTCCACGCGAATACGCACCCTTCATCTTCGGCGTGATCCAGTCGGGGCTGACCACCGCCGTGGCGACGGGAATCGCGACCCTGGGCGCCCTGGGTATCAACCGTCTCGCGTTAGGAGCGTGGCTGGTGACTTGGCTGATCGCGTGGGTAACGATGCTGCCGATCGTGGTCGCCGCCGCGCCGTTCATTCAGCGGGCGGTGGCGAGGTTGACGGCGGGGCGGTAGCTGGGACGGGTAGGGCAGGGTTGTTTGCCTGTGAGGCAGATATCACCGACCTTCGTCGTGTGTGGACGGCACCCGGATTGCAAGTGCGCTACTTCGCCCGACCGGCAGCCTCGATCCGGGTCTTGCCGCGCATGAAGGGTTGCAGCGCGTCGGGGATGGCGATCGAGCCATCGGGCTGCTGATAGTTCTCCATGACGGCGACCAGCGTGCGACCGACGGCGAGGCCGGAACCGTTGAGTGTGTGCACGAACTCGGTCCCCTTCGCGCCTTTCGGACGGAAGCGTGCATCCATGCGGCGGGCCTGGAAGTCGCCGCACACCGAGCACGACGAAATCTCGCGGTAGGTGTTCTGGCCGGGCAGCCAGACCTCGATGTCATAGGTCTTCTGCGAGGCGAAGCCCATATCGCCGGTCGAGAGCAGCATGGTGCGGAACGGCAGGCCGAGCCGTTTAAGAACTTCCTCCGCGCAGCCGGTCATGCGGTCGTGCTCTTCGAGCGATTTGTCGGGCGTGGTGATCGAGACGAGTTCGACCTTGGAGAACTGATGCTGCCGGATCATGCCGCGCACGTCTCGCCCGGCGCTGCCCGCTTCCGAACGAAAGCACGGCGTCCACGCGGTGAAGCGGAGCGGGAGTTCTTCCTCGGCGAGGATTTTCTCGCGGACGAGGTTTGTGAGCGAGACTTCGGCGGTGGGAATGAGCCAAAAGTCGTTGGTCGTTTTGAACAGGTCCTCCGCAAACTTCGGCAAATTCCCCGTCCCATACGCCGCCGCATCGCGCACCAACAACGGCGGGTTCACTTCCATGTAGCCGAAGTCGCCGGTGTGGATGTCGAGCATCAGGCTAGCGATGGCGCGCTCGAGCCGCGCGAGGTCGGCCTTGAGGAACACGAACCGCGCGCCGGACACCTTCGCCGCCGACTCGAAATCCATCATGCCCAACGCCTCGCCCAGCTCGAAATGCTGCTTGGGCTCGATGATCGACGGCGGCGTGCCGACGCGCCGCATCTCCACGTTGGCATGCTCGTCCTTGCCGACCGGAACATCTTCTCGCGGCAGGTTCGGGATGACTTCGAGCGCCCTCTGCAACTCGGCGTCGAGGCGCTTCACGTCCTCCTCGCCCGCCGCCAGCTTGTCCTTCAGCGCGTTGACCTCGGCCATCAGCGTCGCCGCCGCGGCCTCGTCCTTGTTCTTCTTCGCCGTGCCGATCTCCTTCGACGCTGCGTTGCGCCGCGCCTGGATATCGTTCAGCGCCGTGATCTCGCGCCGGCGTCGTTCGTCGAGGTCGATCAGCGCCGCCGCCATCGCCGGCAACCCGCGTACCGATAGCCGCTCGTCGAACTTCGCCGCGTTCGCAGCGATCCACTTGATGTCGAACATGTCAGTCCTCGCAGCCTGCGGTCTCACCGATTCAGCGCCTTATAGACCCAGCTCGAGGCCGGGGAAAGGAAGCCGGGTGCGAGGTCACGAGGGAGCGAATTCGCGGCAAGGCAGCGACCGGGACCAGTCCCGGCCCCTGCGGGGAGGGACACCCTCCCCGGCCCGCCCGCCTTTTCCGACAAAGGAATACAAAACGGTGGGTCCGGGAGGTGTCTTCCCGGGCTGGTTTCAGGGCGGCAACCCTGTTCGCGGCTGTGCCGCGACGTGCACACGATCGAAGTGTGAAGGCCCCGGCTCTCGGTATTCGCTCGGCCGGGGACGCGGGAAGGGTGTGTGGGACCAAACGGATCAGCCAGCGCCGAGCTTCTTTGCCCAACCTGCCAACGCCGCGTCGTCGACATCGCGGGTGAGATCGACGGTCTCTTCGCCGGGAACATAGATCTTCTTGAATTTCATTTCAGGCGCGGTGATCGGCTTGGTGGCGTCGATACCCATTTTCGATCCGAGACCGTCGCGCGTCGAAGGATCGAGCTTGGAGCCTTGGCTGTCGTTGACGACGAGCAGGCCGCGGTCGGCCTGGAAGCGGGTAGCGACGGCCCATTCGACTTGTTGGGGATCGTGGATGTCCACGTCCTCGTCGACGACGATCACCTGCTTCACGTCGTAGTGGCCGGCGAAGGCGCCCATCATCACGTTCTTGGGCTCGCCCTCGCTGCGTTTGGCGAGCTTCACATAAAGGTGGTAGCGGCAGATGCCGCCGTGGGAGAGATGCACGTCGCGAACGCCGGGGAAGGTGCGCTTGAGGTGGCCGAGCAGCGTTGCCTCACGCGGGATGCCGCCGAGCACGAGGTGTTCGAGGCCGCCGCCGCCGATGGTGTGATAGAGCGCGTCTTTGCGTCGCGTGATGGCGTCGATTGCGATGACATGCCGGTCCGCTCGCTCGCCGTAGTATTGCGGGAACTCGCCGAACGGCCCTTCGGGTTCACGCACCCTCGGCAGCATGTGACCCTCGACGACGATTTCGGCCTCGGCCGGCACGAGGAGGTCGCTCGTCTTGCATTTGACGACGGGCATGTTGCGGCCTTGCAAAGCGCCGGCGATTTCCAGTTCGTCCTGGTCGAGGGGCGCGATGGCCTGCGAGGCCAAGAGTGAAAGCGGGTCGATGCCGACGACGACGGCGACGGGCAGCGGCTCGCCGTTCGCTTCGGCCATTTCGTAGAACAGGTTGGTGTGGCGGGGCAGGAGAAGCGCGCCGAGCTTCTTGGGGCCGGACACCTGGAGGCGCACGATGGCGACGTTCTGGCGGCCGGTCTTCGGGTTCTTGGAGATGATCAGGCCGGCGGTGATGTAGGGGCCGCTGTCGTGCTCGTTGTGGGTGGGAATCGGCAAATCGCGCAGCAGGTCCGGTGACAGCTCGACGACGTCGTGGACGGGAGCCTTGGTCACGATCTCGCACGGGCGCGGGTTGGCGGCGGCGTGCTCGAAGCGGGGGAGCATGTCGGCGTGGTCGACGCCCATCGCCTCGGCGATCCATTGGCGGGACGAGACGAGTCCCGAGACGATGGGAAGGGCATGGCCGCCCGGAGACGGGAAGAGCGTGGCCTTGCGGCCATCGAGTACCTTGGCGATGGCCGCGACCTCGTGAAGGAGGTTGGCATTGGGCTTTGCCACGGCGAGGCGGCCGGTGGAGGCGAGATGTGCCAGCCAGTCGCGAAGGGAGGTGAAAGGTCGCCGGTTTGCGCCTGCGGCCATCTGATCGGCTGCGGCGGTGCCTGCGCGCGCGGGCTTGGACTTCGTCGTCATGCGTGCCTCGTCTCGATGTGATCGGCTGCTATCATAGTGGGCCGGAGCCGTTGGCGCGAGGCGCGAGTTGGGCGATCAAAGACAGGGGACCCCCGAGATCACAATCCGCGATCGAGCAGCGATGCTTCGAAGTTGCAATTCGATGGTCATTCGAATGACGAATGTCCATTGTTCCCATTTTCAAAATTTCCGGTAAATTAATATTTCGTTAACCTCGATTGCCAATTCTTGCGATGTAGTTAACGCGCCATTCGTTTCGGCCAACCGGTGACGGTTCGAGGTCGCGCGAGGCGCCGGGCAGTTTCGCAGGTGCCGAGTGATTACATTTCAGAATGATATGGAGTTGGCGCTCGTCGTTCTGGCGCTGCTGATCGCTGGCCTCGTCAAGGGCGTGACGGGTATCGGATACGCTACGACAGCGATGCCGTTATTGGTGATCGCATTAGGATTGGAGAAAGCGCTCGCAGTGGTCGTCATTCCGGCGATCGTGAGTAATGTCGCGGTTTTCGTCGGCGCGGGAAACATCCTGGGGACCCTGAAACGATTTCGCATTTTCTATCTGGGTATTCTGCCGGGGATCGTGGGCGGAACCGCGCTGCTCGTTGTTGTCGATACGCGGGTTGCGACCGACGTTCTGGCGGCGGTGACGCTGGCGTATGTGGCGCTCGCGGTGATCCGCCCGACATTTGCATTGCCAGTTCGGCTCGAACGGCGATTGGCTCTGCCGGCTGGGATGTTGAACGGGGGTCTTACGGGGCTGACGGGGTCACAGATCCTGCCCCTGGTTCCCTACATGATGGCGCTGCGGCTCGAGCCACATGCGCAGGTGATCGCGATAAATCTGGCGGTCACGATCGCATCGGGCGTGCTCGGCGTGACGCTGCTCGCGAGCGGCGGGATGACCGGCGATCTCTTGTTGTTGTCGTGTATCGGAAGTGTTCCAGCGATCGGTGGCGCACTCCTCGGCAATGCCGTCCGCGACCTGCTTCCGGTCGAGGCGTTGCGGCGGATCACGCTGGTGGTCCTGGTGGCGATCGCCGTGAGCCTCGGGGGGCGGTCGGCGTTCGACGCAGCGCTCGGCTCGATGTGCGGTGGCGTGGTGGTGGCGGGAAGCTCGGGGGCGTTCGCTGACGAGGCGATCGTGCTGTGCGAGGCACTGACCGGCAAACTGCCCGTGTCGGTCCCGTTGGCCGGGGAGGTGCTGAAGACACAGTGAGCCCCAGCGTTGCCGGATGCATTGCAAGTCAACAGTAAAATGGGAGAACAATATGCCGAGACACGATCGCGGGCGCGTGCGCTTCATCTTCACCTACGGGACGCTGATGTCGTCGGCGAGTGGGGAAATGGGGGCCGCCGAGCGCGCGCTGTTGAATGCGTTCGGGGCGTGCGTCGGTCCGACGTCGATCCGTGGAAACATGTTCGATGCGGGAGCGTGCCCCGGTGTCGTGCTCGCGAGCGGCCGGGGGGATATGGTCGAGGGTGAACTCTGGCGAATACCGGTTGATATGCCGGATATCCTGGAGGCGCTCGATCGTTACGAAGGCTGCGCGCCGCATTGCCCGACGCCTTACCCTTACAGCCGTCACCGCATCCGCGTACGTTGTGCCGGCGTCGGCCGCGTGACGGCATGGATCTACCTATGGGAGAGGCCGACAGCGGGTCTGGTGCGCATCACCGATGGACGGTGGCGCGGACCTTCGCTGCCGACTTTGATCGACCACACTCCGCAGAGCGTGGCGGCTTGAGGTCGAACGGCGCTCGGGTTCAAGCGAGCGCCGTTACCAATCGCAGCAGGGGCGCGGGGCCACACACTGCCGGCATCAGGAATGCGGTGACGAGCGCTAAGGCGTGGACAAAAAACAGAGCCACGTTCAGTCCAGCCGGCGGCGTGTCGTAGGTGGGTATTCTGCCGAGCACATTTCTCTTCTCCGAGAGGTCTCGCATGATGGGACGCCTCAACCGGCTGCGCGGTAGGCGAGGCGTGGCGCTCTCGCGACGACGGCGTGCGGCGGCAGGATTTCGGCTGCGGGCTTGGGCTTCGAGAAGTAGAAGCCCTGAGCTTCCTTGCAGCCGAGATCGCGCAACAGTTCTAGCTGCTGCTCGGTTTCCACGCCTTCGGCCGTGGTCGACAGGCCGAGGCTGCTGGCCAGCGTCGTGATCGTTTTCACGATCGCGGCCCGGTTCGCATCCTCGCCGAGGCCGCTCACGAACGAGCGGTCGATCTTCAGCGACTGGATCGGATAGGACATCAGGTAGGACAGCGATGAATACCCGGTTCCGAAGTCGTCCATCGTGATGTGGACGCCGAGTTCGCGCAGGTCGTTGAGGTGGCGCTGCGTCAACTGGCAGTCCTGCAGCAGAGCAGATTCGGTGATCTCGATTTCGAGGCGATTTGGCGAGAGACCCGAACTGTTCAGCGCCGAAACCACCATGTCGACGAGATGGTTGTCGCGGAATTGCACGGGCGAGAGATTGATCGCAACGCGGGCGTTTCCTTCGCGCTGGCTGATGTCGTTGCAGGCGGTCTGTAGCACCCACGCGCCGATGGGGCCGATCAGTCCGCTTTCCTCTGCGAGCGGGATGAATTCGAGCGGGGGTACGTTGCCGCGCTCGGGATGTCGCCAGCGGATCAGAGCTTCGTAAGCGGTGACCTGGTTGTCTCCGATCGACAGGATCGGCTGATAGTGCAGCTCGAACTGGCCCTCGTCGAGGGCACGGCGCAAGTCGTCTTCGAGCTTGCGGCGGGCGCAGTGCTCTTCGTGCATCTTGAGATCGAAGACGGCGTAGCTGCCGCGGGACTGCGCCTTGACCGAATAGAGGGCGAGGTCTGCGGCGTGCAGCAGATCCTGGCCGCTCTTACCGTGTGTAGGGGCCATCGAAATACCGACGCTGGCGCCGATGGTGATCGTCTGGCCGTCGATCGAATACGGCTGGCAGAGTTCGCGGGTGATCCGGCGGGCGAGGGACTCGGCCTGGCCGGTCTGGTTCGCACCCATCTGGATGACCGCGAATTCGTCGCCACCGAGCCGGCCAATGACGTCACCGCTCCTGACTGTTGCGCGGAGGCGTTCAGCGACGAGCTTCAGCAAGAGGTCGCCCACTGCATGGCCGTAGTTGTCGTTGACCGCCTTGAAGCGGTCGAGGTCGATCATCAGCACCGCGAACGAGCGGCCGGCGGCTGTGAGTAGTGCAGCCTCCTCGAGTTGTTGGCGGAAGACGGCGCGATTGCTGAGGCCCGTCAACGCATCGTGGCGAGCCAGCTGAAGCACCTTTGCTTCGGCGCGTCGGCGGCCGGTGATGTCGGTCAGGGTGCGGACGAATCCGCCTTCGGGTAGTCGAGTGGTGCGGACTTCGAGCACGGTTCCATCGGGCCGTTCGCGTTCATAGTGTGGGATGATGTCGCGCTGGTCGGGGAAGCGGATGAAGTCGAGCAGGTCGGAGCCGACGCGGCGGCCGAACTCGCCGCGCTCATCGAGATGCTCGACCAAGTCGCGGTACGTGTGGCGATCATGGGTGTAGTCGTCGTCAAGGCCGAGCAACTCGCCGAGACGGGCATTCATGAAGCCGATTTCCCCCTTTGCGTCGACCATCAGAATGCCTTGCGTGATGTTCTCCAGGGTCGCCTCGTGATGAAGCTGCTTGAGGCGAAGTTCCTTGTCCTTTTCCGCCAGCCGAAGGCTGCGGCGGACGATGGCGAACAATCCGGCGAGGACCAGAAGGGTCAGAATTGCAGCGCCAGCATAGTAGATCTTCGGGTTTCGCTTCCAGCCGAGTGCGGGCTGGTATTCGTCGGTTCCGACGATGACGGCGAGTGGATAGCCGTCGACCCAGCGGGTCGATGCGATGCGGAAACTGCTGGTCGCGGTGTCACGATAACGGATCGTCGCTGCCCGCTTGTGGAGGACCTGCTCGAGCATCTTGGGCTCGGAAATTCCGGCGCCGAGTACCTCGGCTTTGACGCCGCCGCTCGCGCGAACGATCCCGTCGGTGCCGACGAGTGTGACGGCGCCGCCGGATCCCAAGTCGATCGAGCGATAGAACGACGAGAAGTGCTCGGGGTCGAGGGAGGCGACGATCACTCCGCCGAAAGTGCCGTCGGGATTGTTCAGGCGGCGTGTGATTTGGATGGACCACTGTTTGGTGACGCGTCCGAGAACGGGTTTGGACACATCGACGAGGTCTTCCAGCGCGTTGACGTGGACCCGGAAGTGATGACGGTCTGACAGGTCGAGGGGCGCGGGGGGCTGCGGGCCGCGATCGGAAGCGATGAGGTAGCCGTTCATATCGATGACTGCGAGTTGGAACGTCGTGTCGCTCGAGGTAAAGGCCTGCTTGATCAGGTAGGACCAGTCGGTCGGACCTACGGAGCGGGAATGGGCATGGCGCAAGTAGAGGAGTGTCTTGTCTATTTCGCTGATCGTGCGAATGACGTTCTGCTCGAATACCCGGCTGAGGTTAGCTGTATCGCTTTCGAGTGCGTGGCGCTGGGCCGAGCGTTCGATGCCGACGAGGGCATAGGCGCCCCACCAGATGCCGATCAACATAGTCAGTCCGAAAGCGACCGAGGGGAGTTTGAGAAATTCTATCGAGCGTCGTAGCGCGTCTGATGTCGGGAAGGTCATGAGGAGCCCTGCGCGGAACAATTTCGGCTGTATGCAAGGGTGCAGGTTCGTCGTTAGCAAATTGCTTCCGCGATCATATGGCGTCCTTTGTCATTCGAATGATGAATCGCGCAAAGGGGTTCGAAATCGATTTGCGCCATATTCATTGGTCGGGGTGTTATCGCTTTTGCTCATTTAACAGGCCAGTTTTAGCCAATCCCGCGGGGTGGCTGCTGCGCCTTTTGCCGGTCGGGTGTCGGGATGGGATCTATGGCACTTTCCAGATTTTGATGAATTCCCGGTTTGGGTGATCTCGACGTCGTCCGTTACCGGCAGCTCTCTCGGAAGCCGAGCCGGCTGGGAGAGGTCAGGTGCGAATTCGCACCGAAGTTGCCGGCCGAGCGGCGGCCATGCTCAGTGGCGCTATAAGTGGCGCTCTCAGTTTCGCTGAAGGAGCAGGGGGGGCGCCCCCGGTGAGGCCGATGCCGGGAGCAAGGGCAGTCACAGTCTCGTCTCAAATCGGCAATACGCGGATCTCAGGGTTTGCCGCCGGTCGGGAACGCGAGGGTCAGGCCGGCTTGATGCTGGTGAGGTGGTCGCCTGGTGAGGAGGGGAACCGGCGTTCGATGTCCGCGCCAGGTTCGCACGGTCACCTTCGGACGGGCAGCTTCGCATTTTTCGTCGATCGGTTGGCCGGTCCGCTGCGTACGCTGGCGGTGGTCGAAAGGGGCCGGGCACGTCCGGGACAACAGTCGATCATGGATCGGGCGGGGAAAGTGCCCTGTCGACAGCGGTTCCAAGGCCGGAAAATCCCGCGCCGTCCAGTCCCTCGTTTCACTTGATCTCGTCGCCTCAGTCTGCAATGGCAGGACAAGCATTTCTTGGAGATAAGGCCTCATGGGCTTCGACGTCGAGACTCGCATCCGTAACGTTACAGCCGTGCTCGGCCCGACCAACACGGGCAAGACGCACCTCGCCATCGAGCGAATGCTCGGGCACGAGACGGGCATGATCGGTCTGCCGCTGCGGCTGCTCGCGCGCGAGGTCTACGATCGGATCGTGGCGCGTGTCGGCGTCGGCCGTGTCGCGCTGATTACTGGCGAAGAGAAGATCCGGCCCGAGGGAGCTCGTTACTGGGTGTCGACTGTCGAGGCGATGCCGCGCGACATCGATGTCGACTTTCTGGCGATCGACGAAATTCAGCTCGCGGCCGATCCAGAGCGCGGTCATGTGTTCACCGACCGGTTGCTGCATGCGCGCGGTAAGCTCGAAACGCTGCTGCTTGGCGCTCATACGATGCGGGACTGCATCGCCGATTTGATTCCCGGTGCGAACTTCATTTCGCGACCGCGACTGTCGAAGCTCGTCTATTCGGGCCAGAAGAAGATCACGCGTTTGCCGTCGCGCACTGCGGTGGTCGCGTTCTCGTCGAGTGAAGTCTACCAGATCGCGGAGTTGATCCGGCGCCAGCAGGGCGGCGCTGCCGTCGTGATGGGCGCGCAGTCGCCGCGGACGCGCAATGCCCAGGTCGCGCTCTACCAGTCCGGCGACGTCGATTATCTCGTGGCGACCGATGCGATCGGCATGGGGCTCAACCTCGATGTCAATCACGTGGCCTTCGCTTCCACGCGCAAGTTCGACGGTTATAACTTCCGCCAACTCACGCCAGCCGAACTCGCGCAGATCGCAGGGCGCGCGGGGCGGCATCTGAACGACGGCACGTTCGGTGTGACGGGCGATGTCGAACCGTTCGATCAGGATATCGTCGACCGGCTGGAGAATCATAACTTCGAGCCGTTGCGCATGTTGCAGTGGCGGGCGCGTAATCTGGATTTTACTTCGGTGCACGGGCTCAAGGAAAGCCTGCGGCAGTTGCCCAACGAGCAGCGGCTGGTGCGGGCGCGCATGGCCGACGACGTGGAAGCTCTCGAGAACGTAAGCTCCGATCGCGAGGTGACGGAACTGGTGCGCGGCCCGGCGTCGGTGTCGTTGCTCTGGGAGGTCTGCCAGATCCCCGACTACCGCAAAATTTCCTCGCAGAACCATGCCGAACTCGTGTCGACCGTGTTCAAGTATCTGCGCGGTCCCGAAGAGCGGATCCCGGAGGACTGGTTCTCCAAGCAGGTCGAATTCTCCGACCGCACCGACGGCGATATCGATACGCTGTCGACCAGGATCGCGCATATCCGGACGTGGACGTTCGTCGCCAACCGGCAGAACTGGTTGAAGGATCATGCCCATTGGCAGGGCCGGACGCGGGAGATCGAGGATTCGCTGTCGGATGCCCTGCACGAGCAGCTGACGCAGCGGTTCGTCGACCGGCGGACGAGTGCGCTCATGAAGGGGCTGCGCGCCAAGGAAGAGCTTTCGGCGGATATCGGGGACGATGGCGGGATCGTCGTCGAGGGGCATTTCGTCGGGCGTCTCAAGGGCTTCCGCTTCATTCCCGATACGAGCCAGACCGATGGCATCCATGGCAAAGCTGCCCGCAACGCGGCGGCGCAGGTGCTTGCCAAGGAACTGGGCATGCGGGTTCGCCGCGTCGCCAGCGCCAAGAACGATGCGTTCAAGCTGACGCGGAACGGCCGGATCATCTGGCGCGATCAGGAGATCGCACGTCTCGAACCGGCCGAAGACGGTTTGAAGCCGCAGGTCGTCGTTATCGCCGACGAGTATCTGGTGGCACCCGAGCGCGACAAGGTGCAGGAGCGGCTCAATACGTGGATCGCAGAGACGATTGCGGAGAAGGCCCAGTCGCTTGTGGAGATTTCCAAGGCGGAAGACATCCAGGGACTTGCCCGGGGTATCGCGTTCCGGCTCGTGGAGAACTTCGGCACGTTGAAGCGGGATGCGGTCGGGGACGAGCTGAAGACGCTCGATCAGCCCGCACGCGCGCAACTTCGCAAGTACGGCGTGCGGTTCGGTGCGTTCAACATCTTCTTCCCGCAGCTGATGAAGCCGGGGCCGGCCGAGCTGACCCTGTCGCTTTGGATACTGAAGCACGGCGCCGCGAGCGGGCTCGATCCCGATGCTCTGCCAGATCCTCCGCGACCGGGACTCACGTCGGTGCCCGCCAACCCCAAGATCCCCGAGGGTTTCTACCGGGCGTGCGGATATCACGTGTGCGGTCCGCGTGCGGTGCGGATGGACATCATCGAGCGGCTCGCGGACATGATCCGGCCGATGATCGCGTTCCGCGGCAAGGAGAATTTCCCGCGTGGTGCGACCGGTGACGGCGGCTTTCTGGTCGTTCCTGAGATGCTTTCTATCCTGGGGTGCTCGGGAGACGAGCTTGGTCTCGTCCTGAAATCGCTGGGCTTCTGGCTGGAGCGGCGGCCCAAGCGCAAGCCCATGCCTTTCGCCCCTGTCGCTGTCGTGGCGGCAAGCGACCTGACGGCGGCTGCGGCCGTCGAGGTGGCGGGTGTCGAGAACGGCGCTATCGCTGCGGCTGCGGGCGAAGGGTCCGCTGTCGATGCTGATGTCGCTGTCGACCCGGTTGCAGGTGAGGCTGCATCGGTCAGCGGCGAGGTGGGTTCAGAAGCTCCTGCTACGGGTGTCGTTGCCCAGGTGCCAGAGGTGGCGAGCGCGCCCGCTGAAGTCGCTGCCGAGGAAGCAGGTGCCGGAGAACCCGTTGCAACCGAGGCCGACGTCGTGGCTGGTGGCGACGAAGCGACGACTGCGCCGGCAACTACAGAAGCCGTGCCGGTCGAAATGGAAGATGTGTGGCGTCCGAGACGGCACCGCCGCGAGGAGCGGCACGGTCAATCGCTGGGCGACCGGCAGGATCAACGCCGTCGCGGCGGGCGCAACCAGTCGGGCCGCGGCGACCAACGGCAGGGCGAACCGCGGACGGCGGAGAGTACTTCGGGCGATCAGCGTCCAGGTGCGCCGAACCGTGGCGGACAAAACCGTGGAGGCCCGAACCGAGGCGGCCAGAACCGCGCTGGTGCCCGTGGTGACCGGCACCGCCAGGATCGTAAACCGGATGGGACGCCAAGCGCAGTGGATCCAGCGCTCGCTGCAGGTGCCACCGGGACAGAAGGCGTCACTCCGGAAGGCGTCAGGGCCGATTTGAAACAGGGTGAGCCGCGGCGCGATCGAGACGGCGACCGTCGTCACGGTGGCGGACGGGAGGGAGATCGCCAGGGCGGCCGACCGCAGCAGGGCACGGGGCCTAGTCATGCTCAGGGCAAACCGCATCACGGCAAGCCGGCACATGGCGGGGGCGGACGCGATCGGGATCAGCGCGACCGCGGCGACAACCGGGGCCGTGATCAGCGAGATCGCAATCAGGGGCAGGGACAAGGACGGGCCGCCAATACGTGGCAGAGCAAGGGGGCGCCGCCCGCTAAGCAGAAGCAGGCTGATCCGGATTCGCCGTTCGCCAAGCTCAGCGCGCTCAAGGCAGAACTCGAAAAGAGAACGCAAGGTTCGTCCTAACGCAACATTCTTACGGAGACAGGTTTGAGTTCATCGGCTGCCGAACAAGAGCATGACGACGAAGCTCCTGCGGTTGCAGGTCCGGGGCAGCGTCTGGACAAGTGGTTATGGTTCGTGAGGGTCATCAAGACGCGAACGCAGGCTGCCGGGCTTGTTACCGACGGCAAAGTGAGGATCAACAGGGTTCGAGTCGAGAAGCCCAGCCAGACCGTGCGGCCGGGCGACGTCGTAACGGTCTCGGTCCGGGGTCACGTGCGCGTGCTGAAAATGATCGCTGCCGGCGAGCGGCGGGGCCCGCCGGTCGAGGCTCGAACGCTTTTCGAGGATATGACGCCGCCGGATCCGCCCCGCGCAGACGGAGTTGGTGGGGCGTTGCAGAGCGGTATGCGGGCACCCGGAGAGGGGCGGCCGACGAAACGGGATCGGAGGCTTCTCGATCGGCTTCGCGACAGCGGGGATCGATGAATGAGGCAGTGGCATCCTTGCGGCGGCTTTCGAGCCATTTTGTCACGTAATGGCCGAACTCTTGCACAGCCGGGCCGAATTGCGACATCCTGCCCACGTGCGGGGTAGAGCTTCCCCCAATAGACACCGATCATTCTCACATCACGTCAGCGAGCCAGCGCGAATGACCTACATCGTCAACGACAGCTGCATCAAGTGCAAGTACACCGATTGCGTCGAGGTCTGCCCCGTGGATTGCTTCTACGAGGGCGAGAACATGCTCGTGATCCACCCGGACGAGTGCATCGACTGCGGCGTGTGCGAACCGGAGTGCCCGGTGGAGGCAATCAAGCCGGATACCGAGCCAGGCATCGAGAAGTGGCTCGAGGTCAACCGGGACTTCTCGGAGAAGTGGCCCAACATCACGTCGAAGAAGGCTGCTCCCCCCGACGCTGATGCGTACAAGGACAAGAAGGGCAAGTTCGAGGCCTACTTCTCTGAAAAGCCAGGAGAAGGTGACTGAGGCCGCAATTGGTTAACGGCGCTCCCCGGCTTCGTAAACGCGTGTCGGCGATAATTGTTGCGTGGGCCGCATATTTTTCTGTTGCCCCTCCTGTATCCTTTGATTCAATGCGATTTTTCGTTGATTTTTAGCCGCTTTTTGCGGTCCTTCAGCGTGTCGAATTAATGTCGTGGAGCACACGACAGCTCGGGACCTCTTCATTTCGCATGAAGTTTGTGTTATGGTCTCGATGATGCCGAGATCGAAACGAAGGAAGAACGCCTGTCGTTCGCGCGAACGGGTTCATCGGGAGCAAGAAGCACTGCAGTGCGGCTGCGGGGCAGGTTTTTCAGCAAGAAACAATGTGAAGAAAGGCAACGCAGCAGCTTCTGGTTGTTGCGAGGGCATGCTTTTCGTCGTTCAGCATCGCCAGCGCGCCGGTTTCTGACCGGTGTGCCTGGGTTATCGTGGTCGGTTCCAATGCAGGTGGAGCCGGTTTGCGTATGTGCCATCCGGGCGCGTGCGTATGGTGTTGCAAGCGTTAGTGACGCGAGAGAGTGAGACGCGCAATGGCACAGAACAATAAGGCTCCCACCAAGTCTCTGGCCAAGAGCAAGCCCAAATCACGGCCTGCAGCTACAGCCAAACCTGCCAAGAAGACCGAGTCCAAGACGTCCACTACGTCCAAGAAGCCAGCGAAGGTGAAGATGGCGGCCAAGTTCGTATCCAAGTCTGTTGCCAAGCCCGTTCCGAAATCTAAGCTCCCTGCGAAGGCCGCGTCGACCCCTGCGAAAGTTGCCAAGCCCGTTGCCAAGGCTGCTGCCAAACCTGCCGAGAAGAAGCCTGTCGCATCTGCTGTCGCGCCGGGGGCAAAGCCTGCCGCGAAGGTAGTCGCAGCACCTGCGAAGGTCGTTGCGCCCGGGCCGGCTGCTGCTGCTGCGGAGGCCGCTCCTGCTCATACAGTTCCGCCGAAGTCGGTCGCTCCGGCCGGCGCGGCGAGGCCTTCGGTTGCGCCGTCCGGGAAGGTTCCGGTTGCACCTTTCCGCACCGGGCCGGTCCAGTTCGGCGTGTCGCACGCCGCAGCGCGTACGGTCCCGTCGGCGTTGCCGAAGCCGGCGATGCGGTCGTTCCCGGCCGGTGCTGCGGTCGGTGCTGCTCCGTCGGCCCCTTCGAGCCCGCGTGATATCGCTCAGAAGGCTGTCGATGCTCGTCAGCAGCAGGTTGCCGGCGCTCTGGCTGGTGGCGCCAAGAAGGTCGTGACCGCGCGTCACGGGTTCAAGATCAACGAGAGCATCGTCTATCCTGCGCACGGTGTCGGCCGCATCATCGGCATCGAGGAGCAGGAGATCGCGGGCATGCCGCTCGAACTCTTCGTCATCCAGTTCGAGAAGGACAAGATGACCCTGAAGGTGCCGACCGGCAAGTTGCAGACCGTCGGCATGCGAAAGCTCGCCGAGGACGACATCGTCAGCAAGGCGATGGAGACGCTCAAGGGCCGCGCTCGTGTGAAGCGCACCATGTGGAGCCGTCGCGCCCAGGAGTACGAAGCAAAGATCAACTCGGGCGATCTCATCTCGATCGCAGAGGTCGTGCGCGATCTCTATCGCTCGGAGAGCCAACCGGAGCAGTCTTATTCCGAGCGGCAGCTGTATGAAGCCGCATTGGACCGGATGGCCCGTGAGATTGCAGCGGTTGCTCGCATCGACGAGCGCGGTGCGGTGCAGCGGATCACCGAGGTGCTCGCCAAGAGCGCCAAGGGGCGCCGGGCTTCGGAGATCGTCGAACCGGTCGAGGCCGATGGTGATCTTGAGTCCGACGCAAAGGCTGCTTGATTTGGCTCTTTGACAGGGGTCCGGTCCCGGCCAGCGTTGCAATAGTTATCGAAGCCCGGCCGCCTCGCGCAGCCGGGCTTCATGCTTTTTGGGCTTCAGTCTTTCCGGATGGTACGTCTGGCGCGGCGCCGAGTTTGCGGGCTGGCGGGCGCGGCGCCGGCGCCGGACGGATCTGCGTCATCGGCAGTTGGGGCAAGCCGCTCCAAGGCGTCGGGGTGGGGGAGTTCGATCAGCGGACCACCGCGGCGTTCGATCCAGCCGCGGACTCGGATCCGTTGGCCATTGAGATCGTCCGGTTTCAATCCAGCTATAGCGAGGGCGCGGCGTGCCTGTGAGCGCACGACGACGGTAAAATCCTGTCGCCTATCCTCTCCGAAGTTGATGTAGAGGGTCCCGCGCACGTCGGCCGCGTTGGAAACCTTGCCTTCGACGATCTGATAGGTTCCGGCGAGACGCAGGAGCGTGGAGACGTCATCGGCGGAGCGCACAGCGTAGATGGTTTCGGCCCAGAGGCCTGCCGCGTTTTCGCGTGCGACGGTTTCTTGTGCGACGAGTTCGGCGAGGCAGGCGGTATTGCCGTCGAGGGCATAGGCGCGGGCGAGGCCCTGCTTGAGCAATTCCCCTTGGAGCCAGACGCGCTCGTCGCCGGCGCCGAGGAAGACGTGGGCCAGGAGGCGGCCATACCGGTCGGTGCGGCGGCCGGCGAAGCCGAGGCGGATCGTGCGGCCTGCCGCGATCGTCTCCAGGGCGTCGCGAGCGCGATCGGCAATCGGCCAATCCGGGGTTTCGCCAGCGGTATCGTAGGCGCGGGGCGTCAGAGCGCCGATCAGTCGGAGTTCGGTGCCGCCGTCTAAAAGGAGCGTCTCGCCGTCGATGACGCGGGTGACGGTGCGGTCCTCTCCGTCGGTGAGATCGCATGAGGCGTTCGCTGGCTTTGGGGCGGTGGGGTGTTCTTGGGTAGCGCCGACACCGGCAGCGCCGAGCAGGCCGAGGCAGCAGACCGAAATGGAAATGCCCGCACGCAGGACGGCTGGCGTGATCCGAATGCGCCGTACCGTCACCATGTCGATCCTTCATCTCATGAGGGGCGGCGCGGTATCGCCGTGCGGTGCGCCACACTCTATGCCATAACCCCGCATCTCATAATCCTCCCGGTCGGTGCAATTGATGCGCGGCATCGGACCCAACAGTCGGTATGGAAATCCTGGAATGGAGAAATCGGACAGCCGACGCGCACTCGTCATCGGTGGATCGATCAGTGGTTTGTTCGCGGCGCTGCTGCTCGAGCGGCACGGCTGGCGTGTCGATGTCTACGAGCGTTCGGCGGGGGAGCTTGCGGGGCGTGGTGCGGGGATCGTCGCGCAGCCGGAGTTGCGGGAGGCGCTGGCGGCGGCGGGGATCGGAGACATCGGCGAGGTCGGAGTTCCTGTCGATCAGCGTATTTTGCTCGACAACAGCGGCCGCGAGTTGATGCGAATTGCGTGTCCGCAGACGGTGACGTCCTGGGAGCGGGTCCACCGGCTGCTGCGGGCGCGCTTCCCCGACGAGCGCTATCATTCGGGCAAGGAGGTCAAAAGGATCGACACGTCGGGTGAGTTGCCGCGGGCCGAGTTCGCAGATGGCAGCCGGATAGAGGCCGAACTGGTGATCGGGGCCGACGGGATCAGATCGACGGTGCGGCAGCAGTTCTTTCCCGAGGCTCGTCTCGACTACACCGGTTACGTAGGCTGGCGCAGCCTTATCGAAGAGCGAGCGTTTTCGACGTCGACGCATGCGCGGACATTCTGGACGATGGCGTTCGGTTTGCCGACGGGAGAACAGTTCCTCGGTTATCCGGTGACGGGACCGAACGACGACATGACGCCCGGCAATTTGCGTTGGAACATGATCTGGTACCGGCCTGCCGACGAGAGAGAGCTTCGCCGGTTGCTCACCGACGCGACTGGTCGGGAGCACGAGATCTCCATCCCGCCTCCGCTGATCCGTCTGGACGTCCGGGCAGAATTGAAAGATGCCGCGGAGCGCCTCCTGGCGCCCGAGTTTGCCGAGGCGGTTGCGCTGTCGCCCCAGTCATTCCTGCAGCCGATCTACGATCTGGAGTCGAGCCGACTAGCCATCGGCCGGGTGGCCGTCATCGGTGACGCTGCGTTCGTGGCGCGGCCGCACGTTGCGGCGGGTGTCATCAAGGCAGCGGAGGACGTGCTGTCGATGGTGTCTGCGCTCGACGAGGAGAAGTCCGTCACCGATGCGCTGCAGCGGTTCCAAACGGAGCGGCTCGCGGTCGGCCGCCGAATCCTCGCCCGGGCGCGCAAGATGGGAGCCAGCTACAAGGCGCGGCCGGCAGGGGGGCCCATGGCGCCGGGCGATCACGATATGGCCTATGCGCGGAGCGTCGTCGAATACACGGCGTTGACTACTTTCCTGCGGGAGCCAGGCTAGCTTCTCGTGTGATGCCTTCCATCGGAATATTGCGGCCGACCGTGGACGGGCATGGGCGGATCGCATAGTTTTCAATCTGAAACTCGAGTCCCATCGCACCATGTATTCACTCGATACCTATCGCATGAAGCTGCAGGAAGTCGTGGCCTCCATCAAGGCGTGGAGTGGCTTCGTCGCGGACGTGGCGCGGGTGGAAACGCACGACGAGGGGGACGGCTGGCGGCTCGCTATGCAGCCGTCGGCGCCCGGAGCCTGTCCGATCGAGATGCTGCTCGACGGCAGCAGCCTCAAGTGCGATCTGAGGATCGGTGGCGAGACCTATGAGGATCTGGAACTGCCTTCGCTCGATATCGTGCTGCCGCTGGTGGAAGCCGTGGCTGACGGCCGGGTGTTGACGCGACTGACGCGGAGTGCGTTCACTGGAATGAGGATCGGGGCCGATACCTTGATCAAGCTTGCGGATGGGACCGAGATCGTGCTGCCACCGACGCCGGCAGCCGGTATTGCCGGCGATGCGGCGGTCGAGCGGCGCAGCGTGCATTACCTGCCCTACCGTAAGCCCGAGGGACGGGGCTGCTGAGGCCGCTTGCTGATCTCATCTCGACCAGCGCTGCTCACCAGAGTGGGTCTCACCGTAGACGGTCTCACCATAGACGGGCAGCGATGATCCAGGCGGTGACGGTCAGCGGGGAAAGCGCCGTCGTGATCACTGTCGCTGTCGCGATGAATTCGGGCTCGGCTTTCAACTCCGCTGCGAAGATCGTGACGAGTACGCCCACGGGCGTCGCGGCCGCCACCATCATGACCTGCGTAACGTCGGGGGGAACGCCCATCGCCTTGCACAGATAAAAGGTCAGGACAGGTGCGATCGCGAGCTTGAGAAACAGGATCAGGGACTGTGGCAACAGCTCGAAACGCAGCGACCGTGCGGCTGAGATCTGCGCGCCCAGCGTATAGATGGCCAGCGGTGTGAAGATCGAGCCCAGGAGCTGCAGCGGCTGGCTGGCGATCGGCGGCAATTCGATGGCGAAGTAACGCAGTGTCAGACCGATCGCGACCGAGGGTATCAGCGGGGATGCCAACGCCAGGCGCAGCTTGCCGGCCATGCCGCCCGCGTTCGGGGCCAACAGCCAGACGCCGACAGTGCAGACGAGAATGGTCACCGTCGCGGTCAAAACGGACTGATGCAGCAGGTATTCCTGGCCGAACGCCAGCTGGGTTACTGGGATGCCGAAGAAACCCACGTTCGCGTAGGCGGCGCCCAGTCCCATGATCGGGCCGAGTGAGCTTCGCAGACGCATGACGCGAACGAGCGTCCAGCCGAGCGCGACGAGGATCAAGAACTGGACTACGCCGAGCGTCGCCACGAGCCAGACGATGTCCAGGGGCTGCTTGCCTGCAGAGAGGGAGTGAACGAGAAAGGCTGGCATCACGATATTGACCTGCAGGCGGGTCAACGTGCCGATGTCGAGCTTGAGCCACGGCTGGCAAAGGTAGCCCAAAGCGGCCAACCCGATGATGGGCAGGGTCACGCGCGTCAGGATGTCGAGGAAAAGCGCCATGTTGTTCCGGCTGCCGACAGCGGGAGCGGCAGGGGATCGTTTAACCGGGACCCAGTGCCTCGATCAAGTCGACCCGACAGCGCGAGGCGAGGGGACGAGTGGAGTGGGGCGCGGGTTCAGGGGTTGTTTCAGTGGCGAGCGACGGTTCTGCGCTGCAAGGCTCGAACGTGCACCAGGACGGACCGGTTCCGCGTGAAGTGGCGCCGCGGTTCGCGGGCGCTTTTCTGCAGCGGTTTTTTTCGGGCAGAGCCGTTCCAGTTCCGTCGTCAGCGCGCGGACGGCGTGCGTCAAGTTTCCGAGGTCGTGAATCCGTATGTCGAGAGGTCCACTCCAGATCGTGTCGGTTGCGTTCTGGGCTTTGGGGCGTGACTGGCTGGCGAGCGGGCCTAGCGCGAGGCGCAGTTTCTCCGTGCCGGGCTCGAGATGGATGACGACGACGTCCGACCAAAGTGTCCGCGCGACGAGATCCGCGCCACAGCCCGAGGGAGCCGCCGCGACGACCGAGCGTCCGCTCTCCAGGAATTCGACGACGCTCGACGTGTAGCCGAACGAGCGCCCGCCGTCCTGCCAGGCCAGCACGATATCGCCGATCTCGTCGATCGCGCCAAAACGGCTGCGGCTGATCAGTGTGCCGCTGCCGGCCGGGAGGGGGCGTGTGACGACGGGCTCCGCCATCTGGATGGCATGACTGGCGGGCATACGGCGGACCGCGGCACGAAGAACGAGGTCGAGACGGCCGATGTCGGCGCAGGTCACGAGGATCAACCGGCCTTCACGGCCTGCTGCACGTGCGTTGGCTTTTCGCATCGCCGACTTCACCGTCTCCGTCACAGCTTCTGGCGCGGCTTCTGGCACGGCTTCCCCCAAATCGTCAGTGTCCGACACGAATCAACTGTCGACCGACGCTAGCCCGGTTGATCAAGGCGCGCGATGACCGATCGGCCACGGTTATGCCCAACTTTCGCCAATCGAGGCGGCAACCTCGCGCGGCGGCCGTTGGCGCGCACGGTTGCCCGCGTGGTCGCCGTTGTTTGTGGGAAACGGCGCCATTTTCGCCGCGACGCCGTGTCAGTTTGTCATGCACTATGGCAATGTTAGATGCGCGCACACGCTCTTTGCGCGCCTTGCCGGCGCGGTGCGAGCGCCCGGTGGCGGATCTTGCACTTTCGATCAGCCGCACAGATTCACTCAACCGATTCAGTCATCCTATCACGCGAAGGGAACGCCGCTCATGGCCCATACCGCCGAGGCCGTCATCAATTCGCTGCTGGCAAGCTTTGCAGCCGTCGAACGGTTCGAGACCCCCTACCGGCACTGGTTGTCGGGGAAGTGTCTGCCGGACGGGGCGGTCGAGGCGATCAACGATTTGCCGTTTCCGGCGCCTGCGCTGGGTGGGGTATCCGGCAAGCGTGAAGTGCACAACGCGACGCGGCGCTATTTCGACGTCGAGAACCGCGCCAAGTATCCGATCGTCTCGGCTGTGTCCGACGCGTTCCAGTCACCCGTGGTGACGCGGCAGATCGAGCAGACGTTCGGCACCAAGCTCGAGGGTACGTATCTGCGGATCGAGTATGCGCAGGATACCAACGGGTTCTGGCTCGAGCCGCATTCCGATCTCGGCGTCAAGGTTTTCACCTACCTGCTCTACACGTCGACGGATCCGACCCACGGCGATCTCGGCACCGATATCTACGATACGGACAAGCGGCATGTCGCGCGTTCTCCGTTCAAGCCGAACGGTGCGATGATCTTCGTGCCATCGAAGATCACGTTCCACGGGTTCGAGCCGCGCAAGGTCGAGGGCGTGCGCAAGTCCGTGATCGTCAACTACGTGACGAACGACTGGCGCGCCCGCGAGCAGCTGGCGTTTCCGGATCAGGCGATCAAGCACTGATCCGGCCTAAGCCGTCATCTGCGCGACCACGCGGCGGAGGAGAACGCCGGCCAAGTGACGCCGGACGGCGGCGTCGGCCTGCAGGTCCCGGTGCTCGGGCAGCTCGGCTGCGAGTTTCGTCGCGGCGTCGGCGATGCTTGCGGCATCGAGCGGTTTGCCGACGAGGGCTGCCGCGGCCGATGTCGCGAGGATCGGACGGTCGCCCGCCGAGAAGAACGCGAGCGACAGCGACGTGAACGTGCCGTCGGCAACGGCGCCACGCGCGGCAACCCCGATCATCGCGTAATCGCCCTCGCGACGCGATAGCTCGAGGAAGCCGTCCACATCTCCGGCTTTCAGGAACGGGATCTCGATCGCGACGATCATCTCGTTCGGCGCGAGGACGTTGGCATACATGCCCGTGTAAAAACTCCGCGCGGGGATGCGGCGTTCGCCGGCGGTGCTCATCGCGACGATCGTAGCATCCAGCGCGACGATGCAGGCCGGCAACTCGGCCGCGGGATCTCCGAGCGCGACGCTGCCACCGATGGTGCCGCGATTGCGTATCGCGGGATGGGCGATGTGATGCGCGGCCATGGGCAGGAGGGGACACGACAGCGCCAGCAAGTCCGACCCGAGTACGTCCACGTGACGGGTGAGCGCCCCGATGCGGATCGCGCTGCCCTCGACGCGGATGCCGCGAAGCTCCGCGATGCGGCCGATATCGAGGATCACCTCGGGCGATTGCAGGCGCAGGTTAAGCGTCGGCACGAGGCTCTGGCCGCCGGCGAGGATGCGGGCGCGGTCCTTCAATTCAGCGAGACGCGAAAGCGCGAGAGGGAGCGTATCGGCGCGCTCGTATGCGAAATCTGGCGCTTTCATTCCCCACCTGTGGTCTCGGCATCTCCCGCCCGAACTTAATCAGAGGGAGTGTTTGGTTCTTACGCATCAGGATCGCAGACGGACCGGGATCAGACAAGCGCAGCAGTTGCGGGGTACGCGGGGCAGGCGTTGCGGCCGAAAAAATTCGGGACATTTCCATTTAGATCGTAAAAATCCGGGTGGTCTGGCGAGGAAAATAGGGACAGCCACCAGTTTGCCTACGTAGCCGCCGCCATGATTGCCCTGCGGGCAATACGAGGGATTTCATCCCTCGCGCACCCTGACGAGGG
>LNFM01003090.1_pt1 | contig 33640 bp, 34 predicted proteins | sample 596031 | NCBI WGS metagenome assembly LNFM01 (sample SAMN04254537, study PRJNA301005) | activated carbon metagenome | isolation source: dual media filters at the Ann Arbor, Michigan drinking water treatment plant | place: USA: Ann Arbor
TCGGGTTGATGAAGTCGGTCATGCCGAACTTCCGGGCCATTTCCTCCCGCCCGTCATTCAGGTCGATGCCGATGATCTTGTCGGCGCCCACCATCCGCGCGCCCTGGATCACATTCAGCCCGATGCCGCCGAGGCCGAACACCGCCACATTGGCGCCCGGCCAGACCTTGGCCGTGTTGATGACGGCGCCGATGCCGGTCGTCACCCCACAGCCAATATAGCAGATTTTTTCAAACGGCGCGTCTTCCCGGACTTTTGCCAAAGCGATCTCCGGCAAAATCGTAAAGTTCGCGAAGGTGCTGCAGCCCATGTAGTGCATCACCGGGCCGCCCTCGCAGCTGAAGCGGCTGGTGCCGTCCGGCATCACGCCCTTGCCCTGGGTGCCGCGGATCGCCGTGCACAGGTTGGAGCGCTGGCTGAGGCAGGTTTTGCACTGCCGGCATTCCGGTGTGTAGAGCGGAATCACATGGTCGCCCGGCTTCAGGCTGGTGACGCCCGCGCCCACCTCCCGCACGATGCCCGCGCCCTCATGGCCCAGGATGGCCGGGAACAGCCCCTCGGGGTCCGCGCCGGACAGGGTGTAGAGGTCCGTGTGGCACAGGCCGGTGGCCTTCACCTCCATCAGAACCTCCCCGGCCTTGGGGCCGCCGATCTCCACTTCCGTCACCGAAAGGGGCTTGCCGGCCGCCCAGGCCACCGCCGCGCGCGTCTTCATGCCATCCGCTCCGTCTGCATCACGCGGCGCCTATAGCATTTCCGGCGCCTGGCGGGACAGGCAGCGACGATGCGCGGTAGGCGGGAAGGGCAGCCTTCATCTGCAACCTTTGCGCCGTGCCGCACCGTCTCATCTGCCGCAAAACAGCGCCCATGCCTCATCCGGTGTTCCGGCTGAGACATACCGCGCAAGTTGCTGCCATATCCAAGGTTTTCAGGACTTGCGCTTGGCGAAACGAAGCGCGAAACCTTGCCGCATAGTGGGTGGCCGGACGTTCGGGGGTCTACGAAATGCGATGGGCAGTGCTGGCAATGGCAGGTCTGCTCGCTTTGGGCACGCCCCTGGTGGCGAAGCCGGCCGTGGCGCAGACCGGCAACCCGGCCAATGACGCGCTGCTGGCCCGGGACGCGGCCGGGCAGCGGGAGGCACTCCGCAGCCTGTTGCGCACCAATGGCGTTGCCTGTGCCGAGGTGACGAACCTCTACGCCGCCGGGCTGGGCCGCGACCGCACGGCCTATTGGGATCTGCAATGCCGGGATGGTGGGCCCTGGCGCGTGGCGCTGGCTTCCCAGCGTTGGGGCAGCCCCCGGCTTTTCGCCTGCGGCCTGACCTCCGGCCCCGCGGCCGGCGCCTGCTTCCAGCCGCTCGGCAGCGGCCTGACCGCCGCGCCGCGGCTGGCCGTGGCGCCGCCGGTCAGCATCCCCCAGTCCTGCCGCCAGGCCTGCGCCACCCAGCCGCGCGGCCTGGTGAATGCCTGCCAGGAGCGCTGCGCGGTGGGCAACAGCATCCGGGCGGCGGCCCCCATCCCGCGTGGCACGGCATCCGCCATCCGCGGCCGTTTCGGCTTCATCTACACGGCGGAGCCACCCTCCACCGCCTTCGGCTTCACCAGTGGCCAGACGGACCGCCTGGCGGCCAGCATGACGGCAATCCGCGCCTGTGAGGCCGTGGTGGGGCGCAACCAGTGCCGCATCACACTGGATTTCCCCAATGCCTGCGGGGCGCTGGCACAGGCCGTCAGCGGCGCGCCGGCCGAACTGCGTCGCACCGCAGCCGGAGCCGGCCAGACGCGGGAACAGGCGGAGGCGCAGGCCCTGCAATTGTGCCGTGTGGCGGAGCGCCCGGGCTCCGGCATCGTCTGCCGCATCGCTGCTTCCGGATGCTGAAACCCATGCCGCGCCCTGTCCTGGATCGGAATTTCGCCATGCGCCGCTGCTTCCTCGGCCTGTTCCTGCTGTGCGCGCTGGCCGGCACGGCTACCGCCCAGACGCTGGAGGCGGTGCGGGAGCGGGCGACCCTCCGCTGCGGCGTCTTCGGCCAATTGCCGGGCTTCTCCGCGCCGGACCAGGACGGCACCATGCGCGGGTTGGATGCGGATTTCTGCCGCGCCGTCGCCGCCGCCGTGCTGGGCGACGCCGAGAAGGTCACCTTCGTCACCGCGGATTCGGTGGAAGCCGGGCTGGCCGGGCTGGAAGCGGGGCGGGTGGATGTGCTGTCCAGCAACCTGACCGCGACCGCCATGCGGGATGCCGGCCGCAACATCGTCCCGACCGGGGTGCTGCTGTATGACGGCCAGGCGGTGCTGGTGCGTGCCGATGCCAACATCGCCAGCTTCGCGCAGCTTGATGGCAAGCGGATCTGCGTTGCCGCAGCGACCGTCGATTCGAGCCAGGCCATCCTCCGCAATGCCGCCACCCGCGCCGGCATCACCGTGGTGCCCGTGGTGGCGCCCCAGGGCGGGCCGAGCCTGCTGGATGGCTTCCGGGCCGGCCAGTGCGATGGCGTCACCGCCGATGCCGCGGCGCTCGCGACGTTGCGCGCGACGGATCTGCCCGACCCCGCCGCCGCCCTGCTGCTGCCCGAGCGGCTGAGCCGCGAGCCGCTGACCCCCTTCGTCCGGGGCGGCGATGACCGCTGGCGCAAGATCGTCACCTGGACCCTGCACGCGCTGGTGGCGGCGGAGGAGCTGGAGATCAGCAGCGGCACGCTGGATGCGGCGCTGACCTCCGACAATGCCGAGACCCGGTTCCTGATCGGCCTGGATACCGGGCTGGGCGCCGCGCTCGGCCTGGCGGACACCTGGGCGGCGGAGGCGATTCGCCAGGTCGGCCATTACGGTGAGATTTTCGACCGTAACCTCGGCGAAGGCTCGCCCATCGGTCTCGATCGTGGCCTGTCGGATCTGTGGCGGCGTGGCGGGCTGATGTACGCCTTTCCCTTCCGGTAGTTCCAGCCAGCCGCCGGTCGCTGGACGACCGCACCCGCGGCGCGGCACAACCGCCGGATGCCCCGCCCGAGTGCCAGCCCGAACCCGCCGCCACCCCGCCCAACCCGGGCGGAGGCGATTGCCGCCAGCCTAGCGGAGGACATCGTCGCCGGCCGCCTGAAGCCCGGCACGCCGCTGGATGAAGTCGGGCTGGCCCGTGCCCATGGCGCCAGCCGCACCCCGGTGCGAGAGGCGCTGCGCCAATTGGCACCGACCGGCCTGGTCCAGGCCTCCCCCCGCCGCGGTTCCGTGGTCGCGATGCCGGATGCGACGCAGCTGGCGGATATGTTCCTGGTGATGGCGGAGCTGGAGGCGATGGCCGCCGCGCTGGCCGCTTTGGCGATGACGCCGGAGGAACGGCGCGGGCTGGAGCGCCAGCACAGCGCGATGGCGGCCATGGTCCAGCGGGCGGATATCGCCGCCTATCGCACCGCCAATGTGGCCTTTCATCACCTGCTCTATCTCGGTGCGCATAATGGCTATCTCGGCGAATTGGCCAGCGCCACGCGCCGGCGCCTGGCCCCCTTCCGCGCGGCGCAGCTTGAGGCGCCGGACCGGCTGCTGCGGTCGCATGCGGAACATGGGGCGATCGTCACCGCCATCCAGCGCGGGGATGCCGCGGGGGCGGCGGCGATGATCCGGACGCATATCGGGCTGACGGAGCGGACCTGGGCGTCGATGGCCGCCGCACTGAACCGACCTGGGATTGCCTGATTCTTGGGCGGAATCCTACGGTTTTTGCGGCCTTGCATACAGTTTGGCGCTAGTGCTCGGCTAAGCTATTGATTTTCCAGGAAGCCGGCGGCGGCACGCGTCTTGCTGCACAGGAACCGATGTCACACCCGATCCATCCATGATCCCGCCGAGCCTTCCGCCGGGCATCGCCGCACTGCACGCCGCCTATGCGTCCGGGCTGACGCCGGCTGCGCTGCTCCAGCTGCTGTCCGCGCGGCATGACGCGGTTGCCGACCCGGGCATCTTCCTGCACCGGCCCAGCCCCGCTGCGCTCGATGCGGCTGCCGCCGCGCTGCCGCAATTCGATCCGCTGCGCTTTCCGCTCTGGGGCGTGCCGGTGGCGGTGAAGGACAATATCGACGTGGCCGGCATGCCGACCACCGCGGCCTGCCCGGATTTTGCCCATACCCCCGCGGAATCTGCCCCGGCCGTGGCCAGGCTGATCGCCGCCGGCGCGCTGATCATCGGCAAGACCAACCTGGACCAGTTCGCCACCGGCCTGGTCGGCACCCGCACGCCGCACCCGGTTCCGCGCAATGCCCTTGCGCCAGGTCGTGTGCCGGGCGGCTCCTCCTCCGGTTCCGCCGTCGCGGTCGCGCAGGGGCTGGCGCTGCTGGCGCTGGGGACGGATACGGCGGGGTCCGGCCGGGTGCCGGCGGCGCTGAACGGGCTGGTGGGGCTGAAGCCCTCGGTGGGGGCCATCCCGTCCCGTGGCGTCGTGCCGGCCTGCCCCAGCCTCGATTGCATTTCCGTCTTTGCCACCAGCGTGGCGGATGCCTGGGCCGCCTATGCCGTGATGGCCGGCGCCGATGACCGCGACCCCTGGTCCCGGCCCATCACCCTCGGCACCCCGGGCGCGCCGGTGACCCGGCTGGGCATTCCGCGCGCCGTCGATCTGCACCTGGATGGCGCGGAGCAGCGCGCGGCCTGGGATGCCAGCCTCGCGCGCATCGCCCCGCATGTGACGATCGAGGAGATCGACCTCACCCCATTCCTGGAGGTCGCGCGGCTGCTGTATGAGGGCGCCTTCGTCGCCGAGCGTGATGCCGCCTTCGGCCATCTGGTGCCGCGCGAGGCGATGCACCCGGTCACCCAGCGCATCCTGGCTGGCGCCGCGCGCTTTTCCGCAACGGACGCCTTCACCGGCCTGCACCGCCTGGCCGCGCTGCGCCTGGCGACGCAGCCCGCCTGGGCACGCATGGACGCGCTGCTGGTGCCCACCGCCCCCAACTTCCCGACGCTGGCGGAGTTGGAGGCGGACCCGATCGGCCCGAATGCCCGCCTCGGCACCTACACCAATTTCGTCAATCTGCTGGACCTCTCCGCGCTGGCCGTGCCGGCGATGCACCGGCCGGATGGGTTGCCCTTCGGCATCACGCTGATCGGCCCACGTGCCAGCGACGCCGCGCTGGCGGCGACCGGCGCACATCTTATGCAGGTGATGGCATGATCGAGATCTGCGTCGTCGGCGCACATCTGTCCGGCATGGCGCTGAACGCCGAATTGCTGCGCGAAAGCGGGGAACTGCGCCGCGCCGTGCAGACCGCGCCCTGCTACCGCCTGTACGCGCTGGCCGGCGGCCCGCCGCGTCGCCCCGGCCTTTTGCGGGTTGCGCCCGGCGCCGGCAGCGCCATCGCCACCGAGATCTGGGCGCTTCCGGAGGACGGCTTCGGCCGCTTCGTCGCGGGCATTCCCGCGCCGCTCTGCATCGGCACCTTGCTTCTGGCCGATGGCACCACCTCCAAGGGTTTCCTCGTGGAGCCCGAGGGGCTGCACGGGGCCGAGGACATCACCCGCTTCGGCGGTTGGCGCGCCTTCATCGCCAACCTCGCCACCACATGAAACAGGGAGACAAGATCATGATCCGTCGTCGCCACCTGCTCGCCGCCTCCGCCGCCATGTTGGCCGCGCCCCATATCGCCAATGCGCAGGCCGCGCGCACGGTGCGGATGGGTTCGCTGCGCCTGATCCATTCGATGACGCCGCATTTCTACCAGCGCTTCGCCCCTGCCGGCCTGACCATTGAGATCATCACCTTCGACAGCCCGACCGATGGCAAGAACGCCGTGGTCACCGGCTCCGTCGCCTGCGGCGGCTTCGGCATTGCGGCCGCGACGCTGGGTGCCGCGGCGGGCGAACCTGTCGTCGTCGTCGGCGCCTTCTGCAACAAGGGCATGGGCGTGATCAGCAAGGCGGGCAGCGACATACGCGCGCTGGCCGATCTGCGCGGCAAGCGCGTGGGCATCTGGCCTGGCTCGACGCAGGAGGTGTTCATCCTGGAGCGCCTGCGTGAATCCGGCATGACCGTGCGCGACATCACGGCGGTCCGCGTGCCCTTCGGCGAAATGCACGCCATGCTGTCCCGCGGCGATATCGACGCCTATGTGGGCGCGGAGCCGGGGCCGGGCCTGTCCATCTCCTCCGGCGTCGGCCAGTTGGTGGAATATCCCTACGGCACCGCGATGGGCGGGCTGAACATGATCTTCGGCACCAGCGAGGACCTCATCAAGAACGACCCGGCCCTGGTCCGCACCATGCTGAACATCCACCGCCAGGCCAGCGAATACATGGTGGCCAACAAGGCCGAGGTGGCGGAAGCCACGGTGCGCATCCTCGGCGCGCCGCGGGCCGCGGTGGAGCAGGCGCTGGGTGCCGGCAATGTCGAATACACCTGGAAGCTGGATGAGACGGTGCTGCGCCAGTCCCGCACCTATGCCGAGCAGATGCTGCAGCTGCGGCAGATCCGCCGCCTGCCGAATTTCGACACCTTCCTGAACCCGTCCTTCTCCAACGCCATCGCCACGGCCTGAGGGCAGAAGCATGTCGGACGTGACCCTCACACAGGCGACTGCGGCGCCGCCCATGCCGGCGCTGCGGCTGTGGCGGCGCGTCCGGCCTGTGCTGCTGTCCCTGATCGTGCCCTTGCTGCTGCTGTTCGGCTGGCATTGGGCGGTTGCGGCAGGAATGACGCGGCTGATTCCCTCGCCGGCCGAGGTTGCCGAATACATGGTGGATTTCGCCATCGGCGGCATCTGGGATGATGCGTTCTCCGCCACGCTGCACATCCACCTGCTGGCCTCTGCCGGCCGGGTCTATGGCGGCTTCGTGCTGGCGGCGCTGGTGGCGATTCCGCTCGGCCTGCTGATCGGCCGCAACGCCCTGGTGCGGCAGTTGCTGGACCCGTTCCTGCAATTGATGCGGCCGATCCCGGTCACTGCCTGGCTGCCGCTTTCCATGATTCTGTTCGGCCTTGGCGCGCGGTCCGCCTTCTTCCTGGTCTTCCTGGGTGCCTTCTACCCGATTCTGCTGAACACGATCTTCGGCGTGAAGAATGTGGAGCCGCGGCTGTTCGAGGCGGCCTCCATGCTCGGCTGCCGCGGCAATGCGCAGTTCTTCAAGGTGGTGCTGCCGGCCGCGCTGCCGTCCATCTTCACCGGCCTGCGCCTGGGCCTCGGCCTCGCCTGGTTCGTCATCGTGGTGGGCGAGATGACAGGCGTGCCCCAGGGCCTCGGCGCCGTCATCATGGATGGCCGCACCCTGTCACGCACCGAGCTTGTGATCTGCGGCATGATCGTCATCGGCATTGCCGGCTTCATCTCCGACCGGGTGGTCGTGATGCTGATGAACCGGCTGCTGCGCTGGAGCCCTTCCCACCATGGCTGAGATCCCGATCCTCGATATCCAGGGCGTGGGCAAGACCTACGTCCTGAACGACAGCCGCATCGAAGCGCTGCGCGATGCCAACCTCACCGTGAAGAAGGGCGAATTCGTCTGCCTGATCGGCGCCTCAGGCTGCGGCAAATCCACGCTTTTGCGCATTGTCGCGGGCTTCGAAGCGCCAACCGCGGGCCAGGCCTTGATGTGGGGCAAGCCGATCGCCGGCCCGGCGCCGGATCGCGGCATGGTGTTCCAGGATTACGGGCTGTTCCCCTGGCTGACGGTGCGCGAGAATATCGGCTTCGGCCCCGCCAGCCGCGGTCGCCCCAAGGCGGAGGTACGCGAGACCGTCGAGCGTTTCATCGCCCTCATCGGCCTCACCCGCTTCGCCGATGCCTATCCGCACCAGCTCTCCGGCGGCATGAAGCAGCGCGTTGCCATCGCCCGCGTGCTGGCCAACGACGCCGAGGTGGTGCTGATGGACGAGCCCTTCGGCGCGCTGGATGCGATGACGCGCGAACGCCTGCAGGACGAGTTGCTGGAGCTTTGGCAGCGCACCGGCCTGACCGTGCTGTTCGTCACGCATTCCATCGAGGAAGCGATCTTCCTCTCCGACCGCGTCGTGGTGATGGAACCAGGCCCGGGCCGCATTGCCAGCGCCCATCAGGTGGAGTTGCTGCGCCCGCGCGACGTTGCCTCGCCGGAATTCAACGAGGTGCGGCGCGAACTCGGCGTGCGGCTGCATTCCCACCACGCGAAGAAGGCGGCGTGATGCGTCCCGAACAACGCCTGCGCTACTCCACCCCGGCAGACCGTCCGCCCAGCGCTTTGCCGAATGGCGCCCGGGTCGCGGTCTGGCCGGTGGTGAATGTCGAGAACTGGCTGATCGACAATCCCATGCCGCGCCAGGTACTTGTGGCCCCCACCGGCGCGGCGCTACTGCCGGACATCGCCAATTGGGGCTGGCATGAATACGGCATGCGCGTCGGCTTCTGGCGTTTCCTCGATGCCTTCGCCAAGCGCGGCATCCGGCCGACGCTGTCCGTCAACGGCTCCGTCTGCACCGCCTATCCGCGCGTGGCGCAGGCGGCGCATGAGGCGGGCTGGGATTTCATGGGGCATGGCCATGTGCAGGTGCCGACGCATAAGGTGCCGGACCAGCGCGCCATGATCCGCCAGACCATCCAGGCGATCCAGGATTGCACCGGCGTCCCGCCGCTCGGCTGGCTCGGACCGGGCCTGACGGAGACGCTGGAAACCGCCGACCTTCTGGCCGAAGCCGGCCTGCGCTACTGCGCGGATTGGGTGGTGGATGACCTGCCCTGCCGGCTGGAGACGGCGCATGGCCCGCTCTTCACCCTGCCCTACAGCGTCGAGCTGAACGACATTCCCGTGGTGATGATCCAGCATCACGACGAACAGGAACTGCCCCGCCGTGCCCGGCTGCATGCCGCGCGCCTGCTGGCCGAAGCCACCACCACGCCGCGCATCATGTGCATCGCCATCCACCCCTACATCACCGGCGTGCCGCACCGCATCGCGGCGCTGGAGGCGATGCTGGACGATCTGGCGGCGATGCCGGGCATCGTCTTCCTGCAGGCGCGGGATATCCTGGCGTGGTACGAGGGCAGCGGCGACCCCAGCTGAGAGACCGTTTGAGAACACCGGCGGGTCAGGCCCGCGGCGCTTTTCCGCCCCTGCTGCGTTACCGGATTTGCCGATGCAACCAGCATCGGCCGCATCCGGCGCCTGGCAGGGACGAAAAATCTCCTACGGGCCCTCAGCCGCCGATGTTCTCAAACGGTCTCTGAGGCCCGCATGAAGCTGCTGCTGATCAACGCCAATACGACCGAGGCGATCACGGATCGCCTGGTCTCCATCGCGCGTGGCCTGGCACCACCCGGCGTGACCATCCAGGGCGCCACCGGCCGCTTCGGCGCCCGCTACATCGCCAGCCGCGCCAGTTCCGCCATCGCTGCCCATGCCGCGCTCGATGCCTATGCCGAATACGGCGCAGGAGCGGATGCGGTGCTGATCGGCTGCTTCGGCGACCCGGGCCTGGATGCGCTGCGCGAGCTGGCGCCGGTGCCGGTACTCGGCCTGGCCGATGCCGCCGCCCATGCCGCAGCGGGCCGCCGCTTCGGCGTGGTGACCGGCGGTGCCGCCTGGAAGCCGATGCTGGCGGAATTCTTCGCCGGCCGTGGCTATGCAGGGCAGGTCGCAGGCATCCGCACCGTGGCCCCCACGGGTGGCGAGATCGCGCGCGATCCCGATGGCGCCTTGGCGCTGCTGGCGCAAAGCTGCCGCGACTGTGTCGAACAGGATGGGGCGGAGGTGGTGATCCTGGGCGGCGCCGGCCTCGCCGGGCTGGCGCAACGCCTTCAGATCGGCGTGCCGGTGCTGTGCTCGGTGGAGGTGGGGGTGCAGGCAGCCTTTGCCGCGCTCGGTCATGGCGGCGCCGGGCTGATGCCGCATGGCGCGGTGGAGACCATCGGCCTGTCACCCGCGCTCGCGGCGCGCCTCAATGCTGATACCGCGCCATGAAGCGCCGATCGATGCGGTCCTTCAGCCACCAGACCCAGCGGCCGCCGAACACGAAGCCGTTGCGCGTGCCCAGCGCCCGCCCATCCGCCAGGGATAGCAGCCGCAGATAGTCCCGCTGCGGGACATAGGGCTGCGGCGTTTCGCCCATCGCCACCGCGCGCAGGTTGGCAGCCAGCACCGGGCCCTGCCGCACGGCGAAGACGCCGGCCTTGGGCAGCGGCTCGGGCAGGCTGGCCACGTCGCCGGCCGCGAAAATGTCAGCTTGGCCCTCGGCGCGCAGGCAGGCATCCACCCGCAGGAAGCCGCGTGCATCGCGCGCCAGGCCGGTCTCCGCCAGCCAGGGCGCGGCGGCTGCACCGGTGGCCCAGATCACGGCGGAGGCCGGCAGGGTTTCGCCATCCTGCACATGCACCGCGCCCGGCGTAACGCGAGCCACGTTCCGCCCCTGCAAAAGCGTCACGCCATGCCGTGCCAGGGCGCGCGTCGCCCGGCGCCGCAGCCCAACGGGAAAGCCTGCCAGCAGGCCGGAGGCACCGGCCACCAGCGTGATGGAAGCCGGCAGCCGCACCGCCAGCGCGCAGGCCACCTCGAACCCCGCCGCACCACCACCCACCACGATGATGTGCTGGCCTGGCCGTGCCGCCTCGGTGATGGCTTGCATGCGCGGCAGCAGCGCATCGATCGGCTTCAGCGGCAGCGCGTGTTCCGCAGCGCCAGGCGTGCGGCTGGTATCGGGCGTCGCGCCCGTATCGATCGATAGCAGATCCCAGGCGAGCTCCGCCCCATTCGTCCGCCGCACGAGCTTCTCCTGCGGGTCGATCCCGGTACAACGGTCCAGCAACAGCGCCACCCCGCAGCGCGCGGTAAGCTTCGGCATGTCGATCAACGCCTGGGCCGGTTGATACAGCCCGGCCATCACCCCCGGCAGCATGCCGGAATAGGGCGACATCTCCTCCCGCGTCATCAGCGTCACGCGCCAGCCGGGCAGGGGCTGTTGCCCGATCTGGCGCAGCACCTCGACATGGGCATGGCCGCCGCCAAGCAGCAGCAGATGGCGGCGTTCGGGCATGGGAAGGTCCTGGTCGATAGGGGCTTCCGTTGCACATGGCCCGGCCCCATGCTCCGCGCAACGCATCCAGGACCTGCGAGATGCCGCTTCGCTGCGACCTGATCCTCCGTGACGCCACGATCATCGATGGCACCGGCGCGCCGCGCCGCCGTGGCGATGTGGCGGTGCGCGGCGACCGGATCGCGGGCGTCGGCGACCTGTCCGGGATGGCGGCGGATCGGGAGGTGATGGCGCAGGGCCGCGTCGTCGCACCAGGCTTCATCGACGCGCATTCGCATGACGACCAGGCGGTGCTTTGCGGCCCGGCCTGCATGCTGTGCAAGACCAGCCAGGGCGTGACCACGGTGGTGGTCGGCAATTGCGGCATCAGCCTGGCCCCGGTGCCGATGGCCGAACGCCCGCCCGCGCCGATGGACGGCATCTGCGCCCCCGAATGGTGGATCTTCGACAGTTTCGCCGCCTATGCGGATCGGCTGCGGGCCGACCCTTCCTCCGTCAATACGCTGGCGCTGATCGGCCATATGTCGCTGCGCATCGGCGCCATGGGCCGCGATACCGGCCGGCCCGCGACCGACAAGGAGGCTGAGCGGATGCGCCGGCAACTCGCCCAGGCCCTGTCCGAAGGCGCTGCCGGCTTCTCCACCGGCCTGTTCTACCCACCCAGCAAGGCCGCGCCGACGGAGGAGGTGATCGCGGTGGCGGAGGCGCTGCGCGACCAGGGCGGCCTGTACGTCACGCATATGCGCGACGAGGCCGACCATGTGCTCGACAGCATCGAGGAGACGCTGCGCATCGGCCGCGCCGTGGGCGCGCCCATCATCATCAGCCACCACAAATGCGCGCAGCCGGAAAATCACGGCCGCTCCGCCGAGAGCCTGGCGCTGATCGAACACCATGCGGCGGGCCATCCGGTGGCCTTCGATGTCTATCCCTATACCGCCTCCTCCACCTCCCTCGCCGCGCGGCCGCCGCGCGCGGATGTGCCCGTCACGGTCACCTATTCCGTGCCGCATCCCGAGATGGCCGGCCGCGCGCTGGCGGGGATTGCGGCCGAATGGGGCGTGGACCTGGCCGAGGCGGCGCGGCGCCTGGCCCCTGGCGGCGGCGTCTTCCACAACATGGCGGAGGAAGATGTGCGCCGCATCCTGGCGCATCCGCTTGCCATGGTCGGCAGCGATGGTGGGCCGCTGGCGCCGCACCCGCATCCGCGGCTGTGGGGCACCTTTCCGCGCGTGCTCGGCCATTACAGCCGCGACCTCGGCCTGTTCCCGCTGGAGATAGCGGTGCACAAGATGACCGGCCGCACGGCGGCGATCTTCGGCATTCCGGATCGCGGCGTATTGCGCGAAGGCGCCTTCGCCGATCTGGTGCTGTTCGATGCCGCCACGGTGCGCGACCGTGCCAGCTTCGCCGCCCCGCGGCAGGTGGCCGATGGCATCATCGAGACCTGGGTGAACGGCCAATCCGTCTACACCCAGGAGGCGGGCGCCAGCGAAACGCCGGCCGGGCGCCTGCTGCGCCGCGTCGTTTGACCGCTACTCGGCCGGGGCAAACGCCCCCGCCGGAGCGGCCGCTGCACGCGGCGCGCGCCGCAGTGCCAGGGCATGCAGCGCCGGCACCACCAGCAGCGTCGCCACGGTGCCCAGCGTCAGCCCGCCGATCATCGCCACCGCCATCGGCCCCCAGAAGACGGACAGCGTCAGCGGCACGAAGGCCAGCACCGCGGCCAGCCCCGTCAGCACCACCGGCCGCGCGCGGCGCACACTGCTTTCGATGATCGCCTGGCGCATCGCCATGCCCTGCTCCACATCCTGGCGCACCTGGTCCACCAGGATCAACGTGTTGCGCATCACCATCCCGGCCAGCGCGATCACGCCGAGCAGCGCCACGAAGCCGAAGGGCATGTCCATCAGCAGCAGTGCCGCCGCTGCCCCCGGAATGCCCAGGGGCGCCGTGGCGAACACCAGTGCGACCCGGCCGAAATGGCGCAGCTGCACCATCAGGATCACCAGCATCACCGCGACCATTGCCGGGAATAGGGCGAAGAGGCTGGCGTTGGCCTTGCCCGATTCCTCCGCCGCGCCGCCCACCTCGATCCGCATGCCGACCGGCAGCCGCGCCTCAATCTCCCGTATCCGCGGCAGCGCGGCGGCTGTCACGTCCGGCGCCTCCAGCCCGGCGGCCACATCGGCGCGGACCGTCAGGAAAGCCTCCCGGTTGCGGCGCCACAGAATGGGTTCCTCCATCACCGGCTCCAGCCGCGCCACCTGGCCCAGCGGCACCGGCCCGGCGCTTGTCACCAGCGTCAGGTCGGCCAGGTTCGAGAGGCCGAGCCGTTCCGCCGCCGGGGCGCGCAGCACCACATCGACCAGCCGCGCCCCCTCGCGCAGCTGCGTTGCCGTCACGCCAGAGACCAGCGCCTGCATGGATTGCGCGACCGCTTGCGGCGAGAGTCCGAGCTGCGCCACGCGATCCTCATCCAGCAGAAGTCGCATTGCCGGTGCCCGTTCGCCCCAGGCCAACTGTACGTCGCGCGCGCCCGGAGTGGCGCGCAACTCGGTCATCACCTGTTCCCCCGCGACGCGCAGCGCATCCGGTTCGCCACCCACCACGCGGAACTGCACCGGATAGGCGACCGGCGGTCCGAAATCGAGGCGTGAGACCCGCACACGCGCATCGGCTACGGCGCCTGTCTCGATGAAGGCGAGCAGCTTCTCCCGCAGCCTTTCGCGCGCCGATACATCCTGTGCCTGGATCACCAGCTTGCCGAAGGCCTCGTTGGGCAGATCCGGGTTCAGCGCCAGGAAGAAGCGTGGCGCGCCGGCGCCGATATAGGCGGTGGACATCACCGCATCCGCATCCTGCTCAATCACCGCCTGCACTTGTTGCACCGCCGCACGGGTGGCGGCGAAGGTTGCGCCCTGACGCAGATTCACATCGACCAGCAGCTCCAGGCGTGAAGATGTGGGGAAGAACTGCTTCTTGGTCATGCCGAGGCCCGCGAAGCCGGCGACCAGCACGGCCAGCGTCGTCGCCAGCACCAACCAGCGGAAATCCACACACCAGGCCACCATCCGCCGCAGAAGGCGGTAGAAGCGGCCATCATACAAATCGTCATGCGCCACGACATGCTTCGGCACGGGCAGCAGTTTGACGCCGAGCCAGGGCGTGAACCACACGGCCACCAACCAGGACGCCAGCAGCGCGCCGCCCACCACCCAGAAAATGCCGCCGGCATATTCGCCGGAGACGGAAGCCGCGAAGCCTACGGGGATGAAGCCGGCCATGGTCACCAGGGTTCCGGACAGCATCGGCGCCGCAGTACTGCCCCAGGCAAAGGCGGCTGCGCGAGCCTTGTCCCAGCCTTCCTCCAGCTTCACCACCATCGCCTCGATCGCGATGATCGCATCATCCACCAGCAGGCCCAGCGCCAGGATCAGCGCGCCGAGCGAAATCCGTTCCAACTCCATGCCCCAGTACTGCATCATCAGGAACACCGCAGCCAGTGTCAGCGGAACCGACAGTGCCACGATGATGCCCGCGCGAAAGCCGAGCGACAGGAAGGAAATCAGTAGAACCACGCCCAATGCTGCGACGAATTTGGTCAGGAACTCCGCAACGCTTTCCGCCACGATCTGCGGCTGGTCGGACACCACCTGCAACTCCAGCCCCAGCGGCAGGTCGCGACGCACCTCCTCCAGCGCCAGGCGCACGCTCTCGCCCAGCGCCAGCACATTGAAGCCGGGCTGCTTGACCAGGGAGATCATCACCGCGCCCCGGCCATCATGGAACACTGCCTCACTTGGCGGATCGGCCAGGCCACGGGAGACTTCGGCAACATCGCCCAGCCGCACGGTGCGGTCGCCGGCGCTGACTGGCACGTTGCGGATCGCCTCCACCCCGTCCAGCCCGCCGCCGACACGCAGATTCACGCGCAGTGCGCCGGTTTCCACCACGCCCGCCGGTGCCACGGGATTCTGCTGCGCCAAGGCATCCAGGATGACGGTGGGCGCGATGCCCAGCGTGGCCAGCCGCGCATGGCTGATTTCCACATGAATTCGCTGCGCGATCTCGCCCTGGATCGAAACTTTCTCCACTCCAGGCACGCGCAGCAGCCGCAGGCGGATCTGCTCTGCCTGGCGTACCAGCTCCGGGTTTTCCGCCCCGGTCAGTGCCAGCACGGCCGAATAGACATCCGCGTATTCATCATTGAAGAAGGGGCCTTGTACGCCGGCAGGCAGCGTCGGCCCGATGTCACCCACTTTCTTGCGCACCTGATACCACAGCGCCGGCACCTGCCGCGGCGGCGTGGTGTCCCGCAGCACAACTGTGGTGACGGCCTGACCGGGCCGCACATAGGTCTCCAGCCTGTCGAGATAAGGTAGGTCCTGCAGCCGGCTTTCGATGCGGTCCGCAACCTGTGCCTGCATTTCCGCCGCCGTGGCGCCTGGCCATTGCGCCGTCACCACCATGATCTTCAGCGTGAAGGACGGATCCTCCGCCCTCCCGAGTTTGAAATAGGCGCTGGTGCCCAGCACGGTGAGCAACAGGATGGCAAACAGCGTCAGCGCGCCGTTGCGTACGCCCCAGGCCGAGAAGTTGAAGCGATCCATTGCCGCACGCTCCTCAGCGCAGGGTGGCGGCAAGGCGGGTCTGCACCACGCGCACACGCTGGCCGGGATCCAGAAGCTGCGGCCCCATGGCCACCACCGTATCGCCGGGCATGAGGGGGCCGGTCACCTCCGCAGTCTGTTCCGTGAGCATCCGGACCTGCACCGAAACGGCCTCGATCCGAGATTCGCCGCCCCTAGGCGGCAGCACGCGCCAGACCATCGGCCCCTGGCCGCGGTCATGCAGCGCGGAAAGCGGCAGGCGCGCGATGGGCTCGCCCGGTTGGGTCAGGCGGACCGTGCCGGTCATGCCGAGTGCCACCCAGTCCGGCGCATCGCCCAGTGCAAATCGCACGGCATAGGTGCGCAGCGCGGCATCCGCCTGCGGGGCCACTTCGCGCAGCGTGGCGGGCAGCGCCGTATCGGGCCGCGCCCAGAAGCGCACCTCCGCCTGCGCGGTGGCCAGGCCCGGCAGTGCCGATTCCGGCACAGCCACCCGCAATTCGCGCTCCGCCGGATCCGCCAGGCGCAGCACGGCCTGGCCTTCCGGCACCACCTGCCCGGCCTCCGCCAGCAGCGCGGTCACCACGCCGGGGGAGGGGGCGCGCAGCGTGGCGTAGGACAGGCGGTTGCGCGCCAGCTCCAGCGCCGCCTGGGCGGAGGCCACGCGTTCCGCCGCGGCGCGCGCACTGGCCACGCGCTGGTCGTCATAGCTGGCCGAGACATGCCCGCCGGCGCGCAATTCGCGTGACCGCGCGGCATCGTTGCGCGCCTGCCGGGATTGCGCCTCGGCCGAAGCCAGGTCGGCTTCCGCGGCGCGCAGCGACAGGCGCAGATCGGCCGCGTCCAGCTCCGCCACCACATCGCCGGCGGCGATGACCTGGCCGACCTCGACCTGCCGGCGGATGATCCGCCCGCCGGTGCGGAAGCCCACCTCCACCTCCCGCCGCGCCCGGACGATGCCGGTATGGGCGGCGGTGCTGGCGCCGGAGGAAAGCGAGACCTGCGCCACCTGCACCGGGCGAGGCGTCTCCGCAGCGGGCGGTGGCGTGGGGGCGGAGGCTTCGCTGTTGCAGGCGGTCAGGGATGCCATGGCGAGGCCGGTCAGGACCGGCAGGGACAGCAAAAGGGTCGTCGCGCGGAGGGATGGCATGAGGGGGCTCGCCAGCTATCGGTCCCCTGTGTAAAACTGCCTAATGACGAAAGTCAATAATCGTCAGTTCATATCCATCATTGGTGAAGGCCGCGCAGCAGCAGGTCGATCACCCGTTCCAGATCGGCCGCCATCGCATCCTCCGGCTCTCCACGCAGGCCGCATTCGGCGATCAGCACCGGGTGCATGAAGCCGATGGTGGACATCTTCACGGCTGTCGCGGTCGCGTCCGGGTCGAGTTTCGCGAATTCCCCGCTGGCCGCGCCATCCATCAGCACATGGCGGATTGCGGTCCGGATGCCCTCGACGAAGCGCTCGATCACGCCCCAATGTTCGGCCATCGCGGCAGTGACCATGTCGTGCAGCCGGCGCTGCGTGAAGAAAAGCGCCATGTGGCGCTGGTGCAGGGTCCGCAGCAGGGTGGCCAGCCGCTCCGCCGCGGGCGCGCGACTGCGGGCGATGGCCCATAGCTCGGATTCCACCCCATCCAGCATCCTGGCCGCAATCACCTCATTGATCGCGGATTTGGAGGGGTAGAACCGATAGATGTTGGCTGGCGACATGCCGAGTTCGCGGGCGATGTCGGCCACCGTGGTCTTCTGGTAGCCGATCGAGCGGAACAGGCTTTCCGCCATATCCTCAATCCGCCGGCGGGTCTCTTCCGCGCTGGCGCCACGGCGTGCGGCCTGGTCCCGGGTGGTGCTGCTCATGACGAATTACCTAAATCATCAGCGGTCAAATTTCCAGCCCCCTTGGAAATCCGTCCCGGAATGCGCGACAAAGGGCGCCATGAGCACCTATCGATTCGATCACATCCATCTTCGCAGCCCGGACCCGGAGGCGACCGCCGCCTTTTATGTCTCGGCCTTCGGCGCCGAGATCCGGCAGCGTGTGACTCCGGGCGGCAAGCTGCGGGTCATTCTGGACCTCGCCTCCGTGCCGCTGTTCGTGGAGGAGGTCCCGGCGGACACCGCCGCCCCGCCGGCGCCGCCCTTCCTGGGGCTGGAGCATGTGGGCCTTGCGGTGGATGACCTGGACGCCTCGCTGGCGGACCTCAAGGCCAAGGGCGTGCCGCTGATCTCCGGCCCCACCGAGGCGCGCCCGGGCGTCCGCATCGCCTTCCTGCAGGCCCCCGACGGCGTCCGCGTCGAGCTGATCGAGCGCCGCGGCTGAGCCTCCCCCGCCGATGACGCGCTGGGGTCCCGTCGCCGCCATGCTGGCCGGCGGCATCCTGGGCGCGGCACAGATCGGCAAGGTGCCGGCGGCAATGACCACCATCGGTGCCGAATTCGGCCTCGGCCTGGCGGGTGCGGCGCTGCTGGTTTCCCTGTTTGCGTTGATGGCGGCGCTGGGCGGGCTGGGCATCGGCCTGGCAGTGGCCCGCATCGGGCCGCGCCGGGCGCTGCTGGCCGGCCTGTCGCTGGGCGCTGCGGCGGCAGTGGCGGCCGCCCTGGCACCCAATACGCCGCTGCTGCTGGCCGCGCGCGTGGCCGAAGGCGCCGGCTTTCTGTTGCTGGTGGTGGCGGCCCCCGGCTTGATTTCGGCCTGCGTGGCGCCGCGTGACCGCGGCTTCGCCATGGGGCTTTGGGGCACCTACATGCCGGCTGGCATGGCGCTCGGCCTGCTCAGCGCGCCGCTGGTGGAGGCGCAGGGCTGGCGCCTGGCCTGGATGGTGCTGGCGCTGGCTCTCGGCCTGGCCGCGCTGCTCTGCTGGCGGTTGGTGCCGCGGGCGGCACTGGATGAAGCACCGCCCGCAGACCCCATCCCGACGCAATTGCGGGCGCTGGTGTCGGCGCGCCGGCCGCTGCGCATCGCCAGCGTCTTCGCCACCTACAACATCATGTATTTCGGCATTGCCGCCTTCCTGCCGGCGCGGCTGGAATCGCTGGGTGCCGGCACCGGCGAGGCGGGGGCGGCAGCCGCGCTGGCCGCCCTGTTCAATGCCGCGGGCAATTTGGCGGCCGGGCTGCTGATGCGGCGCGGCGTGGCGCCGGAGCAGCTTGTGGTTGCGGGTGCGCTGGGCATGGCCGTGGCGGCGGCTGGTGTCTATCTGGTGCCGCATCCGGCGGTGGTGATCGGGCTGGCCGTGCTGGCCTGCGGCATCGGCGGCGTGCTGCCGGCGGCCTGTTTCGCGCTGCTGCCGCGGGCGGTGCCGAATCCGGCGCTGGTCGCACCCGCGGTGGGGGTGGTGATCCAGGGCAATAACCTGGCGCAGCTTCTGGCCCCGCCGCTGATCGGCGCGCTTGCCGCGCAATCCTGGGCGCTGGCCTCCCTGCCGCTGCTGGTGGCGGGACTGCTCGCGACTTTGGCAGGTCGGTCACTGGCGCGCTGATTTGGTGCGGACGGCAGCCTTGCCGCCGTGTGTTTCGGCGGCCAAGCTGCATCCCACGTGGCCACCAAAGCGCCGCATGCAGGGATTGCCGCACGCCAACCGATTCGAAGGAAGCGTATACATGCCAAGCCATCTCGACCGCCGCCACCTTCTCGGCCTCGCCGCCGCCGCGCTGCCGCTGCTGGGTGCCACCGCGCAGGCGCGGCCGCTGGACCAGGTGCTGTCCACCCGCCGCCTGCGCGCCGGCATCAACCCGACGCTGCCGCCGATGGGCCTGTTCAACGAGCGCAACCAGATCGATGGCTTCGACGCCGATATCGCCCGCGAAATCGCCCGGCGGATGAATGTCGAGCTTGAGATCGTGCAGGTCGGCAGCCCGGACCGGATTCCCTTCCTGCAATCCGACCGCATCGATATCGTGCTGGGCGCCATCACCCGCACGGTGGAGCGCGCGCTGGTCATCGACTACACCGTGCCGCTGCACACGCAATCCATGGTCGTGCTGACCAAGGCCAGCGGCACCGCCGTACCGATCAACACGCCAGCGGATCTGAACAACCGCGCCGTGCGGCTGGTGCAGGTGCGCGGCACGGTGGGCGTGCCCTGGATCGCGGCCAATGCACCGCAGGCGCAGGTGACGCTGCTGGACAACTACCCGGATTGCTTCCGCGCCCTGGCGCAGGGCCGCGCGGACGCCATGGTGGACGTGGCGGAATCTGTTGTCATCCCGATGCGGAACTTCCCCGTGCAGTGGAAGATCCTGGACGAGGTGCTCGCCAGCTTCTGGGTTGGCATCGGCGTGCAGAAGGGCAATACGGCGCTCAAGGACGTGCTGAATGTCATCCTGTTCGAGATGCACCGCAGCGGCTTCGTCAACACCACCTGGCAGAAGTATTTCGGCGTGCCGATGACCACGCCGATCCCCTTCAACCCGATGTTCTGAAGCGGCGCGCATGCAGCTTCAATACGGGCAGGTCTGGCAATACCTGCCCGATTTTCTGGTGGGTGCGGCGACCGCACTGTGGATCGCCGGCGTCGCTTTCGCCGGCGGTCTGCTGATTGGCCTGGCCGGCGCGGCGGCACTGACCTACGCCGCCTGGCCGCTGCGCTTGCTGGTCACCGGCTATGTGCGCTTCTTCACCTACACGCCGCAGCTGGTGCAGATCTTCTTCCTGTTCTTCGCGCTGCCCGAGCTCGGCATCATGCTGTCCCCGGTCACCGCCGTGCTGATCGGCATGACACTGAATGCCGGCGCCTATCTGACCGAGATCGAGCGCGCCGGCTTCACCAGCGTGCCGCAGGCGGAGCTGGAGGCAGCGGAGACGCTGGGCTTCAGCCGTGTGCAGACGGTGTGGTACGTGATCGCGCCGCATGTGATCCGTGCGCTGTATCCGGCACTGTCCAGCCACTACATCATCATGACGCTCGGCACCTCCATGGCCGCGATCTTCGGGGTGGAGGAACTGACCGGCCGCGCGCTGAACGCCAATGCCATCTCCTTCCGTTCCGTCGAGATCTTCTCCATCGTCGCGGTCATCTACATCGCGCTGACGGTCGTGGCCTCCGCGCTGCTGTGGCTGGTGGGGCGCTGGCTGTTCCGGGTGAAGGCCAAGGTGTTTTGACGGATATGCCCGGAGTTCCAGCCCTGTGGCCGGCACCTTCTGCCGGCCGAGCGGCCGAATGGCCGCCGATGCGGCCCGCCCGGCGTCTGAGGGGCTCGGGCATGCGTCAGCACGTTCGAGCCAGTCGATGCAGATGAATGCCTGGGACATGCTGCTGGCCGAGGCGCCGCGCTTCTACACATGGTGGAACCTGCGCTTCCTGGCGATTGCGGTGGGCAACACGCTGATCGCCGCCGTTGCCGGATGCAGCATCGGCTACGCCATCGGCTTCGTGCTGGCGGTGCTGCGGCTGCCGCAGATCAACCCAATCGCGCCGCTGCGCGCCTTCTGCATCCTGTGGGTCGAGGTGTTCCGCCGCATCCCCTTCCTGGTGCTGCTGCTGCTGGTGTTTTTCCTGTCGCAATTCGCGCGACTGGACGCGCCGCTCTGGTCCATCGCCGTCACCGCCGTGGCGCTGCGCATGTCCGCGCTGGCGGCCGAGAATGTGCGCGCAGGGTTTGAGACGGTGCGGCGCACCCAGTGGGAAGCGGCGCAGACCATGAACCTGCCGGGCCTGACCACGCTGCGCCGCGTGGTGCTGCCGCAGAGCTGGCGCGTGATCCTGCCGCCATCGATCGTGCATGTGCTGTCGATGGTGAAGGAGACATCGCTGGTCAGCCAGATCGGTTTCATCGAGATCACCTTCGCGGCGAAGATGCTGACGCAGCGCGGCTTCTCCGCGCTCATCACCTATGGCACCGCGCTGGTGCTGTACTTCATCATCAGCTGGGCGCTGGCCAATCTCGGCCGTTGGGCGGAGCGGCGGCTGACTCGGCGGCCTACAGCCCCGAGGCCCTGAGCGCCCCGCGCAGCAGCGCCGCCTCTGCCGCATCCACCGGCGGCTGCGGCAGGCGTACCGTGGCGTCGGGGATCACGCCCATCTCGCGCAGGCAGAATTTCAGCCGCGCGGTGGCGCGCCCGCCGGGCGGCGCGCCGTAGATCGCCTCCGCCAACGGCTCCAGCTTGTCATGCAGGGCGCGCGCGGCGGGCAGATCGTTCCTGCGCACCGCGGCATCCAGCGCCACGATCTCATCCGGCAGGATATCTGCCAAGGAGACCAGGCTGCCATCCGAGCCATGCACATAGCAGGCGAACAGATGCTCATCGCCCGAGGCGCAGACGGCGACATCCGGGCGCTTTGCGCGGACACGGCGGCGGACATCGTCATAGCTGTCCACCTCCCACCCACCTTCCTTGATGCCGACGACCTCCGGAATCTCCAGCAGCGCGTCCAGCGTCTCCGCCGTGAACGCCATGCGGCCGGCGGCGTGGTGTGCCTGGAACAGAAACATCGGCATCCCCGGCACGGCCTGCGCGATGCAGCGGTGATGCAGCACCGACATTGCGGTGGTGTGTGCGAGTGCAAAACTGTTCGGCAGGAAGACCATCACCGCATCGGCACCCGCCGCCCTGGCCTCCCGCGCCTCCTGAGCCGCCTCCAGGCTGCTTTCGGCGTTGACCCCGGCGACGACGAGCCGCGTCGCACCGACAGTGGCCACCGTCACTTCAACGGCGCGCCGCTTTTCGTCGCGCGACATGCAGAAATTCTCGCCGGCATGGCCGTTGATCAGCACGCCCGCCATGCCGTCCCGCAGCACGCAATGTGCCGTGTGCCGGGCGTAGCTCTCCCAATCCACGCTGTAGTCGGCGTGCATCGGCAGTACGGTGGAGGGATAGATGCCGTGGAATGTCTGGGGCTTCACGCTGCCTTCTCCTGCGCCAGCAAACGGTCGATGGGAAACAGCGGCAGCTCCGGCGCCTGGCCGCAGATGGCCTGCGCCAGCAGCTTCCCGAGATAGGGGCCGCTGGTATAGCCGGAATGCACGCTGCCGATGATCCAGGCATCGTCGATGCCGGGGATGGGACCGATGGCCGGCAAGGCATCCGCCGTCTCGGCCTCCAGCCCCAGCCAGGCGCGCACCACCCGCGCATCGCGCAGCGCCGGCACGGTATGGGCGGCCAGCCTTACATTGCCGAGGAAGCTCTCCGGCTTCACCGCCAGCCCGCCGCGCGCGCGGTCGCCGATGCCCTGCCAGCCGCCGCCGATCAGCACCGACCCATTCGCATACTGCTTCAGCGATAACAGGCCCGAGGCGACGCCGAGCACGGTGCGCATCACCGGCGCCATGCGTTCCGTGACGACAAGCTGGTTGACCAGCACCTTGATCGGCAGCGTCACGCCCAGCCAGGCCGCCATGTCCTGCAACCAGACCCCGCCAGCCAGCACGATGCGCTTCGCCGGCACGGCGCCCGCTGCCGTGTCCAGCACGAAGCCCGGCGCGATGCCTCGCACCGCACAATTCTCCCGCAGCTCGACGCCGGCATTGAGCAGCGCCGGCCGAAAGGCGCGACCTGTGAGATAGGCGCTGGTGAAGCCGTCGATCGGGCAATGCCCGGCCGCGATCACGCGGCCCGAAAGCCCCGGTTCAATCTCCTGCGCCCGCGCTGGCGTCACCAGTTCGATCGGCGCGCCCGCCTGGCGCCGGAAATGCGCCCGCTCCTCCAGCATCGCCGCCTCATGCGCTGTGAAGGCAACGGAAAGGCCCGGGCAGGCCGTGGCGAGCACATTGCCGCCATCGCACCACTCCGGCATGCGCAGCCACATCTCATGCGCCCGCAGCGCATAGGGGATCAGCGCCGCGCGGGTCATCTGCATGGTCAGCGTGCCGGCATTGACGCCGGAGGCTTGGCGGCAGATGGCACCCCGATCCAGCAGCGCCACCTTCATGCCGGCGCGCGCCAGGAACAGCGCCGTGGAGCAGCCCATCACGCCCGCGCCGATCACCGCGACATCGAACATCAGATCGGCGCCGCATTCGGCACGGGGATATCGGCATAGTCGAAATCGCCGAGCAGCGCGTCCATCGCCACCGGCCGCAGCGGCAGGCGGCCCGTGGCGAAGCCGGCGCGTTCGCGGCCGCCGCAGTGCAGCGCCACCAGCTCCGCCGCCGTCTCACCGCAGAGCCGCCCCTGGCACGGCCCCATGCCGCAGCGGGTGAACTGCTTCATCTGGTTCATGTCGGCCGCACCAGCCGCGCAAGCCGCGTCGATCTGCGCGCGCGTTACACCCTCGCACCGGCACACCACGGTATCGGGTGGGATCGCCTGCACCAGCGCGGGCCGCAGCGCCATCATCCGTGCCATCGCCGCGCCTGCCCTGGATGCGCGTGCATGATCCCGCGCTGGCGTGGCGCGCGCGGCCGCATGGTTGGACAGCAGCCCCAGATCCTGCAAAGCCGCGAGCGCGGCAAGGCGACCGGAGGCGGGAGCCGCCGCGGCGCCCCGTACGCCCGCACCATCCCCCGCGGCATAAATCAGTGGCACGGAACAGCGCTGGTCCGCATCCAGCACCGGAACCCAGCCGCCCTCCGCCGCCGCGTAGCGATGCGCGGCGCGAAAGGCGCGCGTGGCCTCCGTTGCCGGCACCAGGCCATGGCCGATGCACAGGGCGTCGCAATCGATCCAGGCCTCGCCGACCCGCACGCGTTCCAGCACATCCCCACCCGCCGCCGCGGCAACCTGCGCGCCAGGCAGCACGCGCACGCCGCGCGCCAGCATCTGTGCGCGCCACAGCAGGCCGCGCGCGAGCAGGTCCGGTCGCGCAGCCAGCGCCGGCAAGGCACGCGCCCATTCGCCGCTGCGCGCCAGATCCACCACGGCCGGCACCTCCGCCCCCGCCTTCAGCAGCTTCGCCGCCACCGCGTAGAGCAGCGGCCCGGCCCCGGCGACCACCACGCGCCGCCCCGGCAGCACGCCATGCGCCTTCAGCAGGATGGTCGCTGCCGCAAGGCCGAGCACGCCGGGCAGCGTCCAGCCCGGAAAGGCGATGATGCGTTCATGCGTGCCTGCGCACAGCACCAGCGCCCGCGCTTCCACCGCGAAGCTCTGCCCATCCGGTGCCAGCGCATCCAGCCGGAAGGGCGCGTCCGCGGTGCCAGCCGCCACCAAAGGCCCTCCGCCGACGCCCCAGACGCGGCAGCCGGTGCGGATTTCGGCCCCCGATTGCAGCAGCGCCGCACGCAGCGCATCACCGTCGCGCCGATCCGCATCGGGCGGGATTGTGAAGCCGACGGGTGGCGCGCGGTACACCTGGCCGCCAGGTGCCGCGCTTTCCTCCAGCAGCACAACGCGTGCTCCGCGCCGTCCAGCTTCCGTCGCCGCGGCCATGCCCGCAGGCCCGCCGCCCAACACTGCGATGTCGTGCATCATGCCGCCGTGACCACCATGCCGGCCTGGATGGGCGTGATGCAGGCCTGCGCCAGCCGGCCATCCACGCGCAGCAGGCATTGCTGGCACACGCCCATCATGCACAGCGCGACACGCGGCCGCGCAGGATCCGGCCCTTCGCCGAAGCGGCGTATACCGCATGCGATCAATGCAGCCGCAAGGTTCTCGCCCGCGGGCGCGGTCAGCGGCTGGCCTTCGAAGCTGAAGGTCACGTCTGCGGGGCGCGTTATGCCTGCGATGCGAAGGGTGTGTGCCACATCTTTCATCCTATCCTGCTTCGCGATCACGTCCATGCCCGCAATGCGGCTTGACGGCATGGCGTTTACGCAAAGACACTCCATGGCAACAGACAGGGAAGTGGGGACCGCGGCTTGGCCTTCCTCGCGCTTGATGGGCTGTCCGCCAGCTATGGCGGCGCCAAGGACGTGCTCAGCGACGTCACGCTGAATTTCGCGAAGGGTGAGGTGGTGGGGCTGATCGGCCCCTCCGGCTCCGGCAAATCCTCGCTGCTGCGCACGCTGGTCGGGCTGTTGAAGCCACGCGCCGGGCGGGTGACGCTGGGGGGGGAGGCGGTGGATTACGGCAACCGCCAGTCGCTGCGCGCGGCGCGGGACCGGTTTGCCATCGTCTTCCAGCAGTACAACCTGTTCCAGAACATGACGGCGCTGCGCAACGTCGCCATCGCACCCACGCTGGTGAAGAAACGCAGATCGGCGGAGGTGGAGGCAGAGGCGCGCAGCCTGCTCACCAAGGTCGGACTCGGCGAGAAGTTCAACGCCTATCCGGATGAGCTTTCCGGCGGCCAGCAGCAGCGCGTCGCCATCGCCCGCGCACTTGCTTTGCACCCTGACATCCTGCTGCTGGATGAGGTGACCAGCGCACTCGACCCTGAATTGGTGGGCGAAGTGCTGGACACCATCCGCGCCCTGCATGCCGATGGCATGACCATGCTGATCGTCAGCCACGAGATGGCCTTCATCCGCGAAGTCGCCACCACCGTGGTCTTCATGGACCAGGGCCGCGTGGTGGAGGTCGGCCCGCCCGCGCAGATCTTCGATGCGCCGCAAAGCCCGCGCCTGCGTGACTTCACCGCCCGCATCCTGCGGCATTAGGGAGAGCCATCGCCATGACCGATCGCCGCTCACTTTTCGTCGGGGGCGCCGCCGCGGCCGCCGCCGGCGCCGCGCTTTTCGCGCCGACCGAGGCCGCTGCCCGGCCGCTGGAGGATGTGCTGCGTGCGAATGAACTGCGTGTCGGCGTGAACCCCACTTTGCCGCCGCGCGCGCTGTTCAACGACCGCAACCAGATCGATGGCTTCGAGCCGGAGGTGGCGGCCGCCATCGCCCGCAAGCTGGGCGTGGCGCTGGCGCTTCAACCGGTGGGGTCGCCGGACCGGATCCCGATGGTCGCCTCCGGCCGCATCGATTTCGTCATGGGCGCGATGTCGCGCACCAGCGAACGCGCCAAGGTCATCGACTATACCGTTCCGGTGCATTCCGAGAATTACGGCATCGTCGCCGTCGCCGGTCGCGGGCACACGACGCTGGAAGCTCTGAACAGGCCGGATATCACCCTGGCCCAGGTGCGCGGCACCACCGCAATCCCCTATATCGCGCGCGCCATCCCCAATGCGCAGGTGCTGCTGCTGGACAACTACCCGGATCGCAACCGCGCCATCGCCCAGGGCCGCGCCCAGGCCAGCTTCGATGGCATCGATTCCGTGCGCTTCGCGCTACGCCCCTTCCGCCAGGTGCAGTGGGAGGTGACGGGCGTGCCTTCCTTCGGTGTCACCTATTCCGGGCTCGGGGTCGCCAAGAACAACCACTCCCTCCGCAACTGGCTGAACATCGCACTGTACGAACTGCACATGGACGGCACGATCGAGCGTGCTTGGGAGAAGTGGTTCGACGGCCCGATGTTCACCAAGGTGCCTCACAGCCCCTTCTTCTGAGACATGAGCTACACGCTCATCTATTCCCAGGTCACCGGCCATATTCCCTATCTGCTGGCCGGGGCCTGGCTGACGCTGCAGCTGGCCTGCATTTCCTTCTTCATCGGCTGGGCCATCGGGCTGGTGAATGCGGCGGTGCTGGCCTATGGGCCGCGCCCGGCACGTATGGCGGTGCGGGCCTATGTGACCTTCTTCATCAACACGCCGCTGCTGGTGCAGATCTTCTTCATCTTCTTCGTGCTGCCGGATATGGGCATCCTGCTTTCGCCCTATGCGGCGGTGGCCATCGGCATGTCGCTGAATGCCGGTGCCTATCTCACGGAGATCCAGCGCGCCGGCTTCGGCAGCCTGCGGCGGGCGGAGATGGATGCGGCGGCTGCCATGGGCTTCAGCCTGGTGCAGACCATCTGGTATGTGGTGCTGCCGCATATCGCGAAGGCGCTTTACCCGCCTTTGGCCAACCAGTTCATCATCCAGGTGATGACCACTTCCATCGCCGCCATCTTCGCGGTCGAGGAGCTGACAGGCCGCGCCTATAATGTGAACGCCCTGACCTTCCGCGCGCTGGAAGTCTTTTCCATCACCGCCGTCATCTATGTCGCGCTGACCATCGTCTGCAGCCTGGCGCTCGCGCTGCTCGGCCGCTGGCTGTTCCGCGTCAACGCGAAGGTGTTCTGAACCATGTGGGAACAGGTGGTAGAGGAAGCGCCACGCTTCTTCGGATACTACAACCTGCTTTTCATCGGGCAGGCGCTGGTCACCACGCTGCTGCTGTCCTGGATCGGCGCCACCGTCGGTTTCAGCTTCGGCTTCCTGTTCGCCATCTGCCGGCATCCGCGGCTGTTCGGCCTGCTGCCGCTGCGGCTTGCCGCCACGCTCTACGTCGAGCTGTTCCGCCGCATCCCCTTCCTGGTGAAGCTGATGTGCGTGTTCTTCGCCTTCCAGCTTTCCGGCGCGCAGGCCTCCCTGTTCACCGTCGCACTCGTCACCGTGGTGCTCTCGGCCGCGGCCTTCGCGGCGGAGATTGCCCGCGCCGGCCTCGAATCCATCCCCGCCCCGCAATGGGATGCGGCGGAGGCGATGAATTTCGGGCGCTGGCGCACCCTGTGGCGCGTGGTGGCGCCGCAGAGCTTCCGCATCGTGCTTCCGCCGCTGTTCGGCTACACGGTGGGCTTCATCAAAAGCACCTCCATCGCCAGCCAGATTGGCGTGATGGAGCTGACCTATGCGGCGAAAATCCTGAACACGCGCGGCTTCTCCGCCCTGCTCTGCTTCGGCACCATCCTTCTGCTGTATTTCCTGATCTGCTGGCCCACCAAACATCTCGGCGAACGGCTGGAACGCCGGCTCGCCCGACGCTGAGGACCCACGCCATGCCCTACACCATGCCCGGCGCGCATCTGCTGCAAGGCGCCATCGACCCGCATGTGCATTGCGCACCGCATCTGAACGGCCGATCGGTGAATGTGTTCGAGGCGGTGCGCCAGGCAGCCGCGGCCGGCATGCGGGCCATCGGCATCATGTGCAACTTCCAGAACACCTCCGGCTTTGCCGCGCTGGTGAATGATGAACTCGGCCATCTCGGCTGCAAGGCCTTCGGCGGCGTCATCATGCAGCCCACCGCCGGCGGCGTGACGCTGGAGGTGGCGAAGGCCGCGATCGGCTATGGCTACGGCCCGGGCACCGGCGCGCGCTTCGTCTCCCTGCCCACGCACCACACGCGCTACATCGCGGAGCGTGAGGGCCGCAGCCCCACCTTCCTGGAGACGACGTTCCAGGTACCCGATTCCGGCAAGGTGCCCGATGTGGTCTGTGCCATCATGGATCTCTGCGCGGAGAAGGACGTGGTGTTCGATTGCGGCCATGTCTCGGGGCGTGAGGCCGTGGCCTTGGCCGAGGAATGCAAACGCCGCGGCGCGACGCGCATCCGTACCCATGGCTCCCGCTACGCCATCGACCAGATCCAGGCGATCACGGCGCTTGGTGGCTATGTGGAGTTGTCCTTCTTCATCCTGACGCATGCAACCCAGGTCGGGCTGACCCATGTGGATGAGGAAAAGCACAAGATCGCCTCCGCCAGCACCATCCAGGATTTCACCCCGCGCATCCGCGCTGCCGGGGACCATTGCATCCTGTCCTCCGATGGCGGCGTCTTCCTGCTGCCGCCACCGGTCGAGTGCTTTCGCGAATACATGCTGCTGGTACAAAGCGAGGGTTTCTCGGAGGCGGAGATCCGCCGGATGACGTCAACCAATCCGGCGGCGCTGTTCGGCCTCGACTGAAGCCCTCAATGCGACATCAGCACGGGCACCGTCATGCGCGCCAGGATGCCGCGCGTGACGCCGCCCAGGATCAATTGGCGCAGCCGTGAATGGCCATAGGCGCCCATGACGATCAGGCCGATATCCGAATCGGCCGCCTCGTTCAGCAAGACATCGGCCTCGGCCACTTCATTCGTGACCACATGCTCGGCGGTGGCGTGGACGCCATGGCGGGCCAGGTGCAGGGCGATGTCGGCCGCCGGCACATCGCCGTGGCCGCCGATTCCGTGCCGTGGGTTGATTGCCAGCACGGTCACGTTGCGGGCGGCCCGCAGCAGCGGCAATGCGTCATGCACCGCGCGGGTGGCTTCCCGCCCCGCATTCCAGGCCACCAGCACGCGCTCCGGCGCCGCCTCGAAGGTTCCGGAATGCGGTACCATCAGCACCGGGCGGCCGGATTGGAACAGGACATGCTCCAGGGTGGCCTCATCCTGCGGCGCCTCCAGGCTCGCCGGCTCCGGCTGGCCGAGCACGGTCAGATCCGCATAGCGCGCATGCAGCGCCACCACCTCCGCCGGCAGCGTGTCGCTTGCGCGCCATTCGCCGCGCAGCCCGTCACGGCGCAGCCGCTCCTCGAATACAGCACGAGTGCGGTCGGCGGAGGCGGCAGCCTCCGTCCGCAGTCGTGCCGCCAATTCGCCGGTGGCCGCGCCGCCCATTTCGCCGGTCAGGCCAAGCGGCAGCGCGGCCTCCACGGCGTGCAGCCCGATCAGATGCGCATTGTGTCGCGCGGCCAGCGCCGCCGCGAAATCCAGCCGCTTTTTGGCGCGTTCGGTGCCGTCCAGATGTACCAGCAGATCCTGCAAGGCCATGGCTCCGTCCCTTATGCTTGGGTTTTCTCCCGCGCCCAGAATGGACCCGTTGCCGCGACGAAACCTTGATCCGCATCATGCGGCCGTCTGGTCCCCGCAAGGATGTGCCGGCTAGGATGCGGCGACCCCAAGCCGCAAGGACCCGCCCAGTGCAGATCGACATTCCCGAGATCGTCGCGGAGGTGACCGCCGCCTTCATGCGCTACGAACAGGCGCTGGTCGCAAACGATGTCGCGGTGCTGGACGAACTTTTCTGGAACGATCCGCGGACCATCCGATATGGCGCGGGTGAGATCCTGCACGGCTATGCCGAGATCATGGCCTTCCGCGCCGGGCGTCCCTCCGCCGGCCTGGACCGCACCTTGTTGCGAACCGTGATCACCACCCACGGGAGGGATTTCGCCACCGCCAACACCACCTTCGACCGCAATGGCCGGACAGGGCGGCAGAGCCAGACCTGGGTGCGGCGGCCGGAGGGTTGGCGCGTGGTTTCAGCCCATGTCAGCCTGATGCCGCCGGGCGCCTGAACCCGCACGACGCCCCGCTTCAACCAAGCGTGAGGATCGGATTTGCAGGGCCGTGCCGGGCGACGCTGGCCGCCCGGGGCTGATACATACCCCTCCTGGCTTGATGATATGTGCGCGGCGCCTTGATGGCATCTGATCCTTTCCTCCTGCTTCCGACGCCGCTCCTGCTTCCACCGGGCTTGTGCACGCTCGTCGATCCCGACCTGATCTGGCTGCACCTGATTTCCGATGTGGCCATCGGCCTCGCCTATTTCTCCATACCGGCCGCGCTGGTGGTATTCGCACGGCGCCGGCGGGACCTGGCCTATCCCTGGGTTTTCACCCTGTTCGCCGCCTTCATCATCGCCTGCGGCACCACACACCTGATGCATGCCTGGACCATGTTCCGCCCCGACCACGTGGCGGAGGGGTTGATCAAGGCCGTCACCGCCGCGGTTTCCGTCACCACCGCCATTGTCCTGTGGCCGCTGCTGCCCCGCCTGCTGGCCCTGCCCAGCCCCGAAGCCATGGCGCGCGAGGTGCAGGAACGGCGCGCCGCCGAGGCCCGCGCCCTGGCCAGCGAGGCCCGCAGCGCCGCCTTCATCGCGCATCTGGCGGAGGCCTTGTTCGTGGTCCGCGCGCAGCCGGATGGCAGCTTCCAGTCAGAGACGGTGAACCCTGCCTTCGAACGCCTGTTCGGCATCACCGCGGAGTCCATGCGCTGCCACCCGATCGAGCAGGTCGTCCCGCCCGCCATGCTGGCCGCCGCCCTGCCGCATTGGCACCGCGCCGTGGCAGAGCGCCAGCCGGTGGAATATGTGATGGAGGCCGAGACCCCGGCTGGCTGGCGTGTCTGGCAGACGGTGCTGGTGCCCATGGTGGGGCAGGATGGCCGGGTGGAACGCCTGCTGGGCTCGGCGCGGGATATCACAATGACCCGCCGCCTACAGGCAGACCTGCTGCAAAGCGCCAAGCTTGCCACGGTTGGCACCATGTGCGCCGGTCTGGCGCATGAAGCCAGCCAGCCGCTGAATGCGGCAACGCTCTGGCTGCGCACTGCCCGCGCCGCATCCGATGATTTGCAGCCGGAAGGCCAGCGCACCCGGCTGCACGCGGCCCTCGGCATCGTGGAAGGCCAGCTGCGCCGGGCGGGCGATCTGGTGGGCCGCATCCGGGCGCTACCCGGTGACGAAGCCGGTGCCAGCCAGGTCTTCGATGCCGGCCGCACGGCGGCGGATGCGGTTTCGATCGCCGCCCGGCAATATGGGCCGGAAGGGATCGCGCTGGTGCTGCAAGCCCCCCCGGATCCCCTGCCGGTGCGCGGCGCGCCGGCGCGGCTGGAACAGGCCTTGCTGCAATTGCTGGCCAATGCGCGCGATGCGGTCCAGGAACGCCAGGCCCGTGACCCCGCCACCCCCGCCCGCATCGGCGTGTCCCTGCGGGCGGAGGGTGGGGAGGCGGTGGTGGAGGTGCAGGATTGCGGCATGGGCGTGCCGGAGGCCCTGCGCGAGGTGATCTTCGATCCCTTCTTCACCACCCGCGAGCCGGGGCGCGGCAGCGGGCTCGGCCTGCCGCTGGCCGCGGCGGTCGCCCGTGGCATGGGCGGGCGAATTGAATCCCGCAACGCGCCCGAGGGTGGCGCCGTTTTCACCATGCGGCTCGCCCTGGCGCCCGTCGCGTGCCTGCTGACCCCGGTGGAGACACGGAGCTGATGGCTTGGCGCATCCTGGTTGCCGAGGATGAAGGGCTCGCCGCGATGGCAATCGAGGATGAGTTGCTGCGTGAGGGGTATGATGTGGAGCTGGCGCCGGATGGGCAGGCCGCGCTGGAAGCCGCGGCAAGGCAACCACCGGACCTGCTGCTGACCGATCTGCGCATGCCGCGGCTGGATGGCATCGGGCTGATCCGGGCGCTGCGCGCGGCGCGCCCCGCCCTGCCGGTGGTGGTGATGACCGGCTACGCCCCGGCCGGCGGGGCCGGTGCCTTCGCGCAGCCGGGCGAGGCGCCGGTCGCGCTGTTTGCCAAGCCCCTGGATATGGATGCCGTGCTGGTGGCGCTTCGCAAGCTGCTGCCCGCGCCATAAGCTGGCGGCGGGCGGCAGACGGATCAGGACATGGTGTTCTCCCTGGCGGGGCAGGTTGCGCTGGTCACGGGCGCATCGGGTGCGCTCGGCCGGCATTTCTGCCGCGTGCTGCATGGCGCCGGCGCGCGGGTGGCGCTGGCGGCGCGGCGCCCCGAAACGGTCGCATCCCTTGCCGCGGAACTCGGCGATGGCGCGGCGGCCGTGGCGCTGGATGTGACGCAGGACCCCAGCATCGCCGCGGCGCTGGAGGCCGTGCGGACCCGCTTCGGCACGCCCACCATCCTGGTTAACAATGCCGGCATCGCCGCGACGCGCCCCTTCCTGGACCATACCGATTCGGATTGGGACCAGGTGATGGCCGTCGACCTGCGCGGCGCCTTCCGCGTCGCCCAGGCCACGGCGCGGGTGATGGTGGCGGCGGGGCAGGGGGGTGCCATCGTCAATGTGGCGTCCATCCTGGGCGCGCGGGTGATTCCGGGGGTGGCCGGCTATTCCGCGGCCAAGGCGGGGCTGATCCAGCTCACCCGCCAGATGGCAGTGGAACTCGCCCGGCACCGCATCCGGGTGAATGCGCTGGCGCCCGGCTACATCGCGACCGAGATCAATGCCGGCTTCTTCGAAACCGAGGCCGGCCAGGCGCTGGTGAAGCGCATTCCGCAGCGGCGCCTCGGCCAGGTGGAGGACCTCACCGGCCCGCTGCTGCTGCTGGCCTCTGCTGCCGGCGCGCATATGACGGGCAGCGTGCTGACCGTCGATGGCGGCCATTCCATCAACAGCCTGTAGGAAACGCCCCGCATGGATTTCGCCCTGCCGCCCGAGATCGACGCCATCCGCCTGCGGGTTCGGGATTTCGTGGACACCCGCCTGATCCCGCTGGAAGCCGACCGCGCCAATTACGACGAACATGAGAACATCCACCCGGATGTCCTGAAGCGCCTGCGGGCGGAGGCGAAGGCGGAGGGCCTCTGGGCCTTGCAGATGCCGAAGGCCCGCGGCGG